>Ga0315281_10003284_pt1 | contig 23787 bp, 26 predicted proteins | sample YL17G07_0_MG_FD_204540 | JGI IMG/M metagenome (GOLD analysis project Ga0315281, IMG submission 204540) | Sediment microbial communities from Yellowstone Lake, YNP, Wyoming, USA - YL17G07_0 | ecosystem: Environmental > Aquatic > Freshwater > Lake > Sediment | place: USA: Wyoming | collected... | reverse complement strand
TGAGTTGGAGGACGTGCGGGTGTTGAGCTATCGGAGTCTTCGGAACATGATGCCTCTGGTATGGGCAGCGGCATTCTTTGCGGCAGTGCTATTGGATACGTCCTCGAAGCTCAAAGTGATGGCTGGCGCTGCGGGATTCCTCTCAGATAATGTTGTTCCCTTCCAGCGCATGAAAATTTTGGGGGAACTCCTGGGAAGCTCTCAAGTTGACAAGCGGTTGACAAACTGTTAATATCTAAACATCATTGTCAACCACATCCAAAGGGGAGAATTCAGTATGATCAGTAAGAGACTTAAACAATTGCGTCTTGCTAAGGGGTTGTCGCTTGATGCTCTTGTCGCTGAAATGGGCGGTCTTGTTACCAAACAGGCCCTTTCTAAATATGAACTCGGCAAGTCGAAACCGACTCCGTCCGTTCTGACTAAACTGGCATCAGCCTTAGGAGTAAAGGCAGTGCATCTCTGGAGCGAACCATCACTTGACGTACGGTTCATCGCATACAGGAAAGGCTCCGGGCTTCCCAGGAAATCTCAGGTTCAAGTAGAAGCGCAGGTTTCGCAGGACCTTGAGGAGCGTGTGCGTCTTCAGAACCTTACCAATCAGCATGACGGCAACATTCCCATTCAAAGCTTAAAAATAAAAAAGGTGGCTGATGCCGAAGATGCTGCGGAACAAATACGGTCGGACTGGAATTTAGGACTAGATCCGATCTATAGTGTTTCGGATGTCCTGGAGGACCATTTTGTTCATGTGCTGGAAGTCGAGTCAGGTGAAAAATTTGATGGTATTTCGGCTGTGGCGTATAACGATGACGGCGGCATAGAAGCAGCCGCAGTTGCGACACGCAAAGGGGTGCCGGGTGAGCGCCAGCGGTTGAACCTTGGGCATGAACTTGGGCATTTGATTCTTAAAGTGCCAGCGGCTGTTGATGAAGAAAAAGCCGCTTTCAGGTTTGCTGCAGCCTTTCTTGCACCGGCCGACACAATATTCAGAGAGGTGGGCAGCAAGAGGGCTTCCATTCAGTTGGCGGAATTGCTGCTGCTAAAACAAAAGCTGGGGATGAGCATCCAGGCGCTGATCTACAGACTGCACGATCTGGGTATAATCACGGACTCTTATTGCAATAAATGGTGGATAACTATTAATAGATTGGGGATGAAGAAACAAGAACGTGGGGAATTGGCGCCTGAACGTCCGCAGTGGCTTAGACGTACTGTGCTGCGCGCTTTTTCAGAGGGTCTGATTGTGAAAGATGAAGCAGAGAGTATGATAGGTGAAATAATTCAGACGGAAGAGGCTCTTTCTTTGATAGGACGGCGCGCTTTTATGCAACTTTCCAAAGAAGAACGCCGAAAAATTCTTGAGAGCCAGGCAGAGAAGGCGAAACCTCACTATGCACAAGATAAAGATCGTGACGGATTGCAGGGAGGCGACTTTATTGAATACGACAAGCCCTAAACGAGGCGAAATATGGCTGGTTAATCTTGATCCGACAGTTGGTTCGGAAATAAAGAAAGTCCGGCCAGTCGTCGTTGTGAACTCAGATGCTGTTGGTAAACTGCCTTTGCGCCTTGTAGCGCCGATTACAGGCTGGGATGACTCATTTGAACATAATCTATGGCATGTCAAAATACATCCCGACAAAATTAACGGACTTGGAAAGGCGTCTGCTGTTGATGTCTTACAACTGCGGGGACTAGATACTCAAAGATTTATCAAACGACCAGGAGGATGCGATGGGTACGGTTTTAGATGAAGTCGACAAACGCGCAAATCTTGCTCTTACCAACCAGATGGAGATGCTCATCTTCTATCTCAACGACAAACAGCTCTACGGGATAAACGTCTTCAAGATCATCGAGATAATCGAATGCCCCAAGAACATCACGAAAATGCCGCTTTCAAATCCCTCCATAAGAGGCACAGTTGATTTCCGGGGCAAGGCGGTTGTGGTCATCGACCTCGGGGATGTTTTAGGCATGCCCCCCCTGGACTACAAAAACAACATCACCTATATAATCATCTGCGAATACAACAATGCCATTAACGGCTTCCTCATCAACAGCCCTGATTCTCTTATCACCAGGGGCTGGGACGAGATAAAGAGTCCCTCCGGCCTGCTGAGCCAGACCTCTTCCTATCTCACTGCCATCGCCTATGCGGACAACAACGAAACCATCCAGCTCCTCGATATTGAAAAAATACTCGCGGAGATCGTCGGCATAAATGAAGAGCTTTCACCCGAGATGAAGGAGCAGATCAGTCAGACCGACGGCATAGGCCGTAAGGTCCTCGTGGTGGACGATTCCAAAACAGCGAGGCTGATGGTCAAAACGGTGCTGGACCAGTTCGGGATTTCATGCACGGTTATATTAGCAGCATAAGGCGAAAGCCTGAGTTGTTTTTATAAAGAGAGTATAATACTTTTAGGAGCAGTGCATAATTAATGACATTCAGTGAACTTGTTCGATTACTGGAAGGTAACGGGTTCAGGATTGTAAAGGAAAAAGGCTCTATCCGATATTATGGTAAGCCGGGCTGGAACAATCTGATCCGGGTTGATTATCATGGGACAAAGGAAGTTCCTAAAGGCACTTGCTACGCCATTTTGAAGGATGCAGGCTTAAAGATTAAATAATGGAGGTGATTTTAGAATGATTGATTTGAAATACTCCTTGATAATCGAGGCAACTGAAGAGCCGGACTATTTCGGTTTTTACTCCCCTGACCTGCCTGGTTTTTCCGGCATAGGACATTCAGTTGAAGATTGTATTTATAAGGCGAAATGGGGGATGATCGAACACGTAGGATTATTGAAAGAACAGGGGTTGCCTGTCCCTCAAAAGAATCCTAATCCTAAAATTATTATTCAAAACGAAGAAGCTCTGGCAGTTGCCTGATAATTGTCATAGCCCGTTAATACATATGATGGAGCAGCCGAAGCTGCTCCTTACCCTATTATCATCGACGGCACAACTCCCATTGCAATGACCATCAGCACGGCAACAGCGAGAGCAAGTCCAAGGGACGGCGAAGGGCTCAGGGCCTGGGCCTCTCCCGGCAGTTCCTTCATGTACATGTTCCTAACCACCCTCAGGTAGTAGTAAGCGGATATGGAGCTGAACATTACAGCAACAACGGCCGCCCAGGTATACCCCGCATTGACCACCGCCATGAAGAGATTGAACTTTCCTATGAACCCCGCGGTCGGCGGAATGCCTGTGAGCGAAAACATGAAGACCAGCATCAGGGCCGCCACTACCGGATGGCTCTTAGAGAGGCCCTCATAATCGCTTATCTCATCGCCCTTTTCCAGGAGTATCACGACGGCAAAGGCCCCGATGTTCATGAAGGCATAGATGTAGAGATAGGTTATCATGGCGCTCACACCCTGCTGCCCCGCCACCACGCCCAGAAGCATGTAACCGGCGTGCGCAATGGAGGAGTAGGCGAGCATGCGCTTGATGTTCGTCTGTACCACCGCAAGTATGTTGCCCGCCGCCATGGTAAGGATAGCCACAAAAATCAGTATAGGGGTCCAGTCGGCCTGTAAATGCTGGAAGGTGGTGTAAAAGACCCTGCCTATCACCGCAAAGCCCGCGGCCTTCGGCCCCACCGACATGAAAGCGGTCACCGAGGTGGGCGCTCCTTCGTATACGTCCGGCGCCCACATGTGAAAAGGCGCAGCCGCTATCTTGAAAGAAAATGACACGATGATGAGCACCATGCTCAGAAGGACCATCGGCGAGGTTTCCTTCAGCTTCAGCTGTTCAGCGATCTGGTAGATGTTCGTCGTAGCGGTCTGGCCGTAGAGCAGTGCAATGCCGTACAGCAGGATGGCCGACGAAAAAGCTCCCAGGAGAAAATACTTTATGGCGGCTTCGTTGGATTTTATATCATGCCTCTTTATACCGGCAAGGATATAGGTGCTCAGCGCCATCAGCTCCAGCCCCAGGTACAGGACGATGAAATCACTGGCCGAGGCCATGAACATCATGCCGGTAGTGGCAAAGAGAAGGAGGCTGTAATATTCCCCATGGTCCGCCCGTTCCCTCTGGATATACTTCAGTGAGATAAGGATGCTGAGCACCAGGTTCACCAGGAAGATGTATTTAAACCGCAGGCTGTAAGCATCGCTCACGAACATGCCGCTAAAGGTCTCCCCAAAACTGGCGGGCAAAAGCACACAGGTTAAAGCCGCAGCGCCGATGCCTACGTATGCAAGCGATGCCTTGTTCCTGAGCAGAAGATCGAGCAGGAGCAGCGCCATGGCCGCCAGGCTCATGATGATTTCCGGTATTACCGGCGTCAGGTCCGGGAAAGGAAGGTTCATTGTATCACCTCTATAATTTGCTGCGCCACCTGCGGCTGCCCGGCAGTATTCACCCTGGTGATAAGGTTCTGCACTGAAACATCCATGAAGCTAAGGAAAGTATTGGGATAGAAACCTATCCAGAAGACCAGCAGGAGCAGGGGCACGAGGGTCGCGATCTCTCTCATATTCATGTCGCTGTGCTGCTGTATCTTTGGATTCACTTCAAGGAAGAAAACCCTCTGGTACAGCCAGAGCATGTAACCCGCCCCGATGATAATGCCGGTGGCCGCGAACACGCCGGCCAGGTTGTTGGCTTTAAACCCTCCCAGCAGGATAAGGAACTCGCCTACGAACCCGTTGGTGCCCGGCAGTCCGATCGACGCCAGGGTAAAGACCATAAAAAAAGCCGCAAAGACGGGAAGCACTGTGGCGACCCCGCCGTAATCCGCTATCTCCCGCGTATGAGTCCTTTCATAAATAATCCCGATGGCAAGGAACATGGCGCCGGTTACGATACCGTGGTTGATCATCTGCAGAATGCCGCCCTGTATGCCCTGCATGTTCAGCGCGAAGATGCCGAGCGTCACAAAGCCCATATGGCTCACCGAACTGTAGGCGATGAGCCTCTTGACGTCGGTCTGTCCAAGGCAGATGATAGCGCCGTAAATGATGCCGATGACCGAAAGCGCCATCATCACCGGGGACATAGCCCTGGTGGCCTCAGGCAGGATCGGCATGGAGAAGCGCAGGAAACCGTAGGCCCCCATTTTGATAAGTACTCCGGCAAGGATAACACTGCCGGCAGTCGGCGCTTCGGTATGCGCGTCAGGCAGCCAGGTATGCACCGGGAACATCGGCACCTTCACCGCAAAAGCGGCGAAAAAGGCCCAGAAGAGAACCACCTGCATGGCATAGGGATAATTGGTGTTCATCATGGTGAGCACATCGAAGGACCTTCCGGTGTTGAAATAGAGGACGATAATGCCGATGAGCATCAGAAGACTGCCCACCAGGGTAAAGAGGAAAAACTTTATGGCAGCATAGACCCTCTTAGGGCCGCCCCATACACCGATGAGAAGAAACATGGGAATAAGCATGGCCTCCCAGAAAATATAGAAAAGGAAGAGGTCCAGGCTGCAGAATACACCGATCATGGAGCCCTCGATAAGAAGCAGCGCTGCGAAAAACTCCTTGGTCTTGTCCTTTACGCTTGTCCACGAGACCGTGACACAGAGGATGGTCAGAAGTGTTGAAAGCAGTACAAAGAGCACGCTTATGCCGTCCACTCCCATGGTATAGTTGACCCCCCACGCCGGTATCCATGGATAGCTCTCGCGGAACTGCATCGCCGCAGTGGTCTTGTCAAAACTGGTAAAGAGCGGAAGGCTCAGCGCGAAGGTCGCCAGGCTGAAAAAAAGTGCCGCCCACTTGATCAATGTTTCATTCGACCTTTTTATGAGAAATATAAGCAGCGCTCCTGCAATGGGCAGGAATATTACTGTGCTCAGTATCGGGTAGCTCATCTATCCTCCTGTATTAATTACTCACTGCGATCAGGACAAGGGAAAAAAGCACAAAAAGCCCTATGGCCATGCTCATGGCATAGTGCTGGACATAGCCTGTCTGGAGCAATCTGAGTCTTTCACCGAGGGCGCCTATTGATTTGGGCAGACCATTGACGATACCTTCGATAATAGTGCCGTCGGTGACAGGGATAAGTATATCTGTTGCCAGCCATTTAACAGGCCTGACAATGATACGATCATAAAGCTCATCCACATAATATTTGTTCCAGAGCGTGGTGTAAATTGAGTTGAGGTTTGCCGCAAGGGCCTTGGGTATCTCCGGTTTCAACACGTAGAATATCCATGAGAGGATTATGCCCCCGAAAGCTGCGGCAATGGAAATGCCGATAACCATCAATTCCTCATCGTGGCTTGCGCTCACATGGGGATGGCCCAGCGCCGGCTGGAAGAAATGGGCAATCCAATTGCCGATGCCCAGAGGTTCTCCGATAATGCCTGGAATTCCGACCCAGCCCGCTGCCACCGCGCCCACCGTAAGGACCATGAGGGGAACGGTCATAGACCTGGGCGATTCATGCAGGTGGTGCTCCTGCTCGTGAGTGCCCCTGAAGCTGCCATGGAACGCCAGGAAAATTATCCGGAAGCTGTAGAAGGCGGTCAGGGCCGCCACAATGGTGCCAATTGCCCAGACGACCCTTCCAACAGGGCCGCCATTATAAGCGAGCCAGAGTATCTCGTCCTTGCTGAAGAAGCCGGCCAACCCCGGGACCCCCGCGATACTCAGTGAGCCTATCAAAAATGTCCAGTACGTTATAGGCAGATGCTTTTTCAGGCCTCCCATTTTCTGAATGTCCAGTTCCCCGGACATGGCATGCATGACACTGCCCGCGCCGAGGAAGAGCAGGGCCTTGAAAAAGGCATGGGTATAGAGATGGAAGACCCCCGCGCCGTAAGCCCCTACGCCGCAGGCCAGGAACATATAGCCGAGCTGGCTCACGGTGGAGTAAGCGATTATTCTTTTAATATCGTTCTGCACCAGCGCGATGGTCGCGGCAAAAAGGCTGGTGACGGCGCCGGTCAGGGCCACCACCGCCATGGCAGCAGGCGACAGGTTGAATATGGGATTGAACCGGGCCACCATGAAAACGCCGGCAGTGACCATGGTAGCGGCATGGATAAGGGCGCTGACCGGGGTCGGGCCCTCCATGGCATCAGGCAGCCAGACATGTAGCGGTATCTGGGCGGACTTGCCCACGGCCCCGCAGAAAAGCAGGAGAGCGATAAGGGTGATGAGGTCCACATCGTAGCCCATCATATAAATGGTTTTGCCCTGAAGGGCGCCGATATTGGCGAATATGTCAGTGTAGTTAAGGGTACCGAGCGTCAGGAAGATGAGGATCACGCCCAGGCCGAAGCCGAAGTCGCCGAACCGGTTTACGATAAAGGCTTTCTTGCCCGCGTCAGAGGCGCTCTTCTTCTCGTACCAGAAGCCGATGAGGAAGTAGGAGCAGAGGCCCACAGCCTCCCAGCCGAAGTAGAGCTGCAGGAGGTTGTTGCCGAGCACCAGCATCAGCATGGAGAAGGTGAAGAGGCTGAGGTAGGAGAAAAACCTGTAGTAGCCCTTGTCGCCGTGCATGTAGCCCACTGAATAGATATGTACAAGCAGACTGACACTCGTCACGACGATCAGCATGACGGCGCTGAGCTGGTCGATAAGGAAACCCATGGTCACTTTGAAATTGCCGGAGACGATCCAGCTGTATACATCATGGTTCATGACCTTTCCGCCGGCCACGTCGTAAAGGGCGGAGAGCGCCAGGACAAAGGAGCCGGCCACCGCGGCAATGGCGACCCAGTGGGCCTTGTCCTTTGTGAAGAACTTGCCGAATAAAATATTAATTAAAAAAGCTATCAGAGGCAGGAGGGGGATCAAGATATACATTTCCATAATTACCCTTTCATCTCCTTCATTTCATCGGTATGCACAACAGCCTTGTTCCTGAACAGGGAGATCAGTATGGCCAGGCCTATGGCGGCCTCGGCAGCGGCCACGGTAATGATGAAGAACACCAGCACCTGGCCCCTCAGATCCTGGAGGTAGTGGCTGAAAGCCACGAGGGTTATATTCACGGAATTCAGCATCAGCTCTATCGACATGAGCATGATAAGGATATTTCTCCGTATCAGGAAGCCCACCACGCCTATCATGAAGATCACGGCGCTCAACCCTATATACCAGTTCAACGGTACCATCAAACCTCCCGTACATGTAGATTTTACATTCCCGGCCTACGGCTGGTCTTTCGGCCGGTGATAAAAATTTCAGTCTTTACTCTTTTTGGCCAGTACAATTGCGCCCACGATGGCAATGAGCAGGATCGTGGAGGCTATCTCAAACGGAAAAAGATATTCAGTGTACAGCACCATACCTATCGCCTTCGTATGGGTCATGGCCTGTATCCTTTCGACGCTGTATTGTCCCAGGGGGCCCTGCACCAGCCGGGTGATGGCAAAGGAAACCAGGACCAGGAGCGATGCGCCCACGACAATACCGATGGGCCATGCGTCCCCGAACCGCTCTGCCGTTACTTCTTCCTTGAGATTCAGCATCATGACCACGAAGAGGAACAGCACCAGGATCGCCCCTGCGTACAGGATGATCTGCACGGCGGCGATGAATTCGGCATTCAGAAAAAGGTAAATCCCGGCGATGTGGAAAAACAGGGCCAGCATCCAGAGCACACTGTGCACCGGGTTCTTCCTGGATATTATCAACAACGACAATACCACCGAGGCAATGGCGAAGTATCCGAAAAAAAGTCTATGCAGCATGGTTCACTCCTATGACGGCTTCCTTTTTGGGCCCCCCTGAAGAGAGACTGGGAGTGGGCTTAGTGCCCCTGAATACCGCCTGGTCGGCGTGGGCCGCAAAGTCTTCGCTCATAGGCCGCCAGAATTTTTTGAAGTAATCCTCGCCCTTTTGCCCTGCCATGAATTTGTCCCAGTTGGCAAGGAGCTTCTCCTTGTCCATAAAAAAAGGCTCCCGCGCATAATCGCAGTAGGCGAAGTGCTCTGTCAGCGCCACCGCGCCATAAGGGCAGGCTTCCACACAGAACGCGCAATAGACGCAGCGCAGCACTTCGATCTCGTACCTGTCCACCACCTTCGTATGGTCCGAGGCTTCGCTGGTATAAACAGAGATACACTTGGAGGGACAGACAGCGGCGCAGAGCCCGCAGCCCACACACTTAGCGTTGCCGTCTTCCCTGCGCACAAGGGCGTGGAGTCCCCTGAAACCCGGGACCGGCTCCCTCTTCTCCTTGGGGTATTGCCTGGTTATCGGACGGGTGAACATCATCTTCAGTGTCAGGGCCATACCCTTCAGTATCTCGAGGAGGAATATCTTTTGTGCCAGGTCCTTTATTGTCATAGCGTACCTCTCTTTATGCTCATAATGATGGGCAGCGGTTATTGCGCAATAAACTTGACTATTGCCGTTACCACTATATTCGTCAGGGCCAGAGGTATCATCACCTTCCAGCCCAGGGACATCAACTGGTCATACCGGTAACGCGGCACCGTGGCGCGTATCCAGTAAAAGAGAAAAATGTGGAAATAGACCTTCACCAGGAATATCGCGACGCCGAAGACGGCCGGCATCGTGGCCAGAAACGGCAGGGCCTTCACCATAACCGGAGGCAGGGTCCAGCCCCCCATGTAGCAGATTACCGCTATGGAGGCCATGACCAGCATGCCGATGTATTCACCCGCATAGTAGAGCGAGAACCTCAGGCCGCTGTATTCCACGAAATAACCCGCCACCAGTTCGCTCTCCGCTTCAGGCAGATCAAAGGGGGTCCTGTTGGTTTCCGCGAAAGCGGCCACCATGAATACGAAATAGCCGAGGAACTGGGGGATGATGAACATGCCGTACCAGTGGCCCTGCTGCGCATGGACGATCTCGGTCAGGTTCAGGGAGCCCGCCATGAGCATTACGCCCGCGAGGCTCAGCCCCATGGCCACTTCGTAACTGATGACCTGGGCCGATGACCGGAGACCTCCCAGGAATGAATACTTGGAATTGGAAGACCACCCGGCCAGTATCACGCCGTAGGCCCCGAGAGATGACATGGCGAGGAGGTAGAGGACGCCTATGTTTATATTGGCGATCCAGAACCCCTCGAAGAAGGGAAGTACGCCAAGGGAACTCAGGGCCGCAAAGAGGAAAATAATGGGGGCGATCTGGAAGACCGTCCTGTCCGATGCCGCAGGGATGATGTCTTCCTTGAAAAAGAGCTTGAGACTGTCCGCAATAGGCTGCAGCAACCCGTGGTAGCCCGTCGTCATGGGACCAAGGCGTATCTGCATGTGCCCTATGACCTTCCTCTCGAAATAAGTGGCGTACAGGACATGCAGCATGGTCACCGCGATGACCACCGCAATTTTTATGATAATGAGCATCATGTTCACTGCAAATTCATACCCGGCGGGTATGGCTATCCCGAAAACGTTCACCCTGACACCTCCGCAGTCTTCCTTTCTATCTTCTTCAGCGAGACTTCCATGCCGTCAAGGGCCGGCGATTTGGTCGCACCGTTCATCTTCCACGCCATGACCTGATAAACACCCTTCCCCGCGAAGTTATTGGCCGCAAGGACCAGGTTGTCCGGCAGGCCGGCGTCTATGAGCGCGGGCAACTCCACCGTACCAACGGCACTTGACACGGCCACGTAATCCCCTTCGGCCAGTGACAGCGTCTTTGCAAGGCCCCGCCCGATACGCAAATACGGCTCAGGCATTATGCTGTTCAGGGCCGGGGAGTTCCTGCTCTGGCTCGCGGAATGGAAAAGGGGCTTCTCCACACCGATATACGTTTTGTTCCCGTCAGCTTTTCTAAGGAGGGCCGCCGTATCGGGCAGTACAATATTCCCGACGGAAACATCATGCCGCAGGGGTTCCCCCTTGTAGGGCCAGATACATTGTCCGCCGTCCATGTCCTCATAACTGATACCCTTGTGCAGCGGCGAGACCTTCGCTATCTCGGCAAGGACATCACGCACATTATTGTATTTCATCTCTGCGCCGAGCAACCTGCTTATCTCGGCGAGAATCCGCCAGTCCTCCATGGGCCCGCTGTTTTGGGGACCGTCGATGGCCTTGCGCACATGCTGCATCCTGCGCTCGAGGTTGGTGTAAGAGCCCTCTTTTTCAGCCCAGGCAAGGGAGGGGAGCACCACATGGGCGAACTCCGCGGTTTCCGTGAGGAAAATATCCTGCACCACCAGGAATTCCAGTCCGGACAGCGCCGCCTCCACAAACCGGTTGTCAGGAACATTGAAGGCGATGTTTTCTCCCATGACATAAAGGGCCTTTATCTTTCCGGCCCCGGCGGCTTCTATCATCTCCATGAGGCTCAAACCGGGGGCCGGCGGTATTTCAGCCGAGAAAAACTCTCCGTACCTGTTCCTGAAAGTGTCCACACCCAATGGCCTTTCGCCAGGCAGCATATCAGGCAGGCATCCCATATCAATGAGCCCCTGCTCGTTGGGAAGTTCAGAAAGGAGATAGATGCGGCCGTTCAGCAGGTAGGTGAGGGCCGCAAGCAGGAGCAGGTTGTCCTGGCTGCGGGAACTCTGTATGCTGTCCCTGCCTATAATAATAGAAGGGTTGGTCATCCCGGCAAGCGCATCGACAGAAGTTCTCAATTCCTCTTCGGGTATACCACTGCACTCTGCGGCAGCGCTCAGAGACACCGGCTGCATCTTCTTCAGTATCTCCTCGAAGGAATGCTTTTCTCCGGTAAACGGCCTCTTGTCCATGACGCCGGAGACCAGCGCAGCCAGCACGGCTGTGTCGGCAAGCGGCGCCGGAACCAGCTTCATTGTGGAAAAACTCTTCAGCCCGGGCATGTGCCCCACAGACACTACAGGAATGCCCTTGCGGGCGGCGGAACGCACCTGGAGCCCCAGTATCGGATTGACGGATGTGGGATCTCCGCCTGTGATGAAAATGCCGTCGGAGCGGGAAATGCCGTGAATGGGATTTGCCGTTACCCCCTGCCCGAAGATATTTTCGAAAAACCTCTGCGCAGGCGCAAAAGCGAAACCCGCCACCGAATCGATGTTATTGCTGCCCAGCGCCACCCGCATGAATTTCTGGAAAACGTAATTGTCTTCATTGGTGCAGCGCGCCGAGGCCACACCGCCGATGGCTTGTCCCCCGCCTTTTTCCCTGATCTCCTTCAGCCGCTGCGCGATATACATGAAGGCCTCGCTCCAGGTGGTCTGCCTGAGTTCGCCGTCCTTGCGTATCATGGGCACTTTCAGCCTCCGGGGACTGCTGATGTAATCGTAGCCGAACCGCCCCCTGTTGCACAGCAGGCCCTTGTTCAGCCCCCTGCCGATTTCGGGGACCACCCTGACCAGGGAGTCTCCCCGCACCTGCGCGGTCAGGGAACAGCCGACACCGCAGAAGGAGCAGACGGTCTGCACTTCTTTTTCAATGTACCAGGGGCGATAGGTATGTTTGTGCATCCGCGACATGATGGCGCCTACAGGGCATACGGTGAGACAGTTGCCGCAGTATTCGCAGTCGTACCGCCCCCCGGAGAAAGGCTCCACAAAGGTCTTGCTCGACCTGTTCACCATGGCGATGGCGGAGGCGCCCTGCACCTTCTCGCACATTCTGACGCAACGCGTACAGGAGATGCAGCGTTCCATGTTCCGGACAATAATAGGGTCCTCGTAACTCTCGGGATGCTTTCTCTTCCCTTCCGCAAACCGCCCCGCGGAGGGGCCGTATTCCATTGCCAGGTCCTGCAGATCGCATTCACCCGCCTTGTCGCAATAGGGACAGTCCAGGGAGTGGTTGATGAGCAGGAATTCCAGCATGGCCTTCCGCGCTTCCACCACCTTCTCCGTTTCCGTCCAGACCACCATGCCGTCGGTCACCTTAAGAGAGCACGATGTCTGAAGGCGCGGCATCTTTTCCACCTCGACGAGGCAGAGCCTGCACCCGCCGAAGGCCTCCAGGGCCTCGTGATGACAGAGGGTCGGTATTTTTATCCCGGCGAGCTTTGCCGCATCGAGAATATAAACCGCTTTTTCAAGGGTCACTTTTTTCCCGTTAATGGTTACTGTAATCATGCCGCAGGTCCCACCTTTTCATTATTTTTTGCGCCTGCGATATGACTTTCGAACTCATCCCTGAAATTCTTTATGAAATTCTGCACCACCATTGCCGCGCCGTCCCCCAGCGGACAAAAAGTCTTGCCCGCGATATTGGCGGAGACTTCCATGAGGAGCTCTATATCTTCCGCCCTGCCAAGCCCGGAGCATATCCTTTCGAGAATGGACCTCATCCAGCCCACCCCCTCCCGGCACGGAGTGCATTTGCCGCACGATTCGTGCTCGAAAAACTTCATGGCCCTGAGACATACTTTTGCAAGGTCAACCGTCTCGTCGAATACCATCACCGCGCCGGAGCCGAGCATGCTGCCGTGCTTGGCCATGGAAGGGAAGTCCATCAGGCAGTCGATGCGGTCAGCCGGAAGAATGGGGGTGGAAATACCGCCAGGCATTACCGCTTTGAGTTTCCTGTCGCCGGGGATGCCCCCGCAGTGGGTATAGATGATCTCACGCAGGGTCACACCCATGGGCAGCTCGTACACACCAGGTCTCTTCACATGTCCGCTGACGCAGTAGAGCTTGGGGCCAGGGCAGTCGGCGCTGCCGATTTTGGCGTATTCCGCGGCGCCTATTTCGATTATCAGGGGAATGTTGGCAAGTGTCTCAACATTATTGACCACGGTCGGCTTTGCAAGATAGCCTTCGTTTACCGGGAAAGGGGGTTTGATCCTGGGCTGGCCCCTTCTACCTTCAAGGGATTCGATAAGTGCCGTCTCCTCGCCGCAGATATAGGCCCCTGCCCCCTGATGCACGCTGAGATGAAACCTGATGCCCTTGCCGAGTATGTTGTCCCCCAGAAAATTCTTTTCATAGGCCTGAGCGATGGCAGCCTCCAGTATGTCTTTTGCTTTGGGATACTCCCCGCGGAGGTAGATATAACCATACTCCGCCTGGAGCGCAAAACCGGAGATGATCATCCCCTCGATAAGAAGATGAGGGTTTTTCTCTAAAATGGGCCTGTCCTTGAAAGTGCCGGGCTCCCCCTCGTCAGCATTGCACAGGAGATATTTCGGCTTCTTAGGGTCGGCAGCGGCAAAGGACCATTTCATGCTGGTGGGGAAGCCCGCGCCGCCCCGCCCCCTGAGGCCCGACGCCTTCACCTCGGCAATGACTTCGGCAGGGCTCATCCCGAGCGCCTTTGGAAGCGCCTTGTACCCGCCGGCTTTTATATATTCGGCAATATCAGCCGAGGCTGGATTATCTATATTGCGTAAAAGATATTTTTCCACGTTAACGGTATTTCTCCAGTATCTCCAGTATGTTTTTTTCGTTCAGGTCTTCGTGAAAATCGGCATCCACCAGCATCGCCGGGGCCGTAGCGCATGCGCCGATACATTCCATTATGACAAGGGAGAACCTGCCGTCAGCCGAGGTACCGTTGGGTTCAACACCGTACTTTTCCTTCAAAAGGTCCACAAGCCTTTCCGCTCCCATGAGCATGCAGGCCACGTTGGTACAGAGCTGTACAAGGTGTCTGCCCATTGGCTTGTGCCTGAACATGGCATAAAAGGTGGCTACCCCCTTGACCGTGGCGGCCGGTACGTTAAGCATCTCGCTCACCGCGGTAAGCGCAGATGGAGAGAGCCAGCCGTCTTCCTTCTGGACAACGTAGAGGGCGGGCAGGAGGCCCGAACGCGCGTCCTGGTATTTGGCACTTATACGGCTTATCTCCGCCGCCGCCCTGTCGCTTAGCATTGCCGCATCCTCATCTGTCGCATTCACCAAGCACTATATCTATGGTCCCGATGTTGGCGATAACGTCGGCCACCAGGGCATGCTCGCAAAGCTTGGGCAACACAGAGACATGGACAAAGGAGGGCGCGCGCAGTCTCATCCTGTATGGCCGTCCCGTGCCGTCGCTCACAAGATAGAAGCCCAGCTCCCCCTTGGGCACTTCCGTTGCGACATATATCTCCCCTTCAGGAGAGGCGATCGGGCCTTTGGTGATTAAAACAAACTGGTGGATCAGGGACTCCATGTCAGACAGCACCCTGTCCTTGGGCGGGAGAGTGAATTTCGGAGCGTCCGGCGCCATAATGGGCCCCTGGGGCATCTGTTCGATACACTGCCTGATGATCCGGTTGGCCTGTTTCAGCTCTTCCATCCTGCAGAGGTACCTGTCATAGACATCGCCGTTCTTGCCTATAGGCACATCGAACTCCACCTTGTCATAGGCATCGTAGGGTGCCGCCTTCCTCACGTCGTAAGGAACTCCGGACCCCCTTAGTGTCGGGCCTGTCAGTCCCCAGTTTATGGCGTCCTCGGCGCTGATGACACCAACCCCCACTGTTCTTTCCTTCCATATCCTGTTTTCGTTTAAGAGAGTCTCATACTCCCTTTCTATTGTCGCGGGAAACTCTTCGGTAAAAGCATAGAGCCTGTCGATGAATTCCTGGCTCACGTCATTGCGCACGCCGCCTATTCTGGGGTAGCTCACTGTAAGCCGGGCGCCGCAGGTCATTTCAAAGAGGTCCAGGAGCGTTTCCCTGTCCCTGAAAGAGTATAGGAAGAGGGTCATGGCGCCTATATCAAGGGCATGCGTGGCAACGCCGATGATATGACTGCTTATCCTCGTCATCTCGCCCATGATTGTGCGGATGTATTGCGCCCTCTCCGGCACCTTTATACCGAAAAGTTTTTCCACGGCCACGCAATAACCTATATTGTTGGACATGCTCGATATGTAATCCAGCCTGTCGGTCAGGGGCAGGGCCGACAGATAGGTCCTGTTCTCAGCAAGTTTCTCTATCCCCCTGTGCAGGTAGCCCACATAAGGGGTGCATTTGACCACTGTTTCGCCGTCCAGGTCCAGTACAAGCCTCAGCACACCGTGGGTAGCGGGGTGTTGGGGCCCCATGCTGACAGTTAGTTCTTTTGTCTTGGTCGTATTAGTATCCACAGCCATTTATCTGACCTCGTACCCTTTATTTCGCACCGCTGTATCCAGAACTTCCTTGTAGCCCTTCCATTCCTTTTCCCCAAGGTCGCTCTTAAGGGGATAATCTTTCCTCAGTGGGTGACCGTCCCAATCCTCGGGCAGGAGTATCCGCCTCAGGTCTGGATGGCCCGCGAAGGAGACCCCGAACAGGTCAAAGCATTCCCTCTCGTGCCAGTTCGCGCCGTTCCAGATGTCCGTTACGCTGTCTATGGCGCAGTCGTCTTCAGGCACTTCGGCCCTTATCCTTATCATATGCTTGTGCCGGTGGGACAATAGGTGGTAGACAACTTCAAACCTCGGCTCTTTCCTGCCGAGGTAGTCCATTCCGCACAAGTCCTCAATAAAGTCGAAATAGAATTCCGGAGTGTCATGCAGATACCTCATCATCTCCTTTATCCTGTCCTTCTTCACTATGACCGACACCTGCCCGCGAAATTCCCGTATATCCAGCACTTCCGCGGGGTACATGTCCTTTATCGCATCCGCTATCTCTTTTGGCTCCATCTATTCCCCTTAGTGATTGACGTTACCTGATATACGGCGCTGCCGGCCGGCATCCGCGCGTTACCTTAGCATACTCCACTTCAAATGCTCTTTCCTGATTTTTTCCTGAAGCTTGAAGATGCCGTCCAGGAGCGCTTCAGGTCTCGGCGGGCAACCCGGCACATAGATGTCCACGGGAAGGAACGAATCCACCCCCTGCACCGTGCTGTAAGTATCGAATATACCGCCGCTGCAGGCGCAGCTGCCCATCGAGATTACATAGCGCGGCTCCGGCATCTGATCGTATACCCTCCTCACAATGGGCGCCATTTTCTTTGTCACGGTGCCGGCGATGATCACAAAATCAGCCTGCCGCGGCGACCCCCTGAAAATAATGCCGAGCCTGTCCAGGTCGTAGTGTGACGACCCCGTCGTCATCATCTCGATAGCACAGCAGGCCAGACCGAAAGTCACCGGCCACAGCGACGACAACCGGCTCCAGTTCACGATATGGTCCAGTGTAGTAATAATAGTGTTGGCGCCTGGGATTATCCTCAACCCCTCTTCTATCTGTAAGATATGCGGAGAAGTTGTTTCATCCGTTACCATGTACGCTAACCTCCTTGTTTCTTTCAGAAGCAGTGGGCAGCAGGCTTAAAGACTTGAAGCCATGCCCATCAGGTTTACGGCCGCTTTATTGATTTGGGACCTCTTAATCCCAGACAAAAGCCTCTTTCTTCCATGCGTATACATAGCCGACTACCAGCACGAAAATGAAAAGCAGCATCTCTGTCAGCGCATAGAGGCCGATCTTTTCGTACACCACGGCCCAGGGATAGAGAAATACGGCTTCCACATCGAAGACTACAAAGAGCATGGCTATGATATAAAACTTAACGTTGAACCGGTACCGCGGTTCTCCAACCGGAGGGTTACCCGACTCGTACGGCAGCAGTTTTTCCCGGTATGGCCTCCTGATACGGAAAAGTTGCCCCACCAGCAGCGCGGCAAAGCCGAAGATAAAGGCGATAAGCATAATGACAAGAATGGGAAGATATTCGGAAGGCATGTAACTACCGGGGGTCATCGGGTTCATAGTCACCTCACGCAGAAGTCCTACTATTATATATGATTTTGGACCGTCTGTATACCTAATTTATACACCAAAACGCTCTATTTTAACTTCAATTTATGAAAGCTTGTCAAGTAAAAAAAATGAAGCTATAAATTTATTTAATTTGAACGGCCGGCATATGACGATGGGAAGAGCCAGCCCTGCCTGCTGGCAACCTGCTGGCAACCGCCTTGCAATTTAGATGACCATAATATAGACTGTATTAAGACCTGTTTGCCGGAGGATAGAACCATGAAGATGAGCGAAGCCGTAAAACCCATAAGCTACTTTAAGACCCATGCCTCTGAAGTCATAAGGGATCTGAATGAAAGCCGCAGCCCTGTTGTGATCACTCTTAACGGAGAGGCAAAGGCGGTGATCCAGGGCATTAAAGAGTATGAGGAGATGCAGGAGAGCATGGCATTACTTAAAATACTCGCCCAGAGCAAACAGAGTCTTGATGGAGGAAAAATCAAGCCTGCCGGTAAGGCCTTCAAGGATTTGAGGAAGAAATGGGCCGAATCGGAATGACAAAGCTGTTGGATGTGTTCCTCATCGAGGATGCGGAAAAAGACATAGACGGCATTTACCTGTATGTCAGGCGCAATGATTCAGTAGAAAAAGCCGGAAGGCTTTCCCGCAATATCGAGCAAACAGTTTTAAGTCTCCCAACATCACCCTTGAGGGGGCATTGCCCGCCTGAACTGGAAAGGCTCGGGGTTCTCGAGTATCGGGAGGTGTTTTTCAAACCCTACCGGATAATATATCATGTCGCAGGAGAGGCTGTTTTTGTACACTGTGTATTTGACGGCAGAAGGGATTTGCAAGACATTCTTCAGCAGAGGCTTTTAAGATAAGCACGACGTGCCTCGAAAAGGACTTCTCGAAACCCCAGCTCCGAAACCCCAGCTCCGACGGCTTGTATTTAGCGGGTTCACTACAGTACAATCTTTACCCATGAGCATACTCTCAAAAATAACTGCAAAAAAAACGGAGCGTGTACAGGCCGCCAGGCGGCACTGTTCTTTAGCCGAACTCAAGGGCAAGGCGCGGGACGCCGAGGGGACACGGGACTTCCGGGGCTCTCTGAAGGGAGAGGCGGGAAGAATACGCCTGATCGCGGAACTGAAAAAAGCGTCCCCCTCAAAGGGACTCATAAGGAAAGATTTCAATCCCCCTGCCATTGCGGAGATATACGAGAGGAGCTCGGCAAACGCCATTTCAGTGCTCACCGAGCAGGATTTTTTCGAGGGGAGCCTTTCCTTTTTACCTGCGGTGAAGAAGTCTGTTTCCCTCCCCCTGCTGAGAAAAGATTTCATTATTGATGATTACCAGATATACGAGTCGAGGGTCCATGGCGCCGATGCCATCCTGCTCATCGCCGCGCTGCTGGACCGGGGCCAGGCAGAGGAATATCTGCACCTGGCTTCGGAGCTTGGGCTCCACGTACTTTTTGAAGTGCATAACGAAGAAGAGCTGGAAAAAGCTCTAATGGTAAATGCTGATATCATCGGGATCAATAACCGCGACCTGAAAACCCTGAAAATCGATTTGTCCACCACCCTCAGACTTAAGAAGGAGATCCCCCGGGGCAAGATAGTGGTGAGTGAGAGCGGCATCGGGAACAGAGGAGATGTGGAAAAATTGATAGAAGCGGGTATAGATGCAATGCTCATCGGCACTGCCCTGATGGAAGCTCAGGATATCGGGAAAAAGATCGATGAGTTGTTGGGGAATTAGGGTCCATCCGGGTCTGCGGTGATGACGTCACTTGATTTCGTTGCCCTGGATCAGCAGCTGGACGAAGCGCTTGATGTTGATTTCGCCCTGGACGCTGACCGACGTGAACTCGAGGCCCGACAGGAAGCACCCTTCTTTCTCCCGCGTCTTGAGGATCTTCGCATAGATGTCGGAGGTCTTGTAGCCGAGCAACGACATGTCGAGACCCATCTTGATGTCCGAATGCGGGGCGAGCAGCTGTCCCGCCTCGGCGAGAATGCCGTGATAGCTGATGTCTCTGATCACGCCTTGGTGTACCTGTGGCATCACGATCTTGTTCACCACCAACTGGTATGTGAACGCGATCCTGACCTCCACGCGCGGGCTCTTGCGGCTTTCCTTGCGCGGTAGCTTCAGGCCAAGCGACGGAATGGCCAGCACCTCGTACAGGTCGATCGGCTTGGCTTTTCCCTTAACGAGGACATCCATCGGGTTGCTGGTCGTGACGAAGTTCCGGCAGCGGTCGAGCGTGCCCTGACTGATCAGCACCTGCCCGCGCAGGCTGAACGCCTCGATGCGCGAAGTGAGGTTTACCTCGTCACCGATGACCGTGTATTCTGAATGAAGAGCCGAACCCAGTAACCCGGCCATCACCGTGCCGGTGTTTATCCCTATACCCATGAACAGCTCAGGCATCTCCAGGTTCTTGTGATACGCATTGATTTCGTCCATCGCGATCTGCATTTCCACCGCACACGTAATCGCGTGCTTGACGTCGTCCCGTTGCGAATACGGGGCGCCGAACAGCACCATGATCGAGTCACCCATGAACTTATCGATGGTGCCCTGGTTGCGCACGACAATCTCGCTCATTTTCGCGAGGTAGCGGTTCAGCAGGTTGAGCACCACGCCGGTGGGATAGGCGTCCAGGATCGACGTGAACCCCCGCAGGTCCGTCAGCAGGATCGTGACCTCTCGACTGGAAAAATTCTCGTCGGATGTCCCGTTCCCAGCGTCGCCGATTGAGCTTACCAGCACGTCCTGCACTTGCTGGAGTGCTTCGCCGCACAGCGGCGCCCCGGTTGCACGGGCGACGATTTCCTGGATCTGCCTCAACGCATCTTCGCGACTGGCATGTTTCATTTCGGTACCCGCATACTGTGCTGCGGGATCTCAGGAATGGCGTAGCTTGCACGCCGCCGGCTTCGCGTAATTCTCGTCAAATATCACCTTCAGCAATTGATGGGGCCTTGTTCATGTGTAAGCTGAGGATACGGAAAAGAGTCTTGTGTGTCAAGGCAATTTTACCACGAAAGCACCCGGGTGAACCGGTAGCCCCTCGTCTTCAGCAGCAGGCCCCCGTGTCTCCGCTGCAATCGCACGAAGGAGGCCCTCCCGTAATCATTCCGTTGATAAGAGCTGCGGCGCACCCGACTCCCGCGTTTACCTTTACGGCGTCGAAGGCGCAGTTGTTCATGCAGGCGCCGCACTCCATGCAACTGTCGCGGTCCACCACCGAGGCTTTCTTGTCTGTTATTACAAAAACGCCGTGAGGACATACCTCTACGCACCTGCCGCAGCCGTTGCATTTCTCCGGGGTGAACTCAAGGGTCACCACATTGCAAAGGTATTTCATATCATCCTCCATTGCTGAAGTTTGTACGCAAGGATTAAAAGCAGCGAGATCCCCCCAAACACCGCATACACCGGCAGCGCGATCTTCAGTTCCTTTTTCACCCCCGACATTCCGGTAAAGGTGGTCGATCCGGTGAATTGCAGGGCGATATACGAACTCAACATGGGGAAAAAGGCGTATGCCGCAATACGCAAAAGAGTGTCCGGCTGTCCGACCAGACCGGCATACTGCAGAGGCAGGAAGGTCGCAAGCATACCCATTAGCCATCCCTTTAGAGCAAAGGAGCGGAAAGGAACAAAGGGCAAGAGCAGCGGAGTGACAAACGCTCCGGCAAGTACGGCTATAAGCCCTAAAATGATAAATGACAGGCCGCCGTAAAAGGCATCCCTGAAAATAACTCCCGCAGGCTGCAGGCCGAAAACCAGCAGCACTATGAGAGCATAAAGGGGAAACTTCTCCATGGCGGGGTTGATCTCCATCGGGGTCAGAACAAGCCTGTCCATAAGCGGAAACTTCACCGTGCGCATCTCCCGGGTCGCCTTGTACCCCCCGGCACAGTATGCGGGGATGTCTTTTGCACGGACAGGACCGTAGTGAACCCTAAAGCCAGTCTTCTGCCTCACCACGTGGGCGCTGACGCCGGGCGCGCCTAGTTGCGGAACGATAATGCGTTTGTGAGAGACGACTTTTTCAAGGCACGTTTGGGTTATACGTCTTATCAGCTCATCAGTTCCAAAAGTACCCTTGCCTGCCGCACACCAGACATTTATACCTTTTGTGTCCAGTACGAGCAGCCACGCATCAAGGCCGGCCAATGAACTCCTGAGCGCATCGAAGCTGAGTTTGTAATTGGCGCTCACAAAAACATCGGAATCCGCAACCGGATTGCCGACCGCATAGAGTCCGGGAGCCACCGTATACCTGGTGCGGAAGGAACTGGTCCGGCATTTAACATGTTCCCAAAGGTCCGATGAGGACAGTTCAGGGGAGATGGTCGGCACACTCCCTGCCGGTGTGGACAGTGTGCCGGTAATCCACTCAGGTGCGGCCCCCCCCTGCTCCGGCGCACATGAGGGGCCGCAGGAGCACGGCTCCACTGCTTCAGGGCCTCTTTTCTGAATAACCGTCAGCTTCAACTTTTCCACAGCGCCCTCCTGAGCCTTGGTTTCTTTCATTAGCTTAACCCACGTATATTAAGGTCGGACAGGTTAATACATGATGTCTAACGGATTGTAGAATATGCCTGACAATCTTTTCAAACGCGCACGCACGATGGCAAAGTATATTCGGAGGATGCCGGACCACACCCGGACAGGTCCTTCTAAAGCGGATGACACGAAAAAGACGAAGGCTATACCCCCTGTGCGGCCACCTCTTGGAGCAGTCGCCCGGTTGCCAGCGCCAATGCCTTATAAAACGGAGATTCGGCTGCGCTCTCCATATCATGGGCAAAGGAAGGCGCCCATTTCAGAAGGTGATCGTGGAGAAGCGTCTTCAGAACGGGGGCGGAAATATCCTTTTCGTTCCCGGCATCCCGCTTCCGGCACAGGACCGCCATGAAATTCAGCTCCGCTCCGATGTGGTCAGCCATAATGTCAGCGTTGTTCATTGCCAGGCCTGCTTCCCCGTACAGCCTCTGTATTTCGGTATGGGCATCCTGCATCATGAGCCGTTTCGGTGATGTATAAACAGACTCCCACGGCGGGCTTGGCAACTTGTAAGGCCCGATAAAAAGCCTCGTATATTCCCAGAGCAAATCCTCCAGTTCCTGTTCAGAACCGGGATTTATTTCATCAACGGCATTTTTCATGTCCCGCATATAATCGGGGACATCGCCTGAAAGCAGGGCTTTCCAGTTTTCGAGGGCCTCTTTAGCAGGCTTGCAAAGATACATGCTGCTCAATAAGCTCAATGTGTCTGAAAAATCCATGGTCATTGTCGTCATATTTTTGGAAGGCGGAGCAGGGGGACCTGCTCCGCCTTATGCTCCTTTTTACTTGTTATCAGAAAACTTGATGGAGGGCCTGGTCAGCTTCGGATCAGCAAAGCCGGGTAACGCCTCCTTCACAGGCCTCCGGTAGATTTCCGGCGGCGTTTTCTGCCCTTCTATGTCGGACATATTCCCGTGCCACAAAGAGTAGCCGAGGCATGTTCTGACACAAGCGGGGGGAAGGCCTTCTTTAAGCCGGTGGTAGCAAAGATTACACTTGTCCACTTTCTTCTTCTGCTCGTCAAACTGCGGAGCGCCGTACGGGCAGGCGGCCATGCAGCGTTTGCAGCCGATGCATTTGTTCTGGTCATGCAGCACCACGCCAAACTCCGGCTCTTTGGTGTAGGCCCCCACAGGGCAGGCCTTCAGACACGCGGGTTCTTCGCAGTGGTTGCAAGACATGGAAATATACCGTGTTTTTACGTTGGGATATTTCCCTTCCTCTTTGATTATCACCCTTCTGCGCCTGATGCCTATGGGCAGGTCGAACTCCTGCTTGCAGCCTGCCTCGCAGGCCCGACAGGCAATGCAGTTGTTCTCGTTGTAATACCATCCTATCTGATTCGGGTTCTTTGCCATTATCTGTCCTCCCTACGCCTTTATTACTTTGACGCCGATTTCCTTGTGCACGGCCATGCCCGAGAACTTCTCGGCCTTGCCCGGCAGGAACTGTCCATCGGCGGTGCCGGAAGCTGACCATTTGTTGAGCTTGTTCATGGCGCCTTTGGCTATCTTGCCCATTGCCCAGTGGCCGTATCCATGCTGGAGCGCTACCACTTCAGGGTGTATCCGCTCCGACACCTGTACAGTACCCTTTGCTTTGGCAAAAGGTGATTCGATCCAGACCGCATCCCCGTCCCTGAGCCCCAGCTTTGCCG
>Ga0315281_10003283_pt1 | contig 23794 bp, 21 predicted proteins | sample YL17G07_0_MG_FD_204540 | JGI IMG/M metagenome (GOLD analysis project Ga0315281, IMG submission 204540) | Sediment microbial communities from Yellowstone Lake, YNP, Wyoming, USA - YL17G07_0 | ecosystem: Environmental > Aquatic > Freshwater > Lake > Sediment | place: USA: Wyoming | collected... | reverse complement strand
ATCCCCTTCCCGTGCAGCTCTGAGAGAGTCGTCGGGGGCCATGCCATTGTCGCGATGGGTTATGATGACAAGCTCGAGATAAGGAACGCGGACTGCGACGATTCCACCAAAGGAGCTCTGCTGATCAGGAACTCGTGGGGCGAGAGCTGGGGAGATGGTGGATATGGCTGGCTTCCGTACGACTACGTGCTGAAGGAGCTAGCAGCCGATTTCTGGTCGATGCTGAAGCAGGAATGGGTCGATACGAGACAATTCACATTGGAATGAAGGGCTTCGCTCACAGCGGCTTCATCACAATCGCAGGGTAGCAGGTCCTGTGGTACTGGGAACAGCTCTTGCAGTCTTCCACGGACTTCGGTCCGTGGGCGGCCCCCGAATGAACCCTGTAGCCCAGCTTCTCATAGAATTCAGGCTGCCGAGCCTTCGCCCACAACTCCTTCAGCCCTCTGGACCTCGCATCTTCTTCGATCTTCGCAACAAGAGAGGCGCCGAGACCGCGCTTCCTCATGGCGCTGTCCACGGCGACGTACTCGAGGAAGTAGTGATCATCCAGAACCTGCAGTGCAGCGCAGCCGACGAGCCGTTCACCGACGAAGCACCCATACGCCACGACGACGCCCCTGAGCGGCCCTCCCTCCGGCTCCCAGCCCGACCTTTCCCCCAATGTCTTCATGGCTTCGAGGTCTTCAGTCGGCCTGGGCTTGGGGTTACTAGTGCTCGGACCCGGCATCGACCACGCACAAGCCAGAGCAAACATATACCTTTCGAGGAGTCGATCGAACTGGTAGCAATCCGGGTCTGTCCTATTGACGATCAGAAGGAGACAAGCTTCATCCGCTCGAGGTCGCGGAGGTACATGAGCACATGCGAATGATCCGTCGGCCCCCACTCCGCGGACACGGCTCTCACGATGTCATCGACCGTCCGCTTTCCGTCCATGAAGTATATGATCTCTGGGGTCTTGGCCATGAAGTTGTGGTCGGTCTCTTCGACTTTCTTGTATGCTTTGAAGCCCGCCTCACCCAGGAAGTCGCGCAGCAGGGTAAATTCAAGGTTCCCCTTGAATCGCCTCTTGGGAACCAGGCCCACCGACTCCTTCTCCGCCACGGTCACCGTTGCGACGGGAATCTTCACGCGGAGACCGTCCTGAATCGCCGCGATTGTGCCATCGAGCCTTGCGAGCTCCATCTTGCCCGCACCAGCGAGAGCGCGGGTCTGCATCTTCACGAAATCCTCTAACTCATTGGAACTCCCGAGCTTCCTGACGGACCTCGCAGCTTCCAGTTCACGCCTGACGACGTGCTCGATCCTACTCGTGTGGTGCTTGATAAGCTTGGCCAATTTCTTCCCTTTGCCCTTCGTCTTGGCATCGTCCCTCGCCCCGAACAGCTCATCAGACGCCTTCCCTCCGGCCTCCGCGATCCGAGCCAACCCCCTCGAACATGTGAAGCTGGCAAGCGCGAACCCGCTGCTCGCATCGGCACGCGCTAGCTCGAGCGTGGAGACGGCAGCGATCCAGCCGACCCTTCTCAGGCTCTCCTCGCTCACCTTGTCCATCGTGTCCATGCTCGTGTGGTAGAACAGGTCCGGCCATTGGGTCAAACTGACACACGGGACCCCCACTGACGGCTCGACGAACTCCGCGTTGTCGCTGCCGAGAGAGAACGGAGTCCTCGCGTATCTGAATGTGCTCGTGAGGCCGATCTGGTCCATCGGGTCGAGCTCCTTGGCCGAACGCTCCACGACCGACATGATCAGGTCGTTCAGGTAAGATGGAAGAGAATCTGGTGTGACGCAGATGTTGAGGGTGGACTTGCACATCTCTTGGTCCTCCCCAACCATATCGAGATTCATTCCCGCGATGAGCCTGCTCGACATCTCCGGATGTGTGGAGAGAAGGGCGACCGTGCCAGTGGTCTCGGGCACCCAGAAGAACCTTATCGTCCTTGCCGGTCTCTTCATCTTGCCCGACCTGATGAGCGCGGTGATGGCCCTGGCGATCTCCATGAGGACCCCGCTTCCAGAGGCGTTGTCGTTTGCGCCTGGCTTGGGGTGGCAGAGATGGGCGATCAGGAAGACCTCCTCCCGCCGCTTCGAGGATCCCTTGATCGTGGCGGTCACGACATCGTACTTGCCAGGGAATAGCTTGGCATCGACCTTCGCCCTCAGCTTGACTTTCTTCCCGTCCCGGAGATACCCCCTGAGCTCGTTCCCCTGCCTTTTGCTCAGAGAGAACCCGAACTTGACCCTGGCCGCGTTCTCAGCGGTCGGCCAGATGCCCTGATATGAGTGTGCATCGGGGATGTCTATGCTCTCACGGACCTTGGGGAACTCAAAGGAAAGAGAGTCGGTGATGACGCCAGCAGCGCCTCGCTTAACGACGGCTTCGATGTGAACTGAACGGGCGCTGCCCGTCGCGAGGACGAGTTTCCCTTTGACCTTCTTCCCCCTGTAGTCCTTCTCAGACAACCCCGCTCCGACATCGACGAGCTCGGCGGTCACACCTTCACTCGGTGTGCCCTTGCTGAAGGTGTGCAGGGACGTCGGGATGTCCTCGAAGGTCGCCATGAGCCTCTCCTTGGGTGCGACCAACCGCAACTCCGCGCTCTCCACTTTCCAACCAAGAGTGGAGAGATGGGTCCAGAACTTGTGCTTCCCATCTGCTGGGAACTGCAGTATCTCGGCATCCTTAAGCCCGATCCGGCGCAGCTCCTCCACGACATACAAAGCCGCGTCATGGTACATCGGGGATCCTTGTATTCGGTGGAACCTAGCGATATGGGACACGTAGGACTTTGCGGTCGAACCTGACAGCTCATCCTTCAGAAGTTTCTCGTCTTTCATGCGGATTCCGAGGACCGGAAAATCGTTTGGCATTATAAGGCTTTCATGGTCGGTCTCAGCGGACCAGGGTTGCAACGGACTCTTGGAACACCTCGGTGTGCCGACGGACATCCTTCTTCGTCGTGAAGGGCGAGATCAGTGCCATGTTGTGGAACGGAGTCAACAGGATACCCCTGTTGAGGGCCATGAGATGCATCAGCTTCTCAAGGTCCGCATCCTGGTGGGCGTCCACCTCGGCCGCGTTGCGAGGAGCCTTCGGCATGAAGCTGTACTCTATCCTGACGCCCAGGCGGGTGACCTGCCATGGCAGCATCTCGGTCATGATCACGTTGTCTACGCCTTTGCGGAACTCCTCTGCGAGAGGCATCATCTTCTCGAATTTCCGCTCTGTATACACCTTCTGGAAAGTCGCCTTCATGGCCGCGACCTGAAGGGCATTCCCGGAGAGCGTCCCGCCGACGCCACTCTCGTCTTCATCGTTCGCCATGTGATCGATCACCATGTCGGCCACGTGCTGGCTGATGCCGTATGCCGCGACCGGGATGCCGCTAGCGAGCGGTTTGCCCATCGTTATTACGTCTGGATCGAGGTCGTATTCCCTGGTGTAACCCCCGATGCCGCAGCACAGAGTGTGAGTCTCGTCGAGCATCAGCAACGTGCCGTACCTGCGAGTGAGCTCCCTCAGCTCGTCGTGGTAGCCAGGGTCCGGAAGTATGATCCCGTGGTTGGTCATCGCGGGCTCGGCAAGCACGGCCGCGACATCCTCCGGTCTAAGCGCCCTCTCCAGCGCCCCTACATCGTTGAACTGGACCGCTTTCGTCGTCAGCGCCGGATCCACTGGCGCCGAGATGTTCCCGCGACGAGCAACTACCTTGCCCTTCTCCAGGATGACCAGGGTCTCGTCGACGGTCCCGTGGTAACAGCCACTGATGACAAGGATCTTCTTCCTCCTCGTCGTCTCGCGAGCCAACCTGATAGAGTACCTGTTCGCATCAGTGCCTGTCATGGCGATCTGCCAATAGGGGAGGCCGAATCGCCGACCCAGTTCTTCTCCGACCCAGATCGAGTCCTCGGTCGGGAGCATCATCGTGATGCCGTTCTTGACCTGCTTCGTCACCGCATCCACTATGGCCTTGGGAGAGTGGCCGAACATCGAGCCCGTGTCTCCGAGGCAGAAATCCAGGTACTCGCGCCCCTCCACATCCCAGATGCGATTCCCCCGTCCCTTCTCAACGAAAATCGGGTAGGGTCCGGCCCACCGAGTCATCCAGTGCATGGGCACGCCTGCAAGGAGGACTGACTGCGCCCTCTTGAACAGAGCCTTCGAGCGAGGATGCTCGAGGACGAACTGCTTCTCCTCCCTTGCCAGCAGCTCCTTGATTCTCGAGCGAGCGATCTTCCTAATGGACATCACCATGCTGAAGGACTTCGGTTTCGGATGCTGACAGGTCTAGATATCCTTTTCTTTGACCTGCCCTGGGACGGTCCTTGGAAACACTCGTTCGACGAGAGACTAATGGCCCATCTTCTCGATTTCGTATACGCTGTAGTCCTTGGTGTGCTCCTTGAGGAGGGCATCCAGACCTTTCATCATCTCTGGCTCCATGGGGTCGGGCGCATGAGACTTCAGGAGCTCGTCCATGCGCTCCTTTGCGCGCTTGTTCGTGTCCTTTGCCCCGGAGGCAAGCCATTGCTGCCTCGTGGACCTGTCCGACAGTCTTGCCTGAGAATGCTCGCGCTTGAACTGGCTCAGCGTCCTCGGGTGCTTGAGGTAGTTCCCCAGCGGTCCTGTCTTGGCAATGACATCCACTGAAAGCGTTTCTTCATTCACCTCGATCCCTTGCGCGATGCGCCGGACATTCGAAACGATCTCGTCGTCTATCATGAGCTGTACAGGCGAGTACACATTGAATGCCTCGGACGATCCCAGAAACAGGTCCGCCATGTCCGCACCTGAGAGCGAGGCCATCAGCGCCGCCTGGGTCTTCTCGTAGGAGTTCTGGGCATCGACCGACTTGGAATCGCTTTGGACACCGACATCGCTCGGCAGTCCGTAGAACTTGGCCATCTGCACGGCTCCAACACCCAAGAGTGAGAATTCCGGAGCCCCGGTGACCGAGGTTCCCGACCTCATGTCCAGGGGACAAGACACGGACCCGTAGACGATCTTTGGGGCCTTGCTGACACACTTGGCGATGGCTATCGAGCTGAGGATTTCCGCATTCTGCTGGACCAGCAACCCGGCCAAAGAGGCTGGAGCGGTTCCACCAGCCAATGCCATGGATACTACGAACACAGGCAGATTCCACTCGGAGTAGCGAAGGAGAATCTGGATCATCCAAGGATCGTGTGCGAGGGGGCTTATGGGGTCGATGAAGCCCACGAACAAGGCCTTCTTCCTGAGCAGCTCCCTGTCACCATACAATATGTCCACGATCCGCAACATCATCTCGAACTGCTCGTCATCTCCTGAGCCGCCGTAGGCCGGCTTGGAAGAGTGTATCAGCTGCGCTGCCCAAAGGACGGCGTTCATCACTGTGGGCGGCACATCACTGGGATACACAGGCAGATAGCCGAGCGAAGAGGAGTCAAGACCATCGAGCAGCCTGCAGATCCTTATCCCATCCTCGAGCGTTGCGCTCCTTACTTGTTCCGTGTCAGGGTCCGAGTAATGCAGACATTGGGCCCCGGGGCCGAACTTGGTCCTTCCATCCACGAAATCGAAGGAGTGCCTCTCGCTCCGCCCATGCCACTTGAAGTTCTTTGCGGCGCTCTTGACCGCATCGCAGACCAGGGACTCTGGCATCTTGACGATCTTCGTCCTCATATCTACCTCGAACCCGTTGCCCGAAAGCATGTCGAGCGTCTTCTCCGAGTCGATGAAAACGCCAACGTCTCTGAGCACCTCCAAACTGGCTCCGTGGATCGCCTCGAGGTCTGCCTTGTCCAGGACTCTCAGTCTGTTCTTCTCCGATATCATGTGCCTACCGTCCCTTTCCGGTTTCCCTGTGGAATGAATCCTCGTACGCGTAGATAAATGCACAGAGGGCGAAAGTGGGTGGCAATTGCAGTAGACCATCAACCACCGGCGAGGGCGCGACCGGAGATCCGGCACGTCACCATCCTCTCACTGTGGTCAGAACTGACAAGCGGCGACCAAATGCCTAGAAAAAACAGAATACAAGGAGAAGCCATATGGTGACGAAACCATGGGAAGCACGGCGGTCAACCCCGAACTGATCAAGAAAAGGATGCGGTTGGATTATCAGTACTCATGCAGCAACCCATCCAATGCGATTGATTGCATCCACGAGCTTATCAATGAGCTGGCGGACCCCGATCTGGACATGCACAGATTCCTCCACGATGCCGCGAACACCATCTGCACGAGGCTATGCGTGAAGGAGGTCACGATAGGCCTGAAAGACCCCAAGGACGGCCTGTTCAGGTACCAGGTGATGGCTGGGCTCGAGGAGTCCGAGTGGGAGGCGCACAAGAAGCTGGCATACTCGCGGGACCAGTTCGACAACCCTGCCCTCTACAAGTACATGGAGATCAGCAAGTACACCAGGCTCTATCTCGCCGAGGACAACCCATATGGGGAAGGTGAGGAAGAGACTTACAGCAAGCCCCTGATGCTTCTCTCGCAGCGCAAGTCGCTGGAAGACACGATCGAGGGGGACTACCTCGACATCTACATCTACGGGAAGGGGGACGAACTCAAGGGTTGGCTGGAGATATCAGGGATGAATAACGGCAAGTTCCCCGACATCCAGACCATAAAGATCGTGGAAATGCTGGCATCTGTCATCGGCATAGCGCTGGCACATCACGGCCCAGGTGCCAACCAGGGGACCAGTGACGTCAGCCCTTCTTGAGCTTGAGCGTCCATGCGACAAGGTTCTTGAGCAGGTCTCGGACCAAACCTCTTGTGGTCTCGTCGGTCACAACTCCACTGCTGTTCACCTTGTCCCCCGCCATGGGCATCATCACCTCGGGTCGGTTGATGGGGTGCATGTTGAGGAAGACGAACAGCTGTCGTAAGTGGTATTGTGCCCTTGCGCCACCCAGCATGCCGATCGATGCGCTCATGACCGCTACGGGCTTGCCTTCAAAGGCGTTGTCACCATAAGGGCGCGAGGCCCAGTCAATCGCGTTCTTCAGGATGCCTGGGACGGAGTAGTTGTACTCGGGGGTCGCGATCAGCAGCGCATCAGCGGCTCGTATCTTCGCCTTGAACTCCCTGACTTTCTCAGGCGCGCTGTTCTCGAGGTCCTGGTTGAAAGCCGGTATACCTTCGAGGTCGAATATCTCCAGCCTCGTGCCCGGAGGCAACAGATCCTTGGCCGCGCGCAACAACGCCTTGTTGTAGGACCCTTTCCGCAAGCTCCCCGCAAAGCCTAATATTGTCAATCCTTCGCCCATGTCATCACCTCGTTAACGGGAATACATTCAATCCCGATCAACGAACGTTGGATGGACTAGATTACATTGGAACCGAACTGCAACAGGACCGAGAAAGGAAAGTGAAAGATGTTTGCGGTCCCGAGGGACCGCTAAGGTTTGCAGCGATATCTCGCGGCAGGGCTCACTTGTCCCCGGACTCTCCCTTTCTCCTCCAGGCTATGATGATCATCACCGCTCCAACCATGCCCATCACCGGTATCACAGGCGTCCCGAACTCCGGGATCAGCGTGACCAGGTCGGACGGCAGGACAGAGACGAACTTCAGGTCGCCGTTGGTCACATCATAGTAGCTGATGTGGACCACGTCGTTGGAGTCAATCTTCAGGGATGTGAACTTGCCCACATCGCCAGTGGAATCTAGGGTTACATTCTTCCAGCCACTGTCGTTCCAGGCCAGCTTGAGGTCACCATTAGTCGCATCATAGTAGCTGATGAACGGGACACCGGTCGAGTTGACGCCAATCGACGTGTACTGACCCACGTCTCCAGAGCCATCAACAACGACAGGAGCGCTCCCCACATTTCCGACATTATCCATGAACTTCAGGTTGCCGTTGGCCTGGTCGTAGTAAGCAGCGTACCAGTCAGTGCCCCTCATCGCTTGCGAGGGCCACTTGCCGACATCGCCGCCCGAGTCGATAGCCCTCTTTGTCCACGCGTTTCCGTCCCATTTGAGCGCTTGCTTGAGGGCACCGTTCGTGGCATCATAATAGAGTATGCTGCACGAATCGTTCGCGTAGCCGGTCACTATGTTGGAGTATTGTCCGACAACTCCCCCGGTGTCAACGCTCGAGAACTGCCACGCGCTGTTGCCGCTTACATTGACGGCAAACCTCAGATTGGTGTTCGGTTGGTTATAGTACGATATCACTATCGTGTTCGTGTAGTTGTTGACCGCTATTGATGAGTAGTTGCCTGCATTCCCGGAGGAATCGAGGACCTTAGTGTAGTTGTTGCCCGCGATGGATGCAAAGATAAGGGAGCTTGTGGTCGCATCGTAGGCACTCACAAAGGTCTCGTTCGTGGCGTTCACCGCGGCAGAGCAGTACTCTCCGACATCATCCCCTCCCAGAGGCGTGGTGGCGAGTGGAGCGGAGATCTTCCAACCAATCCCATTCCATAACGCGACCTTCAGATGCTGATTGGTGGCATCATAGTACACGATCTGAGGCGTCCCGTTTGGAAAGAGATTGAGGGACGAGTACTGACCGACGTCCCCGACGCTGTCGATCGTCTGTGTCGTCACGCTGATTCTTGCGTTCATTGGCCCCTGGGCGCCAGGCTTAGTGACCACGGTTGCAGCCACAGCGACGAATGCCAAAGCGACGACGATCGCCACCATGACAACGATATCCCTTCGGCCTCTCCTGACTGACTTCCTTCTGCCAATCCTCAAGAATTCTTCTTGATTCTCCTTGATACCCATTTCCGAACCCCCAACCCGGATCCGTCGCACGAGGCCCACCCGGGGTGCTAAGACACGCCACTCATTATCACGACTTAAGTCTTTTCGCAGAAATGTGTCGAGAAATGAAAAATCATAGCGCAGAGGTTAGGAATTCATATGAGAGAACCCCCGCATGAGGGTGACTTGGGCCTTCGTGGCACCACTGTTGCAGCATTGACTGACTCGGTCCAAACTCTGATATAGAATCTCGACGATTCGGGGAAGGAATAGTTGGGGGGACATAGGATGATCAAGAGAGCATGTCTGATGGTATTGTCGGTGACTGCTGTTCTCGTTTTGACTGGACCGTTCTTCAGCACGAGCGCTTCCATGGCGCAAGCGGCTGGAAAACCGACAGCCTCCTATAACCTGTACTTCGGCGACTTGCACACGCACACGACGTACTCCGATGCATGGGAGGGTACTCCGACGGATGCCTATCTAGCTGCAAAAGCGGCTGGTGCAGACTTCATGGCGACCACCGATCACGCTTTCATGTTGACTGCCGAGGAATGGCAGAAGACACTGCGGGAGGCTGACAACTGCACTTCGCGCAATTTCGTTGCAATTCCCGCCTACGAGTATTGGATGCCTGGAAGTGGAGAGGTCAACACATTCAATGCTGCTGACCTACCCATGGCAATCGAGAACCCTGCGGGCTATGGTAACAACGCCGGAAACCACAACAAGAGTTCTGATGCTCTTCCGATCTTCTATGACTGGCTCGCGAAACACGTCGGCGCAACCGGCCAATGGAATCATCCTGACTACATGACAGACAACTTCAACAACTATGCCTTCAGGACCGACGGTCGCGACAAGGGCATGAACATTCTCGAAATGCACAACTACGGGAGCTGGCTGTGGAAGGGCATACTTGACTACGAATCGAGCTACATCATGGCACTGGACATGGGCTGGCATGTGATGCCTGCCGCCAACTCCGACACGCACAACCCCGACTGGATCTCCGGGTACGAGCCGAGGACCGTACTGCTCGCTCCCAGCTTGACCCGCGCGGACCTCTATGGAGCCATGAGCGCGTGCAGGGGCTATGCGACTCTGGACAAGAACCTGCAGATATCGTATTCCCTGAACGGTCAAGTCATGGGCTCGACGCTCTCGCCGGCATCGACCTACACCGCATCTATCCATATCCAAGATCCTGACAACACACCAAGCGACGCGATCACACTTGTCGAGATCGTCTCAGACGGAGGCAAGGTCGTGGCGAGCATACCGGCCCACAGCAACACGGTCGACTGGACGGTGACCCTGACCTCGGGAACCGCTCACTACTTCTACTTGAGGGTGAGCACAGAATCCAACGTGAGCGGCGGACCTGGTCTCACCGCGTGGACGGCACCAGTATGGACGGGACGTTGAGAGCGGGGCGTTCGACAAGTCGCCTGAGCACCAGCTAGCGGATCCTTCCATATCTGCCATATCGAGGAGGTTCATCTCCCCGTTCCCCGATAGTGATCCAGAAAACCATCAGGTATCCAATCACGAGCACTAGCACGAATATCACGGGGAGCATGAACTCGATGATATTCGCGAGGTCGCCGAGTCTCGGATGTCCCAGGTCGATCTGCGCGATCTCGAGGGCCCGTGCGAATATCCAGAACCATCCGAGAGAACCGACAGCCATTGGAACGGGGATGACCCATCTCCAAGTCTTCCGATATCGCCTGTGGAAGTAGTTGGAGAAGGAACTTAGGAATATCAGCCCGACAAACAGCCACAGGTTCCGCTCGACGAACGATACCAGGTCATTCCAGAAGACCTCGTGCTCTGAGAAGGTCGCGATGATGCCCATCATGACGATCGCGAAGAGCAGGACGACGACTCCGATGAACCCCGAAACGAGGGGGGCTGCAAAGCCGAGAGTCTGGTCCCACCAGTCCTCGAGCCTGTGGCCAGTACTGCTCGCCTCCTCCCCCCAGGTCTTGCCCATCTGACCAAATGCATCTCCCATCTTCCTGCCGGCCTTGCCCATCTCTTCCCCGAAGGTTCTCGGAGGGATCGGTGATGGAGGGATAGGAAACGTAAGTTGCGCACCGCAATTCTCGCAGAACTTTGCGTCGACTCCGTTCTCGCGACCGCAGTAGCCACAAACCACCATTCTCATACCTCTATGAACCGTACATCGTGGAGCAATCTAAAGCTTACCCCAGGGCGAATCGCAGTTGGACACAAATAGGGTTCATCGCGACGACCTATGCCATATAAATGATGCTCGAAGGGGTCAGCGGCTGCGTCTCGACGATCTGAACCATCAACGATTTCATCTAGAAACATCTTTCAGCGGTCATGAGCTCCTATGACCTCTTGCGGGAAGCAAACGCACTCATCGATGACAAGGAAGTCCTAGATCTCTCCCGCCAACTCATCAGGATCCCGAGCCAGAGCAGGCATGAAGCTGCCGTTGGGAAGTTCATCTTCCAGAAGCTCGACAAGTGGGGATTGCAGCCCAGGGAAGTCGCGGTGGAGGGAAACGGGCCCGACGTGGTCGCGGAGATCGGGAAGAAGAAGGCCCCTGCGATCGCATTCAACGGTCACATGGACACCGTCGAGGTCATGACCGGCTGGAGGCACGACCCTTACGGCGCGACGGTGGAGAAGGGCATGCTCTATGGTCTCGGCGCACTTGACATGAAGTGCGGTCTGGCAGCCCTCATGGTGGCTTTCAAGGCGATCTCGGACAGCGGGCATCTCGACTCGTCCAGGGTCGTTTTCCAGGCCGTATCGGGCGAGGAAGAGAACAGCTCAGGGATGAGAGCTCTGCTCGCTAAGGGAGAACTCAAGAACGTCAAGGCGGTCATCGTCGGAGAAGGCTTCGGCGGCCTCGCGGCCTTGACCCACGGCAGGAGAGGAGGGTTTTACTGGGACGTCAACGTGACGGGGAAGGCCGCTCACGGCGCGAGTCCTCACCTGGGGATCAACGCGGTCTCCGATGCAGCGAAGGTAGTGTGCGCCCTGGACTCGATGAAGTTGAGAAAGGCAAGATGGTTGGCCGCTGACGACTCGACCCCTCTGACAGAGAGCCAGACCATCCTCAAGATATCAGGGGGGATGAGCAGCTTGAGCGTCCCCGAGAAATGCTACGTCAAGATCATTCGGTGCCCGCTTCCGGGCAGCCGAGGACCAAGGGAGGTTCAGGCGGAGATCGAACGGAAGATCGAAGGTCTGCACCTGCGAAGCAAAGTCCAGATGACACTCCAGGAAGGCCCGGGCGATATCTTCTACCCCCATGTCACGCCAGCCAGGTCGAGCCTCGTTTCCACCGCCAGCAAGTGCGTCGAGAGGCTGACAGGAAGGAGACCGCGGCTGGTCATCGGAAGATCGGAGGCTGACGACAACCTGATCGCCCACAAGCTCGGAACTCCCATCATCTGCCTTGGACCTGGAGAATCAGGGGAGCTCGCGAAGTACCACCAAGCGGAGGAGGCGGTCCACATTGACCAACTTGGCAATGCCGCGCGCGCGTATTTCATGACAGCATTCGAACTCTGCTAGGACGAGACTGTCTCACAGACGGCACGTCGCTGGACTCACTGATGGATTGAATGGGAGAAGGTTTTATGTACGGCTTCGACCGCATATCTCTGCGCACTGGAAATGGCGGCAGAGAAAGCCGACTTGCGAACATGCGATGAGCTGACAAACAGATACTTGTATTCTCAGAGATGCTAAGATGCTCTACCCGGTCGTGGACCCAGAAACCGTAAAACGCAAGCTCAGGTTCGATTATCTCAAGGCAAAGAACGATCCGACCTCGAGGACCCTGGATGGGTTCACGTCCCTGCTTCAACACTTCCAGAAACCGCGTCTCGTCATCCATGAAATGGTCCAGGATGCGGTCACATACATACAGAAGCAGTTCAGACTCCGGTGGGTTATCGCCGGGCTCCGGGGCGACGATGGCATGTACAGATATGACGTCATGTCAGGCTTGCGCGATGAGGCGTGGGCCAGGCAAAGGACAAAAGTCTACGCTCGAGCAGATTTCATGCCCGCCTCGGACAGATACAACTGCGGAGAAATCAGCAAGATCAGCCGAGTCTACCTCGAGGAACAGAATCCTCTCTACAAGGAAGACGAGCAAACCGTCAACCGACCCGTTCTCCTGAGGTCGAAGCGGGACTCCGACGAGACATGCCTGGAAGCGGATTACATTGATACGCTAATCCTCGGGAGCAAAGACGAGTTGCTGGGCTGGATCGACTATTCAGGGACCATTGCGGGCGAATTCCCTGATCCGTCGACAGTGAAGAACGTCGAGGTCATTTGCGCCATCATTGGGGCGGCGATTGCTTCCCGGAATCAGAGGTGAAGGGCTGACCCCTGATTCGGGTACGGATCCTGGGCCGGAGGTCGATGATTTCCAATTCATGATCGGCGGGACAGCGAACCTGATCTCATGACAGGCGCTTCTCTAGGAACAAAGCTGCGAACGTCCTGGCCGAGGAAGACTTTTTCAACGACAGCGTCGATACGGTGGCGGCATCTCAGAGCGGGATTGCGCAGGGGGGATTAAGGCGGAATTACGTGGACCGCACGCTTGGGCGTTGAGCTTGGGCTTGATAATGATCGTATTCGTTCTTGTTTTGCCGGCTTGGTCCGTGCCGGGACAGGCTTCGAAGCAGGTCGTCTATAGGCTCGGCGCGGTGGGGGACATCGGGATGGATGGCTTCCCTCACAATAATCCCAGAAGGATACAATATGACGACGTTTCCAACCTGCTCGTGTCCATGGACCTGGACGGTTTCCTGCTGCTCGGTGACGGGCAGCACAACGATGGGACACTCCAGGAGTATCAGACCTACTACGACCCGTACTTCGGAAGACTCATGAACATCACCTACCCTGCGACTGGCAATCACGACTACTACAAGTCGGCCAACGCCTCGGGGTTCTTCACATACTTCCATAACAGGCTGGTGCAGATAACCACAGACCCCCTCGGACTGCAATACGGGTACTATTCGTTCAATCTCGGAACGTGGCACATAGTCGCTCTAAACTCACGCCTGGGCTATGGTCTCCCCTGGTCGCCGGACAATCCCGGACCGGCGGAATGGCAACTAGCGTGGCTCCAGAAGGATCTCGCAGATGCCGCGAAGAAGTACACGGGCACGATCGTTTATCTGCACCACCCATACTACGACTGGGAGACCTATTGGACAGCGGAATGGTTCCCTGACGAGTTCACTTGGGAGCTGCCGATCTGGCAGGTCATGTACCAGTACCATGTGGATCTGGTCCTCGGAGGCCACAACCACAACTACCAACGCTGGCTGCCGCAGGACCCGTATGGCAACTATGATCCGAACGGAGTAAGGCAGATCGTGTGTGGCACTGGGGGAGCTTACCTGTGGGCTTTCCACCACCCCCCGCAGCCGAAGAACCTTGTGACTGCGATCGATTCATCGTTCGGGGCCCTCCGGCTGACGCTCTACGACGGAAGCTACGACACTGAGTTCGTGTCGATCACGGGCAAGGTGTTGGACTCAGAACGCGGGGTACGGTGCCAGTAGGCGACTGGGTCAGGTCACATCGGGCCTTTGCCTGAGCGCTGCCAGAGTCCGATCACGTTGCCTTCAGTGTCCTTGATGTAAGCAGTCCAACCCATGTCTCCGACGGGCTGCTTCTTCGTGACGACCTTGCCGCCCTCCTGCTTGACCTGCTCAAGAGCCTTGTCGATGTCGTCCACAGAGATCGTCACTGTCGGGGCTTTGACCGCAGCATTCCGCTTCATCATTCCACCGTTGACCATCGACGTCTTTGTTGGCATCCCCTGCGCATCGGACGGACCGGTCACTACCATGGTGTAGTCCATCTGTGGCATCTCGTTCATCTTCCAGCCGAATACCGTTCCGTAGAAACGCTTCGCTCTGTCAGCCTTCTCATACGGGATTTCGAAGTGTTGCACTTCTCCAGCCATATCTACATCTCCTGTCCGACCAGCAATCGCTTCCTCATTAACGATTGTCCCGTTCTTGTCCGTCATGTTCGGGAACCCCCGTACCATTACGTTCATGTCATTATGAACAGGCTATGAACGGTTCCGATCGAGGAATACATCCATAAGGCGTGACAGCTGGAGAATAATACTCTGGCTCGATGCGAACCGAGATCATTTATCGCCAAATACGATGTGCATGAAATCGTCTTCATTCTGGCAGATTCGGGCTCTCCGTATCTATGTTGCCGCCAGAAATGATCACGACGCCCTGCTACACCTTTCTCGCCTTCAGAACATCGACTGTGGTTATGGTCATAGTGCTCGGCTCCAGCCTGATTAACCCCTGATGCAGAAGCTCGTATTCTTTTAAACGCTACTCATGAGACCGTGTCGGAACGAAAAAAGTAAAGACATCCTCAGCGGTGGGAGGCCGCCGACGGAGCTAATGGATATGCCCGAAATAGAGCATCTCGCCTTGCAGGGGCTGAAATTCCGGCCATTCGAGGGAGGATTAGACTACGACGCCATAGGTGAGCTGCTCGCGAAGAGCTTGGAAGCCGACCATGTCGAATGGACGGTGACCGCAGATGATTACCGGCGAAAGGACCAGGAACCGATCAACCAGGACCCATTCAAGGATCGGCTGATCGGAGAGATTGATGGGAAGATGGTCGGGTTTTGTGAGGTCTCCTGGGATCAGATGACGAACGGCCCCCGTCTCTACAGGCACTTGGCCCACGTGGTCCCTGAGTTGCGCCACACCGGCATACGAAAAGCGCTCCTCAGGTGGAGCGAAGCCCGCCTCAGCGAAATCGCCCATGCTCACCCAGACGAGCTGGCCAAAGTATACTCGACGTGGGCGAACGATGTGGAGAACGACTGGAGGTCCTTGGTGATTCGCGAGGGATACAAACCCGATCTTCACGTGCTTGAGATGGTCCGGCATGACCTCGAGAACTTGCCTGAGTTGAGTTTGCCTGAGGGCGTCGAAGTCCGGCCTGTCCGGCCCGCGGACGTACGCGCGGTCTGGCAACTCACCAAGGAGGCGATGAGGGATGAAAGCGACTATTCAGAAGAGGATTTTGACGAGGCGCACTTTGAGGCATACCTGAAGCGGCCCACCTGCGACCCGAACCTCTGGGCCGTCGCCTGGGCAGGTGATGAACCAGTCGGCGTTGTGAGGCCTCACATCAACGATGACGAGAACAGGCAATATGACCGAAGGAGAGGTCACACAGAGAGCATCGCGGTCGCTCGCGGATGGCGTAAGAAAGGCATCGCCAGCGCGCTCGTCGCGCAGAGCTTAAGGACCCTGAGGGACTGCGGCATGACTTCGGCTACTCTGGACGTGGACGCCCACAACCCAAGCGGCGCGCTCAGGGTCTATGAAAGCCTCGGATTCAAGAAGGTGAAGAGCTTCACGTTCTACCAGAAACCCTTGGATTGAGAGATCAGAACAAGATCGAGAGACAGGTGACCGCTCCGTCGCACTTCTCGAACTCGCCTACATCGACAGGGATGACGTCGAATCCAGCTGCTTTGACCAGCGCGGCACTCCTCGGCATACCGGCAGGCATTAAGACGGTCTTCCCAACGGTGAGGGTGTCTGCGGCGTACGCTTCCTCATCCGGAACGGTGATGACTGTGAGCTTAGCAAGGGCTGGATGCTTCGAGAACCTTCTCGAAGCAATCATAGTGTCACCATTGAGACAAGTCACGTAGCTCTTGAGGTGCATGATGCCAGGGTCTTCGATCGCGTCCACCTTGACCTCCAGCCAGTCGCTCATCTGCCGGATGCCTTCAGCGTTCGTCCTCTGGCTGAGTCCGGAGATCAGCCGGTTCGGGAGATGGACCACATCACCTCCTTCGACGGTCGCTGGGGCCGACGCCTGCTTGATCGCAAAGTGTCCGCTCAGTGCCTTCTCAACCGGACCGCCCTCCCCTCTTCTGCTCTCTGCGCCCATCCTGCAAATGAGGGCTCGTTTCCCGTGTACAACTGCGTTATCCTCCACGAAACAGGCATCTGGATGGATATCGTCTGGTTGGATGGCGATGACCTCGAGACCGAGGTCGCCCAGGGTCCTCCGATAGATCGCGTGCTGGCTCTTGGCCTTGTCAAGATTCACCGTGTGCCTCAGAGGATGGCATGAGAGGCATTTCGTGAACATCTTCCCAGGCTCACGGACCAAGGCGTGTTTTGGTGACATTTCATCCCGACCGATGCTGAATGCGCGTACTGGGAATGGGCACAAATGATATAGCATTTCGCGCCAGCGAGGCCGCGCTCACCTGGGTCCCGGAGCGGCCGAAATCGCATCCCTCGTGATACTGCGGGCGCATTGGGTCGTCAGGCGCTCGGTCTGATGGTACTGGGCGAACCCCTTTGAACACATTTCGTCGATGATTTCACTTGGAGCTGGAGATTGCCGAATCGATGTTGATCGTCGATGCTTCGATCTCGCTGGGTTGAGGCTCCTTGAAATCCATCCACTCGCGCACACGAAGCACGATGAAGAGTCCCGGGACGATCAGCAGGGCCAAGCTGCTCTTGATCGAGACAAATGAGAATACGATCGAGACCATCACGATCCTGTCATAAAGGCTCCTGAGCTTCAGGGACACGAGCAAGGCTACGACTATTGCGCCGACCGCGATGTAGGCAAAGTAGGGGCTCCCCATCGCGAGCTCCGCAAGGGCCGTCCCACCGACCGACGTGCCTGTGCGAGCCACAGTGCTCATATGGAAAAAGACGGCTGAGTTGAGCACGTTCAATACTCCGAATGGGAACATCACGAGCACGCCAATGCTTGCCGATGCCACGCCTGCCAGCGCAAGCCTCATGCTCTCCTCAACGCGGCGCAGGCGCAGCTGCTCGCCGAGCAGCCACAAGAAGAGCACGATGAACGGCACCACGGCGTAGGCCTTTGTGAGGACCGCGAGGCCCATGATGATGATGGACACAATGCCCGCTCGATCACTTCTCAGCTTCTTGAGGGCATAGATGGACGCGACCATCAGAAGGGCTGTGAGGGCGGCGTTGTCGAATGAATAGAAGAGCATGCAGGTCCCCGCGAAGGGGATGTACCCCCTCAACTTTATGTTGACGAATCCGTAAAAAGCCGCGAACGCGACGCTCCATAGCATGAGATTCGACACGACGAACCACAGCGGAGAGCCGAGGAACCCCAGTGCGCGATGCATGCCAGCATAGACCATCAGGTCCACGGGAAGATAGTTGTACGTCCCGAAGTCGACTTTCGTATCGACCCCGTACTTGGTATCGAACCTGGGGATGACTTTGTCCACGTAGGGGTTGCCCCCATGGCTGACATCAATGACCCCAGCATCTACTGCCTCCGGGATATCGTGCGCTGCGGAGAACTGGTCGAACCAGACGACGTAAGAAGCGGCGATGACCAGGAAGACTGCCCAGACCACAATAGGCACGAACACGCGTCCGTGCTTCTTGAGCGAACCAGTGAGGCCTGCAAGGGACTTGCGTTTGACCATGCCGATGAGCCAAACGGCCACCATGAAGAACAGAAGACCGTTGAATAGCAAATCAAACATTCACGATCCTCCTACTTCCCCTCAGGTGGGACCGCCCCGGAATAGGCGGACCGGCTAATAAAGAATTGAGATTGGTCGGACGGAAGCCGACTGGCGGATGGTCCGCCATCAGCCGGGCTGTCTCCTGCGCTCAATCAAACTCCTCGACTATCGCGTCAATCCGACCCGCGACGTCCTTGTCAAGCGGCAACGGCTTGTGCTCCTTCAGGATCGAATCCGCCTTCTCCTTGGCGATCTGCATCACGTCCTTCCTGCCCCTCTTGACCCAGGAGTCGTAGCTGTCCTTGCTCCAGATGAGGGGCACGTAGAACTCCCTCGCGTGCTTGAGCGTGTGCATCTCGGCAAGGTAGCTACCACCGATACCCACCTTCTCGATGATGTCCAGAGCCAACGCGTCTGTGTCGGTCGGTATCTCCTTGCACGTTGCGATCGTCAGCCCGACGATGTCGTTGTCTATCATGAGCTGCTCGTATGAAAGCACGGTCGAGTTGTCGACAAGGCCCACACCGTTCATGATTTCGGAACCGGTCATGGCGCACAGCAGCGCCATCGTGGAGTTCTCGACGGACGCCTGAACCCCCGGTACAGCGGCTCCTGGCCCGATGCCTCCGCAGGAGCACGGCCATTTGACGTACCGGGCCATCTCTGAAGACCCTGCAGCCAACATCATGGATTCCGGAGAGCCGAAGTTCACTGCTCCAGTCTTTGGGTCCATGCTCGACAGCACCGAACCATAGAGGACTGGTGCGCCCCTCTCGTGCGCCTGCATGACGGCCGCGAGTGCAAGGGTCTCCGCGTGGCATATGATGAGGTCACCGACTACAGTCGCCGGACCCGTCAGCCCCATCTGGCCCATCGCGGTGATGTGCACAGGGACATGGTTCTCCGCCCAGACGAGCGCATCCTCGGTGGCCAGTTCCTCAAGCTGGAGCGGGGCCGTCGTGCAGACCATGGCGGAGATGTAGTGCCTGTTCCTCAGCTCCTCGGTTCCGCCCACGACCTCGGCCGCCATCCTCACCTGGGCTTTGGCTTCCTCCGGCTTCGTGGTCGACTCGGTCTCTATGTGCTTCTGAGTATTCTTCAGGGCCTCTCTCATGCCCATGACGACATGCTTCTCCGCGGGCACATCGTTCGCCACGACCATCGGCTCGTATATGCTCACGTAGGGCAGCCAGTCACCGATCACAGCGGTCTTGGTTATGTCCGCGAGTGTGGAGTTCCTCTTCGTTTTCGTCTTCTCGTCCCAGACGGAGATCCCGCACCCGTCGGTGGTGTAGTAGTGGTGGGTGCCGTCGACCGGGAGATCGAACTCCTTGGTCCTTCCCGCGAGGACGATCTTGGATGGTACGCTCTTGATCAGAGACAGGACGACCTCCTTGGGGAACCTGACGACCTTCGACCTGTCATCCACGAGCGCCCCCGCTTTCCTGAGGTCGGATCGTGCCGTGGAGCAAGGGATCCTAATCCCCGTCTTCTCCATGATGTGCAGGGCGCCTTCGTGTATCCTCTTCTTATCATCTTGCTTCAGTATGCTCGTCGGCTCCCTGACCCTGAATCTTTGCTCGAAGCTTGACATCTACACCAGGCCTCCCGGCGCCGCTCGAACGAGGGTATTTCTGATGCCCTAAATAGCCGTTTGCGTTTTTCAGACAACCCAATAATCAACCTTTCGTCTTCGCACACTCACACCAGGCACAGGCGGAGCTGGCCCATCCCGAGGTGCAAGTCCGGGCCCACCGAACCATCGGCGCTCGGTTTATTAGGTTCTACCAGATTCCAGTGTGGAATCAGGCGAGGGCGAACCCGTTGGCGGACATCATCAAAGCCGAGAACCTCACGAAGGACTACGGCGACCTGGTCGCTGTGAAGGGCATCAATTTCACTGTCAAGGAGGCGGAGGTCTTCGGATTCCTCGGACCCAACGGGGCCGGCAAGACGACGACGATGCACATGATCCAGTGCGTCTCACCGAAGACTTCTGGCAAGCTCGAAGTGGCTGGACTTGATGTTAGCAAGGAGCCCAGGGAAATCAAAAGGATCATAGGGGTCGCCCCCCAGGAAACGAATCTCGATCCAGATTTCACTGTCATCGAGAACCTGCTTGTCTATGCACGATACTTCGGGATCTCGCCCAAAGGGGCGCAGGAGAGAGCCGAGAAGCTGCTAGAGTTCTTCCAACTCGGGGGGAAGAGGGACACGGCTATCGACAAGCTTTCGGGGGGGATGAAGAAACGCCTGCTCCTCGCGAGGTCGATGCTGAACGACCCGAAAATACTCATCCTGGATGAGCCGACAGTGGGACTCGACCCACAGGCCAGGCACCTCATCTGGGATCTGATTGGCAAGATGAAGAAGCAGGGGATCACCATCATACTCACAACACACTACATGGAAGAGGCGGCCGTGCTCTGTGACAAGATTGTTATCATGAACAACGGCGAGATCCTGGCGGAAGGAAGCCCAAGAGAGCTCGTCGCGAGGTTTGTCGCGAAGAGCGTGATCGAGGTGAAGAACAGCGCCCTGGCACTTGATTGTCTTAAGGACAGCAAGGACAGGATCCAGACGGAGATCGCCGGCGAGAACCTCCACATATTCACCAACGAACCGAAGGAAACCCTGGAACTGCTCGTCAACGCGTGCGGAGTGCAGTCCACTACGGTCCGGGACTCGAGTCTTGAGGACGTATTCCTTAAGCTGACTGGGAGGATGCTGAGAGAATGAGGCTCAGAGAGCTCTTTGCGCTGCCTACCCTGAGCAGGCGGACGATCGAGGTCTGGAGGCGGAACGCGAAGGTCTTTATGAAGACCTACAGAGTCAACTTCATCCCCCCAGTAGTGGAGCCCATACTGTACCTCGCGGCCCTCGGCTTCGGTCTGGGATTGTTCGTCAAGGAGATTGAGGGTGTCTCATATGCCAAGTTCATCGCCCCCGCCCTGATCGGCATCACGATCATGAACGCATCGTTCTTCGAGTGCACCTATGCATCCTTCGTGAGGATGTACTTCCAGCGAACGTTCGACGCGATAATGGCGACTCCGCTCAACGTCGACGAGGTGATCGCTGGGGAGATGCTGTGGGGGGCGACCAGGAGCGTCATATCCACGAGCATAATGCTCGCAGTGATAACCGTCTTCGGCCTCGCAACCTATCCTTTCGCGCTCCTTGCCATACCCTTCGCCTTCGTGGGCGGACTGATGTTCGCTGCCTTCGGCATGTGCTTCACCGCCATCACCCCGAGGATAGATTCACTCAACTATCCGACTTCGCTGTTCGTCACGCCAATGTTCCTGGTGAGCGGGACTTTCTTCCCCCTATCTGCCCTTCCGAGCGGGGTACAGACGTTCGCAAACCTGTTCGTGCCGCTCGTCCCCGTGGTCAAGATCGCGCGAGCCATCACTTTAGGTCGATTGGAGCTTGACTTGCTGCTGAGCTTAGTGTGGATTCTCGCCGTTGCAGGTGTTTTCTTCATCATCGCAGTGAATATAATGAAAAAGCGCCTCATCGTCTGACCCAGCATAAGTTTGGAATAATGCGTGCGCGCTGATTCACTCTGTGGATGGGAGCGTAGGTGCGCGTGATGCAGAACTCAAGGAATGTACAAGCCAACCGGTTGGCCATGAAGATCGCGCTTTTGGGCGGGATTACACTCGCCGCAATCGTTGGCATCGCCATATTCCTGATAATCTACATGAATTGACAGGCCTCAATCGGGAAAAGGCTTATCGTTCCGGCAAGGCTGAATGCGATCAGTATGGCCGAGAAGAAGGTAGTACTCTCCGAGGAAGAATGGAAGAAGCTCCTCAACCCGGAGCAGTACCGCGTGTTGAGGCAGAAAGGTACAGAGAGGCCCTGGTCAGGCAAGTACGTCGAGACGAAGAAGAAAGGAACGTACAAATGTGCAGCCTGCGGGAACGTGCTGTTCAAGTCAGATGCGAAGTTCGATTCGGACTGCGGCTGGCCGAGCTTCACCGCGCCTGCGGCCAAAGAGGATGTCGAGTTCAAGTTGGATATGAGCCTGTTCATGGAGAGGACCGAGGTGGTTTGCGGCAGATGTGGAGGACATCTAGGCCATGTGTTCGACGACGGCCCTCCTCCGACTGGCAAGAGATACTGCATCAATTCGACATCTCTTGTCTTCGAAGAGCCGGCAGAATCCGAGAGATAAGAGATCGCACCGTGCATATCCAGATGTGGACAACTTGCGCAACGAGGACGGGGACCTGATCGTGCCGGTTCGAATGGCCCACGGGAATCTCTAAGTGATTCGATTGCATGGACCGCTCGATGGTGAAGACCGCAACATCATGGAGCGGTGGCAAGGACAGCTGCCTGGCTACCTGGAAGACTATCCAGGCCGGGATCAATGTGGACTATCTCCTGAACACCGTCCGCAGGGAATCCGACCGGGTGGCGTTCCACGGAGTGAAGGCCGAGCTCGTGCAGGCTCAGGCGCGCTCGATGGGCATCCCGCTCATCCAGAAGCGGGTGGGCGATGATGACTACAGGGAAGTCTTCGCCTCATCTCTCGAGGAGCTCAAGGCTAGAGGCGTGGCCAGCATGGTCTTCGGGGACATAGACGTCCAGCAGAACCGAGAATGGTGCGAAGGTGTCTGCAGGGAGGTGGGCCTCAGGCCACACTTCCCGCTGTGGGGAGCGGACCAAAGGGAACTCCTTTCTGAGTTCCTTGCTGCAGGGTTCAAGGCGGTAATCGTCTGCGTAGACGCTGCGTTCTTCGGCGAGGTGGAATTAGCAAAGATATTGGACGACGCGTGGCTCTCCCGCCTCGACGAGGGCCGAAAGGCAGGCACGGGCTCGACTCATTGTGGGGAGAACGGGGAGTACCACACATTCGTCTACGACGGTCCGCTCTTCCAACACCCGATCAAGCTCAGGCCCGGCGAGCACGTCTTCAAAACCAACCATTGGTTGGTCGACCTCGTGATGACACCGGGCTGATGCTATTTCTCCTCGGGTGGTTTGATCTTCCTGAAGTTGAAGTAGACCCCTATATCGTAGACAATCTTCAGTGCCCCGGCGATGAAGAAGGGCGAGGACATCGAGATGGCCTGCATGGCATACCCCGACAAAGAGGGGCTGGTCGCCTGCGCTAGGTTCCTGGATATGCTAGTGATGCCCGCAGCGGGAATCCTTTCCTCAGGGGAAACGACCGCCATAGTGTAGGATTGCCTCGTCGGCACGTCCATCTGGGAAATCGACTGCCGAGCCAGATAGAATGTCAGGGAGAGGACGAAGGTGTTGGCGACAGGAACCAGCATCAGAAGGATATTCGATGGGATGTGCGTGAACACCATGGTTCTGATGAGCCCAATCCGTCTGGCGAGCCTCACCGCGACAAAGAACGAGATGGTGGAGAGTATCCCCGCGATGAAGAAGATGACGGACAAGGTCCCCTCGGAGACCCCGTACCTCGTGAAGAACCAGAAGGAGATGAGCGTCTGCAGCACGAATCCTCCAGCGAACGCGTCCACGCCGAACAG
>Ga0315281_10003282_pt1 | contig 23795 bp, 18 predicted proteins | sample YL17G07_0_MG_FD_204540 | JGI IMG/M metagenome (GOLD analysis project Ga0315281, IMG submission 204540) | Sediment microbial communities from Yellowstone Lake, YNP, Wyoming, USA - YL17G07_0 | ecosystem: Environmental > Aquatic > Freshwater > Lake > Sediment | place: USA: Wyoming | collected... | reverse complement strand
AGAGCTGCGACGACCGAGACGATCCACCAAAATTTCTTGCCCATGATTTTCCTCTTGGAAGAGACCCCTCGAGACACACCCCCGGAGGGGAGACGAGCGAACCGGCTCGAAAGTTGACGAAGCGGTCAGCCTAGAATTTTTCTTTGATCTTGATCGTCTCGTCCCCGTGGGACGCCACGACCACACGAAAGAGTTTCGCTTTTCCGCCCGGAGGAGTCAGAAGGATTTCGGCCACTCTCGGCCCTCCGCGAAGAACAAGGGGCTTTCCAGAATAATCGGCCGCCGTCCCCACCGGCTTTCCGTCGACCGCGACGGTGGCGGAGGAAGGGGAAACTTCGAGAATGACCGGACCTCGGGTCGACCCTTCGGGGTGCCCTTTCTTCTCGAAGGATTCCCCGGACCCGGATTTCTCGAGCTTCGGTTCCACCTGAACCTCGTCATCCGAACCCTGTTCGCCGATTTCGAGAATGAAATTCTTGTCGTGAAATCCAGCCAGCGAAACTCGCAAATGGTGCTTCCCCGAACCCGGCTCGAGATAAAGCCCCCCTCCGTGCCCATCCCAGTCGTCCGAAATTCCGATGTACTGACCGTCGAGATGAAGGCGGGCCTGATCGGGATTGACGTCGATCTTGAATCGTTTTCGTGAAAGAAACGTCCCGTCGGCGCTTCCGGTGTAACCCCGGTTCGGTGGAACGGGTTCCTCCCGGTCGTTCACCGCCGGGGGAGCCGGTACGTTCCTCACCGGCGCCGGAGCGGGTCGGGCCGCCGGCGTGGCGGGCGGAGGCGGAGGAGGCACAGCGCCTGCCGCAGTCGTCACGACCGTTTCCGGAGAAGGAGGCGGTGCAGGCGCCACTGGAGACGGCGTCACCGCGCCGCTTGCGACGACCGTTCCGGCCGGCGGCGAAACCGGTCCGCTCGCTTCCGAGCTCCCCCGTTCGCGCCGCACGAACAGAATCGTGGCGGCGCCGAGCATCACAAGAGCCAGGATCACCGGAATCAGCCAGAGATTTTTCTTCGCCGGAGCCGGGGAGGCCGAATCCCGACCGGAGCTCGCCGGCGGCGGATTGACGCGGGTCGGCGACGTCGCCGAGAACCCCGGCATCGAGCCGACGATCGTCGGGACCTCACCATCGCGAGCGAACGCTCCGAGCACGGCGGTCAGTTCGGCCCCGAGCTCCTCACAGGTGTAGCGATCGGCCGGGCTCTTCGCAAGAGCCTTTCTGATGATCATTCCGATCTCGGGCGGAAGATCGGCTTTCAAGGTTGAAGGGTCCGGGGGCTCGACGTTCAGAATTTGATACACGAGAGTCGTGATCGTATCGGCCGGAAACGGGCGCGCGCCGGTGACGAGCTCGAAGAACACGACTCCGAGCGAAAAAACGTCGGATCGGGAATCGATCTTCTCCCCGCGGATCTGCTCGGGCGACATGTAGGAAGGGCTCCCCACCATCATTCCGGTGCGGGTCATCTCGGTCGACTCGCCGAGGACTTTTCCGATGCCGAAATCCGCGACTTTCACCGTGCCGTCCCGCGCCACCATGATGTTTCCGGGCTTGATGTCGCGGTGAACGACCCCTTTCGAATGAGCGTGCGCGAGCGCCACCGCGACGTCCCGCACGATCCGGACCTTTTCGAAAAGAGGGAACGTCGTCCCCTCTTTCTTGAGCTTCTCCGAAAGCGAGATCCCGTCGATGAACTCCATCGCGATCCAGGGCAGCCCGTCCTGCGCGCCGATATCGAAAATCGCCACGATGTTCGTGTGAGTCAGCCGCCCGACGATCTTGGCTTCCTTGAAAAACCGCGCCTCGACTTCGACCCGGTGTTCCGGAACGTACCCCGGCCCGTCCGCCCGAATGATCTTGATCGCGACCTGCCGCTCGATCTGGGGATCCTCCGCAAGGTAAACCGTCCCCATCGCCCCCTGCCCGAGCATCCTCAAAACCTTATATCGACCGATTTTTTCCAACCCGGCGCTCCTTGATATTCCCCGACGATCGACGAAACCCCACCACCGTACTCGGGAAGTCTATCGGAGCCGCCCCCGTGTCCAAAACACAATCACCGATCCCGGCCGCGCAAAGCGCGCCGCCTTTCCAGCTCTCATCTCTATAACGAAGTGGGCACGGCGAGAGTGGGTCGATGGCACCGACAAGCCCGCAGGGCCGTTCGCCGCTGTGGCATCGCCACAGCCAGAACGCGCCCGAGGACTTCGGCGGTGTCAGCGGCCCGCTATCGCCGTGCCGTGCAAGGGCGCCGCTGTGGCATCGCCACAGCCAGAACGCGCCCGAGGACTTCGGCGGTGTCAGCGGCCCGCTATCGCCGTGCCGTGCAAGGGCGCCGCTGTGGCATCGCCACAGCCAGAACGCGCCCCAGGACTTCGGCGGTGTCAGCGGCCCGCTATCGCCGTGCCTAGTCGGAGAGCTCGGAGTCGTCGTCGAGGTGCGCAACCCCCTCATCCGTCATCACAGCCTCATCGTCGTCGCCGGCCTTTTCAAATTCGCTCTGCCGATCGTCGAGAAGTTTTCTGGCCGCATTTTTCTTGCCGGCGGGGACGAGAATCCGGATGTTCGCGAGCTCCCCGACCGTTTCGGCGATCGCATGGGAAGAGATCGACTCGACGGTCACTTCGATTCCGTTCCCCTCGAGAAACCCGGCCAGAAGCGTCGCTTCTTCGTCGCTTCCCAAAGTCGTGACCACGGACCAGCCGCCGTTTTCCGGCTCATCCGGGGCCGTTCCGGGCGCGAGCCCGATCCGGCAGTCTGCGCAAACCCTGACGCGATCCTCGTACTCGGCGTGACACTTCGGACAATGTTTCATGACGTCCTCCGGTTCTGCGCGTGGGACCAAAAAGCGCCGTTCGCTTCCAGGAAAAAAGGTAATCCCCGCCTCGGGGGTTCGCCACTCGAGAGCTTACCTCGCCAGCCGGACTTCGCCCGGCTTTCCGGAAACAAATTGTCCGATCATGACCGCCTCGAGACAGCCGGCGGCACGAAGCGCTTCTGCCAGCCGCTCGCCCTGCCCTTCGGAAACAGCGAAAAGCAGGCCTCCGTTGGTCTGCGCGTCGGCGAGGAGAAGGCGATCGGCGGGAGCGATCCCATCGGCGCCCTTGAGCCAAGCCGATGCGGCCGCGAGATTCCTCTTCGACCCACTCGGCGCGATGTCCGCTTCCGCCAGCCGCCTCGCGCCGGGGAGCACCGGAACCGCCGCGGGCCGGATCGAAGCCGCAAGGGACGAGTTTTCAGACATTTCGTGGAGGTGGCCGAGAAGACCGAATCCGGTGACGTCCGTGGCCGCGTGAATTTCGAATCGACGCGCGGTCTGGGCAGCGACTCGATTGAGCGTCGACATCGAACGAACCAGGGACGGTTCATCGGCGGGATCCCAGCGAGCTCCCTGGTGCTTCGCCGCATGAAGAAACTTTCCGGCTCCGCCCATTCGCTCGACCCGGTAGGCGGCCGTCAGGACGCCGGTTCCCACCGGTTTCGAGAGGACGATCTCGTCCCGTTCCCGGGCTCCGCCGTTTCGCCAGAGATCTTCTTCGCGGCAAAAACCGGTGACCGAAAGCCCGTAGCTCGGGATATCGAAGTCGACACTGTGCCCTCCCGCGATCTCGATCCCGGCCTCTCGCGCCTTGTCGGAGGCCCCGCGAAAAATTTCGCCGAGCAGGTCGAGAGGAAGAACCTTCGAAGGAAACGCCGCGACCGCGAGCGCGATTGCCGGCTCAGCGCCCATCGCGTAGACATCCGAGATCGAATTGGCCGCCGCCACCTGCCCGAACACGTAAGGATCGTCCAGAACCGGCGTAAAAAAATCGACGGTCTGCACCATCACCCGGCCGTCGCCGAGACGGAAAACGGCCGCATCCTCGGCGCCGGCGAATCCAACGACGATTCGGGGGTCGAGCGAAGGGGGGAGCTTTGCAAGCAGCGATTTCAGGTCAGACTGACCTATCTTGCAGGCTCACCCGGCGTCGGAAGCAAACGACGAAAGGGCAGGATGACGCGATGGTTTCGACATCCGTACAAGTCTATCAAATGACACCGAGAGCGCTCCCCGGCGCGATCAGCCCGAGTATCCGGTTTCGGAGAACAATGCCCCCTCCGTCCGCCGCTTCCGCGGGGCGGGGCGAGAACAGGACGATGGCAGGGCAGGCAAGGAGCGCGCATGAGACCAGCCTCCCGCACGCCGGCAGGTAGGCCGCGCCCGGCGACAACGCCGCCAGCGGACCGCTATCGCCCCGCCGCGCCACCGGCTATCATGCCCAGTGTGTATCGCGGCTCGCGGACAATCGTGCTCGCACCTAAGTGGCTCGGCGACACGATCATGGCATTGCCGGTCCTCGAGACGATCTGCGAGAGCCGGCCCGGTGGAGTCGACATCCTCGCTGCCGAAGCGATGGAGCGGCTCCTCAAGTCGACGCGTCTTTTCCGCTTGATCCTCCCGACCTCCGATTCGTTCTTCGAAAACCGGCGCATCCTCAAGACCGCCGGTTACGACGAAGCGTTCATTCTCCCGAACTCGTTTCGCAGCGCACTACTCCCGTTTCTTTCGGGCGTCGCCGTCCGCCGCGCTTATACGACCGATGGACGCAGGCTTCTGGTCTCCGAACCGGTCCGGACGCCCAGTCGCGATCGGCACCAGGTTTTCGACTATGACGAGCTCCTCGCCTCGACGGGCCTGACCCGGGCGACCCGCGTCCCGCATTTCGAAGTCTCTCCAGGATTTCTCGAGGCCGGCCGCCAGGCTCTTCGCGCGGCGGGCGTCGATCCGTCGGCGACCTTTGTGGGACTGAACCCGGGCGGGATCGGAAATCCGGCGAAGCGCTGGCCGAACGAACATTTCGGAAAGCTCGCCGCCGCGCTTCGCGCCAGCGGAACCACCGTCGTGGTTTACGGCGGAGCCGCCGACCTCGACGACGCGCGCGTCATTGCAGCGGCGGTCGACCCTGCCTTGCCGATCATCGGACCCGATGAAGATTGCCTCGGCCTGGCCGCGCTTCTCGCGCCCTGCCGCCTCCTCGTCACCAACGACTCGGGAGGAATGCACCTCGCTGCAGCGCTCGGCATTCCCTGCGTCGCGATGTTCGGCCCCACCGATCCCGCACGCACCGCCCCCTGCGGCGAGGGGCACCGCGTCATTCGCGGAACGACGATGGCGTCGATTCCGGTGGAGGACGTGCTTCGAGCGACCGAAAGCGTTCTCGAGACGCTCACTCCGCTCGAAGCTCCGCGGCTTCGCGCAGTGGAATGAGAACGACGCGTCGCCCCCCCTTACCCTTGATCCGCGATCAACCGAAATTCCTCAAAATGAGGGGTTTGCGCCGGGAATTGTTCGACGGAAATGAAAGTTCGCTAGAATCCTCTCTTTCGAAGGGGAGCCGAACATTTCAGAGCCATCCAAACGCGTCGTCGGACAGATCAACTCGACGAACTTTCCGACACTTCTGATCCGAGCCGGCGTCAGAGCTCCTCGGGGCGTTCTCGCGATCTCGAGCGGAACGGTCGAACGCCGGATCTACCTCCGGGAAGGGCTCGTTCTCTTCGCCTCCTCGACCGATCCGTCGGATTACCTCACGGAACGAGCCATCCAGAAAGGTGTTCTCGCACGGAAACAAGTTCTTCAGGCTCTCGAAGAAAGTGTCGCGGGACGAAGAATCGGCTCCACTCTCGTTCGCCTCGGCCACCTGACCGAGGAAAAGCTCGTCGAGCTCCTCCTGGACCAGATCCGCTCGATCGTGGGAGATTGTTTCGGCATCGTCGAAGGAACCTATGAGCTCTCGATCGGGGATCTTCCGTCCCGGGAGCCGATCACAATCGACGAACCGGTCGCCGCAACCGTGATTCGCGAGGTGCGCCGGATTCGCTCGATCGAACGGTTGCGCGAATCGGCCGGAGAGTCTTCCACCGCCTACTTTCCGGTCAAGGGCTGGCGGCCACGAATGGCAGCGGCGGAGCTGGCGAAAGACGAGGCGGTTCACGATGTCGCCGATCTGGTCGCCGGCTCTCCCGGAATGACCGTCCGAAATCTCGTGGTCTCGCTCCCGCGTTCTGAAACCGATCTGCTTCAATCCCTTTGGATCCTTCGCGCCCTTGAAATCGTCGGAAGCCCGACGACCAAGGAAGCCGGAGGCCGGACGGCCGTCGAGCCTCCCCCGACGAAAAAGGTCGCAGCCCAACTGTTCGCCGAAGCTCTCGCCAAAGACGAAGCCGAACCGGCTCCCGCCGATGATTCGTCGATCGCGCTGCCCGTCCCGGAGTCCGTCCCTTCCCCCGAAGCCGCCGGATTCCAAATCGTGTCCGAACCGGAATCTTCTTCGGACACCACTCAAATCTCGAAAGCGCCCGGGAAGCGACCGACACCCGCCGAAAAGCCCATGACAACACTCCCGGCGCCTTCGACGCCGATCGAGCTTTCCGCCGATCTGCCCGTCGAAAAGTCCGGCCTTCTCGATCTGGGCGACTTCGATCCCGATACGGAGCTCGATTTTGGAGGAGCCTTTCCCGTGGAGGGTGGCGCCCCTGAAGACTCAGACTTTTCGGCCGCCCCGGAACCTTCGGGGGTGCCTGGCCCTCTCGCGGAAATTCCGCCGAACCTTCGCGTCAGCGACCCGCTCGACCCTTCGGCGGCACTCGAGCGCGCCCTCGCGGCTGCCGAAGAGGAAGTCGACTTCGCTCTTGCACTCGGTATGGAAAAGGCCGCCTCGTCCGGAAATTTCCAGGCGACGCCTTTCTCCGAGGTGCTGCGCGATCTTTGCCGGCAGCGAAGCACCGGCACTTTGATTTGCAAGCGAAACGAAGAAGAGAAAACCGTCAGTCTCGATCGCGGTCGGCCCGTCTTCGCCACCACAAACGCCAGCGGAGAACGAATCACCGAAAGGCTCGTCTCCGAAGGAATTCTCGAGCCCTCCGACCTCGTGCGGCTGACCGAATTCTGGCCGGCTGCCCGAAGAGTCGGGGGAATTCTTCTCGCGTTGCGCCTGGTCGAACCCGATGTGCTTCGCAAGGCCATTCGCCGCCAGGTCGCCGACATCATCGCGTCGATCTATACCTGGAGAGATGGCGGCTACTATTTTCAGGAGCGTCCGCAGGCCTCTTCCGAAGAAATCATCAACGACCTTTCGCTTCCCGACCTGGCTCTTCGAGGCGCACAGAAGATCGCCGAAAACTCCAGGCTCCTGGAGCTCATCGGAGGGGACGAGAGGCGGTTGCGCGTCTCCGAAGATCCATCGAGCCTGCTTCAGGGCATTTCCCTGACTCCTGATCAGCGTGCGTTCGTCGAAAATCTCGGAAAGGGCGGGAAGGTGCGCGATCTTCTCGCACTCGGGCCGATCCCCGCCCGAAGCGCCACGATTCTTCTCTTCACCCTCGTCGCATCCGGAATTCTCGAGCTGGCCGGCCGCGAAAGAATCACGGCGGCCGGACTGCCCGATCCCGAACGCTATCTGGTATCGGCCGGAGAATCGACGCACGCCGAGGGGCACGACGACGCCAGGACGGAGCTCAGCGACCGGTGGAGCGAGATCTCGGGTCAGGGAGATTACGCCCTGCTCGGAATCGACCCCGGCGCCTCGGAAACGGAGGTCGTCGCAGCCTTCGACGCGCTGGCGCCCAGGTTCCACCCGGACCGATTTCGAACCTACGCCGATTCGTCGCTGCTCCGGCTGGCCGGAAAAATTTTCGACCGGCACGTCCTGGCTTTCTACCGAATCCTCAATCCGGTCGCGAAGAAACCCTCGTCCGAGGACGAAGACGTCCACCGCGCGATGCTGGGGATCACGACGGAGCCGGCGGCGCCGGCATCGGAGCCTCGCGAAACGAAAATCAAAATGCGTGTTCTTTCTCCCGCATCGGCGCCAGCCATGCGGACCGGGCTCATTCTCGACGACGACCCCGATTCGGCGCGAAGATTTTCGGAAATGCTCGTCGAGCTGGGAATTGCACCCGAGGTGGCGCCCGGGAGGGTGGCGCTTCGCCGAATCCTCTCCACGCCCGGCCGGAATTTTTCCATCGCGATCGTCGACGTCGATCTCCTTTCGGGGCTCGATGCTCCGAATCTCGACCTCCTGAGCAATGCCTTTCGAACTTCGCGCATCCGGTGCATCGCGACCTGCGCTCCCGGTTCCCCGAACCGCGAGGCGGAAGTTCTCACCCGGCTCGGAGTCGAACGCCTCCTCGACAAGAGCACCCCGGCCGACGAGATTCGCGAGCAGCTGCGCGGATTTTTCGCAGAATGACCCTCCCGTGATTCCTTCGAACCGGAGGCCGGTCTTTTTCGTGCCTGGCGGCACGAAGCGGCGAGTCGGACCCGGCGAAAACCCATCCCTCGAGCCCGGTTCCTGATCCGGGGACGGCTCGAATTCGAAGAGCAAAAACGAAATCGAACGCTATGTTATGTTCCGCCCCGAATGGCGGACCACCTCGAAGCGCTCGGATTTCACGTCGAAAACTCCGACCAGTTCGAATCGCTGGCCCTGACCGCTCTGGGCCACGGATCGGAGGTCGAATCGCCCAGCCCTCATTGGCGAACCGTCTGCTGGGACCTCGACGGCGGACCGTCGCTCTGGGTTCACGTCTCGGAGCGGGAGACCATCGAGTGCTTCACACCCATGCTCCGCTCGCAGGAGTCGATCCGGCTTTTCGTCGCGAATTATTTCGAAGATCCCGAATGCCTTCACTGCTCGGGGCTCGTTCTCGAAAACCGTGGAGGGGTCGATGACGGCGAAGCGCTTTACCCGCTGGCGATCCAGGTTCCCAACATCCTGGCGGTGCGCAGAGCGGTGCCCGCCGGAGGAAGCCACGAAGTCCGGATGACCGCCATCGGGGAGAGCGTCGAGATTTACTCCGACCGGCGAGCCTTCGAGGCGTTTCACGGGAAGATGGGACATACCCCCGACGTTTTTCTCCCGATCGGTCTCGTCGGAAGCGAACCCGTGGAACGCGTCCAGGCCACGGCGATCATCTCCGGAACGGTCCTGGCGGCCGAGACGCGCAAGAATCCTCACACCGGGCTGCCGTGGCATTGGGCGCGAATCGAGACCGCCGGTCTCGTACTCGACGCCGCGATTCCGAAATCTGCGGGCAGTCTCCGCTCCGAAAACTTCGTTCGCGGAACGTTTTGGCTGGCCGGCCTCTTGGAGACGACTCCGTACCGGGGGACCGAGCGTCCATCGGGCTGGTCGCGAATTCTGGGAACGGGGCGGGAGTGAGTCGAGCCCGCGTCCAGTGCGGAATCGATCGCCTCCTCGGCGATCCCCGACCGATCCTCGGAAAGCGAATCGGCCTGCTCGCCCATCCCGCTTCGATCACATCCGATTTCCAGCGAAGCTGGCAGGTTCTCGCGAAAGACGCGCGGTGGTCGCTCGTGCGGCTCTTCGGACCGGAGCATGGACTGGACGGCGCTGCGCAGGACATGGAGGGGGTCGACGAGACGCACGATGCCTCGACCGGACTGCCGGTGACCAGCCTTTACGGCGCAACCGAAGCGAGCCTCAGTCCCACGACGGAACAGTTGTCAGGCCTCGACGCCGTGGTCGTCGACCTCGTGGACGTCGGCGCCCGCTACTACACGTTTCTGGCGACGATCGGGCTGCTGCTTCGCGCGTGCGCGAAATCGCGCCTCGCCGTCGTCATTTGCGATCGCCCCAATCCTCTCGGAGGGATCCTGATCGAGGGGCCGAGACTCGATCGTGACGTCCGTTCTTTCGTCGGCCTCTTCGACACGCCCGTCATCCACGGCCTGACTCCCGGAGAGTTCGCGAAGTGGGTCGTTGGAACGGAAAAGCTCGACGTCGAGCTCGAGGTCGTCACCATGAGCGGGTGGCGGCGATCCATGCGTTGGCCGGACACGGGGCTGTCATTCCTTCCGCCGTCACCCAACATGCCCGCCTACGAAACCGCGATGGTCTATCCCGGATCCTGCCTCGTCGAAGCGACGAATCTCTCCGAAGGGCGCGGAACGACACGACCCTTCGAGCAGATCGGCGCGCCATTTCTCGATGGACACGCGCTCGCCGCGGAGCTCGAGCGCCGCGACCTGCCCGGCGTCGTCGCGCGACCGGTCGTCTTCAAGCCCGCGTTTCAGAAATGGGCCGGCCGAGGTTGCGGCGGCGTGTTTCTTCACGTCGTCGATCCGGATCGTTTTCGCCCGTTCCGAACCGGTTGCGCTCTCGTGATCGCCGCTTCGAAGGCCGCCGGATTCGAATGGCGCACGGAGCCTTACGAGTTCGTCGCAGACCGGCCGGCCATCGACTTGCTCACCGGATCCTCCGAGCTGCGCGAGAGAATCGCGTCGGGAAAGGACCTCGAGGACTGGCCGGGCCGATGGGAGAAAGACGAAGAATCCTGGCGCGCCGAGCGCGATCCGTATTTGCTTTACCGGGAAACCCAAGAACCCTCGTCTCGATCCCTCAACTCAGCCGGCTACACGCTGCGATGCGGGAACGAAACGCCAATGCTTGCTTTCGTGGGCCGTCACAACTCCGGAAAAACAACTCTGCTCGTGGACATCGTCGCCGAGATGGTCCGCCGCGGCTTCACGATCGGCACGATCAAACACACGCCCCACCCCGTGGAAATGGACCGCCCCGGAAAAGATTCCCGGCGCCACGCTGAAGCCGGCGCCGTCGCCGTCGCCCTCGTCACGCCCGAAGCCGTCCAGTTTCGTCAGCGGCTGGGGTCACCGCTCCCGCTTCGCGAAGTCGCCGATCGCTATTTTGCGAATATCCCCCTCGACGCAATTCTCGTCGAAGGTTACAAGACCGAAGATCTCCCGAAGATCGAGGTCCTGCGTGAATCCGTTTCGCGAGTGCCGATGTGCGCGGCCGACCCGGGCCTCGCAGCCTTCGTTTCCGATTTCGAATTCGACGCCGCGGTCCCGCGCCTGCCGTCTGCAGACCTCCCCCGGATCACCGAGCTCGTTTTGAAGACGCTCGGCCTCCCCAGGTGAAATCCCGGAGCCTTCGGCGGATTGCGCCCGGTCATTGACGGCGCCGGCGCGGGTGAAAAACAACGAGCGTTGACTACGCCGACATCGCCTGCGGCTTCACGAGCTCGACATCCGGCGCATCCTCTCTCGCCGTTCCAAACCGAACGAACGAAAAGACTGCCGCCGGCTCCCCTAAGGGCTCGACCACCAGCTCGTGCCTCCCCGTTTCGAGGTCCGACACGTCGACGGCAACGGCGCCCCGCCAGCCGTTCGATCGGCCTCGCCAGAACCATTGCGCGTCCGCGCGCACGACTCCGTCGATTCTCGCGATCGCCGTCACCGCTGGACCCGACAAATGAATTCCAACGACGAGACGATCGGTGACACACAGCGACTCCGATGCGGCCGGGAGCCAGAAATGGAATTTTCGAACGACCCCTTCGTTCTCTCCTTCGTCGAGCAGCTCGACGAGGTGAGCTCCTTCGGTGAGATAAGGCATCGCGAGAACCGCGACGAACCGGCCTCGGGAAAAGTAGGCGACGTCGGCGAGAGGAATGGCCTCTCCCCGGTCGATCCGAAGAAGAGGACGCCTGGATTCCCGGGCGACGGTTCCGGTGATGACAAGCGGATCGGTCGCGGTGGAACCTTCGAGCGGGTCGTCGAGCGAACCCGATCTCGACGATCGCTCTCCGGCCCCTTCGGCGAGCGGGACGCGCAGGGGCCGGTAGGTGACCGCTTCGAGCGGCTCGAAGAACGGCGAATTTCTCACGCGGCCGTTACGAATGCAGTTCCCGCAACCCTTCGGCGTTTCGCTGCCGGCCGCGTGCTGGCGGCGAAAGACGCGAAAGTCTTCTCCGTTCCAGATTTCGCCGAATGCCTTCTCGTGCAGGCTGCCAAAACTCGTTTCGTTGATGCAGCAGGTTCGAATTTCTCCGGCGGCCGTCACCCAGATCGAGCTCCATGGCTCGGTGCAGGTCCACCAGATTCCGAGCTCTGGCGCTCGGCGAACGTAATCGGGATCTCCGGCTCCGAGCAGGAATCGGCTCGCGAGCCGCACGCCCGCCGCGCGCGAACGAACCTGCGCTACGGCCAAAATATCCTCGACGCGGGCCCGACCCGCAATTCCGAGGTTTTCTCTCGAATAGTGTTCCTGGAGCTGGGCCTGATTCTGCGAAAAGAGCGGCTCGACGTGGACTCCCCGAACGCCGAGCCCGGCGGCGAGGTCGACCAGCTCCGGGAGCTCTGCGATGTTCGACGTCATCGCCACGAACGACAAATCGACTTCGGGGCGTCCCCATTTCTTCCTGGCGGCGACCAGCGCACGAATCCCCCGAATCACGTCTTCGTATCTGGCTCCCTGTCGAATCTCTTCGTACGTCTCTTTCGTCGCGCCATCGATCGAAACGGTGATCGCCGTGGCGCCGGCCTCGGCGAGCTCGTCGGCTTTCTTTTCGTCGATGAGAGTGGCGTTGGAATTGAACCAGACCTGCGATCCCATTTCCGAGAGTGTCCGCACGTAAAGAACGAGATGTTTATTCAACATCGGCTCTCCGAGCCCGAAGAGATAGGACCGCAAGACCGTGGGAAACATCGGGCGAAGCTTCTCGAAGAGCTCCGGGCTGAAAAGCGCCGGACGCCCCGATCCAGGCTGATATCGAGTGTCGTAATTGATGGCGCACATCCGGCAGGCGAGGTTGCAGGCGGCGGCGACTTCGAAGAACGCCTCGAGCGGGCCGTCAGCGGTCACTTCGTCTCGAGCGTCGTAATGTTTCCTGGCCTCCGCGAGATTCGACCAGCGTCTCTCATCCATGACGATCTCCTTCCGGGAGTTGACCTCGGTATACGGAAGCTCCCCCCGTTTTCGCCGGGGGCCGCCGAAGTCTCATCCGTGAGATCGGGCCCCGTTCATCACGTCCACTTCATCTCCCGCGGTGGGAACTTCTCCTTTTCGCCTGGGATGGAGAGCGTAGGCCAGAGCAAACAGAAGGCCGAGAGCGGTGTGACTCCACCCGGTCCAGCGACGGGCGGAGTCACCCGTCAGGGCCTGGAGGACGTAGCCGGAGAGAATCACAGGCGCCACGATCGCGACGAGCCCGATGCCGGTTCGCCGCCCGACCTGCTCCCCGTTCCGGATCCGCGCCATCGCATGACGGCGGAAAATGAGACCGAGCGCAAAAACGAAAAGAGGCGCGGCCAGGACGTGAGCGTCCAGGACCCAGGGCTGCCAGGGGTGATTCACCGGAGAATCAGGGTCGAGGGGCCGGAGGAAATATTTCATGACCCCGTACAAGATTCCGCTCGCGCCGACGAGAATCGCCGTCACGTGAAGCATCGCGGCTTCCCAGCGAGTCAAGGATTCCTCGGAAGAGCGGATGCCGACCCGGCCGAAGCCACCGGCGGTGCGGCGGCCCCGCGAATCAACGCGTGGAGAGCCAGGACCCGCCGCGCTGCGTCGGTCGTGGCGCGCGCCGTCAATGTTGCGCCTGTCACGGGCCGGATCGCGCGTTTCAATGAGAGCTCATCTCCCAGACGTTGCCCGGTGAACTGTTCGTACCAATGGGGCCGCGGCAGGTAATCGTCCGGCTCGGAAAATGAAAGGACTTCGATCCGGCTGATCGCCCCCGCCGGGTCGACTTCCATGAGAATCGTCTCCTGAAGAGTGCGAACGACGTGGGTGTCGAAAAAAACCGTTCCCACCTCACGGCCATCCTTCGTCCCGATGTAATAGGTGACGATGGCGCCGGGAACCGCCGACCCGGAGAGACTCCTGGCTCTTTCCAGATCGGCGGGGCTTAGAAAAGCGCTTTTCCGTTCGATCACCGTTCCCGGCGGAAACGCCAGCTTCAGCGCTTCGCTCTGTGACAGAAGAACCTTGCCCCAGGCCGTCGTCGAGGCGGCGGAGACGAGAAGGAAGGCGAGCGCAAGAATCGATTTTTTAGAAAATGTACCCAAGGGCGACGTTCCATTGATCGACGCCGGATCGCGCGCCGTTCCCGCTCTTCTGCCAATCGGCTTTGATGACGATGTTCTCGATCGGTTTCCAGTTGATGCCGACGGTGAGAATGTCGCGATCGTTCGCCGGATTTCGATCGTAACCGATCGGCACCCTTTTCTGAGTATCGTAAGTTTCGTAACGCAGGAAGGGGATGAGGGAGGAGCGGGATCCCGGGCGAAGCGAGAGGACGTCGAATCCTGCCTCGACGTACCACCCCTCCTGCCGGCTTCCAATGCCATTTTCTCCTTGGTATCCATTCGCCTCGTTCACGGCCGCGGCATCCGAGATTCGACTCGCCGCCCAGAGCGCACGCGCCTGAAGACCGCGCCACTTCCAGTCGCCGTGCAGCTCATAGACCGAGGTTCTTGCTCCAAAGCCGCGCCCCGCAATGGTTTTCGCGCCCTGTGCCGAATCTCCGGTGAAGAAAGATCCTCCCAGGAGCATGCCTTCCGAGGGCGTCCAGTCGATTCGCCCCGTCAGCGCCCAATTTTCGGCAAGAGCGAGAGATCCTTCCTGACGCCCTTCGCGAATCCCCTCCTCCGCGTCATACCCCGCCGAGTTCAGGCCGTTGACGAAATACGCCCGGTATTTCACCGGCCCCGATTCGCCGTAGGCGCCGAATCCCAGCTCCCGCCAGGTCGAAGGAAGGATCACCGTGTCGACTTCCGGGCGCCGCGACCCGAGAAAAACCGTCGGCTCGTGAAGCTCGTTGATGAGACCCATCGGGATGAGCACGAGCCCGCCCCGGAGATTGAAGGCGCGAGACTCCGTCCAATCGATGTATGCGAATTCCGCCTCGACCTCTCCTTCCTTGTCAGAAGCGGCGACCGCGTGTTCGTATTCGATTTCGGAATTGAAAACGAAGTGCTCGTCGAACTTGTACCCGAAGTAGAAGACGGCACGCTGGAGGTCAATCCGGTCTTTTTCGCCGCTGCGATCTCCGCTCTCCCTTTTCGAATCGAACTTCTGGTAGAGCACTTCGCCATACCCGCCGATCGAGACTCCGCGGGAAAGGGCGTAGACCTTCGATGCCGCCGGCCCCAGCCCGCGCACCGCCTCTTCTCCGCCGGGGGCCGCAGCATCGCCGATTTTCATTTTCTCGATTTCCGAGGCGAGAACCTCGATTTTCCTTTCGACTTCTTCGAGCCGGGCCGAGCCGCCCCCGGCCGACCTCGCGGCGGCGAGCTCCGCGCGCGTTTCCGCGAGGGATTTCTCCAGCCGTTCGATGCGCACATCGGCATCGATTTTTGGCTCCTGGGCCCGGACCGATACCCCGAACCCGAGAACCGTCAACACAAAGAGCAAAGTAACGAGAAGCGATTTCGACCATCCTCGTGTCTTCAAAACCATTTCCCTAACCCCCTTCTGCATCAATTTCATTTCGTCGAAACAAACCGCCAGGGCGCCGGCAGCGCCAGGGATGAAAAGCCCGATCCTGGAAACTCGCATCTCGCCCATCACTCGCTCATCGTCCGCGCGCTCCCGGCGTCGCGGCGGTTGTCGTTATCGGGAAGCTCGAAGGAAAGCATCACGGCTTCTCCGGAAGAATTTCGATTCGACTGACCCGGCTTCTGTCGATTCGCTCGAGAGATTCGACCAGAGCCTTCGAACCGATAGCGTCGAGACTCCCGCCCCTGTCGATCAGGAACAACACCTCGAACTCGACTCCTTCGGAACGGAGCCGCCCGAAGAGACACATTCCTTCCCCGGGCCCCAGAACAAACAGCGCGGTCGACAGGACATCCGCCGTCAAAGCGCTGCCCGCCGCCACCGTCACCGATCCGAAGTCGGTGGCCGGCATTCCCGTCCGGGGATCGAGGATGTGACCTACCCGAAACCCGCCAACCACGCGTGCCCGCTCCGAATTCCCCGAGGTCGAAGCCGAGCCGTTTCGAAGCGGAAACGAAGCGACCGGCCTCGTCCGATCGAAAGGGTCGGCGACGTCGACGTTCCACGGCTCGCCCCCCGTGGCCAGAATCTGCCCCCCGAGGTCGATCAAAGCGCGCCTTGCTCCGGCTTTTTCCAGTCGCCGCGCCGCGCGGTCGAGTGCCCACCCTTTTCCCCAGGCCCCTTCTTCGAGAGCGGCATCGGCGCGAAGCCTCGTCAGGGTTCGAGCGCCGTGGTCGAGGCGGAAGGAGTCAGGCCTGGATGCGATTCGCGCATTTTCGATCTCGGAAGGCGGGGGGATTCGTCCTGCTCCCCGCAGATCCCAGGCCATAACGAGCGGCGCGATGGCCGGATCGAACGCGCCCAGGGTTCTCTCGGACCAGTCGAACACGAGCGGAAGCACCTGGCTCAATTCGTCGTCGAGATTGAGAGCCACACCCACCGGCGAACGGTTCAGGAGAGCGAGCTCCCCTCCGTCTTTCCAGGTGGTCAATCGCTTTCCGGTCTCCTCGATCGCCTGGATCGCCTCTTCGCTGGCACGAAGCGCTTCATCACGGGACGAGGATTCGATGGTCAAATTCAGGCTCGTTCCCATCGTCGCCAGACGCCGCTCGACCAGGCCGTTTTCCGGCGCGGGAGCCGCACTCATCGCCAGGTTGATCATCAAGAGTCCGGCTGTCACGAACAAAACGAAGGGCGGGCGCATGTCACTCACTTTCAACTGAGATTGAGTCTCAGCTTCAAATGGAATTTACCGGCTGGGCTTCCGGGTGTCAACCGGCACGGCCGCGCTATCCTCCTGACATGGAAGAATCAGCCAGCCTCGGAGAGTTGATCCAAGAGGCCGATCGAGCCCTCGAGAATTCTCCCAATCCCCGGCAGCCTCGCGAGGCGGAGCGGCTCGTCTTCGCCGCCACCGGCCTTCGGGAAACGGATCTCATCGGCTTTCCGGAGCGCACCATCGCCCCGGAACGAGTCGCACGATTTCGCGAGATCCTGAAGCGCCGGATTCAAGGCGAACCGATCCAGTACATCCTCGGTGAGTGGGATTTCTTCGGCCGCCCGTTTCTTTGCGATCCTCGAGCCCTGATCCCGCGACCGGAGACGGAGCTCATCATCGAATTCGTAAAGGAAAACTGCGGAGCGGCGCGTTCGCTTCTCGATCTGGGCACCGGCACGGGAGCGCTCGCCGTCACGGCCAGCCTGGAGCTCACCGGCGTTCGAGTGGTCGGAATCGACCTTTCCGCCGGCGCCGTCGCACTGGCTCGCCGCAACTCGCGCCGGCTCGGGAGCGAAGCTAGGTTTTTCGTTTCGGACTGGGACCAGGGCTTGTCCGCTGGCGCCGGCTTCGACGTCGTGGTCTCCAACCCTCCCTACATCGACGAGCGAGAGGCTTTCGCTCTCGCCCCTGAGGTCCGCGATCACGAACCTCACCTCGCGCTCTTCGCGCCCGGCGACCCTTCGTCATCGATTCGCGAAGTGGTCGACGTCGCGCGCCGCCGGCTCCTCCCGGCCGGTTGGCTCGTTTTCGAAATGGGAATCGGCCAGGCGGCGGAGGCGGAATCGATTCTCCGCCGGACGAGTGGTCTCGACTTCCTCGAGGTCCGTACCGACCTGGCCGGAATTCCGCGCATCGCGGTGGCGAAGCGATCGGGCGGATGGTAGCCTTTCCCTTTTCGGAGAAAAGAACGACGAACCATGTGGTTTCAGAAAAATAAAGTCCCAAAGGTTCCGCGCGAGACCCGCACGTCGAAAGTTCCCGAAGGACTCTGGACGAAATGCGACGGCTGCAAGGAAATCATCTACACCAAGGAGATTCAGAAGAACCTCCGCGTGTGCCCGAAATGTAACTACCACTTCCGCATGTCCGCCGCGGACCGGCTCGACCTGCTTTTCGACGATTCGCGGTGGGTCGAGCTCGATGGAGATCTCCGTTCCGCGGACCCGCTGAAGTTCAAAGACACCAAGAAATACCGCGATCGCCTGAAGAATTACGAAGAGCTCGTCGGCCCCGGCGACGCGCTGATCTCGGCGCAGGGCACCGTCGAAACGATTCCGACGATCGTTTGCGCGATGGAATACCAGTTCATGGGCGGGTCGATGGGTTCCGTCGTGGGCGAAAAGATCACGCGCGCTGCGGAAAGGGCGATGGACGATCATCTTCCTCTGGTCGTCGTTTCCTGCTCCGGCGGCGCCCGAATGCAGGAGGGAATCCTTTCGTTGATGCAGATGGCGAAAATCTCGTCCGCGCTCGCGAGACTGGCTCAGGCCCGGCTCCCCTATCTCTCCGTCCTCACCGACCCGACGACCGGCGGAGTCACGGCCAGCTACGCAATGCTCGGCGATTTCAATATCGCGGAACCCAAGGCGCTCATCGGTTTCGCCGGCCCGCGAGTCATCGAGCAGACCATTCGCCAGACTCTCCCCGAAGGTTTCCAGACCTCCGAATTCCTTCTCGAACACGGCATGATCGACATCATCGTCGAAAGGGCGGATCTCAAGCCGACCATCGCGCGGGCGCTCCGGTTGCTTCTTTCCAGCGCCGCCTGATCTTCTTTCCCTTCCCCGCTGTTCAATCTCCGAGCGGTGTCATCGAGCCAAAAGCCGAGGTTGCCGCAGACCCTCGTCCCGTGATGACGCCTAACTTACGCCGATAACGCCCTTTTGCCTCAATATCTTGCCTTGACACCATCAGTGGCCAATCCTAGTATGCGAGTGGACGATTTCGGTTAAATGTGGTGGTTTGTGGTTGGCCGAAAGATCGTCTGTATTTCTTTTCGGGGGGCCGAAAAAGGGATCCATGAATCGTCTTCGCGGCAGCTCACACGGACGTATCGACGACAAGGGCCGGCTCAAAATTCCGGCAGCGTTTCGATCGCACATCGACGAACGCTACGGAGCCGAGCTGTTCATCACGTCGCGCGACGGACAAAGCATCCTGGTTTATCCGCTTCCGGTCTGGGAGGAGCTCGAGCTCCGGCTCGCGCAAGTCTCTTCGACCGATCCGGACCGGGAGCAGTTCGAGAATTGGACCAGCTACTTCGGCGGACAGGCCGAGATCGACAACCAGGGACGCGCGCTGGTGCCGCAAGTGCTTCGGGAAAAAATCGGACATGAAGGCGAAGTCGTGGTGATGGGAAAAGGCGACCACCTCGTCGTCGCAACCAAGGAGCACATGGAAAAGAAACTGTCTGAAGCTCCGCTCACGCGCGACGTCATGTCTTCGCTGTCCGGCAAGGGAGTGTGACCGAGCGTGACATGGAACCGGGAAACGCCCCCCAGCATCGCACCGTCCTCGTACGAGAGACCCTCGAGCTCCTGTCCCCGGCCCCGGGAGAATTCTTCGTCGACGCCACCCTCGGCGCAGGCGGGCACGCCGAGGCGCTTCTCTCGGCCGAGCCCACTCTCCGTCTCCTCGGAATCGACCGCGATCGGGTCGCCCTCGAGATCGCGCGAGCGCGTCTCGCGAAGTTCGGCAACCGATTCGAAGCTGTGCAAGGGGACTTCCGCTCCCTTCCCGACCTTCTCGAAGCGCGCGGAATCGGAACTCTCGACGGCTTCCTCGCCGATCTCGGCGTCTCCTCAATGCAGCTCAACGATCCTTCGCGCGGTTTTTCGTTCCGGTTCGACGCCCCGCTCGACATGCGAATGGGGAACAGCGGACCCACAGGAGCTGACATCGTGAACACATACCAAGAAATGGACCTGGTGCGGGTGTTTCGCGAATACGGCGAAGAGCCGATGGCCAAAGCGATCGCGCGGCGAATCACCTTCGAACGGTCCAAGGCTCCGATCCAATCCACCGGCCAGCTCGCAAAACTCGTCGCCGACGTCAAGCGCGGGCGAGGCCGCCGGCCGGGAATCGACCCCGCCACCCAGAGTTTCCAGGCTCTTCGCATCGAGGTGAACCGCGAGCTCGAAGGGCTCGATCGCTTCCTCGCCGAAACCATCGAACGACTCGGCCTGGGCGGACGAATCGGAATGATCTCCTTTCATTCCCTCGAAGATCGAATCGTCAAACACACCTTCCGGAATTTCAACGAGGGGTGCCGCTGCGCGCCGGGGCTTCCGGTTTGCGTTTGCGGGCGGCGGCGAGTGCTCGAAATTCTGACGCGGCGTCCGGTCCGCCCGACTCCCACCGAAACGATCATGAACCCCCGCTCAAGAAGCGCGAGGCTGCGTGCGGCCCGCCGGGTCGGCCCATGATCGCGGCGGGGACAGCGAGAAACTCGACTCGAAAATCAGCCTCCGAATCCGGCGCAGAAACATTCCTCTGATCCGGCGGAGAAAGGCGGCAACCGGTGTCATTGGCGGCGGAGATCGTCGGAAAGCGGGTCGAGAACCGATATCTGGTTCGTGAGAAAGACCGCCGCCGAACGCGCGATTTCGGCGCCGTGGCGCTGGTTCTGGCTCCTCTCGCCCTCGTTCTCCTCGTCTTCGCCTGGGAGAACGTGGAGGTCATCCGGCGCGGTTACGCGCTTCGAAGAATCACTTCCGCCCGTGAAAAACTCCTCGAAGACAATCGGCGTCTCCGCAGTCAGCTCGCCTCTCTGGCTTCACTCGAAGGCGCGGAACGGCGGGCTCGATCGGAGCTCGGATTTCAAAATCCCCGCCCCGAGCAGATCGTTCACCTCCGTGCAGCCACGCCAGCCTCTGCGGCGGTCCCGGCAAAGCCCGTGGGAGCGTCTCGATGAAAGAAACGGTTCCCGATCGGCGGCGGCTGATTTTTCTCGTGGCCGGGCTGGTCGTCTGGGGCGCCGTCTGCGCCGGGCGTCTGACGCAGGTGATGATCGTTCGAGGCGCCGATTTCCGGGCGCGTGCCACCCGCCAGCAGGAGAGGAAGCTCGTTTTCCAGCCGATGCGGGGGGAAATTCTTGATGCCGAGGGACGCGAGCTGGCGATTTCGGTCGAGGCCGCCTCGATTTTCGCGGTGCCTCCGGAAGTCGAAAACCCGACGACGACCGCGCGAAAGCTCGCTGCGGTCCTGGGCACCCGCCCCCTCGCGATTCTCGATCATCTTCAGGAAGACAAGGAATTCGTCTATCTCGCGCGGCGGCTCGATCACGCGACGGCCGAAAAAGTGCGCGAGCTCGGTTTGCCGGGAATTCATCTTCTCCCTGACAGCCGGCGCGTTTATCCCAAAGGTATCCTCGCCTCCCAGGCTCTGGGATGGGTGGGAACCGATAACGACGGCCGCGCGGGGCTCGAGTACCAATACGACAAGGAGATCAGCGGCCGGCCCGGAATTCTGACCGTTCTTCGTGACGCCCGGCGCGAGGGCGGAGGAAACGTCTGGAAGGAAGTCGTGCGTCAACAGCCGACCGGAGGCAAATCGATTCGGCTCACGCTCGACGCCTCTCTTCAATACCTGGCCGAAAGAGAGCTCGCAGCAGGAGTCCGAAAAGCACAGGCCGTCGCGGGCTCCGTGGTGATTCTCGATCCGTCGGACAGCGCGATCCTCGCGTTGGCTTCCTGGCCGCCTTTCGATCAGGAGGCCGAGCATCACGGAAACGCCGAGCAGTGGCGGCTGCGTCCCGTGATGGACGCCTACGAACCGGGTTCGACGTTCAAGCTCGTCACCGCCACCGCCGCCCTTTCGGGAAACGGACTGCGCGAAGACGACCCGATCGATTGCGGCGGAGGATCGATCAACATCGCGGGCGCGACGATTCACGAACACGAAGCCAAGTCGTTCGGCATCATCCCCTTCTCCGAAGCCCTCGCCGTTTCGTCGAACATCGGATTCGTCCGCATCGGATTGTCTGTCGGGCGCGAGCCTTTCCGCAGTCAGGCCATCGCTTACGGCTTCGGGCAGCCGACCGGAGTCGACCTTCCCGGCGAGAACCCCGGAATTCTTCGCGAAACCCGAACCTGGTCGGCGCTCTCGCTCGCGGCCATGTCCATGGGACAGGAAGTCAGCGTCACTCCTCTCCAGCTCGCGACCGCCTACGCCGCGCTCGCAAATGGCGGCGTTCTGCATCGTCCCTACATCGTTCGCGAAATCGTCTCGAGCGAAGGCATTCCGGCGCGCCGGGCCCCGGCGCCTCCGGCCCGGCGCATCGTTCAGGAGGCGATCGCCGCTCGAATGACTTCGATGCTCGAGGGCGTCGTGCTCCACGGAACGGGAAAAGAGGCGGCCGTGTCCGGTTACAGCGTGGCGGGCAAGACCGGCACCGCGCAAAAAGCCGTACACGGCGGCGGATACGCGCGTGACCGGTTCGTCGCGAGCTTCGCCGGTTTCGTGCCGAGCCGGGCGCCGCGACTCGTCATGCTGGTCGTCATCGACGAGCCGAGGGGAGCCATCACCGGCGGACGCGTCGCAGCCCCGATCTTCCACGCCATCGCCGAACCCGCTCTCGCCTACCTTCGCGTCCCCCCGGACGGCGCCACCGACCCGGGCCGACTGCTGACCGCCGACCTCGACCGGATTCCGCAAGCCGCACCGGTCCTTCGCCCTTCCGCCTCCCTCCTTCCCGCGAGCAACGGCGGTGAAAAAAAGCAGCTCGAGATCCTTCATGGCGCCCAGGCGGTTCCCGACGTCACCGGCCTCGACTTGCGGCAAGCCGTGTCGATTCTTTCGGGGCGGGGGTTCCTTCCGGAAATCGCCGGGCACGGAAAAGTTCTCCGCCAGGAGCCGCGCGCCGGAGAGACGGCGCGAGCGGGCAGCGTCTGTCGAATCACTCTCGGCGCAGGCGCGCCGGCCGGGAACGAGCTGTGACAATCGAGCGATTTCTCGAAGTCATTCCGGGATCGCGCTACGAGGGCCCTGCAGGGCTCGAGCTGGTCATGCTCGTCGAGGATTCTCGCGCGGCCGCCCCGGGCGCCCTCTTCGCGGCCCGCCCCGGAACCTCCGACGACGGAACGCGCTTCGTGGAAGATGCTTTGAGGCGGGGCGCCGGAGCGGTGCTCGCCGAAGTGCCCCGGCCGGCCGGATCCGAAGTTCCGTGGATTCAGGTGCCGAGCGTTCGAAATTGCGCCGGCGCAGCGGCCTCCGAGTTGTTAGGCCGCCCGGGCGACCGCCTCAAGCTGATCGCCGTGACCGGAACGAACGGAAAAACAACCACCGCCACCCTCATCGCGTCGATCGCCGAGGCCGCCGAAGGAAGCTCCGGGCTCATCGGGACGATCGAATACCGGACGGGAGCTCGAAGCCGCAAAGCCGATCGCACCACCCCCGAGGCCTGGCGCTTCCAGGCGCTTCTCGATGAAATGGTTCGCGGCGGAGTGAAAACCGCCGTCACCGAAGCCTCGTCCCACGCGCTCGACCAGGAGCGCCTCGGCGGCTGTTCTTTCGACGTTGCTGTTTTCACGAATCTCACCCGGGACCACTTCGATTATCACCAGAACTTCGAAAACTATTACGCCGCGAAAAGGAAACTCTTCGACCTTCTTCGCCCCGGAGGGCGCGCGGTGGTCAACGCCGATGACGAATACGGCCGCCGGCTCGCCGCCGAGCTCGGCGCGCGCGCGTCGACGTTCGGAGTGAACCACCGGGAAGCCACGTTCCATCCCGAGAACGAAAAGCTCGACGTCGACGGGTGCCGTTTCGACCTTCGCCTCACCTCCGGCTCCATCCGGATCGAGAGCCGGCTCGCCGGCCGGACCAATCTGTCGAACCTCGTCGCCGCCGCCGCCGCCGCAGACGCGGCCGGATTTTCACCCGACGCGATCGCCCGCGGAATCCTGATGCTGAACCGGGTGCCCGGGCGGCTCGAGAGAATCGACGAGCTCGGCGCGATTCCGGTCTTCGTCGACTTCGCCCACACCGACGACGCCCTCGCGCGAACTCTGACGGCTCTTCGCGAGCTTTCCGACCGCCGCATCATCGCGGTCTTCGGATGCGGCGGCGACAAAGACTCAGGAAAGCGGGCGACGATGGGAGCGGTGGTCGGAAGATTCGCCGACAGCGCCGTCATCACGTCCGACAATCCCCGTTCGGAAGATCCGCTCGCCATCATCGACCAGATTGAAAAGGGGATCGAGTCGGTTT
>Ga0315281_10003281_pt1 | contig 23796 bp, 24 predicted proteins | sample YL17G07_0_MG_FD_204540 | JGI IMG/M metagenome (GOLD analysis project Ga0315281, IMG submission 204540) | Sediment microbial communities from Yellowstone Lake, YNP, Wyoming, USA - YL17G07_0 | ecosystem: Environmental > Aquatic > Freshwater > Lake > Sediment | place: USA: Wyoming | collected... | reverse complement strand
TACCAGCTTCACCGCTTCCTCTCGAAGCTCCCTCGTGTAGATCGCTCTGGGAATCCTTTCCATTCTGACACCTCCGTCTTCAGTATTTTACCTCAACTTTGGTGTCCACTAAAGCCATCTTACCCCATGATAAAGTTGACAACCATGCGTAATCACGGCGTTTATTCAATTTTGGATTGACGCATGAAGAACAGAGCCGCTGCGCGAATAGGAAAGATTATCTATGGGGTTTCAATCGGGGACCTTCGCTTACAAGATGCTAAAACTTAGCAACGGAGGCACTATAACACCAAATTGAACGAGGTTCAATAGAAAAAACGGTGCTACGTACCAATCTTTTTTTCTACCGCGCAGCGGTTTAGTTCTTCTTCCTGTAATGTTCGCTTCACCAATTTCTGAGAAGGGTGCATACCCATCGTAAATGAACAATGCGAATAGACTCGAACTCTCCCTCTGCCGACGTCTTGACATAACAGATAGATTGTTTTAAGTATCTTTAGAACACTTTGGGTCACTATATTCGTTATCTGTTTTCGAACAGGTGTTCACTTGGTTTTAAGGAATGAAAAGAAGAATCTTAACGATTATCCTTGTGACAGTCCTCTGTATATCCATCTCGGCATTTTCGATCCGCTTGTATCATGTAGATTTATCTGAAGACAATGTACTAACTGATTATCGAGACGAATTAGGCCATTGTGAATTACACGGATCTTTTGACCTATTGGTTCTGCAAACCGATCCCCTTGAACAGTGTTCTTTCTCTTGTCCACAACAAACTCCTTGCATTCAAGAAAACCTTATTCTCCGCTGCTGAATGAACCCTTAGATCTTCTGTCTTCCAGCTGCGCATTTTCTAGCTGAGTCTGTAGGTATGGCCTGAGGGTAAATGGTCCAGCAGTCTATCAAAGCCCAGGCTAGTTATTTTAGCAAACCATACGTGGAATAAGATCCAAAAGAAAGGAAGGAACATACGATGAAAAAGATGACTCTCTTAGTTACATTGCTTACTTTAGCAGTCTTTGTCTCCGGTGCCATGGCGCAGCAGCAATCACCTTCAACAAAACCTGCTACAGCCGAAACACCTAAGTTACAGGACTTCAGGGGCATAATTGTAAAATACGATGCAATGGCGAAGTCCATTGAAGTCAAAGGGAGTGTGAAGAAAGAGCAGAAGACCCTTACCTTTGCTATCGACGACAAAACAAAGATCACCGAAGCCAAAACTACTAAGACCTTAGCTGATCTCAAGGAAGGGATGAAAGCGTCCGTCCAGTATCAAAAGGACGGAGAGAAGCTGGTTGCTATAGCAATCAAAGTTTCTGCACCAAAGAAGTAATCAGAAAGTGAATCTTAATAGAAAAGGCATGCCTGTTGAGGTATGCCTTTTCTATTATTCGTACGGGTAGGCGTACTCACTTGAAGGTGCAGGTCTCTGCGAACGCTGATGATGGATCAAACAATAGTGGAACATTCACGAAGATCCCCTATCGCACGCCTTTTCCAATGTGACATCAGACGGGACATCTTTTTCTGCGGCAGGGGCAACTGATTAACCCGACGTGTATGAACTGGGATGGCAAAGGGGGACTCCCTCTTATTACTACTCTGGCCACAATAATGGTAACGTTCTATTCCGAGATAGCTTACCCACTTGTGACTGTATTTTATTGGGCAAAACACAATCCCAAGGACATTTTTGAAAGTACCCTTGATCTGTGTACCCTATGATAAGGATGTTACCTAAATTCATGCCAAGGTAGTAAGTACGTACAGATGGCAAAAGAACAGGGCACACAGTCACACGACAGGACCAGAATTGTGGTTCTGCCATCTTGTTTATTTCGAATAAGCGTCAATCCGAAGTTGTGATAAAGTTGACAACCATGCGTAATCACGGCGTTTATTCAATTTTGGATTGACGCATGAAGAACAGAGCCGCTGCGCGAATAGGAAAGATTATCTATGGGGTTTCAATCGGGGACCTTCGCTTACAAGATGCTAAAACTTAGCAACGGAGGCACTATAACACCAAATTGAACGAGGTTCAATAGAAAAAACGGTGCTACGTACCAATCTTTTTTTCTACCGCGCAGCGGTTTAGTTCTTCAATTGCAAATCCTCAGTAAACTTTACTTTTCCTCCCGAAGATAAGTAGGTGTAACAGTGAGTCAAGAGTTGATTTGACACTGTCTGAAAGCTCAAATCTTAATTTTCACACCTAATTGGTCGAGGTGTAAAGCGGGGCTTCATTTACTACAATCTTTTGAGGGAGGAGGCTGATCCTGGTATGCCCTTTGACGATCCGCTTCATTTCAAGCCTCACCCCATCCCACAAAAGCACGCTTTGGGATACCAATCCGGGGAGCCAGATTGGTGTCTGAGAGCGTATCTCAGATTCACATAAAGAAAATAGCCCTATTTCGGGTGGACGCCCGTATAGGGCTATTTTTATGTTGTCTGGAGCAAGGATGGCCTTGTGGAGGACGAGGCTCAAGAGTTCCTTCTGCTGGTAGGGTTGGATGTGCTCAAAGACATCCGTAAATTTATTCAAGGCAAGCATCACTAATTCTTGAGTGACAGACTCCCTTTCTATTTCCTCGATCATCTCCTCAAACGCTTGGATGCCGGTCTCAATCTCCTTCCTTCTTTTGCCTAACTGATCCAGTTTATCTTTGAGGAAAAGACTGCTCTCTTCGCTTGCCAGGGATGCCCACTTATTCATGATGCCATCGGCAAAGTTTTTAATCTCTGTAAGCTCCTTCTGGAGGAGGGTCTTTTGTTCTTTCAGTTGCGGGAGTTCCTTCTGCAATTTTTCATTGGTTGACTTTATGATGCCCGCCATGATGTCCTTTTTGGTGGAGAGTTCCTTAATCCTTTTTAAGATAACCTCCTCGATTTCATCGGCAGGCACCTTGAACTTACATTCCTTATTTTTGCAGAGGTAGTAATAATATCTCACACCTTTGGCCCCGGTTCCGGAGCGCCCCTCCATCTCCTTCCCGCACTTCTCACACCAGAGAAGCTCCCCGTTTAGGATGTAGTTATGTTTGACAGGCTTCGCTTCGTTGTGTTTTGAGACGCAGTTTTTCTTTAAGAGAGCCTGCACGCTATAAAACTTTTCCTCATCTACAATCGGCTCCCAGACGGCATCCACAATCCGATACCGCTCACTTTCCAGGAGCTTTTCCTGATCCTCCGTCCTTTTCTTTTTGTTGATTTCCTTCTTTCCGATATAGGCATCGTTTGTCAATATGCACTGGACAGAGGAGTAGCAAAACTCCTCGGCAGGGTGAAATTTATCTCTCCGTGAGGTGTATTCCTTTGTCCTGTAGCCGTGTTTGTTCATTGTCTTTGCGGTCTCAAGGATTGAGCCACATTGCAAATAGGTATCATAGGCGAAGTTGATAAGTGCCTTTTCTTTCTCGTTGGGGAGGAGGTAGCCTTTTTTATTGGGGTCTAAAGCGTATCCCAAGAGTTGACCGCCATTCCAGAGCCCCCTTTCCGCCCTTGCCATTGTTGCATCTTTGTTCCTCTCCGAAGTCTGCTCCCTCTCGAACTCCGCCAAAGCCATCATAATCGTTATAAAGAGCTTCCCCTGTGAGGAGGTGGTATCGTAGTTCTGCTTGAGACAGACAAACTCTACATTGTATTTGTTCAAGATTTCAAAGAAGTTGAGAAAGTCCTTGACGGACCGACTGATCCTATCCAGGGCAGTGCAGATAACAGTATTGATCCTTCCTGTCCGGATATCCTCAAAGAGCCTTGCAAATTCCTTGCTCCGGAAGGAGTCCTTGCCGGAGACCGCCTTGAGGATATACCTCTCAACCTCAACCCACTGCTCACCGCAGGCCACATTTTTATATTCCACATGAGCCCGCAGTCTTTGAAGCTGGTTTTTGAGTGAGCCTTCCTTATTCTTTGCCTGTCTGTCCGTGCTCACACGGATAACAAATCCGCACTTCTTCATTTTCCAGCCTTCCCCTTTTTTGTGGAAGCCTGCCTATCCTTTTCGATCAAATCCCTAATCAGAGATGCCATAGATACGCTTTCATTTTTTTTCTTGAGCTCCAGCACCTTCTCTTGAAGATAAAAATACTGCTCCTCGGTGAGTTCAATCGTTGTCTTTCTCATGGATTCTCCTCCATAGTAGCGGGTTCATCATACATCCATAATTATATAGATATTCTTTTTACAAGTCAAGAGATTTTTTAAGAATCTTCTCCCTCAATTTCTTCCTCCGCCTGATTACCCACTTCTTTCGCCTTCTCCAGAAGCCTTTTTATCCTCTCCGTCCGCTCCATATCTTCCCTCAAGAGTCCACTCTTTTTGAGATAGACATAGACCCCATCCGCAAGGATTTCGGCAATCCTCTTTAGCCTTTCTTTGTCGTCAGTTCTCTCTGTGTATGAAACTTCAACCTTTTTGAACACGGCAGGTTTTCCTCCTGCCGCATACATACGGAATAGTCTTTCAATCTGTCGGAGGTATCCACTGCCTCAACCTCCGTGAGCCCTCCGTGATTTATCCGAGGTCTCCGGGCTCGTATCATTTCATTAAGGCTCATCTGAGACGCCTCAAAAACGTAATGGCGAGGTGTCTCAATGGGTCAAAATTACAGAGGACTTTTTCAGGATTGGGAGATTGCAGTTGCCAAGAAGTTGGTCAACGAATTTCAAGGAAAGTGGAGATGCCTGGAGCGGGAAGAGTTTGACGACCTGTTACAGGAATGTCTTACTCACTGGTATTTTGCCAAGGATGATTACGACCCCGGACGGGAGGCGTCTCAAAAGACCTTTATGGGGCGAATCGTCCGAAACAAGCTCACCGACCTTGTCCGAGAAAGAGAATCGGACAAAAGAAAGGTTGCCCACCTCACGGTCTCCCTTGATAAGCCTTTAGGAGAAGATGAGGACTCTCCCACCTTAATTGACAAAATTGATGGGGGCAATGTAACCGATGTCCTTCACAACCATTCCTTGGAAATCCATTTAAAGATAGACCTCTCAAAGGCTCTCCAGAAACTTACCCACCAACAAAAGGAGCTCTGCCATTTGCTTGGGGAGAAGGGACTTACTGTCAAAGAGGCAAGCGATTGTCTAAAGACCCCCCGAAGCACCATATACGACGAGCTAAAGCGCATCAGGACAATCTTTATGAAAGAAGGGCTTGAGGACTATCTGAAATGATCCTCCGACACTTTCCCAAAACATTCCGTATGTATGCCCTGTGATGGAAGAAATTTTGACTTGAACAAGGAGGACGAGAAATGCCAGCCGTATGCCGATTCAAATTTCCTGAAGTATTAGACAGGGAAATCATAGAGACCCAGCTTGCCCTTGCCATCATTGCTGCCGAGTGCACCTTTGGTCAGCCCAGGGTTAGGATCAGCGCCGCTTACTGTGTCTCACCCGCGAGCAAGACGGCAGCCGGTAAGAAAAAGCCACAGGTTGCCATTGATGTTTCTACAGAGGTGGGGGAACACATCGCCCAGGTTTTCACTGGCTTGATGATCCGCCAGCTTGGTGAAGACAAGTTCACGGTGGACAGGGTAAGAGGCAAGGAATGATGGAAAGGAGCCGCCCAGCGATGAATGATTACGACCTCAGGAGCATGATCGAAAGGGTGAGAGAACAGGCCGACATTGTGCAGGTCATCGGTCAGCGTATCGCCCTTGACCGCCACAATAAAGCCCTGTGCCCCTTTCACGAGGAGAAGACACCAAGTTTTTCCGTCAATCCCAAAGGACAGTATTTCCATTGTTTTGGGTGTGGGTCCGGAGGAGATGTTTTTAGGTTTCTTGAGCTTTACGAGAACAATCCCTTTATGGAGGTTTTGGCTGAGCTCGCTAAGCAATCCGGAATTCCCCTCACCGTCCTAACTTCAGAGGATCGGCAGCGCATTAGCGAAGTTCGGACGATTGAAGACATCCTCTCAGAGACCGCCAGGTTCTATCACCAGAGCCTTACCGCAGAGGTTAGGGACTACCTCACCAAAGAGAGGGGCTTTACCGAGGAGACCATTTCCCGCTTTCAGATTGGCTATGCCAACGGCAAGTTGCGGGGCCACCTGATAGACAAGTGCAAATTCCCATTAGACCTTTGCCTCAAGGCCGGAGTGCTTAAGAAGGCGGAGGGAGATAGCTTCAGGGACTACTTTTACCATCGTGTCATCTTTCCAAATCTCAAGCGGGGAAGGGTCGTCCACATCTCAGGCCGAATCCTGGACCGGCAAGAACCCAAATACCTCCACCTCCCGGGGGAGATCCGCTACCTCTACAACGAGGACGCCCTATCCAGCAAAGTAGTCTATATCGCCGAGGGGATACCCGACTGCCTCTCCGCTGTCCAGGCAGGCTATCCCGCCGTTGCCATTTTAGGTTCATCCAATTTCAAGCCTGAATACATCCCAAAGTTCTTAAGATGCGAGACGGTCTATCTTTGCCTTGACGGAGACAAGGCCGGAGAGGAGGGGGCTCTCAAGATTGGAGGGCTTATTGGAGAGCGGGCCAGGATCGTCCAGCTTCCTGCAGGACTTGACCTCAATGATTATCTCAAAGGTCATCCCAAAGAAGATTTTGAGGGCATTGTTGCCTCTGCCAAGGACATCATCAAATACGAGCTGAGTCTCATCCACCTCGATACGGATAAGACCCAACTCCCTCGGATGCTTGATCCTGTCTTGATAAAATTAGCCCGAATGGAGAAGGTAAAGGCGGAGGCGTATCTAAGCTATGAGATCAAGGCCCGCTTCAAGCTGAAGAAGGAAGACATAGACGGGTATCGTGAGTTGGTTAACAAATACCGTCGAGGGAAAGCCGAGGCTCCAAGCATACAGACTGCCAACCCGGAAGCCGAGCCTGTCTATACCGCCCTTTTTGACGGACTGGTTGACCTGGTCGAGCACAATGGCAGTCCCGCCTTTCTTATCAAAGAGGGGGATAATCTCTCCATTCTACCCCAGGTTGAACGAGATGGCGTCCTCTACATCCCACCTCCTAAGGAGCAAATCCCCTGGCTTCTGCCTCGTGGAGAGGAAGTCCTGAAACTCTATCATCTTCAAGAGTTGCTTTCCCAAAGGGAGAGAGACGGGGCACTCTACGATGACCTTTTATCCTATCACAAGGCGATCTCCCAGCTTCCAGGGGAGGAATACTATGATCTGATTGTCGCCTGGGACTTTCACACCTACTTTCCGGAGGCTGTTCAGTATTCTCCGATCATCTGCCTCTTTGCCGTCCCTGAGCGGGGGAAAAGCCGCACGGGGAAAGGGATGATTCATGTTGCTTATCGAGGTATCCATGTTGAATCCCTGAGGGATGCCTATTTGGTGAGGGTTGCCCATGACCTCCGGGCCTCCCTCTTTTTCGATGTGAAAGACATCTGGCAAAAGGCCGAGAAGAACGGGAGTGAAGACATCCTGCTTCACCGCTTTGAGAAGGGGGCGAAGGTGCCCAGGGTCTTATTTCCAGACCGAGGGGCGCACCAGGACATCGTTTATTACTCCATCTTCGGCCCAACGGTCATTAGCACCAACGAGGGGGTGCACCGAATTCTGGAGACGAGAGCCGTGCCCATCAACATGCCTGAGACCAGCAGGAGGTTTGAGAACGATGTAACCCCGGAGCTTTCTTTGCCATTCAAAGAGCGATTGATAGCCTTTCGGGCGGCGCACCTTGGGGAGACCTTTGCCGACATCCCTAAGCCTGCCGCCGGAAGACTGGGGGACATCCTCAAGCCCCTCCAGCAAATCATTCGCCTGGTCAAACCGGAGCGGGAGCCGTCCTTTTTAAGACTGATAAGGGAGCTTGAGGCGGAGAAGCTGATTGAAAAGGCGGACAGCTTGGAGGCTCAAATCCTTATGGTCTTGGCCAGGCTGAAAGATCAAGTGGAAAGAGGCATCCTCCCAGTGAAAAAGATCACAGATATCTTTAATGAAGGTAAATCCGAAAAGAGCCAGGTTACCTACCAAAGGATTGGCCGGAGGCTTTCCGCTATGGGCTTTAAGAAAGCGAGAGCGGGTAATAATGCGGCGATTCTATGGGATCAGGAAAATATAGACCGGATGATAGACGCCTATGGATTGAGAGAAACACACGAAACACAAGAAAGGGACGAAACACACGCTCCCGTTACCTAAATTCATAAGTGTTTCTTGTCTTATGTGCCTTTCGTGTGTTTTTCGGAGGGGGATGAACGGAGGGTTCTCACTATGGATATACAGGTATTAAAGGCGCAGATAGAAAACCTTGACCCGCAGGCCCACAAGGCGTTACGGGATGTTCTGACTGCTGAATATGACCGCCTTGCCGAAGGAAAGGGAGAGGTAAAGCCCCAGGCTGAGCAAACCGCCGATCCCTTCGCCGGGATGTTCAAGAAAGCTGTGGATGACCTCAACCGGCGGTATATCAAAGGCACAATTGACTATGTCCGAAAGCGCCATCCTGACCTCTACCAGAAAACGAACGAAGCAGAGGACAGGCTAAATGAGGGCTGGAAGGCAGGTCTTCAAGGAAAGATAGGTATTGAGGAATTTCGGAAGATCCTAAAGGAGTGGTATCTCCTGCATCTTCAGGGGATAGAAATTTACTCCAAAGAGCAGGGCAAACAGAGGAAGTGATGAATTATGGAGAGAAGAATTACCTCGATAGCGACTTCAAGCACAGTTCCGCGATCTTCTTGGAAATTTCACGCAGAATATTCAGGGGTTGATCCTTTTCGCAAATGAAAGGTTATAAATCTATTTCAACAAAAGATAGTATTTCCAAATAGATGGCGTGCTTTTTGAAGAAATAAAACCATAAGATTTAGGAAATTTTATTAATGGGCGAATGGGGGAGCGGAAGAACAACGAGACGGGCAACGGTGGATGAATCCCTTGCCCTGAATGTAAACGATCTAGTCAGAAAAGGTCTGCTTCGCCTGGGTATCCACGCCAGCAGCATTTTAAGGTGGACCAGCTCAAGAGATGGCCGAGAGGTAGCATCCTGCGGTTATGAATTCGACACAACCGGTGAGCCGAAAAAGTTGAATCTCTTTTATACATACAACGACCGGAAAAAAATATCCTGTACCATTTACCTTGACGCAATACCGGCATATTTCGGTGGAAAAAGGCTTTATCTGATTTGTCCTGTATGTGGGCGGCGTACATGGTATCTTTATTTACGGAGATGTGTGAAATGCCGGAAGTGCCACAATCTCACCTATCAATCATCCAAAGACAGCCACAAAAATGATGGACTATATGCTCATATGGCAGCCGGAACAAAATTCAAAATGGCAGACTTTCGGCGAGCCACGAGCTTTTACATAAGGCAGGCCAGAAAAGAGCGCGAGAGGAAAGAAAGATTAAGCAGGAGGGGAAGGAAAAGGAAATGCCGGTAACAGCAGAAGGATTAAGATGCTGGACGCCCTGGTCAAAAATCCAGAGATGCTTTTATCCAAGATCGAGGACGGAGACCTTAAAGGCTCGCTCCTGGCTCTTAAGGCCTATTTCAAGATTGCAGGAAGGATGCAGCCCCGCCCCGCCTCTATTTCTTCCCTGGTGGTTTCACTTGGTTTAAATGTTATGGTTTTTACTGGGGTATTCCTCATAAAATATAGATACCTTGTTCCTATCTTTAGGTTTTCTACATTCTCCACTTCATGGTCTTTGAGGTCAAACTTAAACTCTATCTCACAAAGTTTGGCGTGTGAGATAGTAAGGATATTTTTATCTTTGGCCTGTCTTTCTAATTTAATGACAGGGTATTGATAGCCTCCCAGGTAGATAAGATAAAGTTTAAGCCTTTGAGCAGTCATACTTAAGTGCTCGGCTACTTCTGTGAGGTTGTCTATAACCAATATCCCTGCTTCATTTTTCTTCTTTTGCCATAACTCAATAAGGTAATTTCCCGTTATGGCTGTGTCCTTTGATATTGCTTCCTTAACGTCCTTGATGTCCGGTATGTCTTCCGATTTAAGAGCGGGCAGGTCAAATAAGGAGGGTTGCTGTGTATCTCTTCCGACAAGGGAAGCCATTGTTTTGAGGTATCCTCTTGGCTGTCTGTGAAGAGCCTCTTTAATTGTTGTTATAATAGGCTCTGGTAGTGGCTGAGAAACAGATAGACTTATCCATGTTTTGTCTGCGGAAAGCGTTTTTACAGTAACGTCTTTCTCTGAAATGATATCGGCTATTCCTTTCAGCAAAAAGCTCCAAAACTCTTCTTTATCTTTGGGGGTCCACCGAACAGGCTTACATCCCTTAAACTCCAACTCCACACCAATGGGATAACGGGCAATTCCGTTTTGTGAGATGATTTGAAGCGGTCTAAACTCGATTATCAGGGATCCCCATGCCCTTTTCTGTTTTCCGGTCTTACTATCTGTTACCGTCCCTTCGCTAAGTTTTAACCGGAAGGTCCTGAACCCTTTTATGATTTCTTTTTTAGCTAGCTTCTGTCTCTTCTTCTCCGACACCTTCCTCCATTTCTCGATGACCCCGGAAGGTATCAGAAAAGTAGCCTGGTCTCCTTCCCCTATAAGTTTTTTTGAGAAGTCCGTTATTGAAGCGACATTGTTAGACAACAACCTCAATCCGTTTATTTCTTTAGAGGTCCCTGCAAAAAGTCCTTCTGGTAGCTCGTTATACCGCAGATATTTGTCTATCTCCCTGGATGCCCTGATCAAGGGGATCGGCTCTTCTATTTTCAACGGCGCAGGGTTTATTTTCTCCCACTCTATTTGTACGGGGTAAGCTAAAAGTACAGAGGGAAGGCTCCAGGTTATTTCCGGTTCGGTTTCGTTTTCTATATGGGTTTTAAGACTGGAAATAGCATCCCGGATAATGGTTAGGAGCGTAGTCGTAACCCAGGGGTTAGCTCTTTCCTCTTCTGTGAGGAATTTGTCTACAAAAGCCTGATAAATACTTCTAAACTGCCCTTTTTTGTCCATTTGGTGTCTCTCTTTTTGTCCCGAACATCAACCATTCACCCGATCTCGTTCTCAGGTTTTTTCAGGTTTAAAAAACCTGGTTTTGCCCCCGTTTTGATCCCTATTGATCCCTATTTATCGGTTGAAAAAACGGATGAAACTCTCTTTAAGTCTTGCAAGGGTTTCAGAGAAGGATAATCCTCAAACTCAGCTTGAACAACCCTCTCTTAGCTGGCCATGTGGATTTCTTCTCCCACGGATCGCTACGGAAAGGCCCTTCCCTGCCGTTATAACGGGTGTCTGAGCGGTTTTCTCTACCGGCTTGGACTTTTTTTCCTTTCTTCCTAGCCATTGATCCCTCAGCCCTCTATTTTAACGTGGACCGATGCTGCCCGTGGTTCCATAGATGCTATCCACTTCCCGTACCTATTTCTATTCCCGCTATACGTTGATTTCCCCCTGGGTGATATATGTCTTAAAGGCCTGATAAATACTTCTAAGTCTCGTTTGAAATCCCCCATAAAAATAACCGTGTTAAGCTCTTTTTATCGGTATTCTTTTCGGTATTTCTTGCTCTGGCTCCAGGCCTCGTTTTATTAGTTTTTTTTAGTTAAAAAAACAATAAATAACTCTCTGAGCCTTGTTGGGGTTTCTCCAGCTCATTCTGCTAATTCCCTTCTTTAGTCCCCACCAACGTCCTTTTCGGCTTCATCTTCATGGATACGAGTAGCCCATTCCTGTGGGCAGGACATCTGTATCCGAAAGTAGTATCTGGATTCTCCCGTAAGTGACCTGGCCCCCGAAAATCGGTCCAGGGGATGAGTTAGAATAGGGCTGAGAATAAGTAAGGGGAGGTAGGGATGAAGAAGAAGGGGTATACTGCAGAGCAAATCATCGGGAAGCTGAGAGAAGCAGAAGTTCTTCTAAGCCAGGGAAGCACGGTAGGTGAAGCGAGCCGCAAGCTCGGGGTCACGGAGCAGACCTACTACCGATGGAGGCGGGAGTATGGAGGGATGCGGCTAGATCAGGCCCGAAGGTTCAAGGAGCTGGAGAAGGAGAACGGGAGGCTCAAGAGGTTGGTGGCCGATCTGACTCTGGACAATGCGATTCTCAAGGAGGTGACCCGGGGAAACTTCTGAGCCCGTCACGGAGACACAAGGCAGTGGGGTGGGTTTGCGAAAGCCTTCGGATCTCCCAACGGCGGGCATGCACGGTGTTAGGGCAGGCTCGATCGACACAGCGGCATGAGGTAGGCGTTTCAGGGGAAGAAGAGAGGTTAGTGGCTCGAATAATCTCTTTGGCCACTCGATATGGTCGGTATGGGTATCGTAGGATTACAGCTCTGCTGAGGGTAGAGGGGTGGCGAGTGAACCATAAGCGGGTGGAGAGGATCTGGAGGCAGGAAGGGTTAAAGGTACCTCAGAAGCAACCCAAGAGGGGGAGGTTATGGCTCAATGACGGCTCCTGTATCAGGCTGAGACCCGAGAGGAAAAACCATGTCTGGAGTTATGATCTTATGGCAGCCAGAACCCAAGACGGGAGGGCCTTCCGGATTCTGACCATCCTGGATGAATATACAAGAGAATGTTTAAGCATCATGGTAGCTCGGAGGATTACTGCTCAAGACGTGATTTATCAGCTGGGGGAGTTATTTCTTGAGAGAGGAATTCCGGAGCATATTCGTTCGGACAATGGCCAGAGTTTACGGCGAGGGCGATTCGGCAGTGGCTGAGGGATCTTGGAGTCAAGACTCTGTACATTGAGCCTGGGAGTCCGTGGGAGAATGGGTACATTGAATCCTTTAACGGGAAGTTAAGGGACGAGCTTCTTAATGTGGAAATCTTCACAACGCTCTTTGAGGCCCAGGTGCTGATCGAGAACTGGAGGAAGGACTATAATCAGATCAGACCTCACAGTGCGTTGGGTTACCGACCCCCTGCACCTGAGGCTCTTATGTCGGCCTATGGTTCAACGAGTCTAACTCTGAGTGTGGTACAATGATTGGGGGCTGGTCACCTCTTACTAATAGCGAGGTTTAAGGGTATGGTGCGGAAACGGGCGACATTTCACTTGACTTTTGAGGCTATATTCATATAATTATAGCAATATGGCTAAACTGAGAAACCGTATTGCGGAACCTGGGAGTAAAACGAATATGAGGAAGACCACCATTGAGCTTACCGAGGAGCAATATTTCTTCTTAAAGGAGAAAGCCTTGGAGCTTCAGAAGCAGAATCAGAATGCTTCCATCGTTTCCATCATCCGGGACCTGATTGAGAAGGATCGGCAGGAGTGGGCGAGGGGGAAGAAGGAAAAGCGAGGTTGACATCTTACTTAGCGGCATGGCAATGAAAATAGGCAAGTGAATGAATCGAGATTTTAAAGAGCGGATCATTACCTACATCCAGAAGAACGATCCCCGGGGTGAACTCATAGCCGAGATCCGTCCCAACGGTGATTACTCAGGCGGAAGGATCGTCTACAACAAAGATAATCTCATCCTCCACCGCAATATTTCTGAACTGAAAGACGAAGAGTATGTCCGAGCCTATTTTGTAATTAGGTTAGCAAGGGAGCTTAAGTACCCTCCATCCTGTATTGAATTGGAAAAAGAGTACCAAGCAGGAAGACCAAAGACCATAAAGCCCCGCATCGATATTCTCGTAATAGATAAGCGAAAGAAAAAGGAAAGGACTTTTTTGTTTATAGAAGTTAAGACTCCAGAAAAATATGAGAGTGATAAGGATTATATCGAGGGTCAACTATTCAAGCTTGCCGCAATCGAGGATAGGGAAAGCCCTGTACAATATCTTGTTTATTGCACCGCCAGAGAGGTTGACGATTCAATAAGCGACCAAGCGATTATTATCGATTATATTTTCCATCCTAATTTCCACTCATGGACAGATGGTGGAAAGATTAGTCTCGACAGCCTGCCTGTAGAATATGGGATTGCAAGAAAGCTGGTCTATGTTAACAAAAAGGATGAAGAACTAAAACAAGGAGAAAAAACCCTCGACCGAAGAGTTACCCGCGAGCGTTTTAGTTTCCTACGAAAGGATTTGCACAATGTCCTTTGGGGCGGCGGTGGGATGAATTATAACGATATCTTTAGTAATTTGGTTAAGCTCTTTTTGGCAAAAATCTTTGATGAGGATACAACCCCTGAAGGAAAACCATATACATTCCAAATCGAATTCAAGGATGGAAAACCTGAATCGCCTGAAGAAGTTTACAAGAAAATCAATAAACTTTTCAAACAAGCCCAAAAACAATACCTGAATTACTCCGATAGAGTCATCCGTAACTCTATAGGAATAGATAGGGAAAAAATCTCTGAGAACAAAGTCGCCTATGTAGTAGAGCAAATCCAAGGGATTTCACTTGTGGAGAACGAAAACAAAGATAACGGCGACCTTCTAGGGGAGTTTTTTGAAGGGATTGTTTCAGAAGGATTCAAACAAGATAAAGGACAATTCTTTACTCATCCTAACATCGTCAGATTCATTCTTCATGCCCTCGACCTTGATAAGCTTGCCATAGATTTAGTAAACGGAAAAGAAAACCCCGTTAAGCCACGGCTGCCCTTCATCTGTGATCCTGCTTGCGGCTCCGGAACTTTCCTTATCGAGGCCATGAAACTCATCACGTTTGTTTCGACTAAAACCGAAAAAGCCTCTGGCGCCAAAAAGACTAAGGAATTTATCGCGGCTAATTTCCCGGACCTAACGCCAAATGTATGGGCTAAAGAGTTTATTTATGGCTGCGAAATTTATGGCGATCTCGGGCTTGCTACTAAAGTGAACATGGTTCTGCATGGTGACGGGAGCATCAACATATTCGCAGGAGACCCAGATGGAAATGGCCTGAATTCTTTTGAACAGTATGAGTTGACTAGCAAGATAAGTGCGTTGTCAAAAAGTTCAACAAAAACAAACTATTCCTATGATAAACCCGTAAATGAGGCATATGATGTTGTAATATCAAATCCTCCGTTCAGTATTCCCAAGAAAGCACTCCCTCCAAAAGAAGTGCTAGAAAAGAACTTTCTGTATTTCGACAAGCCAAACTCCGAGAATCTCTTTGTGGAACGGTGGTATCAAATTCTTAAAGAGGGCGGCAGGATGGGCGTTGTTCTTCCGGAAAGTATTTTTGATACAACCGAGAACATGTATACACGGCTATTCCTTTACAAATACTTCAAGATTAAAGCCATTGTCTCTCTGCCCCAATTGGCTTTCCAGCCCTTCACTTCAACTAAAACAAGTTTATTGTTTTCTCAAAAAAAGACCCGGAAAGAAGTTGAAGCTTATGAGGGAAAATGGCGGGAATTCAGCAATGAATACCAGCGCCTTAAAAGGCAGGTTGATAAATATCAAAAGGGGGGGATCGATAACGAGAAACAAGCAAAGACTGCCCTTATGCGATACTTGAAACACTATTTTGAAGAGATAGATAAAGGCCTATCGCCACAAGAGATATTAACTAAATACAAAGAGGAAATCGCGGAAATACATAGCAACCAGGACTGGTGGGTTTTCGGTGAGGTAGCCGGGGATTTCGACTACGATATCTTTATGGCTGAGTCTGAGGAGATAGGCTATAAGCGCACTAAGCGTGGCGAACAAAGCCGCCCGAACGAACTTTTTCAGGAGGACAAACACAGAAACATAGTCATAGATGCTAAGGATCCAAAGACGATTCTGGATTATCTTAAACTTAAGGTTAAGTGGGATTGATATGTCGCTAAAGCCTTTCACCACCAAATTCAACAATATCGGGGAACAAATATTTCTGAGATGTGATCCCAAGTACAGGCATTTTTGGGATATCAGAAAGGGGCAGGTTTTAACAAATGACGGAGAAGGTATTACCCTGAAAGAAATTTTATCGCCGCTTCCTAAACAAGTGCTCAGAAAAGGTCCGTTACCGGAAGAATGCTTCTTGTTAGGGATTGACACCTCAGAACCCCGTGATGGACAACTGCGAGATCTTCCTATCATTAGTGAGATTAAATCCGACAAGTTATTATTGAAAGATGCTGATTTAATTATCACGAAGTTAGGCACCACAAGAGGGTATGTCTTTGAAAATACATTAAAAGACGAAAATTTAATCGGTTCAACTGAACTCATACCCTACCAATTAATTAATCAATCCTACGTCACAGCTTTTTTGAAATATCTTCTCCTTTTGCCAGTATACCTTTCTGCGTATGCTTACCTTGAGTCCGGAAAGACCCCTTCACATTGGCGTGTGAATCCCTTAGACCTCTTAAGAATCAAAATTCCTGAAATACCGAAAGAAACACAGCTTAAGATTCTCAAAAAAGTTGAGCCAATTCAAGAACGTATTAATACCCTTAAGGAGGGTCTAGACAATCCAGTGCAGATTATCAATCGTGTTTTTGCACGGGAATTTGGTTACAGCCCAAAAGATTATGAGAAAAGAGCTAGTCAAAAAACTTATGAGAAAAGCTTCAGTGACCTAAACAAAGCATTTCTCCTCCGAAGCACTGTGAAATTTCAGCATCCAAAATATGATTACCTGGATGAAATATTGAATAACCATCCTTGGGTGAAACTCAAGATGCTGTGCAGTGAAAGGATACATAGGGGTGTTCAACCTAAATATGATGCTGATGGAGAAGTACTCGTCGTAAAAACCCTCAACCTTAAACATGAATACTTAGATTTTTCTGAATCAGAGAGGGTAACACAGGAATTTTTTGGGGCAAACCAAGGGGCTGAGATTAAGGAGAACGATATCCTCGTTAGTTCAACAGGCGAAGGACGAGGTAAGGTGGATATTTATAATCTTGAAGAGCCTGCGATAGCTGATACTCATATTTCCATCATTAGGTTAAAGGATAATGTGAATCCTTATTACGTACTTTATTTCATGCGGTCTTTATTGGGGAAAATGCAACTTGACACCTTAGAGATGGCAATTAAAGGAACGCCTGAAATCTATTGGTACCTGCTTGAGCAAATGCGGATTATTGAAGTTTCACTGGAAAAACAGGACCTAATTGTTAACGAAATACAAGAGGAACTGAACGCACTTCAAAAGCAAAAGACGGAAATCCAGAGAATCAGAGACCAGATAGATGAGATTTTCATGAAGGCTATTACACAGTGAGGAAATGAGGTTTTCCGCATGCCCCGACACCGAAGCCTAAATCTAAAGAAGTTCATAGATTCAATCACTGAGCCTCTGATTGAGGAATATTTTAAGCAGAGGCTTGGCAGTGGGGCGTCCCTTTCTCTCAAGACTTTCGACTACGATTCCGTCAATAAGCTTCTTGATACCGTTCAGGACGAAGAGCTAAAAAGCAGTATCCTTGAGGACTTTACCCACATCAACGACATCTGCGAAAAGATGATGAATATCCTGGTCAAGGCCGTCCAGCGTTACTGCATTGAAACAACCGGGGAGGAAGAAAGACAGGCTCTTGCGATGGATATCTTCCTTCACCACAAGGAAGCCTTTGACTATGCCTACGATTTCTACTGCCTCTTTAATGCCTCCAGCAAGATGAGCCACCACAACATCACGGCAGGCAATTTTGAGATCACCTCTGAGAAGATGGATAGATTCAAGGAGAAGGTCAAAGAGTTCTATTTCAATTTAGCCAAGGGGCAGGAGTGCCTTGTCAGACATTATGATGAGGAGGACCAGGCGGTCATTGTGGCCATTCACGGCTCTTATAAGCGGTCAGTGGTGATATGGGACGGTCAGCAGATAAAGACGCTCTTTTTCAGGCCCGCTAATGAGGACATTTTGCAGTTCAATAAGAATACTTCGGTCCTTTCAATCAAGGCTCCCTATCAGAAGGACAAAGTCAACTATATCAGTGCCTTTACTGAGGCAATCTTAGGGGACAAAAGCCAGGCGGAGCGTCCCGATAGGGATGTAACTTACACCCTTGAGCCCTTGCAAAAGAGGACGTTCAGCTTTGCGGGCAATGAAGTAATTACATCCATAACCCTTTTGGAAGTCAAGCTGGCAATGAGAGGTGTTACCAGCCCGGCGGTGGTGATAAGCTCCTCAGATGTTCTAAGGACGCTCAAAGATGACCTTGATGGCATAAGCCTGAGTTCAGGCGATTTAGTCCACGCCAAGTTTAGGTTTAAACTGCAAATAGACGCAAAACCGAGAAAGGTTACCTTCGAGATCACCCCTCCCAATGTTACTGACCTCACCAAGAAGAAGCATGCCGATATAGTAAGCGCTTATCTCAAAGAGCAAGGAGTCAAGCTGGTGTGATTAAATTTCTGCTACAAGAGATTGAAAAGAGCCCCAACCCGCTCTTTACCAAAAAGGAACTTTTCTCCCTGTCCCCAAAAGACTTTCAGGAGCTCACCAAAAGAAAAATACTTGCCTATTTCCGACCCTCCGAAAACGATATGGAAAAGGTAAGGCTCCCCCGCTGTCAGCACGGTTGTCCGTTAACCGTAGTCCAGGTTGAAGGGGGCCTTGAAGCGGTATGCCTTGAGCACCCGGAGGAAGACCCTATCCCCATTGAAAGAGACGACCTTAACAGGTATGCCTTCTCCGTAGATATGCTTCTGGTTCAACTCCGCACTGCCAACAGAATAGATGGCGACCTCCACAGGATAAACGGTGGCTATTTTTACATAGGCTATAAGACTTATAATGATAATCGGGTAGGTTTTATCTTTGTCTCAAATATCGGCAAGGAGGGGTTGGTAAAACTTTCGGGACTGAGGCACCTCTGCAAGGATGATGACATCCTTGTTCTCTTGACCCCCGCCTCTAAGATTGAGGATGTGCCTCTGAGGGGAAGGCTACGCCATGAGAAGATTGTCCAGACATCCCTTGCCTCATCTCTTGCCTCATCCCTTGACCCACAGACCTTTGAACTGCCTATTGAGAAGCTAATTTCAGGTTTCTTGAAGCCAAAGGCAATTACGGAACTATCGAAAAGGCAGAAGACGGATTATAAGCAGTTTGAGTATCAGTGCTATGACAAGGTCTATATCCCCGGCACGATCCCGATGAAGCGGAGCAACCTCATAGTGGTCAACGGGAATGAGATAAAGATGGGAGACTCCCTCTTTATCCTGTTCTTGCGGTTTGTGGTGGAGTTGAAAAAGAAAAAGGGCGGGTGGGTCAATATCTACACCTTGGAATCAGAAGGGATAATTACTGATGTCCTGAAGTATCAGGTTTACAGCAATCTCAGGACCGCTTTGGAGGGTAGCCTTTTGGACAAGGACGGGCAGAAGTTTATCCAGAGCGATGGGTCAAAGAAGTACCGCATTTCTACTCACCCTGATTTTGTCACTTACGACAGAAAAAAGCTCATAAATCACTCAGAGCGTTTGGTCAAGGAACTGGCAATAAAATTGCCAACCCAATAGGAGAGGAAGGAGAAATTTACCAAGAGGTGGGTCCTTCCAGCGCCAAATACTCATACGCTGCGCAAGCCCGCATTATTTTCGAACGTGCAAAGGTTTTTTTAGGGGTTTCACTTCATATATACACTTTCGAGGGAATTAGCATTTCAAACGTTTGCTAATCCTCTTTCTTGTGACCCTGCGCATGATCCCGCTGGCCTTGAGAGGGTTTGCTTTGAATTTTGGAAAATAATAGGTGGAAGCGATAACCCTCTTTTCAACTCTTTCTTCCTGAAAGAGTTATCAAGACGCTTTACCTAAATATTGAAAACTTCAACCAGTAATCAATGATTACGAATAGGTATATTTGATGGTTTTATGCTTTTCACATCAGATGTTTTGCAACTTAATTCACGGCATAGACCCTCTTCCAAAGAGGATTAATTCTCTTGCCCACCTTCACTTTTGAATGGGTTAAGCGAGGGTGATGAAGGTTAGTGGAGATTGGGAAGGATTTCTTGGCCGAAGAAGACGAGGTTTTGAAAGGGGAAGATTACTCAATAGATGCTTTCGTAGCAAAAGTGGGATCAGTGGGGACAACCATGTCATGAGAGTTTCATGGTTGAAGCGAAGGCTTTTCCTTAAGGGACGTAGGATTGCTCAAGGCAAAGAGGCACCCTGTCCGGAGTAACCCAGATTTCATTGTTTGAAAGAAACTCTGATGGGTTTGGGCGGTGAGAGGCACCACTGAATAACACCTTTGCCCCGAGATAAGCGAGAGATGATTTTAAGAAGGTCACGATACGCCGGTTTCGAAAACTTCTTCAAAGAGAGTCTTAAGATGCCGATGGAAAGGACCGAAAGGGTTCGGGTGGTGCCATGGCGAGGTTTGTAGCGTTTGATCTCCACGAAGGCCCTCACCGCCTGAGCCTCTTGGGTGGAGCCTAAGGATAGACAGAGCAGATAGCTTAACGAGAAGGCCAGAAGCAACCGAGTGAGACGAGGCGCAGGATTGTCTCCATAAAAGATCAAGCCCCGAACTCCGAGATGAGTCTTCCAATCTCGAAACCCTTGTTCAATCGACATGCGCTTGGAGTAAAGTTCAACAATCTCCTTAGCGGTCAGAGAGGTTCCTGAAGGAACCAACAGATACCAAGGTTCCTTGTACCCTTTCCCAAAATAGATAATCAGGTCCAGAGGTTCCTTTTTCTGGGAGTGATAGAGAACCGAGTAACGGCGGATCTGGCCCGGTTTGATCTTAAACCGACCCAGGGTTTGGCCTTTTGTCTGCCCCTGAAGGTAGACCATAACGCTGCGCTTGGCCCGGCACAAAAAGGGAATCCCTTCTTGGCGCAGATGAATCAGTAAAGACACTCGGGCATAGCCCCGATCCAAGATCAACAAAGGACGACCCTCTACGGGGAAACAACTCATCGCGGCCAGGATCAAGCTATGTTCCAGAATATTTTGGCTTTTATGGATGAAACGTTTCATAAAACAGGAAAAGGCTATCGGGAGCACGCGCCCTTCAAAGACCAACCCGATCAGTAGCGTTTCAATCCCCCGAATACTGGTCTGATCGAGAATCATCGGCAGGCGCTCCCGAAGCTTCGTTCCGCAGGCCAACGCAATATGCAGCGGAATCAGAAGCTCTGGGGTCAAACGGATATTGTCCAAAAACCGATAGAGTCGCTGTTCTCTTTCCTTGGGCCCGGTTCCCAGCGGCAAACATCGAGCCAGGGCTGCTTTCGAAAGCCACCCATTTCCTCCCCGAGCCCCATGAAACAAGATGATCAATGCATAAGTCACCAAAGCAATATTCTTGAGGATCGTTACCCGAATCATTCCCCGGTAAACGAACAAAAGCTCCATGAGCTTGCGAAGCAGATCATCATATTCGATCTGTTCTCGGTTTGGACAAGCCGGAGGCCCTTTCACATTCACTCGGCCTCGATCTCAAAGGTATTGGGAGCTGAGCGAGAAAGCCCCTGACGTCGATGGACCTTCTTGACCAAGGCGCTGACCAAGGACTCTCGGTCCAGAGTGACCCCGTACTTGGCCTTTACCTGAGCAATGATCTGGGAGATATGAAGGGGCCTTTGGGCTCGCCGGAGTATGTCTATCGTCATATCCATATTAGACATACCTTCATCTTCCTTCCGTTTAGACTTTTTCGGTTTCGGAGATTTCAACTGTCGAACCGCCCGGAGTTGAGCCGAGAATAGGCTTTCATAGAAGGACAAGAACCATTCTGGGATTTTAGATTCCATACGAGCCTCCCTTGATTAGGTTAAAAGGAGGATAGCACATTAAAATGAGTATGTCAAGCTAAAAAAATAACATACCTACATGACGGGAGTTTCTGAAGCTATTTTACTGACTTGTAGAAAAGTGAAGGTGGGCAAGGATTAATTCTACATTGACTAAATCAACATTTCTTGATATTTTAATTTGATAAAAGAGTAGAGGAAATCGAAGGGGGTGATTAATGGAGGAAGACCTTTAAAAGCTTACCCATACTATTTGGAATTCTACTATTTAAAGTTATTTCCTTCAGACATTTCAAATCTCCTTCCGGCTACAATTTCTTAAAGGCTTCCTGAAGAAAAATCCAATTAACCTTGATCCCAACAAATCCAAATCCTCAGTAAAGATGTGGCGGGAAGCCGAGGCGTTTTTAAAACCAGTATGTTTCATCAGAAACTTAGAGGAGGTATTTTTATGAAAAGTAAATTAATAGGCGTTTTTGGATTTGTTATTGTGATAGCTTGGTTTATTGGATGTAGCATTAGTAAGGTTGGTCATTTATATCCTCAAGTAATAATTGTTGGCGACGAGGCTTTATCGGCAAAACAGGTGCTTTCCACGGAACCATTGTTTGGTTATAGAAAAGCTTCCACGGAACTTTTCACAATCTTTACTAAGAAAGAAAACAATGTTGGAATTCCCGTAGATGTTTTTGTTGAATCTGCAAAGTTTACACCATGGCTTAAAGATGCCATGATAAAATTAGGTAAAGATCCGTCAAAAGCCACATTTGATGATTGGTTTATGGCTTCGAAGTCAATTAAGGGATGGGCTAAGAGCGCTGCTGCGAAACCAGTTCTACCTTTAGAATGTATCAATGTCGTATCCCAGGCTTTATGTGTTGACCCAACACTTATAGCATATCTTCCAAACACAGAGGTTTTTAAATCTGATAAACCATCTACGTATGTTACGCAAGTGAGTGGGAAGAAAGTTCAATGGGTAGAGATAGATCCCAAAGTTTTCACGGCGTTCGCTAATTCTTATACCAGCTTATCCAATGCAGGGGACTTACCTCTATCTCAGGCGCAACAAATTTTTAAATATGCTAATTCTACAATGTCTAGATATCCTTTACTTGAAAAAGCTACCAAATTCGAAGCAGGTCATGTTACCTTTGGAGTTCCTAATGTATATAGCTCAAAGGAGATGAACCTCATTATTCCAGAATCAATTTCTTCGGCAGTTAATATTTACTGGGTTGAGTTTGCAATATCTTTTCGAGATATCAGTGTCACAAATATTGAAAAACTAATATTCGGTGTCACAGCGCCTCAAGAAATTCTAGCATGGGAATTAATACCTCTACGGTTTGATAAAGAGATGAGTGTTACATGTATCACGAATTCGCCTGAGATAAAATTCAAAGCGGGCGATAAGGCTATAGAATTGGGTAAAGTTTTCGAGCAAACCGTGGTATATAAGTCTCTAACGGCAATTATTTTTGCTGAAGGCCTTCAGGAAAACGAATTTTCATGGTCAATGGTGGATGAAGCAGTTCAGCCAGGAGCTAAGAGATTCATTGCGTTACTTAAAGTACCAAAGGGAAAGAAGTCCTCAACTATTCAATTGCAAGCAAGTGCTAAGACCAAGCCGAGTTACTTTGGTATTTGTCAAGGTGACATAATTTCAACAGATCCCAAGCTTGTGGAGATCACATTTAAGTAAGACCTATAAATAATTGATACCTCTTTGGTTATCTATTTATATTGACTTAATCAACAAATATCAGAGCAACTTCTCTACGAGAAGAATAATTTTACAGTGTTTTCCTCTTATGGCCTGCGATTCCAACACAATGTTAGAAATTGGAAAACATAACCTGTTTTGTGAACATTTCAACCAGTAATTATTGCCTTTCTTAACTATTTTATAGTGAACATTTGTACTCGTCCAAATCGGGCTTAGGCGGCGAATTTTCTTTTGAACCGAGAACTTCTTCCTGAAATGTTGTTTTCTAATTTTTACCCTTCAATGCAACATTCCAAATGGTAATCAACGGGACGACCCCTGGGCTTTGGTCTGTTTTTCATATCGAAGCCCTTTGCCGGCGCCACATATTGGCAAGCTATCCGCAGCATCTGCCTGGGGTAAGATGGCTTTAGTGGACACCAAAGTTGAGGTAAAATACTGAAGACGGAGGTGTCAGAATGGAAAGGATTCCCAGAGCGATCTACACGAGGGAGCTTCGAGAGGAAGCGGTGAAGCTGGTA
>Ga0315281_10003280_pt1 | contig 23798 bp, 21 predicted proteins | sample YL17G07_0_MG_FD_204540 | JGI IMG/M metagenome (GOLD analysis project Ga0315281, IMG submission 204540) | Sediment microbial communities from Yellowstone Lake, YNP, Wyoming, USA - YL17G07_0 | ecosystem: Environmental > Aquatic > Freshwater > Lake > Sediment | place: USA: Wyoming | collected... | reverse complement strand
CCCATTTTTGGTGAAGCTCCTCATAAACAAAGGTCAATTCTCTAACTATATGTCCATTACACAGAGCATGTTGACAAGTAAGATCAAAGTAAGGCGCCCAGCAATCGTGTATGAGTATTCCCCGATAGTGAGGTAGAATATCAAACGAGTTAATCGCTTCCTGTCCCCGCTTTTGATGTACGCTATACCAAGTGAGATGTTCTGTGCTGACTACATGCATCCAATAAAGTTTCTTCTCAACCAAAGAAGCTCTTCTTCTCCAATTATACGTCCTTGAATTGTATATGCGCTCGTCATGTATATGTTATACCACAATGAATTCAGGTGAGTCCAGTGAAAAATGAATGCTTTTCAAAATACCTGAGCAGTTACGAAAAATTTGAAGAAGATTTATTGATTTTCACGTACACAAGATATAACGCTATCATAGCAATAATAAAAATTACAGCAAGAATAACATATAATAATCCAATATGATTATCAAGGAGATTTCTGTCTGTAAACATCTTAACAATAGAATTAATTATAGAAATGATTATATTCTCACTGCTTGTTACTTTAACCCATTTGTCCATCAACCCATCTCCCCTCCCCAAATAATGGAGGCAGTTTTATATAAAACAATGCTTCTTATAATAACACATAAAATTGATTAAATCAACATCACCTAATTTTTTACAATAATACATTAAAAACGGGTTCAAGTTTGCAATTTATAAAGTAATAACATGATAAATTGGTAAAGAGATTAACAACGTAGGGGCGAACCTTTTTTAAAACAGGTATTAGACCCTGTTCGCCCTGAATTATGTAATAGCCTCAAACTCAAAAAAAGGGCAGACACGTAGGTCTGCCCCTACGTCAAATATCTCTATATAGAAATATTGCTGAACTAATTGCAGATCAATACTAAACCAGCAGGCTATATATTTATATTAAATCTCTCAATCTTTTCTCTGCGTACATCTGCGTTCTCTATGTCTCTGTGGTAAATTTTTATCTTTTTTTACTATCCTTTACTACGCTATCGCCTTAACCGTAATCTCCTCCGCAGTCTTAAACATTATCTCTTTCTCGACCTCAGAACGTGTTTCAATATAAAATCTGACCTTTGGCTCTGTCCCTGATGGTCTGATAAGTAGCCATGAATCATCGTCAAATACGACCTTTGTGCCGTCAAGGGTAATAACATCTTTGATTGTTTTAACAATGCTGCCTACATTGACAGATGCCCCTGCCTTTAGGACAGACCCAATGGTTGCTAGTTTCTTAATAAGAGGATTGCCTACCAGTGAGCGGTCAACTGAGATGCCAGAGCGGTCTGGATAAAAATATCCGAATTCATCCTGTAAATCCTTTAGATAATCGCCAATATTTTTACCTGTTTCAGCCATCATTTCTATAGCAAGAAGCAGTCCAAAGATTGAGTCCTTTTCAAGGGTATGATTGAATGCAGATATTCCGTCGCTTTCTTCAAATGTCACAATTGCCTTATTGACTGAAGAAGGCAGTAAAAATGGTCGGAAATTTTTGAATCCAACCTGTGTTTCATTTATCTTGATTTCAAGTTTTCTGGCAATAGCATTTGCGAAATTACTTGTTGCCACAGATTTAACAAGACACCCCTTGATGCCTTTATATTTATATAGAAAATGAAGAGCCATTGCCCCAAAATGGTTCATGGAGATATCGTTTTTGCCGTCTGTAAACCTGATTCTGTCACCGTCTGGATCCATTATTACGCCAAGTTTATATTTAGCCTTTGAGGCATTTAAGGCTGATATTGCAGGCGCTAAGTTTTTTGTGGAAGGCTCTGGCGCAATGCCTCCGAATAGATAATCATCCTCTGTTCTTAGGTATTTAATCTTGGGGGATGCGCCGATGATTTTTTCTGGTCTGCCGCGTGTTGAGCCGTGGACATGGTCAACGCATATAAAGACATCTTCCTGAGCTATGAATTTCTTTATTTTATCAAGATTAATCGTACCTCGCTTTAAGAGAAATTTTTTATAGAGTTCAATAGGGAAAATCTGCTCATAGACAGGGTCTTTCGGCTTAGGAGCAATGACTTTTTGATTCATCATTTTGTTGGCTATATCTTCAATAACCTTTGTTATCTCTGCCCCAGCTGGACCTCCGTCTGATGGGTTAAATTTAAATCCTGCCCAGTTTGCTGGATTATGAGAAGGGGTTAGGTTTATAGAACATGCTGCATTAAGTTCTAAGATGGCGCTTGAAAATTCTGGAGTGGTTGTCTCGCCAGAATAATAGACCTTAATACCGTTTTCATATAATAGACCCATTACATCAGAAGCAAAATCAAAACCTAAAAAGCGGTTATCATGACCAACGATAACACCGCGTTTTTGAATTTCATTAAAATCCTTAACCCCTAAAGCCTTCATTACCTCAGGGTTTTCAGCCTTGAATAAATCAATAATAGCAGTAGTGACGATTCTGACATTATTAAATGTGTAATCAGAACCAATCTCGCCCCGCCAGCCTGATGTGCCAAATACGACTAAAGTTGGAGCGGTATTTTGGTAAGCAAATTGCTTTATTGTAGAAAGCTCATCCTTTTTTACGTCTGAAATTATTGCCTTCCAGCATTGTTCAGCATTCTTAAATGATTCCATAAATCCTCCATATTATTAAGTTAAAAGTGAAAAACAGCTAAAAAATATTCACCGCATGCGTAGGGGCGTATTGCATACGCCCTATTCGTGGACCGCGTATGCAATACGCCCCTACATCTCTTTGGTGAAATCTTATCTTCTTTTCACTTTTCAATCATATATATATTAATGTATTATATAAATGAAAAGTATAAAATTTTTTGATTTTTCACTCATTTATAAATATAATGGAAAATTTAAGACATCAACAATTAATTGAATCACTTCTATTTGTCTCTGGGCAGCCTTTGAGCGTCAGTGAACTTGTAAGATTGGCTGCTCTCTCTCCATCAGAGATTACGGGTTTATTGATGACATTAAAAAGTGAATATGATGAGAGAAACGGGGGTGTTTTAATCATTGAGATAGCTGAGGGTTTTGCAATGATCGCTAATCCAGAGTTCTCTGAAACCATAAAGAAAATGACAGAGTCTGTTAAATCCTCCAGACTATCAGTAGCAGCCCTTGAAACCTTGTCTATTATCGCATATAAGCAGCCCAGCACAAAGGCTGAGATAGAACAGATTCGAGGGGCTAATTCAGACGGCACAGTCAAAACCCTGCTTGAGCGAAGGTTGATAAAGATAACTGGAAGAAAAGAAGTACCCGGAAAACCGCTTGCATATGGGACGACTTTAGAGTTTCTACAATTGTTCGGACTAAAAAACCTAACAGAACTGCCTACGCTTAAAGAATTCAATAAAGTTGAGTAAAACATTTTAGATTTTAAAGTATTTAAATAAATCATTAATTTTTTAAATCCTAAATCTAAAATCCTAAATCAAAAATTTTTATATATGGTGCGCCACGAAGGAATCGAACCTTCAACCTGCGGATTAAGAGTCCGATGCTCTGCCAATTGAGCTAGTAGCGCACAAGTTGATATTACATGGTTATTTAGGCGTTTGTCAATTCCTTTTTTCACATCCTTGCAAAATTAATAGCGCGCTTCAATTCTTCAATGGTTTTTTTAAATTTTATATGCAATAGAGAATACCTTGCTTATAGGAATATAAACCCCCTCAAATATTCTTAATATTCTCAACCATCAACTCTGTAACTGCCTTAGCAAACTGAAACGGGTCTTTGAGTGCAGCGCCTTCAAGCAGCAATGCCTGATTATAAAGCAATAAACTATATTGCTTCAATATAACGTTATTTTTTATGTCGCCGCCCTGCGACTCCTTCTCAAAGATATTCTGCATTGAAGTAACTATTGGATGAGTTGGATTGATCTCAAGTATCCTTTTATTATCTGGAACTTCTTGTCCCATAGCCCTTAGAATCTTCTCCATACTTGGCTCCATTCCATGCTCTGCTGCAACTAAACAACAAGGCGAATCCTTTAAACGTCCTGATGCCCTTACCTCTGAGACGTCTTCCTTTAGATGACCTTTTAACACGTCAAATAGACCCTTCAAGTGAGCCTGCTCTTTTGTCTTTTCAGTCTTTGTCTTATCGTCAAGCTCTATATCGCCCTTTATTACTGATTTAAAGGTCTTGTCCTTATATATAAAGTGATCAAATACAAATGAATCTATCTCATCAGATAACACCAAGACGTCAAAATCCTGATCCTTAAATGTCTCAAGATATGGAGAGGAAAGCGCGGCATTTATAGATGGACTTGTTATAAAATAGATATTTTCCTTCTGTTTTATCGGCATATTATCAATATATTTCTGTAATGTGATATATTGCCCCTCTGGTGTCTTGATAGATTGGAAAAGCAGGAGTTCTGCTATAGTCTCCCGCTTTGCATGATCGTGATGCAGTCCTTCCTTTACAATCTTCCCAAATTCTTTATAAAATGCAAGGTATTTATCATAATCATTGTCAAGCATTTCCTTAAATGTCTCAAGGACTTTCTTGGTGATATTCTTTTTTATAACCTCTATCTGACGATTTTTCTGTAATAGCTCGCGGGATATATTTAGCGGCAGGTCTTTTGAATCAACCACTCCCTTAATAAACCTCAAATATATTGGGATTAAATCCTCGCAATTTTCCATTATCTGGACTCGATTCACATAAAGACTTGGACCTATCTTGAAATCTTTAAATAATATATTAAAAGGCGCATTTGATGGAATAAACAACAGGGCATTAAATTCGTTAGTCCCCTCTGCCTTATAATGAATCACCTTTGCAGGATCGGTGAAATCATGGGATACATGCTTATAAAACTCGTTATATTCATGTTCTTCTATCTCGGACTTATTCCTAAGCCAGATAGCCTTCATCATATTTAAGGTCTCAATCTCTTTGACCTTAATCCTTTTTTCCTTGTCCGCCTCATCAGGTTTCTCACGCTCAACTTCCATTACTATAGGGTGGGCAATGTAGTCTGAGTATTTCTTGACAATGCTGCGTATCTCCCATTCATCAAGATATTTCTTATCCTCGTCCTTTAGATGAAGGATTACTTCAGTGCCTTTGGTCTTTTTCTCTAGTTCCTCAATTGTATATGTCCCATCAGATGTTGATTCCCATTTTACCCCAAGATTATAAGCAACCCCTGCCTTTCTTGTAAGCACAGTTACATTATCCGCAACCATAAAGGAGGAATAAAACCCTACTCCAAATTGACCAATAAGTTCAGGGTTATCCTTAATCTCTTTGCTTTGTATTGCGCTTAAAAACTCCTTAGTCCCTGAATGGGCTATAGTTCCAAGCTGCTTGATAACCTCATCCATGACCATCCCGATTCCATTATCGCTGATAGTTAGAGTGTTTGTCTCCTTATCAGCTTTAATCTCTATCTTCCAGTCCTTGTCTTCTTCGTGAAGATGAGGATTGGTCAGAGCCTCATATCTTGCCTTGTCAATGGCATCTGAGGCGTTAGATATCAATTCCCGCAGGAATATCTCTTTATGAGAATAAAGGGAGTGGATCATCAGGTCAAGTAATTGCTTTACCTCTGTCTTAAATTCAAGATTCTGTTTTGTCATATTTTTTTACCCCTTGATAGATATTTTTCACCACAGAGGCACTAGTAGCACAGAGAGAAAATTTAATTATAATTCTATTAATTTTTTATCTTCCTCTTTGTTCCTCTGTGTACTCAGTGCCTCTGTGGTGAATTTTTTTATTTTTTATAATTTAGTTTGTTCAACAATTTCGTTGAAGTTGAGAAATTTTAACGTATCATCAATATAAATAAGCGCCTTTTCAGTTGTATTTCTAAGCCTGTCTAAAATCATATTGTCTATCTTGAGTTTGAGTTTGCCAGCAGCAATAATGGCGTTAGCTGAGACATCTATCATCTGATTATCAAGATATTCATATATTAAATCAATAGCATCTTGAGGAATATATTCCCTGTGCAGCTCTCCAATCCTTCCAATAGCATAAAGTCCGCCAGCCCTAAATATATTGTCAGGGGAGTCTTCTTCCGTAAGCCCGACAATTAGATGTATAACATCTTCAAATGGCTCTGGATTTTCTCTGATAACCTCGCCTAATATCTCTGTAGCGCTCCAGCAGATTGTCCCTGATTCATCTGATGTATTCCAAAATATCTTCCTTACCTCAGCCCGCGCCAGATCGTAATTATCCCTTGCTAACATGCCGATTATTCTGCCTGCCATATATGCTGCCCGCCATGATTGAAGCGTTGACTTATCATATGACATTGAGATTAATGCGCTTATTGCGCTTTTTTCTTTCAAGGCAAGAGCGTATATGTCATTAAAATTGTTTTGATCAATAAGAGACTTGACCTCTGCCTTAACCTTTCTTAGTGTCATGTATATTTATAACTGATATTGGCAATTGTTGTCAACGCTAAACTAAGATATGTGTAACACCAAAATAAAAATAATCATAAAATAATTTTTGATACAGGAGCAGTCCTATGACCTACTCCTAAATATTTAAATTAAGCCTTGCAGGACGTTCGATAAATTATCTACCAGCCCTGCATAAGAGGAATTATAGGGTCAAGTAAGAGGAATTATAGGGTCAAGTCTTGTATTTTAGCATAAAAGAAAATCAGTGATTTATTAAATATATATTATACGACAATATTGTAGTAGGGGCGTATTGCATACGCCCTTGTAGATGATGATAATGCTAAAATACAAGATATGAACTTCCCATTAGAATTTGTCAAGAAAAAAATATTTATGCAGCCTTTTTTATTTTATCATTTATAACATAGTCTCTGTCCTCTTTTAGCATTTTGAAAATTGATCTTCCCCCGATTTATAGGGCACTTCTCTAAGATACCCTAAGATTCCTCTCAAAGTCAAGTTTTCTTTCAAAGTCCACAGGACTCATATAGTTAATAGTTGAATGTCTGCGCTGTCTATTATAAAACATCTCAATATATTCAAATATATCAAGCAATTCATTTTCCAAATAATATCTATATTTAAAAAAATAACGGCGCTATCATTATAAACATTATAACTAATTATACATAAATTCTATCGCCCTGTTTCACTAAGTTTAACTTCTTCCTCTAAATTAAATCAATGCTTTTAGGAAAAATATGTAATTCCTGATTTATCTCATAGATTAACACTTTAATCTCCTATATCCTATATAAAATATTCTACACAAATAAGGAGGATTACTGTAATGGCTGAAATACTTGATTTAAAGAAACTGATAAAATTTAAACCTGACAACATCTCTCGTGAGATGCTTAGCGACAAACCAGAGATGAGGGTTGCCCTTATGTGTCTTGAGGCTGGTCAGGTACTTAAACCTCATACTGCCCCGCTTAGATTGATGATGTACTGCGTGCAGGGCAAGGGAGTCTTTACAGTTGGTGATGAGGAGTTTGAGGCGGATGAAAAAACCGCTATTTTGTGTGACCCAATGGTGCCTCATGGTTTTAAGGCATCAAAAGGAGAACGTCTTGTTGTGATGGCGGTTGTTACGCCTGTTGATTAATATTGAGTATTAAAAAAAGGAGTTCACCGTAGGGGCGTATTGCATACGCCCTATATGTCAACGAATAGGGCGTAAACTATACGCCCCTACATATCTGCGGTGAATTCTTTTAGTTTTTCTCTATCAATTTCATCAAGGCATTTACAATTGAGACGGCAATTGGACTCCCTCCCTTTCTGCCTAAGCAGGTGATAAAGGGATAGTTTTTAGAATTCAATAACTCCTTTGACTCAAGGGCTGATACAAAACCAACAGGAACCCCGATTACAAGCGCTGGATGAAAAAAGCCTTTATCTATAAGCTCCATTATCCTAAGTAACGCAGTCGGAGCATTTCCAATTGCTACAATCCCAATCCTGTTGCCAGATGCGCTAACTGCCTTGTCAACAGAGGCTTCGGCGCGGGTTATCTTCTCACTTTCAGCGCGGGATGATACATCCTCATCTGATATGTGACAGTGAATACTCCCCCCAAAGTTTTTTAATAAGGTTTTATTGATTCCAGCCTCAACCATCTTTACATCAACAAATATATCGCATCCATTTTTGATAGCCTTGCAGCCATTTTTGATAGCCTGTGGATGAAACCTAATAATCCGTTCAAAATCAAAATCTCCAGTCGCATGGATGACCCTTTGCACAATGGGCAGTTCAAGTGGAGTGAATCTAACAGTCATCTCACTTTTAATAATATTAAAGCTGTCTTGTTCAATCAATTGTCCTTTATTCATAGTTATATCACTCATTATATTGTTAATAAATAAAACTGAGATTTATCATCAAAAACCCTTTTGACATCAATGTCAAGTATTTCAACAACTATAACCTCAAGGATGAGAAAGACCTCAGAGAATCTCCTAAGGCATCCTGTCATGTTATTAAATTGATTGCCAAATGCCCCGTGAAAATGAATCTTGGGATGCCCGTCCGCAGGGAATATTGTACCCATGCCAGTAACCTCATAAATCTGGTCGATATTTCTTACAACAGGGATAGGAGGCATTGTATCATCTTTTGGACCAACTATCAGATCGCCTTTTTTTATTGCGCCAACTACATAAAAATATGCCGCCTTTATGCCTTCTTTTTCAGCAAGAGCAGTTAGTTCACTAAGCATATCCTCGTTGTCTGCAAGCCTGCATACAAATATCCTGCCTTGCTTGCCTGTAGTATACTCCATTTAGCCCTCCAAAATTTTAAAAAAAAAGAATTCACCACAGAGATGTAGGGGCGAACCTATGTGTTAGCCCTGCCTGTATACCCAAAAGGGCAGACACATAGGTCTGCCCCTACGTTTTCCTTTGCGTCTATTAAAGGAACAGCAATTAATTCTGTTACAATTTATTATTAAATGGTGAATAGTTTTTAGTTTTTCTCTGCGTTAAAAAATCTTTTAGTGTCTAATAATAATTTGCGCTTTAAAAAATTATATAAAATAGCAATCTTAAACTGTTCTACCCATACAATCTTATTTTGTTTTAAATCCTTCAATTTCTTTAGGTGTTACCTTCGGTGTTTCTAATAGACCTCTAAGGGTATCAAAGACTATTTTAAATTGATGGTCATATTTTCGTTCCATCTCTTCTATTTTCAGTGATAAATCTTTATAGGTTAAAGACATTTCTCTAAGGCGTATGAATATATTTACAATTTGAATATTTATATGTATAGCTCTTTTACTATTTAGAACACTTGAAAGCATTATTACGCCTTGCTCAGTGAAAGCGTACGGATTTTTTCTTAATCCCATTTTCTCTTTATTGGATATCACAATTTGTGATATCCAATTTTCAGTTTCCTCTTTTGCTAACTAAAACATAAAATTTTCAGTGAAGCGGTCAATATTCCTTTTTACTGCTTGGTTTAGAGTCCTTGTTTCAACTTCATAAAGCTCCGCAATCTCTTTATCTATTATTACTTTTTTGCCTCTAATGACAAATATCTTGCCTTCAATCCGTTCTTGCGGTATCAGTTCTTTAGGTACTTGACTCATCTTAATTTCTCCTTAATTTAAACTGATAACTTATTAAATCAACATTGCCCATCCATCATTTGACATCTAAATCCCAATCAATCGTCCAAAGATTTACAACATTTCCGCATGCTGTAACAATATATCTGGAGTCGTAACTTATACAAACGGATTGAACTGTAGAATTATGCCCAAAAAAAGCCTTGATACAGTCGCCAGTGGATACATCCCACAACCTTGCCGTATTATCATGGCTTCCTGAGATAATAAACCTTCCATCAGAGCTTATAGATACAGATGTTATAGGACTTTTATGCCCTATAAAGGTTTTAATGCACTTTCCAGAGGTTATCTCCCAAAGTTTGATACTATTATCCGCACTCCCAGAGAGGATATATTTCCCGTCTGCGCTGAATTTAACGGATGTAATTAGCGCCGTATGTTCGGTAAATTTTGATAAAGGATCTGATGAACCATCTTTGGAATTTTTCCATAGTATAATCTTATTATCTATATCGCCAGAGACTATATATTGTCCGTCAGCGCTAAATGATACACAATTTATTGTATTATCGTGTCCATCGTAAGCCTTGATAAATTTACCACCCTCAGCGTCCCATAATCTTAGCATCTTATCACTGCCAACAGATGCTGCATATTGTCCGTCTTGACTCAAAGATACTGCCACTATAGGCTCGTTATGAGTTGGAAGGGCAAACTGAATACGCCGATTTTTTATATCCCATATCTTTATAGCATTATCAAGACCGCCAGATACTGCGGTATTACCATTATCTCTCATAGATAAAGTTGTTACGCTGCCTTTATGACCACGTATGGTTTTAAGGCATTCTCCAGAAGAAACATCCCACAGCTTAATATTATTATCATCAGCGCCTGTCAGCATAACCTTAGAGTCTTTGCTTATACAGACATCTCTAACCTCTTTTTCGTGACCAACAAAAACTATGGACTTCCATGCCCCAAGAAAGGATTTTATCTTCATCTTTGGATATAATGAAGTCCAAACTGTCATGACCTCCAGCCGTCTGTTAAATCCATGCTGCGCCCTTGCGTCACGCAGATGATTTAAGGCGCTTTGAAGATTGCCTTTTTTAAGGGCAGCATCGCAATGTTTAAGTCCAGCCCTAACTGCAGTCTCCGCCTCTAAGACTGTTTCGCTTCGTACAACTGGGGTCAACATCTTAGGCGCCTCATAGACCTTTTTATGACAAGAAACATTCCATTGTCTGATTAAACCGTCTGCGCATCCTGCAAATGCGTAAATACCGTCATGACTGAAAGATAGAGTGGAGATTTCCGAATTATTATCATCAAATGTTCTAATACATCTGCCTGTCAACAAGTCCCAAACCTTTAACATGCAGTCTCGTCCTCCAGAAATGGCAAAACGTCCATCATGGCTTAGAGCGACGGCAAGCACTGCGTCTGTATGGTCTTTAAGAGTCCTGATAATTGCCCCAGCCTTAGTATCCCAAAATATCACCTTATGATCAGAACTCCCTGATAAAGCAAATCTTCCCTTTGGATTTAGACACACAGAATTTACAGCATCCGTATGGCTTCTAAATGTTCCAATATTTCTAGTAGTATCAATATCCCAAAGTCTTACAGTACAATCCTTGCTTCCTGATAGTAACTGTGTCCCATCCTTGCTTATACTTAAAGATGTAATCTCGTCTCTATGACCATTGTAAACTCTAAGGTATTTCTCTTCAGATATAAGCCATAATTTTATAGACCTGTCAACTGAGCCAGTTATGGCATATTTACCATCAGGGGAGGCGCATACTGCGGTTACCTCTTCGGTATATCCATGTAAATTTTGTGAATAAAAGCCTTTTGCAACATTCCATATCTTTGCAGTCTTATCAAGGCTTGCAGATATTATTAACTTCCCGTCATGACTTAGATAAACGCTTGTTACAATCCCCTCATGTCCTGTTAATGTATTTAAATTTGTCCCAGTTTCAACATGCCATAAACGAATGGTCTTATCATCGCCTCCTGAAAACGCCACCTTTGAGTCCTTGCTTAGACAGATTGAATTTACTCTGCCATCATGTCCAGAAAAAGCCTTTACAAATTTCCGTGTATCCTCTGATATGCTAGAAGCCGCAGTAATAGCGGTTGAAGCCTCTATATTGGGATTAGCTATATCTTTAAGTATCTTTAAAGCAGAATCAGTGTCGTCACGCTCAAGATGCGCAAGTCCTAGTAAATATTTAACCCTAGGGTTTCCGCCCTCTGAATCAACAACCTCCATCATCTCATTTACAAGTGTGCTATCTGAAATCTCGCCAGTTCTCCACAGCATTAGCCCTCTATTATATGAAGACTCTGGATGATAAGGATGGATATGAAGGGTCTCATTAAAGAGTGTCAAGGCATCTTCGCTTTTCCCTAGATCAAGCAGTGAAACAGCCCTGTTATTAATACTATCCGCATTCGTCATTCCAACCTCTGGCAAAATGCGGAAATATGTGTCCATCTTTGCTTTCTCGTATATCTCAATAACGTCTTGCGCTACCTTCAACATATCTTTTGGTCGGCCTGCGGTGTTTTCATTAAAGATTTTCTTCAAGAGTTCTGGCATACCATCTGGCATCTTAGGGAGATTTTGATTTACTGGACCATCTTCAAGATACCATTCAAGCACTGAGGCGGCAACTGTTCCAGAAGGCCATGTGACCTCGCCAATAAACATCTCAAGTATAGACACGCCCCACGACCACATATCAGTCTTTGGTGTCAACTTTGCTTTCTCTGCCTGTTCTGGCGAGCAGTATAAAGGAGTCATTCCTCCATCATCTTCTTCTTCAGTCTTTTTCTTCGGCGCATCAATTGGTTTGTGAACGCTTGCAAGACCAAAATCCGTTACCTTTGCTATCCCTTCTTTGGTCATCATTACATTGGCAGGTTTGATATCTCTATGTATCAATCCTTTACTGTGGGAAAAATGCAGACCCCATGCAAATTGAATTGCTATATCAAGTATCTTATCCAGTTGTGTAAGGTTACCATTTTTAATCCAATCTGCCAAACTGCCTCCATCTATAAATTCAGCGAATACCCTTGGTATGCCATCTATTGTGCGCACATAATAGCAGCTAACAATATTTGGGTGCATTCCAAGTTTTATCCATGTCTCTGATTCCTTTATAAATGTCTCTACTCCGCCTGCCTTAGCAAGTTCCTCTGGTTTTGGAGATTTAACTGCAAGTTGAACATCACTGCCGATATCTTTAACCAAAAAGACCTTGCCCATTCCGCCTTCACCCAAAAGCCTTTCAATCTTATAAATATTTAAGATAGTGTCTCCAACATCCCAATCAGCGGTCACAGTTTGAGAAGATTTCTTTGGAGCTTTTTCTACAGATGGAGAATTAACGGGAGAATTAACCTCTAAGGGTTTATCTTTTTCGGCTTTCGAATCGACTTTTAAAACTTCCTTTGAATCTGCCTTTAAAGCAGGAGTAGAACTACTTGCCTTAGGCGCAGGAGTAACCTTTGCAAGTCCCAGCGCTTTATCTTCAATTTGAAAGGGACTCTTGCATTCTTTACAACGTATGGTTTTACCAATATATTGAGACGGAATATTGATATAAACCTTACCGCAAACTGGACATTCTGTCTTTATTGTCATTTTTTTCTATTCTCGTATAGGGCGTATGCAATACGCCCCTACATGTTTTTCACTTTTCATTTTTCGCCGCACCAGCAGTAAATATTTGTATCAACATCAAACCCTTTTAAGGGAAATGAGCCTATAAATACTGCCTTGTCTTTGTATTCCTTGCTTAATTGAGACCAAAAAGCCTCTGTCATAATAATTACTGGTTTATCTGGATGTTCAGCAATATGTTTTATTACAATATCTTGTTTATGTCTTAAATCTTCAACTGAAAAAACTGCATGAACATTTTGTCCTGTCCTTTCAATCCCCGCTGTCAGACGCGCAGTTCCCCAGTGTAAAGCAAACGATAATCCAACCTTGATATCAATTGCCTCAGCAAGCTCAATTGGCATAGACAAGATTGTCTTAAAGGCATTTTCAACAGAACCAAAACATGCAAAAAACCCATCTCCTGTACATTTTAAAAATGGTTCTTGCTCATGCTTTAATGCGCGGTCAAGCATCCTGCCAAGAGCGGTTACTATCTTAGCCAGATATATATCGCCTTTTTTGACTATCTTTGTAGAACCCACTATATCAACTACAACAAATGCCTCTATGCGCTCTTCAAAAAATGAAGTTGGAGGAATCAGGATATTATTTTCTTTGGTATAAGCAGACTCAAGCAATGGGTCTATGTTATTATTTTGAGCTGGAACAATTGCCAAACGAGTCTGCCCAACTATAAACCACGATGGCACTGGCAGCGCAATTGAACCAGTAACTTTTTTACCATTAAGGTATGTCCCGTTTCTACTGCCCATATCCTCAAGTATAACCTGATCTGATTCTACTCTTAAAGTACAATGATGGCGGGAAACCGTTATATCATCAGATATAAAGATATTACATTTTTTCTCTCTGCCTATTGTAAAATATGTTTTATCTAAGGGACAGTTTATTTTTTTGCCTTGATCATCCAGACTCATTAAATATCCTGCAGGGACATCTAATAATGTAATCATATTAGATTCTGATGCAGGGTTAGAGACATTTTCTGTAGAGGCTATCTCTATGCAAATAGTCGTGATATTATCTTTGCCTCCTGCGGCATTTGCGGCATTTATTAGTGATTTGCAAAGCAGTTTCAGATTCCCGCCTTTATTTATCAATTCAGCAATTTGTTTATCAGAGACAAAACCAGATAATCCATCTGAACACATTAAAATCTTATCATTGATTAACAGATCAATCAGTTGAATCTCTGGCAGCGGGTCTCCCCTCATGCCCATACAACGAGTTATCTGACCCCTTGAGGGATGTTTTTCTGCATCTTCTGGTTTCATCTCTCCTGCATCAATCAGAAGTTGTATTACTGAATGATCTGTGGTTATTTGTTTTAATTGTCTATTGCGTAAAAGATATGCCCTGCTGTCTCCCATGTGGGCAATTATCGCTTGTTTACCTCTAATAAAGACAACAACTACAGTTGCCCCCATCCCTTTGAGTCTGGGATTTTGCAAGCTCATATTGCGTATATTATTACTTAACTGCCCCATCACTGAAGACATTGTCTCGTAAACGGTTGGATTTCCTAAACTTGTGATATTTTTGAGCCTTTGATATAACATCTTTGGCAGGTTATCTACTACAGTTTTTGAGGCAACATCTCCTGCCGCATGACCGCCCATACCATCTGACACAATAAATAATCCATAATCATAATCAACTGTCCAACTGTCTTCATTTACCTTGCGGACTAGTCCAATATCTGTCAGCCCTGCATAATTAATTGTACTCGTTCCCATTATATTGCTCCCTCAAGCGCAGTTTTAAACTCTATAGCAGTTTTAAAGGTAATAGACGGCTGATCAATCAATGCCTCGTCAATAACCTTTGCCAGTTTTATAGGCAGGGTTTTGATTCGATTGGTTATAGACACTGGTTTTGATTGTAATACTATGCGCCATGGGTCTTTGCCTTTCGGAAAGTCTCTTGGAAAGCGAGCCGTAAGCATATAATATAAAGTTGCAGCCATTGCCCATACATCTACCTCTGGTTTGGCATATTTAAAGTTTATTACCTGTTGTCTTGGAATAAAAACAGGCGTACCGCCCGCAGAACCAGTTCTGGTCTGCCCGCTTAATCCGGCTGTATCAAATGCCTTGCCTAATCCAAAATCCGCAATCTTGGCAATGTCTTTATCTCCAATCTTAGTTAAAAATATATTTGCAGGTTTAATGTCTCTATGAACAAGCCCTTTTACTGCGGAAGTAACGCCATCCTTGTTTTGCAAATCAGGTATTTCAACATTATGGGCATACTGAAGCCCGTCTAATGCCTGAAATATTATATCCATAGATTTCTCAACTGAGAGTTTCCCGCCTAGTTTTATCATAAGTGAATCAATAGCTCCGCCATTACAAAATTCAAGCGTAAAAAAGAATGTCCCGCTAGATGAACCAAAATCTATCAACTGAACAATATTAGGATGATGCAGAGCTTTAGTATTAGCCACCTCTCTCAAAAACATATCCTTTGCGCCCTTATTAACCGCTACCTCTGGCAGCATTAATTTAAGGGCAACCTGTTCTTTAGAACCGCCTTTTTTTTCTGCAAGATATACTGCGCCCATGCCTCCCTTGCCTAGTTCTCTAATAATATCATACCCTTGTATGGAAATTAATGATTTATCACCTTTTTCAGCCTTAACCATCAGAAAGTTAAGGAGTTTTGAAGGCTCGCCCTTGCACTTAGCGCATAATATATCCCCGCTTCTGCCCTCTCCCTCTTTATCAGGGAGTTCTGTATTGCATCCAGAACAGTGTCTGGCAGTTAATGCAGATGTCATAACCATAGATTCAGTGTTAGATGTGTTTGCTATCTTGCGGCAGACCTCGCATTTATAGATATTTTCACTGATAATGGACTCTTTTAATTTATCTGAAGGTATCTCATTTGAACACTCAACACATAATATTTCATTTATTATATTAATCTGAAATACAGTTTCACCGAGTTTAAGCTCATCATTTTGTTTTAAATCATACTCAAGAAAGCTCTCAGCCTCTGCCGTTCCAGGCGCTGCCTTAGCGTCTCTTTGTCCGATATTTTTACCGTTTATGAATGTTGCATTTAAGCTGCCCATGTCACGCACTCGTACGTCAGGAGGGTTTATGTCTAAAAGACAATGATGACGCGATATTACCCTATGGGCATCATCATCAGGAAGACGAGGATAACAGTCTACTCCCCTGCCGATAATACATGAGGTTCGGCTTGCAAATTCATACTGCTTGCCTTTTAACTTTCCATTTGTTACCTTTAATGTGACCTTTGCTGGCATAGATATCTTCCTTTATTAAAAAACTTGAATTTCTTTTCATTTTTTTATTCTATATTAAGGCGATGAGCAAAAATAACTTACTCACTTTGCTTGCCTTTTTATCCGTCTTCAGCGTTGTTCGGCGGTTACATAGCCAGCTATGCGCCCTTCTCACGCCTTGAAGCCATTTAAAAATTCTAACCAAATTGAGCAACTTATTTTTGCTCAGCGCCTAAGAATATGTTTTCATAAATTCAGGTCCAGGGTTTCCTATACAATATCCCTGACAACATTCAATTTTTTCATTGATTGCAAGTATTTTATCCTCGCTGCTCTCAATACATTCAGCAATTATTGTAATATTTAACTCACGGCCAAGCGTAATCATACTTCTTAAATAAGCCTTGTCAACTACATCATTAATCGAGCTTTTTAATAATGAATTATGTATTTTAATATAATCAACAGGAAAATGCTTGATATATTGAAAAGAAGTCAGCCCTCTGCCAAATCCCTCTATTGCAAACCTAAATCCTTTAAAATTTAATTCCATTATAAGTTTTTCAAGCAGTCCCATGTTTTTGAGAATCTCTTTCTCTGAAACCTCAAATACAATTATATTGGGATCAAGGCTGTATCTATTTACTAATTCCATCAGCCTTAAAACAAATTCAGATATCTTTAAACCTTTAACAGTCATATTAACAAATAAATTATCGAAATATCTCTCCTCAGCCATCTTTTGAAACGCCCTGTCCATTAAGATAAAATCCAGTTTCTGCATCAACCCCATGTTATCTGCAAATTCAAGAAATTCCTTTGCGGCTATAATATTATTATCCGCAACAATTCTCATCAATAACTCGTGTCCCAATATTTTTTTAGAGGCAGTATCAACAATTGGCTGAAAATAAGGAATCAAGAGATTATCATCTATAGCCCTAAGCACAAGGAAACTCTTTTCGCTCATCTTTTTATAAATCTCGCCAATATCTTGCTCTGATGGAATTGATATTGTGTTTCTTCCCTTTTCTTTTGATTTATAAAGCATTGTGTCAGCAATAAGAAAAATATCTTGACCATTATCTGCATGATCAGGGAAAGAGGCCATTCCAATAGATATTGTTGCATTAATCACGTCCATATTTGGAGAGGTCATAGAGGTATTTTCTATAGCGTCTTTGATTCTTTGCGCAACTATAAATGCGCGGTCACTTTGTGTCTCAGGCAGTATTATGGCAAATTCATCGCCGCCATATCTGCAAAGTATATCACCCTGTCTTAATTGATCGTTTATGGCTGCAGAATATGTCTTTAAGAAATTATCGCCAAATTTATGTCCATGTGTATCATTTATTAATTTAAACTTATCGAAATCTATTATCATAACGACAAATTTACCCATATGTCGTCTTGCCTTTGCAGCCTCTGAACCAAGCAGTTCCCAAAATAAACGTTGATTAAATAAACCAGTAAGCGGGTCGCGAGTCGCATAGAATTCAAGGTCTTTTGTATATTTATATATCGCCTTAATAGAACCAACAGCGCTTATAAGAGTTGTTAAAATACCTTCAATCATCAAAGTCCTGAAGGAGTCCTTTGAGGTATCTGTTTGAATACCAATGCCGACAACGCCTCCAACCTGTGGATTATCAAGGATTATTGTCTTCATTTTGAGTTCAATATCTGCCTCGCTTATGCCTGTTAATTCTATTGTCTTGTCAATAATATTATGAATCACATTAAAATTCACTAGCCCCTGAAAGACCAGTTTATCGTTTAATATAAGTTTATTTATAACACGCTCAACGCTTGACTTGATAGAGTCATCTGGCTTGTTTCTCCAAAATACCTCAACATCATAAACTCCATCGTCAACGTGAAATATGGAGAATAATGCGCAAGCGTTTATCACCTTGTTCATCTCTGTAAGCAGCTTTGAGACAAGCGCCTTCCAGTCTCTAATATCATCAGATGTTATCATTATTTTCTCAAGAATCTTTATCTCAAATTCCATTATTTCTTTGTCTATTGCAATGTCTTTAAGTCTTGTAGTGAATATCTCAACTTCTTCTGCAATATTATTAAATTCCGTAAATCCAAGATTTAGTTCGCTTGCTTTAAGTGTTGTCAGGTCTTTTACGCTATTAATCTCTTTGAGTTTATTGTGAAACAATTGAGTTGCGTATTTGACCTTTCTCCTGATAAACAGCGCTGGTATTAAAGCTATAAAAAGCGGGATTGGAAACAATATCAGGAACAATGTAAGAATCGTGTATTGCGCCTCATCAGAGATTTTCTCTGATAGCTGCAAGGTTTGAGTATTTAAGGTATTTTTGAAGATTGAGGTCATTATAAAATAGGAAATAGTAGAACTTATCAAAGACACAAGCAAGGCAGTGATAAGCATAAAAAGACTCAGGCTTTTAAATGTTCTATTGATATTTTTCATTTTTCATTTATACCGCTATATATAAATATTAGTATTTTGAAACTAAACAACTATCAATCTCTACTTTACCTTGATAATTCATTGCGTCTAGGAGTATGGCAACCCTTTCCAGAGGCTTTGTTTCAGATAAAAACACACCCATAAAGCCTTGAAATGGACCCTTATTTATAATAACCGTATCGCCTGATTTTAGTAAAGTAGGCTCAAGCTTGATAAAACCATCGACCATTCTTTCTTTAATGGTATTTATAATCATCTCATCAACCATAAAAGGCGCTCCCGTATGGTCGCCTAGAATTCTCCTAACACCCCTTGTGTATTTAATCGTATGATAATATTTTTCGACTGTAAATCTTGCGAAGATATATGAAGGAAAAAGCTCTTTTTGCACTGTTTCAAGTTTATTTCTAAAGAATTTCCTTTCCTTTATTAAAGGATTAATAACCTCAATCTCAGGGAGTTTAGAGAGTTTTTCACTGACGATAATCTCTTGCCCTTGTTTAGTGTATATTGCATACCAGTTCATCTTTGTCTTATCTTTATAGTTTCTTATATATTAGAATATTTATAATATATTATATTGTATAATATAGATATAGATATTTTGTAAAAAAAACTATTGAAAAGTGAAAACTAAAAAAAATTCACCTCTGCAGTGAATTCTTATCTTCTTTTCACTTTTCAATAATAATTAGGAGATATTATGATATTATAATTAATTAAATGATCCCCTTTTTTAAGATATCATGAATATGAATGATACCTGTTGGTCTTTTTTCATCGTCAGGGACTATAATTGATGTAATGGAGTATTCCTGCATAATTGACAGCGCAGTTGCAGCCAAGGTTTCTTTGGAAATAAAGATCGGATTGAGAGTCTGCACGTCTCCTGCCTTCATATCATAAAATGCCAATCCCCATTTTGTAATACCCCGCCTTAGGTCTCCGTCTGTGATAACGCCAGTTATCATCCCTTGATTATCGCATACTATGGTCATTCCTAATCTCTTAGCAGTCATCTCTAATATTGTTTCTGCCATCAACGCATCTGTATTCACTATCGGCAGGTCTTGCTTATTGTGCATTAGATCGCCAACCTTTACAAGCAGCTGCTTGCCAAGAGAGCCATCTGGATGAAATATTGCAAAATCTTCTCTCTTAAATCCCCGTTTTATTAATAAAACCACTGCAATTGTATCCCCCATCGCAAGGGCAGCTGTTGTAGATGCAGTAGGGACAATACCCATAGGACATGCCTCTTTGTCAACTGATGTGTTAATTATTATATCCGACTGCCTTGCAAGGGTTGAGTCAGGCTTTGTTAGCGAGATTAGTTTTATTCTAAACCGCTTGATAAATGGTATTAATTTTAATATTTCCTCAGTCTCGCCGCTATTAGATAGAGCAATAATAATATCCCTTTCGCTAACCATGCCCAGATCGCCATGTCCTGCCTCAGCTGGATGTAAAAAAAAAGCTGGCGTCCCTGTAGAAGATAATGTTGAGGCTATCTTTCTAGCAATAAGCCCTGATTTGCCCATCCCCATCACCACTATCTTATCCTTGCTGGTATAAATTAATTCTATTGCCTGCTCAAAACCCGCATCAAGCCTTTCCCTAAGATCAAGGATTCCCTGCGCCTCTATTTCTAATACCTTTATTGCCTCTTGTAAAATGCTCATAATCTACCTGTTAGAGACGTATTGCAAACGCCTCTATAATATTATTTTTACGATATTTAACTAAGTCATATATTATCAGAATTGCCACAGAAAACATCAATAAAATAATTTGATAATCAATAATTTATGATGATTTGTCATCTTGAAGCATTTTCGAAAGATGATCTGGTAATACGCCCTGCCTTACTAATACAGCGCGAATAAACCTGCTTACAGATACCCCAGCCTTAGATGCCTGTTTTGTTAGAATATCAAATTCTTCCATTGTCATGCGAACGCTGCATGTTTTAGGCCTGCCTTTTTGCTCTATCATTTTTGACTCCTTTATTGAGTTTTATTATATTATACTCAAGTTTCGCATCCTAATAATTGGTTATAACATATTGATATAATTAAATAATATAGCATAAATAGGCTATAAAATAGTATAATTGTTTTAATTCCCCTTTTTTAAAAGGGGTGGCAGGCTTTAGCCTGACGGGGTATCTTGTTTTTTTTGGGTTTATTAAATAGGGACAGCGACCATTTAAATTGACAAACCGAGAAAATAAATGGGGACACAATACTGTTAGGTATGAAAATTGCTTGACTGATATAACTTAATACACCCTTGCGTCCTTTCAGGGCTATTTTGATTATTTTATTTCCTTCTTCACTGGGCTTACACCCTGCACTAGTATATTATGCCCTTTTAGGGCTTTTAATAATATTTGCACAATTAATAAAATTATCATCGTGTGGAGGTATGCAGCGAGGGCGTATGCAATACGCCCCTACAACATATTAATGAAATTTTCAACGTAGGGGCGTATTGCATACGCCCTCATAAAGGGTTGAAACATATGATAAAAAGGAAAATCCAACACAGCGGGAGCAGGTGTGTCACCTGCTCCTGAATGTTTAAGAACTGGGATTTGTAAGATTTAAATATTATGGAGCAGGTCACAGACATGCTGCCGCATCAGGGAAACTGAATTAATCAGTCATAAATAGAATGATCTCCAACATCAATAAAAATTGCAATGTTATCTTCAATTTTAAAAACCATGCGATAACTGAAATCAACCCTTACGGAATATCTATCTTTTAAATGACCTTTTAATTTATGAAAAAATAATTGCGGATGTAGTTCATTTTCTATAAATAATGTCAATGCTTCTTCTGTCTTTTTCTTTATTTGAGGGGATAGTTTTTTAAAACTATGTTTGAAATGATTAGTAAATCTTATCTTCATCTTTGTTTAAATATGCCATTGCATCTTTAATATTATCAAAAACTTGGCTTACATTACCATTAGCAATATCAAGTTCAGATTCGACAATTTTAGATAGAGCAACTAAACGGTCATATTCTGTAGCAGTTATTGTTACATATCCATCATCTGATAATGTTTTAGAAGAATTTATCATAATATATTCTAACACTAAACTTTTCTGCAAATCAAGGTTTATTCATTTATATATAGAGAAACAAATAGGGACAGCGACCATTTATTTCCAACTCGACATTAAATCTCTTGGGGTTTTATTCCCCGCCACTTGTGGCGAAATATAAAATAATATTCTGTTGAATACCCCGCTGCTTGCGGCGGGGATTTTTATTATTAAATAACGTGGCGGTATTAAACACCGACAACGACCATTTAAATTGACAAATCAAAAGATAAAAGTATAATGTTATTTAAATTAAATGGTCGCTGTCCCTATTTAAAAGATTCAGTTTTCATAAATCATCAAAAGGTCGGTTTCTATCCATAATGTAAGCAGTCTTGAGAGAGCGCCATAGAATCCGTTCGAATCTTGCTTCTCAATACGCTCTGCATATATCGTTGCCCATCTGCCAAGGTGATCTGTCATAAATTTTTTCTCTGCTTCACAGACTATCTCAAGATGCTCAAGATTTTGATTCTCAATAGCCTCTGATTCTTTTAAAGCCATATAGTGCATAAATTCAAGTTGTGTAGATATATGATCTACACGATCTGGAGCATTTGTGGACGTTGTAAGACCAAAAGCATTATAAAATCCTGCTACATCAGAAAGTTCTGCTTGTACAGTCATTGAATGAGATGGAGTGTCTTTAACGCATTCCATCTCATATGGTGAGACATAGTTTTTACTAAAAGGCATAAATAGGTTGTTGTAACTTTGGTACAAGTTTTCATAATCCAAATTTGCTGCTGCAACAGCCATAGAATCAACGAGGGGCAGAAATGAATACTTCCCCTCGTCTAATAGATCTACAGTCGTTTTCCAATCCTTTATAAAGTCAATAGAGAGACTATGGAAAAGGTCATTCGTCATTTGGCGAAATCCTTGTGAAAGCAGACCATAGAATCTGCTCCGTAACAGAGCTAACGCTTTATCGTATTGGAGATTATCTTTCATCTCACTTAACCGCATCAAAGATAAGCGGAGTCCAGACGATTGAAATAGATTTCATACCGTTTACGTCACCATCATTGCCATTCCATACCGCAAGGTTTATATAGGTCTTCATACCTGCCGCAAATTCGGCATCTGAGGCGCCTTTCAGGTCACGTATAAATTCGACTGACCATTTACCATCTTTGTATATACCTTTTGCCTTGATGTTTTGGTTGCGCATCTTTGTGAGAGTTCCATATCCTTCAGCAATATACTCAACGCATGTGGCATCAGGCGATGGTTTGCCAGGGAATTCAGATTTTAGGATTTTGTCTGACTCACCTGCAAAAACGCTTTGCGTCTGAGGCTGACGCGCTTCAAGATTACGCGTGCCATTTTTTTCAGCTTCGAAATCAGCGCGCCACTGCCATACATTTACTGGTTCACCCTTAGACCCCATCAATGGAGATGGATTTATTTTATTAGACAGGCTTATCGGAAACATTATTGCTGCCCCATCCCTAAATGTATCTATCGCTGTCTCAGAATTTATGGAACTGTCTTCCCATGTTAGCAAAATAGCGACCTTCTTACCATTGTGTACAGCCTTTAGGAATTAAATAGGGACAGCAATTAAATAGGAATTAAATAGGGACAGCGACAATACTGTTCGGTATGAAAATTGCTTAATCTCTATAAATCAATAAATATTTTTATATTTTTAAGTATCTGATTATTTGTAACAGTATAATTTACAACTATAATATTATTATAGGTTTTTTCAAGAT
>Ga0315281_10003278_pt1 | contig 23799 bp, 22 predicted proteins | sample YL17G07_0_MG_FD_204540 | JGI IMG/M metagenome (GOLD analysis project Ga0315281, IMG submission 204540) | Sediment microbial communities from Yellowstone Lake, YNP, Wyoming, USA - YL17G07_0 | ecosystem: Environmental > Aquatic > Freshwater > Lake > Sediment | place: USA: Wyoming | collected... | reverse complement strand
ACACTTTCAATTTGGCTATCCAAGATAACATCGCCGGGCCTCTGAAGTTCGTCAGACGCGAAGCACTTAAATGACTGGGCCAAAGCCAGTACCTTATCATCTGTGGATTATACCCGCGACGGTCGGATAAGTTGAGACCTCCGGAAGCGACGACAATTCGATTGGACTTAAGGGACAAGAAAGCATGCTGAACTGTTTCGTGGAAACGAAGAAGTGACAGACACCTTCGCTCCACAAAAAGAGGGAGAGTGTTCCCTAAGCCGAATTCTGTTCCCGCCTGGGCGGGCGGTGGTCATCAATCTGGGCCTGACGTTGCCGACAGGCTCAAGCAGCCTACCCGGGACTGATCCGAGCCGGGCCGGCTCGCCGAGGCATTGAACCAGCATAAAACTGGAGCCTCGATCGTCCCCTATTTGGCCTTGCTGGCGGTGGGGTTTGCCGTGCCGCAACGGTCACCCGCTGCGCGGTGAGCTCTTACCTCGCCGTTTCACCCTTACCGGCCCTATCATATTGTCAAGACAGGACTTAGGCGGTATGTTCTCTGTGGCACTTTCCCTGGGGTCGCCCCCGGTGGACGTTATCCACCACCGTGCCCTCTCCAGTTCGGACTTTCCTCCCAGCCATGCGTTGACTGAGCGGCCACCTGGAACACTCTCCACACCAATTATACCATAATTCCGCGCAAATTGGCTCTGCCATTTACGCCAAGTCCGCCGTCGGAAAAACCAACGAAGCCGATAGTGATCCAACTCGTTACGGGGGACAAAAAAGGTGAACCTGCTGGCGATCTTGGTCCGATATTATTGTCGTGACCTGTATCTTGGCACGGAGGTGCGATGCACTCTGTCTCACGCAAATTAAAAAGCTTAAGCGATCTGCTCAGTCGGATCGAGCCAGCCCGCCGGCAGGGCAAGACCCTCGCCCAATGCCATGGATGTTTTGACATCGTTCATCCCGGACACATCCGCTATCTTGAATTTGCCAAACGTCAGGCCGATATACTCGTCGTCAGCGTGACTGCCGACTCCGCCTTTACCAAAGGCGACGGTTTCCCCCATATTCCTGATCAACTCCGGGCTGAGAACCTCGCCGCCCTCGAGTGCGTCGATTATGTCATCATTGATCCACACCCGACCGCCTGCAATATCCTCCACGAAATCAAGCCCGACGTTTACGTCAAGGGCAGCGAATATGAAACCAAGCCCGACCCGCGCTTTCAGGAAGAAAAACGTATCGTGGAGAGCTACGGTGGAAAGGTCATTTTCTCCAGCGGAGAAGTGGTTTTTTCATCGACCACGCTGAAGCGAAGTCATGCCGATCAAATCGACCTGACGGCGGAGAAGCTCGAACTTTTCTGTCGGCGGTATCAGATCAATCGTCCTGCGGTTGAGCAGGCCCTGCGCCAGGCGCTGGAATTGAGAGTGCTGGTGGTCGGCGATCTGGTGGTTGATCGATATATCCTCTGCGATGCGACGGACGTGGCCAATGAAGCGCCCATTATCAGCCTGGCCCAACTCGAACAAAAGGAGTATTTGGGCGGATCGGCGATTATCGCTCAGCACGTCAAGGCGATGGGGGCCAAACCTTTTCTGATAAGTTCCATCGGTAGAGATCTGGCCAGCTACACGGTCGTCGAAAAGCTTGATCAGCTTGGGATCGAGCATTTCATGATCCACAATCGCCCCCGGCCGGTGAGCAAGACGCGATATCTCGTGGAAGAACAGAAACTCGTCAAAGTGGACGATCATCTCGTCCAGCCCACCGACACGGTTCTGGAGCGAACGATTCTCGATCAGGTCCGCGAACGGGCCGATCAGTTTGACGCGGTTATTTTTTCGGATTTCGGCTACGGGTTGCTCACCGACAGCCTGATCCATAAACTCATCGAACTCGTGCGCGACAAAGTGCGATGGATCTCCGCCGACGTCAGCGGCACCCGCAGTAAACTCCTTTCGTTTGCGAACGTCGATCTTCTCACCCCTACTGAACGCGAGCTGCGGGCCGCCATGCACGATTTTGATCGGGGCCTCTCACCCCTCGCCCACAATGTGCTGACCCGAACAGCCGGCAGGAACCTTTTTATTACTCTCGGCCGCAAGGGACTGGTGATCTTTCACGGCCCTTCGGCGAACGTCAGGCTCCAATCAGGCGAGACATCGGAAACCGCCGCCCAGCCCGAGGATCGGTTGCGAAGCGAACACATCCCTTCGCTGGCACAGCAGTCGATCGACCCGCTTGGCTGCGGCGACGCCTTGCTTGCCGTCGCCACGTTGCTGCTGGCCGGGGGCAGTTCGCTGGAGATGGGGGCTTATCTGGGCTCGCTTGCCGCCGCCATCGAACTGAACGAACTGGGCAACATTCCGATCAGTTTTCAGATGCTCAGCCACGCCCTGGAGACCCGCCCGGAACTGCACTACCTGCGGCAATCGCCTGCGCAACTCGCTCGTGCATAATTACCTGTGGCCGATCGAATTCCAGGCCCAGACCGATCCGGCAGTCGCTTTCATCCAGCAAGAGTTCACTGTGGACGAGTTTCGCTCCGCAGTTGACCGGCGGCTTGCCGCTCGCTGCGGGATAGGCGGCAGGCAGAATCACCCGCACGTTGAGCCGGGTTTCCTTACTCCCCATCAGCTCCGTCGCAACGGCTGGCGGAATGCAGATATAGACTCCCGCGCTGCTGATATTCATGGTTCTGCCTCGAACGACTGTATTGGATTGTTCGAGGGTGACCCAGGCATCAAAACGACTCCCAACGCGGGGCCAGGTCCGTCGGTCGGCATGATCCAGGCGAGAGCGAAGCGCGTCCATCATTCGGGCAAGCCCCGACCCGATTGTTTGTCCCGTTTCTGTCGTCTCTTTCAGCTTGTTCACAACAAGACCCCCTTTTGTTTCGATATGTCAAGTCTAACGCCGCCTATCTGCAAATGCAATCAAAAGACTTTGCCGCCCATTTCGGGGTAGCTTAAACTCTTGTGTGTAAATTCATTGGGATTGGTTTTTGAGGCGGCCTCTTCCTGAAAGATTTCAACTTAGGTAAATTGGAGGACACCGCATGATTGATAGTTATCAGCAGGTTAACGTCGAGTCGCGTGGATGGAAAGAGTTTTCTCGGTTTTGGGCGGATATGGAGCAGGAAATGACCGGTCAACTTCAGCATGCTCTGGAGAAGCCATTGGTGCTGGTCCAGCAGGACTATCTGGCCTCCAGCTACCGCGAGCGGACGGTGAGGCGAAGCGATTACCGCAACGGTTGTTATCGGCGTAAGCAGGAGGTCCCGCCGGTCGGGACCTTGAACCCGGTCCGCGTTCCCCGTTGCCGGCATCGGGTTTTCGTGCGTTCATTGAAGGGGATATTACCCGGGGCCTGGAGCAACTGACGCCGGCCGGCGAGATGATCAAAACGCTCAACGAGGACCTGGCCGGCGTTTATCCCTATGTGCCGCACTCGCTGTGCTGGTTCCATAAATCGAGCAACGTGTTGAAGTGCGTCAGGAAGACCGATCGCAAGGAAGTCGCCGAAGAGCTTCGCAAGATTTATCACGCCGAGACCCGCACCGCGGCCCTGAAAGCCGCATAAACAGTTAACGCCAAGAGGATCCCGTACCAAATGACCCAACACAATTTACACAAGAAACTTGACGCAACCAGCCACCGCCGGACCCTCGAATCCGTATTGCTATTGCCGCCGGGCCTCAGTAGGATGAGACGCATAGGCATCCGGCATAGCTACACACAGGTGGATTTGAGACGATGCGCAGGGTTCTGACGATCTTTTTAGATTGTGCTTATCTGGTTGTGGCACTGTTCTATCTGCCGGTCGTCGTCTATCGGCTGATAGTCGCCGGTCGCTACCGCCACGGTTGGGCCGCCCGTCTGGGCTGGGTGCCGAAACGATACAGCTCTCGACCGTGCATCTGGCTGCACGCCGTCAGCGTCGGCGAGGTCAACGCCATCCGAACCCTGGTCGATCGACTGATCCAGCAGCTCCCCTTTTATGAAGTGATGGTCTCGACAACCACCGACACCGGGTATAACCGCGCGACCCGCCTGTTCGGGCCGGATCGCGTCTTTTTCTTTCCTCTCGATTTTTCCTGCTCGATGACCCTGGCGTTTCGTCGCCTTAACCCCGCCCTGGTGATCTTGGTCGAACTCGAGGTCTGGCCCAACCTGACCCTGGCCGCCAAAAAGCGATCCGTGCCGATTGTCGTCGTCAACGGCAGGCTCACAGAACGAAGCCTGCGTCGTTACCGACTGGCAAAACCGCTCACCCGATGGATGTTTTCACAGTTGGATCGTGTGCTTGTGCAGGACGAGACCTATCGCCGGCGATTCATCGAGCTCGGCGTGCCTGCGGAGAAAATCCTCGCCACCGGATCGCTGAAGTGGGATACCGCCGAAATCGACGAATCCTCACTCCAGGAACTCATCCGAACCGTTGCCCGCGCGGTGGGGATCGATCAAGACAAATCCCTTCTCGTCGCCGGATCCACCGCCGACACGATTGAAGAGGAGGCGATTATCCGTGCCTATCAGCAGTTGCGGGTTCATCGCCCACACCTGCAACTGGTCATCGCACCCCGCAAACCCGAGCGGTTCGATCAGGTGGCCAAGCTGATCAAATCTCGTGGTTTCGATGTCATTCGCCGCTCCGAGCATCTTGACGGCACGACCCTGCCGAGAGAGGCATCGCTGACTCGAAGCCGGGTGGTCCTGCTCGATACCCTCGGCGAGTTGCGCCAGCTTTACGCCCTGGCCACAGTGGTCATCGTCGGTCGAACGTTTGTTCCGTTCGGCGGTTCCGACGTCATGGAAATCGCCGCCCTGGGCAAAGCAATGGTGCTTGGTCCGTACACCGCCAACTTTGCCGACGCCGTGGACAAGTTACTCGCGCACGATGCCGCTATCCAGGTCGAGAGCAGCGAGAAATTGGCTTCCACCATCGAAGGCTTGCTGTCCGACCCCTCCGCCCTCGAGCGGATAGCAAGCCGGGCCCGAGAAGTCGTCAAGGCTGAACGGGGCGCCACCTTGCGCACCGTCCGGCAGATCTGCGAATTGCTTGGCTATGAATATGACGAAACCCATCGGGGCATCGCCACCCCGCAACTGCGGGAAGGACCGATCCGTTGATGAGGACAACCCAGATGCCCAGTAAGTTGCACCGGCAAAAAATCGTTCGATCGGCTCGCAAGTTGGTTATCAAAATCGGCACAAACGTCCTGGCCGACGAACGCGGTCGGCTCAACACTCGAAGGGTGCTCTCGCTTTGTCGGCAAATCTGTGAGCTTATTGCCGCGGGGCGCGAGGTGGTGGTCGTGTCCAGCGGTGCGATCGGCGCCGGCGTGGGCGTGCTCGGCCTGCCCGGTCGGCCAAGGGATTTGCCGATGCTTCAGGCTGCCGCCGCTGTCGGCCAAAACAAACTCATGCAGGTTTTTGAGACAGGTTTCCGCCGTTTCGGCCTGCACGCCGCCCAGATCCTTGTCACCCGCTCCGATTTCGAAAATCGTCGCCGCTATGTAAACATCAATAATACGCTCCGTATGCTCCATCACCTCCGGGCCGTGCCGATCATCAATGAAAACGATACCGTCGCCGTCGATGAAATCCGATTCGGCGAAAATGATCTTCTAGCCGCCTTAGCCGCCAACCTCGTTCGAGCTGACTTGCTCGCCATCCTCACCTCGGTCGAGGGTTTCATGGATGACGGCGGTGACATTATCGACTTTGTCGAACAGGTCAATGGCGACATTTTCAATCTGGTCGACACCAGGAAAACGACCTTGGGTGTCGGCGGGATGGAAACAAAACTTCAAGCCATCTACTTGGCCACCCAGGCAGGAATCGACGTCGTCCTTGCCAATGGCCGACGCTCGGGGATACTCAAACGACTCATCCTGTCGGGCGAACAGGTGGGCACCGTCTTCGCCGCCCAGTCCAGCCGGCTTGACGGACGCCGGCGATGGATCGCCCTGGCGGTTCGACCGGCCGGCAAGCTGGTGATCGACGCCGGTGCCACTCGGGCGCTCGTGACCGGTGGTAAGAGCCTGCTTCCCAGCGGCGTCGTCTCAATCGTTGGAAAATTCGACCGCGGTGCCATCGTGGCCGTCGTCGATGATAGCGGTCGTGAACTGGCCCGCGGGCAGGTTACGTACAGTTCCGCCGAGATCGCCAAGATCAAAAGCCGACGAACGACCGAGATCGCCGCCGTTCTCGGGTTCAAACTGGCCGACGAAGTCATCCACCGCAACAACCTCATCGTCACCGCCGGCTGACCCGAACCCAATGATTTCCGTGATTGACCTGGCGCCGGGACGGTGTTAGAATTAGATTGTTGAAATATCAATCCTCTTGAGAAAGGGATTACAGGCATGATTGGTCAGATCGGACTTCAAGAACTGATTATTCCAGGCTTGATCCTCATATTTCTGCTTTTCGGATCAAAAAAAATGCCCGAACTTGCCCGAGCTCTCGGCAGGAGTCTGAGCGAATTCAAGAAGGGAACCAGGGAGATCATCGACGATCTCCACTCCGAACCCAATGACAAACCCCCCGAAAAGCCCGAACACACCGAACAGGACAAGAAGAGCAGCTCTTCCTGACCCGTGGCCTGATGACCGCCATCGAATCTGAACAGCTCGAACACGCCTCAGAACCACAAGCCAAAACCGCAGCAGAACCAGAGACGCAGGACAAGGTTCTCCCATTTCTTGACCACCTGGAAGAGCTTCGTTGGGTGCTGATCAAGTCGTTCATCGTGCTTCTCGTCTCAACGGTGATCTGTGTCGGTTTCGCCGGTAGGATCATGGATGTCTTTACGCACCCTCTGACAAAAATGGCGGAACAACTGTCCGGTCCCGCTGGAAAAGTCAGCGCCAACCTTCTTCGATCCCTCAAACCTTCTGAAGCGTTCATGGCCAGCATGAAAGCTGCCGTCGTCGCCGGCATTGTCATTTCCAGCCCCATCATCTTTTACTATGTATGGGGCTTCGTCGCCCCGGGCCTGATCCGAAAGGAACGTCGAGCGGTGGTTCCCATATTTGTCACCGGCGTCGGCTTCTTTTTCCTGGGCGTCGTCCTGTGCTATACCGTCGTCTTGCAGGTGTGTCTGGCGTTTCTGTGGAATTATTCGATCCGCATGTCCGCTCTGCCCGCCTGGTCATTGGAAAGCTACATGTCGTTTGTTCTGACCCTGCTTATTGCCTTCGGCCTCGCGTTTGAGCTGCCCGTTGTCGTCGCGCTGCTCGCCCGGTGCGGTCTTGTCCACAGCAGGAGTCTGGCCAAAAAGCGAATCTACGCCATCTTCATAATCTTTATCGTCTCCGCCATCCTCACCCCGCCCGATATCATGTCGCAGATCCTGCTCGGCTTGCCCATGATCGGCCTGTATGAAATCTCGATCCTCGCCGCCAGGCTGATCGAAAAAAAATCGTAACCCACGCCCAAGACAATCCCGGTCAAAAAACCGAAACCGCTTGACTCGATACCTAACATATGTTAGTATGTCATGCCGATAGTTATGTAGGCAAGAAATGGATACTTTCGACAAGGTCATATTTCATATAGACTTAGACGCGTTCTTTGCGTCGGTCGAGCAGCAGCTTCACCCCGAACTTCGGGGCCAGCCGGTGATCGTAAAAGGCCCCGGCGAGCATCGCACCGTTGTTTCCGCTGCCTCTTACGAAGCTCGACCTTACGGCATCAAGGCCGGTATGCCCGTCACCCGGGCCAGAAAGCTTTGCCCTCACGGAAGGTTCGTCACCGGCTCGGCAGGGGTCTACGCCCACTTTTCCGAAAAGGTCTTCGGCATCTGCCATGAATTTACCCCGCTTGTCGAACCGGCCAGTATCGACGAGGGATATCTTGACCTGGCCGGCACCGAAAGGCTCTATCGAAAAGACGATAACCAGTCATTCTGGCCGGTAATACCTGCCGAAGCCCTCAAGTTGACCGTCAAGAAGCGACTCGGATTGAACTGTTCCATCGGGATCGCCTCAAATAAACTCATCGCCAAAATCGCCTCCCAATATGCCAAGCCCAACGGTATCGCCTGCGTCTTGCCCGGGGCTGGGAAAGCGTTTCTCAAACCTCTCGACGTCAATGCCCTTCCGGGGATCGGACCGAAGTCTATGCAAGTCTTTCAGCCGCTGGGAATTAACACCATCGGCGATCTGCAGGAAATGCCGATCAATCTGCTCAAGGGCTTGTTTGGCGTGGTCGGAGAAGATTTTTACTACCTGGCCCAGGGGTTGGGCAGCGATACCATCGACCCGCCCGCCGAGCCAAAGAGCGTTTCCCGAGGCCGGACATTCGAAAAAGACCACTGGGACGTGAATGTCGTCAAAAAGGCCCTGCGTGAACTGGCCGCCGACGTATGTCGCCAGTTGCGAACGTTGGGCTACTACGGCAAACTCGTGACGATTCGCATCCGGTATCCCGATTTCACAACCTTCAGTCATTGCGGCCCGATGGGCCATTACAGCAACCACGATCACGACATCTATTCCCGGGCCTGCGAACTGCTCGACGAACTGTATCACCGCCGCCAACCGATCCGCCTGATCTGCGTCGGTGTCAGCCAACTGGCTGCCCGTCCCGACCGTCAGTTGACCTTCTGGGACAAGGATTCTTTTAGTAAATACCAACGAATCTACCGCACCATCGACAAGATCCGTTTACGCTACGGCGATGGAGATATAGTCAAATGCAGAAAATATATCGGCAGAGGACTCAACAGGAGCAACCATGAAAGTCAAAGCGGCATTCATGAAGACGTGCAAGGATGTTGTATTGCGCCAAGCGGACCTGCCAGAACCCGAACCCCTCGAAGCCATCCTGAAAGTTGACGCGTGTGGCATTTGCGGCGCCGATTCCAAGGCCAATTGAGGAGAAAGAGTCCTCCCGCCCCGGCTCTTACGCCTTCCCTGGTATCTTCAGGCTTCCGGGAACGTTGGCTTGTGCCGGACGATTTCCCCTTCGATCAGATAAATGACGTCCTCAGCGATGTTCGTGGCGTAGTCTGCGATGCGTTCCAGGTGTCGGCTGGCGGACAGGTAGCTGAGAAGACGGTCCACGTGCTCGGGGTTTTTGCGCACGGCCTGGCCGACCTTCAGATACATCTGCCGGTTGATCTCGTCGACCTCGTCGTCCGACGCGCGCACCTTGCGGGCCAGGTCCGCATTCATTTTCATCAAGCCGTCCAGGCTCTGCCCCAGCATCATCAAAGCTTTATTGCACATTTCCGCAAAGTCAAAGGGAATGCCTATCCGCTCCTGGCTGCACAGGAATAGCGCACGTTCGGCGATGTTGACCGCCAAATCGCCCACTCGCTCGATGTCATTGTTGATCTTGAGCACCCCGACAACGAATCGCAGATCGGTGGCGACCGGCTGATACAACGCCAATATCTTAAGGCAGTCTTCCTCGATGTCCACCTCCGCGTGGTCGATTTCCGTGTCGCCGTCGATAATCTGCTGGGCGAGTTTGGCGTCGCGGTCGACGATTGACTTTATGGATCTCTCCACGGCATCTTTCACCACCGCTGTAAGGGCAAGTATCTTTTTCTTGAGCTTCATAACTTCCATTTGCATGTGTGCGGACATTGTTTGTTCTCCCAGCTCGGTTTTCTATCCGTAGCGTCCCGATACATATTCCTCGGTCCGTTTATCCTTCGGGTTTTCAAAAACGTGGACTGTGGGGCCAAATTCCACCAACTCGCCCAACAGCATGAAGGCCGTCTCGCTGGAAATCCGTGCGGCCTGTTGCATGTTGTGAGTGACGATGACGATCGTATATTCTTTGGCCAGGTTTCGCATTAATTCCTCGATATGCGCGGTGGCAATGGGGTCGAGGGCCGAGCAAGGCTCGTCCATAAGCAGCACTTCCGGCTCGACGGCCAGCAATCGCGAAATGCACAGCCGCTGCTGCTGCTCGGGTGAGAGTTCGAGGGCCGGTGCATACAGCTTCTCCTTGCTTTCCTCCCATAGTCCGGTGGCGCGCAGGCTGGTTTCCACGATGGCTTCCAGCCGGCGCCGATTGGTTTCCCCATGGACCCGGGGGCCATAGGCGACATTATCAAAGATCGACAAAGGGAAAGGATTGGGCCGTTGAAAGACCGTGCCCACCCGTTGGCGAAGACGAGTCAGACTGATGGACGAGTCAAAAATATCCTGGCCGTCCAGAAACACCCGGCCGGTGATCCGAACGCCCTTAACCAGATCATTCATGCGGTTAAAGCACCGCAACAGAGTGGATTTGCCGCAGCCCGAGGGACCGATGATCGCGGTGATCATCTGCGGTCGGATAGTGACATTCACGTTTTTCAGGGCGTGAAAGGTACCGTAGAACAGGTTCAACTCCAAAGCTTGGATCTTGGTGTCCATGGATCTCCTATCCGAATTGCCCAACGAGATACTCGTTGGTGCGCCGGTTGATGGGCCGGGTAAAGAGTTCCGGAGTTGGGCCGATCTCGATCAATTCGCCCATCAGGAAAAAGGCCGTTCGGTCCGAGGACCGGGCGGCCTGCTTGATATTGTTGGTTACCAGCACGATGGTGTGCCTGGCTTTCAGTTCGTCCAGCGCGTCCTCAATCTTGTGGGTGGAAATCGGATCCAGACCGGAGCAAGGCTCATCGAGGATAAGCACTTCCGGCTCGAGCACCAAGACCCTGGCCAGGCACAACCGCTGCTGCTGCCCGCCCGAAAGGTTATGGGCCGGCTCTCGCAGACGATCCTTGACCTCGTCCCACAGAAACGCGCCCTTTAGCGCCGCCTCGACCCGCTCCTCCAACTGGGTGCGATTCCGCAAACCGGCCAGTTTCAGGCCGTAGACCAGATTGTCATAGATCGTCCATGGCAGCGGCACCGGCACGGCGTAGACCATGCCCACCCGACGGCGCAGCTCGGCCACATCCACTTCAGGCTCATAGATGTCTTTGCCGTGAAGCAGAATCTGTCCGTCGTGTGAAAAGCCGTGGTACAGGTCATTAAGGCGGTTAAGACATCGCAAAAAAGTGGTTTTGCCGCTGGAGGCCGGCCCGATAATGGCCAGCCGCTCGCGCGGAAGAATATCCATAGTGAGGTTCTTCAACGCTGGCTTGCCCCCAAACCTGGCGGTGAAACCTCGTACTTGTATCTCGGCTTCATTTTTTGTTTCGGGCATTGTTCATCTCACCTTGGCTACGAACCTGCGCATCAGCCAGTAGGCCAGCAGATTAAGCCCCAAAATCGCGATAATCAGAACGGACGCCGTAGCATAGGCGTTGGGCATGGAGATACCCTCACGCGAGAGAATGTAGAAGTGGAGGGCGAGCGTCCGCGAGGAGTCAAGAAGAGAGTGCGGTAGCTGAAGGCCCGAGCCGGCGGTGAGCATGACCGCCGCCGTCTCGCTGATGCTCCGCCCGAGGGACAGCACCACGCCGGTGCCGATGCCCGGCAGGGCAGAGCGCAACACGACTTGCGTAACCATCTGCCAGCGAGTACTGCCCACCCCATAGCTGACCTCTCGGTATGCATAGGGCACGGCACGGATGGCTTCCTCGCTCGTGCGTATGATCGTCGGCAGTACCATCAGGGCCAGCGTTAAGGCTCCTGAGAGCACCGACAGGCCCATGCCCAGGGTAATTGCAAAGAAAACGAAACCGAACAGGCCGAAGATAATGGAAGGGATGCCGGACAAGCAATCGGCCCCGAAGCGGATTACAGCCGTCAATTTGCCTTCCCGGGTGTATTCGGTAAGATAGATTGCCGTGGCCACGCCGATAGGCGCGGCGATCAGTACAGCCAAACCGGCCACCATCAGCGTGCCAACGATCATCGGAAACACTCCGCCTTTGCGTCCCATAGACTCTGGAGACTCCGTGAGAAAGCCCCAACTGAGATAGGGCAGCCCGTGGGCCAAAATATAGATGATGATAAAGACCAGCACACCGATAGTCATTGCTGCCAAGGTCCACAGGGCGGCGACAACCACACGTTGGACAACCGCCGGAGAAGGTCTCATCGGACACCTCCCCTCTGGGGACGGAAGCGAGAAACCGCCAGCGCGATACTGTTAAGCACCATGATGATCACAAAGAGGGTAACGCCCGTGGCGAAAAGCGCTTGACGGTGATCGCCGGAGGCATAACCCATCTCCAGGGCTATGTTGCTGGTCAGCGTTCGAACGGGGTCAAGAATGCTGTGGGGAAGTTTCAGACTATTGCCGGCGACCATGATTACAGCCATTGTCTCGCCGATCGCCCGGCCCATACCCAGGATTACCGCCGCCACGATACCCGACTTGGCCGCCTTGAGCATGACCATATACGTGGTCTGCCATCGAGTGGCACCCAAGGCAATGGAGCCTTCGAAGTACAACCGAGGAACCGCCTGAAGCGCATCAACGGAGATGCTGGTTATCGTGGGTAGAACCATGATACCCAGGACGACCGATGCGGCCAGCACCGAAAGGCCTGGGCCACCCAGGTGTTCGCGAATGAGCGGAACCAGCGTGACGACACCCATGAACCCGTAAACGACGGAGGGGATGCCCGCCAGCAGCTCAATGGTCGGTTTAATGACGGCGGCCAAACCCGGGGGGCTGAACTGGGTGAGTACGATCGCCAAACCGAGGCCAAAAATGATACCGATGACCATAGCGCCGACGGTTACTACCATCGAGCCGACAATCATGGAGAAAATGCCGAAATGCCCGGTACTTGGCTCCCACTTGGAAGAGAGGAAAAATTGCTGCCCGCCAATCCGTAAAATGACCGGCAGGCCCTCCTTAAAAATAAAGACGGTGATTAGTGCCAAGCCCGAAATGGCCGAGAGCGCTACGATGAGCAGGATTGCACTGATTACTTTGTCCTGTTTCATTTGGCTCTGATCAACCCTTCGGCTTCAAGTATCTTCTGCCCTTCGGGCGAGAGCACGTAATCGATGAACTTCGTTGCCCCCGGGCGAACAGTGCCCTTCGTAACGAACAGGAAAGGCCGGACAAGCTTGTACTCGCCAGCCAGCACATTTTTTGCATTAGGCTCCGCACCATCAACCGACACATCATTCAGCTCTTTGCCCACCAGGCCCAGCGACATATACCCGATGGCTGCGGGATCCCCCTTGACCAACGCCTTAACGGCTCCGTTGGACTCCTGGGTCAGCGCTACGTGAGCGATGTTTTCTTTGCCCATCACAAGGTGAACGAAGCTTTCACGCGTGCCGGAACCCTCCTCACGGGTAATCAGACGAATCGGTCCGGCTTGGCCCCCGACCTCCTTCCAATCCTTTATTCGGCCGCTGAAGATACCGCGGATTTGTTCAACGGTCAATCCTTTCACCGGATTGACGGGATTTACCACGATGGCCAAGCCATCGCGTGCCAGGGTGATTTGCGAAAATTGCTGAGCCTCATCGGGGTTAAGCGACCGGGAACACATTCCGATGTCGGCCAGACCGTTCGTCACGGCCTGAAGACCCGCGGTCGAGCCGCCGCCTTGTACTTCTATCCGTTGGACGGGATTCTTTTTATTGTACTCCTGGGCCAGAAGCTCCGCGAAGGGTTGGATCGAGGTTGACCCAACGACGTTAACGGTACGCTGGCTATCATTCTTGCAACTGCCGCAAAGCAGAACCAAGGCGATTGCAGCCCCACAACTCAGAAGACGAAACATATTTCTCAGCATGCGCGATCTCCTCTCACCACATTACTACAGTACATGGTTGTTACCCAACATTTATGTCACATTTATGACCGCAGGTTGTCAACGTTTTTTTTCAAGGTACCACCCTCCTACGGGGCCGTTGCATATTCTTATCGCGTTAGACACGGTTGGGCATTATAAGTGAGCATACGACCCATTTTCCAGTACACATTATCTTCGTTATTTGGTAATTATTGAGGGGATGCATGCGGTTCATTTCTCACTGAGCCGATAACTAAAGGATGCGCTTAGGGTTATGAACGATTACGTCGGTAAGGTCCGGTGGCGGTGAGCGTCGAAATAGATCGTGGCCTGGAAGGGGCGATAACGAATGAAACCACAATCGGCTACGTCATCGGAGCGGAAGGCAGACTCATTTATCGCGGGCTGTCTATCAAGGCGATCTGAACTTAAAATAGGCACCGATAGAACAAAGAAGAACGTCGTGATGTCACGATTCAAAATGTCGGCCGCTTGACATTCCTGGAGAAGAGTTTCATGGCAATATCGAAGCTGCTTGAAGATCGAACCCGCAAGTTGACGCGGATGCGTGAATTGGGGTACGACCCGTATGGGGGGCGATTCACGGGCGCTGTTTCCATGCGCGAGGTCCGCACGAGATATGAAGCCAGAGCGGCGGAAGAAAAGGTCGGCGCCAAGATTGCCGGTCGGATCGTGTTCTTGCGGGATATCGGCAAGCTGATCTTCATTCGTCTGCGGGATCAGAGCGGCGAGCTTCAGGTGGGGCTGAGCAAGCAGTTCTTGCCCGATCAGTGGGAGCTGGCCAAACTTCTGGAATTGGGCGACATCATCGGGGCGGAAGGCGAGATCAGCGAGACCAAGACCGGCGAGGTCACACTCTGGGCCGGCCGCGTGTGGATTCTGAGCAAGGCCTTGAATCCTCCGCCGGAAAAGTGGCACGGACTGACCGACGTCGATCTGCGTTATCGCCGGCGATATGTTGATTTGTTCGCCAATCGTCAGGTCATGGAGACGTTCCTGCAGCGATCGACGCTGATCCGGCAGGTTCACCGTTTTCTCGAAGATCGCGGCTTTATCGAATTTGAAACGCCGATGATGCAGCCCATCGCCGGTGGCGCCGCCGCCCGACCGTTTATTACGCATCACAACGCGCTGAACATCGATTTGTACCTGCGGATCAGCCCGGAGCTGTACTTGAAGCGGCTGCTTGTCGGTGGATTTGAAAAGGTGTACGAGATCAACCGCAACTTTCGCAACGAGGGGATCAGCACTCAGCACAACCCCGAGTTCACCATGCTGGAGCTGTACCAGGCGTATGCCGACTACAATGACATGATGGATCTGACCGAAAGTCTGATGTGTGAGCTGGTCCGCGGAAGTGATCCTGCGATGACATTGGCGTTCGGCGAGAGCCGGATCAATTACACCCCGCCCTGGCCCAGGCGCAACTATGCCGATCTGCTGAAGGAGCACGCGGGTGTTTCCATGTATGATCTCGCCGCCGTACGCGAAAAAGCTCGTGAGTTGAAAATCGACGAAGCGAAAATGGCCGACGAGGTCGTGATCAACGAGGTCTTCGAAAAAACGGTCGAGGAAAAACTGATCAACCCGACCTTTGTCCTGGACTACCCGGCGGCGCTGTGCCCGCTGACCCGGCCCGATCCGACCAACCCGGAGATTGCCTTGCGGTTTGAACTGTATATCGCCGGCATGGAAGTGGCCAACGCCTATACCGAATTGAACGATCCTGAAATTCAGGAACGCAACCTGCAGACGCAACTGGCTGGGCAGGAAGAGACCATGGCTGTGATGGATGTCGATTTCGTCAATGCCCTTCGCTATGGCATGCCCCCGGCGGGCGGGCTTGGCATCGGCATCGATCGGCTGATGATGTTGCTGACGAATTCGCCGTCGATCCGCGACGTGATCCTCTTCCCGCTTCAGCGGCCTCAGGCCACGTGCGGGGAAAACATGGAAGAACAACACACGGCGACCGAGCAGCCGTAATTTGAAGCAACTGATGTGTTGAAATTTGCTCCATATGCAAAAACCGAAGTCCTGGTGGTCTCGATTGTGCTCATCGTCGTGAGTGCGGCGGCGCTGATCACGGGGACAGTGGTCGGCATTTTGTCTGCGGGCGTCGTCGCCGTTTTGGGCTTGCCCGTGCCGATATTCCTGTTGTCGTTCTTCCGCGACCCGTCTCGCCGGGCCGATCGTGAGTCTATTCCGCCCGACCAGATGCTGGCGCCGGCCGACGGCAAGATTACGGACATCACCGAAGTAGATCATCCTCGCCTGGGAGGCAAGGCCGTCAAGATCGGTATATTCCTGAGTGTGTTCAATGTGCATATCAACCGTTCGCCCTGCAAAGCCACCGTGGCGGACGTGCAATACACGCCGGGCAAATTTCTCAATGCCCTGCGAGCCGCCTCAGCGGAACTAAACGAAAGCAATGAAGTTCTGCTCGAACCCAAGCAAGACACGGGCGTAGGATTGCCTCGGCAGATTATCGTTCGCCAAATCGCCGGTGTGCTCGCCCGGCGGATTGTCTGCGACACCAAGGTCGGCCAGATGTTGGATTCGGGTCAGCGGTTCGGCATGATCAAGTTCGGCTCGCGAACCGAGTTGATTGTGCCCAAACGGGAGAATCTGAAAATAATCGCCAGGGTCGGCCAGAAGGTCAAAGCCGGCAGCGACGTGCTGGTTCAATGGACCGCAGACCGTGCATCAGGAGGATAAGGGATTGAATAGGACAGGTTCTGGAAACCTCCCGGCGGGAGTCATCTTTGATATGGATGGTGTGCTCGTCGACTCGGAAGCGTTCATTTGCAGGGCGGCCTGCATGATGTTTGCCGAGCACGGATTGCAGGTTCAGCCGGAGGATTTCTTGCCGTTCGTGGGTGCCGGTGAAAATCGCTACCTGGGCGGCGTGGCGGAAAAATATGGCTTTTTCATCGACATCGGGCGAGACAAGAAACGCACGTATGACATCTATCTTGAGATCATCAAGGGCAATCTTGGCCCCTTGCCCGGGGTGTGGGAGTTTATCGACAAATGTCGAATCGCGGGCAAGAAGATGGCCTTGGCCTCCAGCGCGGATGACACCAAAGTTAAGGGGAACTTGAGGGAGATCGGTATCCCGAAGGAAACGTTCGCCGCTGTGGTCACCGGCAATGATGTTAAGCACAAAAAGCCCGATCCCGAGATTTTCATCGCCGCGGCCCGCATGCTTCAGCTCGACCCTCGACATTGCCTGGTGGTTGAAGACGCTGTCAACGGGGTGGCCGCCGCCAAGGCCTGCGGGGCCCGCTGTCTGGCCTTGACGACCAGTTTCAGCGAAGAGGAACTGACGGGAGCGGATTGGTTTGCCCCTGATCTGGCCCAAGTTCCGGATGACGTGCTGAACTGGTAAGTTCAACGTTGGCAGAGTTGAAACCTTCCCCGCTTTCCGTGATAATCGCAGCGAAGACGTTTTGGTGTGAGCAGTTTCGCCGCCGGATTAGGGTGTTTCTTATGACCTTGGAGTATCGCATCGTCTCAGGGCCTGAGGCGCAGGACATTGTCCGGTTGGCGGTTACGCCGTGGGGGCCGGCCGGTTCCGCCGAGGCGTTTGTTGATTTTGCTGAGCGATATCGTCTCGACATCTCGCGTCAAGCGGCCGCGTTCGAGAAGGGCCGGCTTGTCGCATCGGCTCTGTTCATGATCAACCGGGGAGCTGCTGCCGCCGTCATGCTGCCCGACCGCTTTTCTGATCTTTCGGAAAAGCATCCTTACTACGATGTGGCCCGAGCAATTCTGCAGTTGCTTGCCCGGCAGATCGAACCTTGGGACCTTGCCTTGATTCAAAGCATGGTTCGACCAAGTGAGCAAAAAAAGATTGCTCTCTTTTCTTCGGTGGGGTTCGAAATCCTGGCGGAGTTGATAATCATGCAGGCTCCGGTCGAGCCGACACAGACTGACGCCTCGGATGATCGAACCGAGGCCATCCACTGGCTTCCATACCACGAGGGTCTTGCCGATCGATTTGCCCGCACCCTTGTCGAAACGTATCGGTCCAGCCGGGACTGTCCCAAGCTCAATGGGCTGAGAATCGGCGCGGAGATTGTCGAGGGCCACCGGTACGAAGGAATATACGAACCCAGAGGCTGGTGGCTGATGACGGTTGACGGCCGGGACGCCGGTGTATTGTTGATGAACCGTACGGAAGAAGATTCTCATCGACTGGAGCTGATCTATATGGGCATCGTGGATTGGGCACGCGGACGAGGCATCGGACGGCGGGTCATGCAACAAGCAATGCAAACCGCAAGGGCGATGGGCAAGCAATATGTTCGGCTGGCGGCGGATACCCGCAACGGACCGGCGATGAGACTGTATCAATCGTTTGGATTTAAGGAAGTCGGTCGGCAGCTTGCCTTGGCGGTGTTAAACGAAACTCGGCGCCGGCGACTCAAGGGAACGACCGATACTTAGCGGGAGAAGGCAGCATGGCTGTTGATCATTGTGAAACGGACATTCGTGTTCGCTACGTGGAAACCGATCAGATGGGGTATCTGCACCATTCCCAATATGCCGTCTACTTCGAGATGGGGCGGACCGAATTGCTTCGTGCCTGCGGCGTCAGTTATCGAGAGATGGAAGAGGCGGGCACGTTTTTTGTGGTGGCCCGTCTCGAAATACGCTATCTGGCCCCCGCGCGATATGACGATATTCTGCGACTGGTTACCCGCGTGACTCGACTGACTCGGGCCCGGATCGAGCACGACTATGAGCTTTATCGCAAGCTCGACAATCGCCTGTTGACCACGGGCCACTCGGTGCTTGCCTGCGTCGACCGCAGCGGCCAGGTAGTGGCGATGCCGGATATGTTTTTCGAGAGATTCTGACGCCTGACGCGGGGTCGCGGTCAAACCGCCGCTCTCGCCGGTTCGAGTTCCAGTTTTTCCGCCAGGAATTGTCCGGTATACGAACTCTTGTGAGCGACAATTTTCTCCGGTGAACCGGTGGCGACAACAGTTCCCCCTTCTTCTCCACCTTCCGGGCCGAGATCGATGATATAATCGGCGCACTTGACGACGTCGAGATTGTGCTCGATCACGATGACTGTATTGCCGAGGTCCACCAGCCGGTTCAGCACGTTCAGCAGGTTGTGAATATCGGCGAAGTGCAGGCCCGTTGTGGGCTCATCGAGAATATACAGCGTGTTGCCCGTGGCGGTTTTGCCCAGCTCCGTCGCCAATTTCACCCGTTGAGCCTCGCCGCCCGAGAGGGTCGTCGAACTCTGTCCGATGCTCATGTAGCCCAGACCCACATCGGACAGGGCCTTAATAAGCTGTTTGACTTTCGGGAAGTTTTCAAAAAACGTCAGGGCCTCTTCGATTCGCATGTCGAGCACATCGGCGATGTTCTTGCCGCGATAGCGGATATCGAGCGTCTCGCGGTTATAGCGCCTGCCCTTGCACTCCTCGCAGGTGATGTAGACGTCGGGCATGAAGTGCATTTCGATTTTTTTCGTACCCTGGCCTTGGCAGGCTGCGCAACGACCGCCTTTAACGTTGAAGCTGAATCGGCCGGGCTTGTAGCCTCTGATTCTCGCCTCGCGCGTTTGCGCGAACAGCCGGCGGATCAGATCGAAAACGCCGACATACGTCGCCGGATTGCTTCGCGGCGTTCGACCGATAGGCGACTGATCGATTTCGATGACCTTGTCGATGCGATTGGTGCCGGTGATTGAAATATGTTTGCCGGGCTTGTCTCGCGACTTATAGAGTTTTCGCCGCAAGCCACGCAGCAACGTTTGCGTGATCAGCGTGCTCTTGCCCGATCCGCTCACCCCGGTCACGCAGATAAACCCGCCCAGGGGAAATTTCACGTCAATATTCTTGAGATTGTTTTCCGAAGCCCCCTTAAGTTCGATCACATGCTTCATGCTGATTTTTCGTCGCTGTGGAGGCTTTTCGATACGACACAAGCCGGCCAGATACTTGCCCGTAAGCGACGCTTCACATTGAAGCAGATCCTTCAGGGTGCCGGCGACAACGACTCGTCCGCCGTGCGCTCCAGGCCCCGGGCCCATATCGATGACATAATCGGCCGATTGCATCGTCTGCTCGTCATGTTCGACGACGATCACCGTATTGCCCAGATCGCGCAGACGTTGGAGGGTTCCGATGAGCTTGGTGTTGTCACGCTGATGAAGTCCGATCGTCGGCTCATCAAGCACATAACAGACGCCCACCAGGCCGGAACCCACTTGCGTTGCCAGACGAATCCGCTGTGCCTCGCCGCCCGAAAGCGTACCGCTCGTCCGATTGAGCGTAAGATAGCCCAGACCCACATCGACCATGAACGTCAGACGCGACCGGATCTCTTTGAGCAGTTGTTCGGCGATCAGCTTTTTTTCGCCCGGCAGGTCCAATTGCGCAAAGAACTTGTGCGCCTCGGTAATGCTCATTCTCGTCACATCGTCAATATTTTCGCCGTTGATTCTCACCGCCAGGGCGTCGGGCCTGAGCCTCGCTCCGCCGCAGACCCGACAGGGCTGTTCGCTCAAATACTTGTGCAACTGTTCCTTCACGAAATCGCTGTCGGTATTCTTCCAGCGATAATCGAGGTTCGGGATCACCCCTTCGAACCCGCCGCCGGTTTCTTCGTCCCGCTCATTCGTGCCGTACAGGAGTATCTTTTTGATCCGGGCCGACAAATCCCGGTACGGCAGGTGCGGATCGACGCCGAAGTCCCGGCAGAATCGCCGAAGCAGCCGGGCATAATAGATGTTCATACGCTTGCCGCTGTGCCGCCAGGCGTCGATGGCCCCTTCACTCAAGCCGACAGCCGGATCAGATACGATCAAGTCAGGATCGAACTCCAGGATAGTCCCCAGGCCGTCGCACTCCTTGCACGCGCCATAGGGGCTGTTAAAGCTGAACATCCTCGGCTCAAGCTCAGCCAGGCTGACCCCGCAGTCCGGGCAGGCATACTTTTCGCTGAAAAGCTCGTCGTGCCATTCGCCGTCCGATTCACGGGTGATCAGCACCAGACCGTCCGCCAGTTTTGATGCCAATTCGATCGAGTCGGCAAGGCGGGTCTGGATTTCCGGCTTGACCACCAGTCGATCAATGACCGCCTCGATCGTGTGTTTCTTGTACTTCTCTTTTTCCAGCGAGGGAACCTCTCGGACATCGTGAATCTTCCCGTCGAGTCGCACCCGGACAAATCCTTCCTTCTGGATTCGCAGAAACACGTCCTTGTGCACTCCCTTTTGTCCACGGATCAGAGGGGCCAAAATCATGATTTTCTGTGCTTCCGGCCAGGAAAGGATCTTATCGACGATCTTCGAAATAGGTTGCGATTGGATAGGTTTTCCGCATTTGTAGCAATGGGGTGTGCCTGTCCGGGCAAACAACAATCGCAGGTAGTCATAGATTTCGGTCGTTGTCGCGACGGTACTGCGGGGATTGCTGCTGGCCGAGCGTTGCTCGATAGCGATCGTCGGAGGCAGACCATCGATATGCTCAAGATCAGGCTTCTGCATCAGTTCGAGGAATTGCCGGGCATAGGCGGAGAGACTCTCGACGTATTTCCGCTGGCCTTCGGCGTAGATGGTGTCAAAGGCCAACGAACTCTTTCCCGATCCACTCAAGCCCGTAATAACTACCAGTTGATCACGGGGGATCGACACGTCGATATTGGCCAGGTTGTGTTCTTTGGCTCCGAAAATGCGGATGAATTTCTCAGCCATGGCTCTCTTGATCCCCTACGGGCGCTTACCGCCGCCCATGCCAATCCAATCCCATTAGTATATCACGCGCACACCCTCTCGCCAAGATTCAAGAAGTTGGCAGCAACATATTTGTGCCATTGAACAAACATAATCGAGCGGCTAAGCCGATGGCTCCAAAGCACTTGGGAAAATCCCACAAATACTGAAGTTTTCTGCCCGCCAATTTGACCAACCCGGAAGTGCATGGTATACTTAAGTGCCTAGCCAGGAAGCTTATCATTGTTGTTCGGCGCAATCCTAATGGTGTTCAGATATCACGAAGTTGTGAAGCTCTAATGGCTAATGGGGCCAAGATTGAGCAAAGGGTACCCACTCCATCAAATTCAGGCCATTAGCGCAGCGAACGACATTGTCGACGTTGTCGGGGAGCATGTTGCGCTCAAGTCTCGCGGTAAGAACTCCATTGGGTTGTGTCCATTTCACAAGGAAAAGACGCCGAGTTTTACGGTCAGCCACGACCGCCAGATCTATAAATGCTTCGGCTGCGGAGCCGGAGGGGACGTGATCAAGTTTATTCAGAACATCCTTGGTTTGAGCTTTCTCGAATCGTTGGAACACCTGGCACGGCGAGGCGGCGTTCCCTTCGAACCTGCATCCACCTCGTTTGCTTCAACAACCAGCGCGCCTAAATCAGACTTATACAAGGTAAATTCGTTGGCGTTGGAGATATACCGGCGATGTTTGTGGGACCATCCTGCCGGCGAGCGTGCCCGCAACTATCTGTTGAATCGCAAGTTAATGGAAGCTACGAGCAAATCCTTTTCGTTGGGATATGCACCCTCCGGCGGCAAGACACTGGTGCAGCAGGCAGCCAAAGCGGGGTTTTCGCCGGATCTGTTGGTCGGCGCCGGCCTCGCGAGTTTGCGTCAGGGAACGCACCATGACGTGTTCTGGGACCGCCTGATGTTTCCCATCGTTGACGTCTCCGGCCATGTTATTGGCTTCGGGGGGCGAACCTTGACAGATGCCGAACCGAAATATCTGAACACGTCGGAAACGGCCATATTTCAAAAGAGCCGTTGCCTCTTTGGGCTACATCAGGCCCGCCCTGCGATCCAGTCGAGTCGGCAGGTGGCGGTGGTCGAGGGATACACCGATTGCATCGCCTGCCATCAGGCGGGGATTGAGGATGTGGTGGCGACCCTCGGAACCGCGTTGACCGAACAGCACGCCTCCATGTTACGCCGCTATGCCGACCGGATCGTCCTGGTTTTCGACGCAGATCAGGCAGGTCAAAAGGCGGCGGACCGTGCTTTGGGGGTTTTTCTGACGCTGGGCGTGGATGTGAAAATTGCCCAATTGCCTTCCGGCAAGGATCCCTGTGATCTTGTGGTGGCAGAAGGTCCTGATGCATTGAGGGGGGTGCTTTCCGGAGCGACAGAAGCATTGGAGTATAAGTGGAATCAGTTACGCGATCGGTATGACGTTTCGGGCAGTTCACGGCAGCGTCGGCTTGCCGTCGACGAGCTTTTGCAGACGATTGCTGCCTGCGATCCGTGGGGCAAGGTGGATGCGATCCAGCGAGGGATGGTTCTAAACCAACTGGCGGGGTTATTATCGGTCTCAGTCGAAGAGCTTGGTCGGGAGCTCCAAAAGCATCGACGTCAACTCGCCCGGCGTCGGACGGCATCCGAGGACAAATCGAATTGTACAATTAAACTGCCCGCACCACAGAACGCCGCTCAGGCGGCATTCAAGGAGTTGCTTGAGGTGTTGATCTGCGAACCCGGCTATATCGGTGGTCTGACCAACGTGCTTAGCCCCAAGGATTTCGAGCCGGACGCATATCGCAGTGTTGCGGAACACCTTTGGCACGCGTATTCGACCTTGGACGAATTTGACTTGCGGGAACTGCTGTCTATGGTTGAAGAGACAAACGTTTCCAATATAATAACCGAACTCCATCGCGAAGGCAGCCGGCGCGGCAATTTTGCTGAAACCGTTGAGGAAGCGGTTCAATGCATTCAGGAGCACAGACGTGAGCAGGAGGCCTCGCGGATTACCGCAAGCATCAACCAGGTGACCAGCGAAGAGGAGTTGGATCGCCAATTGCAAATGCTTCAAGTGAATCTGAACTCGTCCGCACGCCGGACGGCGGGTCCGATGATCGATTAGTGTTTTCTCGCTTGCCGGGGCCAAATGAGGGCTGCGGCTTGATGAATAGACGATAGCCAGTGAAAGCAAAGCCTCACAGAGGCTGGATGACGGGTTCGGCGACATGATCGCCTTCAGGAGATGGGACGAATCTCTGAAACGTCATCGGGAAACAACTGAAGTTTAGGAGAGTCAGACGATGGCAAAAAACGGTACGAGCAAGCTGGGACAGAAGGATCAGCTCGAGCAGATGCTGCTGGCCGGTC
>Ga0315281_10003277_pt1 | contig 23799 bp, 24 predicted proteins | sample YL17G07_0_MG_FD_204540 | JGI IMG/M metagenome (GOLD analysis project Ga0315281, IMG submission 204540) | Sediment microbial communities from Yellowstone Lake, YNP, Wyoming, USA - YL17G07_0 | ecosystem: Environmental > Aquatic > Freshwater > Lake > Sediment | place: USA: Wyoming | collected... | reverse complement strand
CAGCAATTGCCTGCAGGCAGTAGAAGAATCAAAGAAACTCGCTGTAGCAGACTTTTCTGCAAAGAACTTTGAGAGGTTATACACGTTCGCTAGGATAGCGGAGAAAACAGGCAGGGAACTTGTCGTCACCGCCAAGGACGCTTACCTACTGCACGCCATTTCATGTGTAGAAGGCAACTGCCCAATTGACAAGGGGAACATGCTAATTTACACAGAACTCAAGAACAGAACAAAAAACAAGTGGGAATCTGAGATCGTAGCGGAAAAGTGGCAGAACTACTACGTGAGTCACAAGCAGATCGCTGACAACTCAGGAGGCTACATACTCTGTTTCTCTCTTTTCGACATGAAACATCTCTTGGACATAAAGCCGGACGGAGGAACCTATGTCTATTCATCCAGTGAGTCGTATTCAGAAGAACAAGATTATGATTTCGTCAAGTTGGGACAATGGCTCGACTTCTTCAAAATGAAGCCTTGTGGTTTCAGCATAGTGACGAAGGACGGCGCTCCCAGACCAGAATTCACCAAGGGATACCATGCGTCAGGACACGCCTCCGTAAGTGATCTGGAGCATGTGATCAGTGAGATAGACCCCGACGCAATCATACCTGTTCATACCGAGAATCCAACCTGGTTCAGCAAATTCGAACAGACAGTAATTCCTGAAGAAGGAAAATGCTACACGTTCTAGACATCCGGAGAAGAAAACAAGCCTCAACACCCATCCTTCCTCGTAGAAATCCGTCTTGAGCTCAATCGCCTTGTAACGACCAGATCTCTGATCTCGCAGATGTCAATTCTCATGAGCAAATGATCGTTCGCCTCACTTTGAGAGCGTACGTTGCGCCACATCCAGCAGAAAACGGATAAATCTGTAAAAGGCAAGAGAAACAAGGAAATCGTCTATGGCAAATCCAACCACTAGGGTGGATGCGATTATCAAAGTTCTAGCCGATAGGATCGGCGAACTTGCTCTCGTCTACAAGGGTTGGCCGAATGACAAGCATGTCAGAGACCTGAGAAACGCCCGGTGCCTGTCAGAGAATCTCGAAGTGTCGGAAGTGTCGATCACAGAATTCGACCGCTGGCCAAATCATCTGGACATTAATGTGTGGGCTCAATCGCGTCATGCGAGAGATCAGGTATCCCGCGTTGTCATCGACATCCTTGATAAAATCAAGGAAGAGCAAGCGATGGGAGTGAGGGAAATTAGTACACGCGATGTGGCTTTCGAAGAGAAAGGAATCATCAGACCAGGAAAATGGGACATAGCCACAGGAAGCAAGCCAGTATTCAGAAAAGTGATTCAAGTTGATCTAAGCTGAAGATCCGCAAATCGGGAACACACGATCAAGTCAACCGCGACTAGCACGATGAACTTGCGGACACTGTCACATGGTTTCCCGCTTCTTGACTCTGCAAATCTCACAGGGTATGTTTGATTTGACTGTCCATTCGAACCAGTTGACATGATCCTGCGATAGCCTGCTGTATTGTGACTTGACGAACAGAAACCTGTTGTTCCCATAGACAAAGAGGTTGGGCCAACCAGGGCGTCTGTGCCAGTAGTCTTCAACGGTCCATCGCATGCATGTCAAAACGGTCTCCTGCGGGATCGTACGAAGTGCCGTACGTGCCAGCTCTACCGCGTAGTCTTCGTTGACCCATAGGTAGTCTCGCAGTGACGTGCTCTTCTCAAGCAACTCCTCAAACAGCTCTGCCAGACTACTAGAGAGCTTCAAACGTTCGAACCAGTCACCGAACTCCTTGGAACGGCGTTCGTAGTACCTTCTTGAACCAAAGTCACCAGGATGGACAATAGAGATAGTCGGAGCGTTGGCATGATTCTTGAACCAGCCTCTAGTGGACCGTCGTATTCCGGTCGACAACTGTGGATCATCAGGATCCTGAATCACAGGGGCCAATAAAGTCGCGACACACGTTTGAATGAAGCTGTTTGCCCACGTCTTTACGTTGTATCCCTGTGACTGATACGACTCAGCAACAATCTGCTCAGTTGAACGCAATTGACCAGCATCGTTGAACCACTTGCCCCTTTGAGCATATCTAGCATATACTTCACGGAGTGGAAGATTGATTCTCATGATTGCCCACTCGAAGGAGAGAGACAGTCAACCGAACGTGCACTGATTCGTTGATCTGTCCTAGTCGACATCTCACCAGAAGATCCCAGGTAACGATAGAAAAAGGCGCCTTCAACCTCACCTTCCCGTTCACGTCTATCTGAGAAGAATCTTGCCATTTCACGCCTCACCGCCTCAAGGTGCTGACGCTGAGAGCATCTGTGGGTCACGTGTTTGTGCAGGAAGAGGTCCACGAACGGTGCGCCAATATAGGCTGCCTCATCCAGTCGGACCACCACCTTTGGAAAGAGCCATAGAACCTAATAGGACAAACAACTGAGGGTCCATTGCCGATCGTACCGATCGGACCGATCGGGAAGCTCGATCATGTCTAGGCTCGCGTACAAGACCGACGCGTCATTCTTGGAGAAAATTGCACTCGGTGCCATGGCTGCCCGCAAAACTCTTGACTTCCTCAATTCTAAAGGCCACAGGATGATCGAACTTGAACGTCTCTCCCTCTCTGATGACTTGTGGAAGGATGTCAAGCTAAAACGCAGACGAGTCCCGGACCTCCTCTGCATAAAATGCGGTTTGAGGGTCGAATCTCGAGCGAAGAGCAAGCTCGAGATCACGGTGTCTCACTCACAAGACGTCAAAGACAGAGAGTGGGACGCAGGGCTTCTCGACGAAGATTGGATGGCTTTTCTCCTTTGCACCAAGACTGGCAAGGGTCCGAGAGACTGGGCGCCTTCGGAATGTATCAACTTCGTGAAGATCGGCTCGATGCGCATAGCAGAGAGTACAACGAAGCTCAAACAAAGAAAGGGAGCAGAGGAAGGTTCAGAAGTTCAGAAGACTTGGCCATTCAGAGTCCCCCACAAGAGTGGCATCATAACCGCGATCGACGGCAATACTGTCAAGCTGGCTGCAGTCGATGGTAAGATCTCTACAATAAGACTGGCATTGAAGGGCGCGGGCAGGTTGGTGCCACAAGTCAAAGTCGGCGACGCAGTTAGAGCCGAAGAGCAGTTTGTCGCAGCCGTTGTACCATTGGTCACGCCAGTCACCTGCCCAGGTGGGAAGAATGCTGCGGGATTTGCGAAGGACTTGATGGCCAAAGAATTCACTGTGCGATTTGCAGCCGCCAAAGCCCTAGGCGAAATCGGTGACACCACAACATGCGAGGCGCTCAAGAAAACGCTCGGAGCAGAGAAGGACGACCTGGTTATTATGGAGGCGGCAGGCAGTCTCGCAAAACTTGGGTCGAATGATGGGTTTGAGCATCTCAAGAAAGTCATTTCCGGCGGAGATTCGGAACAGAAGTTCAGAACGGCCGTGATACTCTCTGAGATAAGCAGTGAGCAGGCTGAGGATATGCTCGCGACGCTTGTGAGCGATACCGGCCTTCATCCGGAAATACGCGCAGTGGCGGCAAAGGGTCTGCAGTTACGGACTGGGCTCAAGGGTCAGACTCTGCGTGCGTTGATCGAGGCAACTACCTCGGATGACTTCAAGATCAGACTGCATGCAGCTAGATCTCTAGTAGCCCAGCAGGAGACAGTTGTTGGCTTGCTTCTGCAATCACTGCCCGGAAGGAATGACCTCTCCTCGGCAACGATCTGTTGGTGTCTGGCTAGGATAGGGCAGCCAGCAATCGCCGACATCCTTGACGCGTCTCTCAAAGATGACAAGAGAGAATGGTGCGCCCTTACCCTAGGATTGATGTACTCTCACATTCCACAGGAGAGCTTGGCCGAGTTGAAGCGAAGATCCCCCGAGATTGGTTTCGCAGCTCGCGTGCTGTCAAGAATCCAGGGCTGGATATACGAACTCGACTCAGCGTGAACCTTTCGCTATCTGGGCAAGCATTTCCAGTGAGATGTCTGAAATGTCCCAGCCCGAAACGAGAAAGTGCTGCACAAGTTTCGTGTAGAGGCGCGGGAGTGGTGTTTCGCGCCCACCGTTCTCGGCAATAATCCTCCTGATCACACCTTCTAGGTGTTCCGGCTTTCCAAGTGGTCTAGATTCGTGCGGGAGCAAGGGCTTTTGCAGATTGAATATTATGTCTTCAGTTAGCACGAACTCTTTTCCTGACTTGAGCTGCTTAGGTGAGTACTGTCCTTTGTCAAGGATAGCAGCGCCACGCACGTCAAAGCCTGCTTTGGCAAACCCTCTTTGGATGCCTGCCCACACTTTGCTGTCGGAGTTGTGGAAAATGACAGTCGCCCATCTCCCAGGCTTTAGTATTCTGGCCATTTCTGCCAGCGAGTCTGACATGATTCGCTCATAATCCTGCGCGGTCTTGCCGTTCCTCTTCGCCTTGTTCACAACTGCTTCTTTGTCCGTGCAAGTGAAGTTGCGCAACCACGATTCCCAAACGAACCCGATATCGGCATAGAAGATGTTCCCACCAAAAGGCGGGTCTGTGAAAACATAGTCCACAGAATCATTAGGGATCCAATCCAGCTCCGTAGCCGAGCCGGTTCCGATCCTAATGTCACTAGGCTGGAAGAATGATGTCAGCTCCGCGGCTTTCAATATGGCTTCAAACTTCCTTCCAAAGACCTTCCACACGTTGAACTCACATCTGAGGGAAGGCACGTAGAGGTTCGAAACGTGCACATTGAGCGGTCTCTTTGGGCTCCATACGTACCGAATGGAAGCCCTGTTCAAAGTCGCTGTGAAGACGAACTGCAACTTACGTTTGAGGTGCCAGTCACGAGTCGCTTCAATCTCTTTCCATATTCTCGACAGGGCCCACAGGTTTCGCTTCGTGAAGAAGTCGGCCACGGTGAATATCCCGCGGTGGTCGAGCGCGTTTCGCTTGTACATCTCTGATTCCATGTCCAGCCGATCATTTGGATACCAGTACGGGATATCTCGGGACTTGATTTCGGAAATTCTTCTCCTCTCTCCCTCTGTGACCTCGTGATGCAGATGACGGCGACATTTCGGGCAATAGTAGTGTGTGGAAACTGGGGCCTCTCCAGTAAGCTTGAGCTCCGACTTGCGGGATTCTTTCCTGCAATTGCCGCACTTCAGCTTCTCGGATATCGTCTTATCTTTCGCATTGTATGCGGCATCCCAGAATATTATCTTGGACTTGCACGACCTGCATCGAAAGACGTCGCTCCAGATCACATAGTCAATTGTCGCATCCCTGGAGCCGCATCTAGCACAAGTGTTTCCGTACAGCCACTGAAATTCGTCGGCGGTGGATGCTTCCATTCTCTCAAGCTCCATTCGCAACCTAGCGGTGCTCACCGGCGTGCAGTATCCGTATGCGACATGGGTAGCCGCTGGGCTTAGGTCGTTCAGTATCACCTTCCTGCCTAGTTTGAGAGATGCGACTCCTGTCATGCCGCTACCGCAGAATGGGTCGACCACGACCTCAGACGGGCGAGTGAAGTGCATGATGTAAGGTTCTATTCCTTCCGGGGGCACCTTGGTGGGATAAGTATGCGCATTGTAGATTGTCGAGCCTTTTTCTGCCCTTACATCACTCACTATTGGAGTTGAAGGAAAGTCAACAGCCACAGAACTGGGACCAAGGAGGCCAGAGACCTGCTGGTTCTTCTCCCAAGAATGGACTTTAGCAAGCTCCGAGAGATAGTCCTCACTCGAGTAGAACCTGAGGATTTCCTGCTTGGGGCCCCTCATCATTTGACGCCTGCTCTGCCAGTGGATTCAACTCGTCTTGCCGCCATTAGCCCGCCTGAGGTTCCAAGGAGCATTCTCCAGCCTGAGATTGACAATTAGAATGACCTTCACTTCAAATCGCTGCGAACGCGAATGGCATTAAGCTGAACAGCAAATCGTTTCTCGAGAATCCCTACGAATTCTCTGAGCTTTAGCAGCTCTTCGCGAGTGATTGATTGTCCGGCGTCGCCACGCCGGATCGAGTCTGTTCCTGTCTCGTGCATCCATGCCAAGGCGTCAGTTATGCCTGCGTCGATGTTCTTGAGCTGTCTCGTAAGAATATCTGGGTCATTCTTTGACAATGACAAGAAGGCCGCAGCTCCAATCCAGCTTCTTGGTTCTTCTGGTGACTTCAGATACGACCTGAATACGGGATGCAGAGCGAAATCCTTCACAGCCTCATACAGAAAGACCGCCCTCGGGCGTGTGTCGACTTGCCTTGTGCCAAGCGTTGCCGCCTTGGCTAGACCAGTAGCAGTGATTCTGTAACGGTTCGGTCTGGTTCTTGTCAGCCATCCTTTTCCGAGGATATTCTCTGTTTTTTTCGACATGATTTCATTCATGACACGCTTGTGATCTGGGTAGTTATGCTCATAGCCACGCAATCCCCACCGATTTTTGTTGAGCTTCCAAGTCTCCACCGTCAAGTCCCATTCTGAGAATTCCTTAGTGCGTCTCTTTGCCAACCTAGATGCTGCAAGAAGGACCTCCTCTGCTGCAGTCAAATCGAACAACAGGAATACCCCGGACGGTTATTCTATGCTTCCTCTTAGCATTCGGTCGACTAGCTGATAAGCTGCATCGAGGAAGTCGGCTGTCTCCGTCTCTGCTTGGGCAAGCTCTCGAAGGAACTCTATTCTGGTTATGGGGTTGTCGCGGACTTGTTGTCTGAGTCTTAGACGTTTCAGTACGTCGAAAGCTTTCAGTGCAAGGAACTGTTGAAACCTCTGCGCGCGAAGGCTGGTCTGGCCACCGGTCGCCGGTGCACGACCTCGTGCTTTCTCGGATTCTTTGCTCAGATGGTTGATCCAGACGACGTCGGCCCATTGTGGTTCTGTGTCAATTATCGTCGGTTCAAATGGTCCTCCGGGATGAGTCCTCTGATCTTCCGCCAAATCGCCGTATCTGGATGCTGGAGCCGGCTGCCCGCATAGGAGTATGTATGGGATGTCGACTCCTCCTAGTTTCGGCGGTGGGCGCTCGACGCTCTCCTCGCCTATTTGTGCGATGCAGGTCTGGCAGTCGCCATCCTCTGGGCCGTACTTGACTCGTATCGTGGCTACGCCTGCCACGTCCCCGGCCGTGAACCATCCTGATCGGTTAATCCTTCCCATTTCGAGCTCGTCCACAGTCGCCTCGTATACCAGATCGTCGGCAGGTTGAGTTCGCGTGTTGGCAACAATCTTGAGCTTTTTCCGTTCTCCCTTTTTCAGCAAACCGGAAGGCTGCTCTAGACGAATGCCGGTCACATCAATGACCTGGACTGCAATGGGATTTGATCTTACAGCTTTGTCCAACGAGCGATGAACAAGTCTAATCTGACATTCGCCCTCCCTGAGTGCTTTTAGCGACGCTCGCCCAACGAGCGTCACGATCCCTTGTTGCGTAGCCAGCAGGTCAACATCGGGGCGCAGAACTGGCAACTTGTCTTTGCCTCGAATTTCGTAGGCTTTGAAGATCAGAGGAACCGTCGTGCCGAGTGGGAGCTTCAAGACTCGCGTTTCCTCTTCGAGTTCTATCCTTTGTACGACACTCCCGAATTTGGGTGGTAGGGGGCCTTGCCCCTTTCCGGTTTCGCTTTCAGGCTCTAGGAAACGTCTCATTAACTCTCTGAGTTGACTTAGGGTGTCGTTGGCAGCCTCGCGATCTAGCGGGGAATCCCTGTTCGATTGCGTAGCCTGAATCTCGGTTGCAACAGCCTTCAGTTGTTCGGAAGCCCAAGAGACTGTTGCTCGCACAAGAGGGGTTTCAGCGAGATATTGGCGGTCGATCCCTGCAAGTTGGTCCGAAGAAAGAGCGGGGAGCATCAGCGTCCCATAGAGGAAGCCGGAAGTAGCCATAGGAACCAAGTCGGCGATACTGTGGTTGGCTACGATGTTGCGCTCGTTCCGAAATCGGAGCACATTCCTCGCTTTTGTGCGGTCGGTGCGCCTCAAATTCTGCGCGCTGCTCTTGATTTCGAGATACTTGGTTTCGGGTCCTCCATTGCCGGTCGAAATCCGCTCGGAGGTCTCCGGATCAACCAAGTATTTGGGAATGGAGATTCTTCTGGGAGGAAAGCCAGGATAGGGCTCAGGATCTTCGACTTGCAGAACCCCCACGCAAAGTTGCTGGCTCCCTCGAAGTACCCACACTGAACAGCTCTCAATCGTCATTGCTGCCTGCGCGTGACTCGCCAGGTCTTCAGGGATCTTCTGTACGAGAACTTCTCGGATCGCTTCTCGCAGACCTTCCCAGTCTTTCACGCCATCGATTTTCACAAAGGTGAAAGAATGCCGCTCTTCGAAGAGACTCTTTGCCGGCTCGGGGAGGTCTTCAACAGATATTCCGAAAACCTCCAACTCAGAATTGAGGGCCTTCTCACAGTCTCGATCAGCCAGATTACGAATGAGATGACCTTCGCTATTCTTGTAAGTCACAGGCCTGTACTTGATGCCGGGAATGTCGTTTCTGAAACCCATTCTGGTCAGTCTACCATTGGTTGAGCTGCACATGGATGACTCTCGGGCGGATCCTCTAACCATGAATGATTTTCCGCCATTGCCGTGTGCGCCTTCGATGTCTTGTGCCATGTGTGCCCGACTCGCAGTCCTGCTCGACCATGTTCGCCATCCATCAAAATCGGAAGCCGGTGCTCCCGCAAAATCCAGTACTCCCAATCGGCGCATGTCCGGAGAGATCACTGCCACTATCTGGCGCATTCGTTTGTCAAAGACGCCGAGTCTCGAGTACTGGTCCTTGCTGTTCTTGATCAGCTCCGGTAGGCCATTCTTCACTGACTGAAATCTTCCAGTGGACTGGTCGAGCATGTGCTCCTGATCCATTGGAATCGTTGAGTCGACCTCGTAGTCTGACATGTCACATCAACTCAGCAAAAGCTCCGCGTCGGGGGTGACCTTGTAGCTGACAGACAATCCGTTGCGTGTGCGTGTTACGAGTTTCAGCTCGGACATCCGCCCCAGAAGGCCGGATCGAGCTATTACAAGCTCGTTCTCTTTTAGCTCAGGCTTCAACTTCTTGATCTCCTCCTGAAGTGCTTCCGGGTGGACCGCCCCCCTCTTGACAGCTTCAATCACAAACCGAATCAGTTTCATCTCTTGTGGCAATTCCGTGCTAATGTGGTCGATCAGAAACCGTCGTTCTTCGTCTGAAAGAGCGGAGCTGAAGTCGTCCCGATCGATTATCGGGTTCGTAAGCGACGTGAATTTCAAGCCGGGAGAGGTCAGACCGACCAGGATGTCGCTATCACCTTTCCAAATGTTGACAAATCTGAGAGTGGCAGGTGCACCTTCGATCCTGTCTTTGCTCAGGAAGCCCACGAAATGAGACTTGAACCGAGCCTTGGCTTTGTACTCAGCTTGAACCCCACCCTTCGTCGGCAAGGCTGTCGCAACCATATCGCTACGCTTGCGCCCTAGGTCACGCTCTTTCCTGAGCAGCATTCTGCCTAATTCGCGCGCAACTGTGGATGCGTTCTCTTGTAGCTTGTCCAAGGGAACGCTGGAGCCGTCTCCTTTCAACATGTTGGCAAGCACCCGCGTTGTGATTTTCACGGGGAAGAATCTGTTCCAAAGTCCAAAGATTTCGCTGCCGATTCTATCCGGTTCAGGTAGAGCGTTTGTGTTCACTTCGCCGACATCGGGCGCCAGGAGCTGATACTGAGGGCTCGGCATGGCTAGGATGGTAGATTTCTTGATGCGGGATAACGATGTGATAGAAGCGTCAGCGGGAGCGGCCCCTGATGTCTGCTCGAGATCGTAAAGCTGATTGTGAGCAGCAGCAAACAGAAAATCCTGCACCGACCGGTAATGCCCCTCACCTATCAATCGCCTGATTCCATCCACTATATCAGGAGGCAAATCAACAATAAATCGCAGAGCCTTTTCGCCCCAGTCTTGATTATAGTACGTCCCGGCTTAAAAGGATGCCTTTTCGGTGGACTATATTAGAGGAATATCTGGCCGAATAAAGACTCTTTCTGCAATTGATCGAGTACAGGCACATTGTTGAGCCGAAAGTGTGTATCCGAAGAAGTACAAGACGCAGGATCTGCAACCATGAATGAATGCACCTAAGAAATCGGAGCCGTTCATCCCACATTAGGACCAGTCAGGGTCACTTCTGCCCACAGTTTCCTCAGCTCAACACCAACACCGTACCGGAATTTGGCCGCGCCCTCTCTCTTGGGGCGCCCTCTCTCTGGGATTCACTGCTTTCCCGTTTGGATGTGACTGATTCTCCACGACCACGGGAGCGCCAAGGAGGGGCGCGATGACAGCAAATGCCTACAGTGAGGAGAGAAGGTGACCGTCAATGTCTGCTGCTACGCAGATCCATAGGGCAATCGTGGGAGCGCTTCAAGCAGCCGGCGCGTTAACGCGTACGCAAAAGGTGCGGACGAGACAGGTCGCAAACGCGATTGGGCAATCGCTCGAAGATACCCGGTCAGCACTGAAGGAGCTGCATTCAGCAGGTGTCGTGGGCAAGTATCCGAGCAAGACGAATCCTCGACCGTTCCTGATTAAACTGGTTCGAGGCGTACCAACGCGTCCCGACTTTGCCTCGGATGCACTTCATATTCTCGGCCTCTCAAAGAGGAATCCGAAAGCTGCGACAATCGTAGGCAACATTCCCGTCCAGGGACTGGTCATGTCTGACCCTCAGGACAGGAGGACATTCAATGACATGGTTGAGCAACTCATTCAGGCCGGCTTCGACGGCAGACTAGGAACGTACGAGTTCGTGGCAGGAAGCTACTACTGGTGGCTTCTTCCTGGGGGAGGCCGACAGCTCATGACTCTCATCCGGCAACGACGCCGAGCCACACGTGGAGCCAGCAGAACTGTAAGGAAGAAAGCTAGGAGAAGAAGACGAAAGCAGCTTCCTCCTTAGACTTGATTAAAGCGCGGCATCTGTGATATTGGGCCTGGCTCTCTCCGACCTATTCGGTACCGATCTGCAGCAGCTCGTCCATTCTCTCTTTTGAATTCGTGTCTTTGATTTCGAAGAAGACATCTGCCAACAGCGCCAAGTCGATGTGTCGGTCTCTTATGGCGCACTCGACCAAGTGGAGCGTCAAGTCCGCAGTCATGAGTGCAACAGCCTTGACTTCTGTCCTGTTTTCGATCTTCTTAATCGCATTTGCGTTGTCGCCCTTGAATGCGCTGGATATGATTAGATAGTAGATTCTCTTAATGCCTTCTCGCTGTAGCTCCTTGGAGTACTTGTCAACATACTCCATTATCGGTCTGTCATCTGTCCCGATCTGATACGCATCTCTGCGAACCTTCCCGTCAACCAGAACTGCATATTGCGCTTCCTTGTGAATCCATAGCGCGTCAGGCACTCTCTCGCCTGACCTGCTGTGTCCAAGCTCTCTCACCTGGAAACCGAGAATGCGTCCGATAGTCCAGACTCTCTTCTCGAACTCTGTCTTCGCGTGCTCATCCTCACTCTTCGCAAGTTCAGGGAAATCCGCCACGATCGGAGGAATGTATCGTGGATCATAGATGAAACCTTCAGCACCCTGCCCAAGCGGCCGGATCTTCTCCGTTTGAATGTCTTTAGCCGGCTTTTTTGTCTCATCATGAAGGGTCTGTGAAATGGAGAAGAGGAAGAGATCCACGTCCCAGAGCGTGGCATTGGAAAATCCACACTCGACAAGCTCAGAGCGAACTAGCCCTAGAAGATCACAGGCTTGACTGTATCTATCGCCCGTCCCCACGTGAGGCAGAGTATCTCCTAGCCCTAGAGACTCAAGCGCTAGCATGGCTTTCTTGTTCCACAAGCCGTATCTTTCTGGGAAAAGGGTGAGCAGTATCTCGGAGATCGAAGCAACGTTGAGGCCGCTGACTCTACTTCGGAAGGAGTCGTATCTCTCCGCAAGTGACTTGTCACCGTAGAGTAGTTCGAGGAGACTTTCACGCACGACGCCTATGCCGCCACTTTTCTCCACGAGGAGTCTGGCAGGGTATTTCTTGTCGGTCCATCCCTGCCAGGCCCACATCCTCGTTATCATCTCCACCAGATCTGCTTCAGATAGCTTCGGAAGATGATCTCTCGAAAATATCCGAAGAAAGAGACCCTTCTTGCTTTGCATGTCTGCCTGCCATTTGTTCGCGTCTTCCGATTGCAGATATTCTCGAAATGAAGGCATTCTCTCTTTGATGCTGCGCCTTACGCTCTGACCGAGCTCAATCATGTCGTGCGCCAGAACTATACTCAGCTGCGAATTGACAGAAATCGCTTTCGGCATAGGCCCCCAATTCTGGACTTGTTCAGGAGGGTTGCAGAGGCTGGTGAGGGTCTCTCTTGACAATTCATGAAGAGGAGTTGAGGAGCCGAGAGAGCAGAAGAGGGGGAGGTCGTTTTGTGTGTGGGGGGTTCCGCGGATGAATGATCAGGAACTCTTGACATCCTCGACGACAGCCACTTTGGCTGTAACGATGAGGTTCTGGGAGTAAAGCCGAACAGACCCAATCGTTTCACGCTAATTTCTGAAACCGACGAGTGTCGACTGGTCAGCGGACGCTCCGGCGGACTTGTTGAACACGATTTCTTCGAACGCTGGCCGCCCACACCAAGGAGGTGAGTGGGAATGAATCAACCGAAGATTTGGGAGGCGGCTAGGACAAGCCGCGTCCAGTACGACCGAACGAACGAGGAAGTGAGAATGGAGGTGAAATTGGATTGAGTAACGCAACGAAGTTTTCGAGCTATGAGTTCAGTGGGCTGGACGAACTCTTGGCCGTCGCCGACAAGCTGCCCGTGGCAGAAAGCAAGTCACTGGACAAGTTTCCTCGTGCCGCAGAAACCTGGCGCAACGCAGGAGACTATAAAGCAGTCTTCAGCAGGGACAGGCTCTGGCAAATCTCAGGTAAAACCTACACCGTGGTCCAGCACGCCGCTCTCATCAAGGCAGTGGTCTCCCAGCTTGCGGAGCTCGGCCTTGATAGCCACGGCAGAGTCGACACTTGGAATGAAGAGGGGCGGATCTGGGTAACCGTGCTCTCGCGATCCGAGTTCGAGCCCATCAGTGGGGACCGATACCGGGATGGCATTATTTTCGGAAACAGCTACGACGGCAGCACCGCACTCAGCGCAGCCTACTACGCTTGGAGGAAGATTTGCGAGAACGGCCTACACGCTTGGACGAAGGAAATGTCGGCCAAAAAAATCCATGTTGGAAGCAGCAGCGTCCGCAACTGGGTTCGTCTCGCCATCCGCCGCATCCGAGAACAGCGGCCCGAATTCGAACGGCTAATCCAACGAGCATCCCAAGAACGCCTCAACGAAGACATCAACACCGTCCTCAAGAGACTCGAAATCGGACCGAAAGTCGCTGACAAACTCGTTGCGAAGCTGGAGAGGACATCCGACCTCACAAAATACGACCTAGCGAACGCTCTGACAAACTACGCCAGCCACGAACTGAGAACCCGACCGCTCGGTAGACAAAAGTATGAGGACATGGCTCGGAGGATCATGATCGCACCGACCATGCCTCCCATCCGCCGAAACGAGACCGTGAACTGAGACGGAAATGGCGATATGGAGCATGAGTGTCTGAACAACCACGGAAACCTCCGGAGAACGAACGGTGCCCGCAAGTCAAGAAACCGTTTGCAGGCTGCACATTCATGCTCATACCGCCTCTAATCCTCACATGCTCTTGTCAACTAACAACGTCCGCGCGCTTGGTTCAGTGCCCACGAGTATTAGCAAACAAGTGCTTGACGTAGTCGCTGGCCTTGAAAACATGAACACCTTGCAGGTAACTAGGCAGCGACATCAACGCCGTCTCCTCGAAAAAGGTATTTTGTCCCTGCAGAGTCTCTCGATGCTCTCTGCCTCTTTGGCGGCATCTGCTAGTTCCGGCTGGTCATCGTCAACGGTTACTTCCATGCGGCAATAGAAATCATCGTCAGGAAGGAGCCTTCTTCAATGCGACTTCGTTAACTGGAAGCTTTAACAAACTTCAATCGCTTCCATACCTCAATTGGGAGTTTCCGACATTTCGTCTGCGGATGGCCTGTTGCCTAATGGTGGCAGGCGTCCCAGAGATGAGTCCCCTTCCCATTCGGCAGCCGCTATTGCTGCATTGATCTCTTCCGTGCTGAACTCTTCCAGGTCCCACAGAATCTGCCACAAATCATCAAGCATGTCCTTCACCAGTTCCAGAAGTTCCCCCGTGCCAATGTTTCTTGGAACTGTTTCGCTCAGAGTGTCGGCGATGACTATGTCGTCGCAGGTGTGTGGTCCAGCCTGCACCTCAGGGTCAATATGCTTGATGACCTCGTCGTCGGTCGCGTATGCTTCAGCCCACACTTCGAACGCGGGCTCCTCCTCTTCCGTGTTTTCCTCTGCAAGTGTCACCGGTATCCCATCTTTGTCCTCGCCGCTTACGACAACTGCTACACGCGAAATGCGCTTATGAGGGGTTTTGGCACCGCTTTCGTTTTTCATTCTTCCTTTCTCCCCACCAATCTTCACTCTCAAATTCGGGTGGCAGAGACGGCCAAAGCCCGCGGCGGAACGCATCACCCATCCTTTCATGTAGGACTGGGATGCTTCGCCGACGACAAAGTTCCTGCACAACCCGCTCCGCCTCCCCGGCCGCCTCCTCGGGCCGCCCTCCATCATCCGCGACCACGTACGCGGGCCTGTCCGGCCATTTTCGGTCTGTGGCTAAGAAGAACCGGGTCCTGAGCCCTTTCTCCCTGAGCTGCGCGTTCAGCTCTCTGAGTTTCTGGTTTATTTCCTCCTCATCCCACACCGTGAGGTAATCGTTGATGAATCCTTCGCAGCCAAACATGACCGAGGACCCCCCGCTCCTCGCGACTTCCACCCGCAGCTCGCGCAGGCACTTCTTGCAGACCCATCCCGGGAACTGCTTGTCCTCCTCCGCTGCCATGTAATCGTGCACGCTAGACACGACCCTCGGAGACCCGCACTTGAAGCACAGGCTCTCTCGCGCGTTCTCCAATGCGACCTCATCGACTTGAAGCTCCAACAAAGTTCAATCACTCCGGTACCTCGATGAGGTTTGAGTTTGGGGGAATTTGGGGGTGTTCAACATTTCACATGTCACCGCGCGCCGTCAACACTCGTAGGCCTATTTAAGCATTGTGTTATCGATCGCCGAGAACATATGTTATCGAATAGTGATGATAGTTTATATGGCCATCTCGCACCCATGAGGTACGGTTCGGAATGAAGGAAGAACAAATTGTCGAGATGCTGGCGCGGAAACCATTAATGCTATCCATCTTGAAGGTCGTCAGCAATTCGGAGAAGGGTGAAACGCCGAGCAGCGCGGCGCTGAAGCTCAACAAGTTGACTCCGAACGTTGCCCGCATGATGAGTAACCTGAACAGGATGGGTGTTCTTGAATCAGAACGCATGGGCAAGAGGAAGCTCTACCGTGTCCCCGAAGCCAAACGAAACGAGTTCAAGGCAATAATCAAGCAGGCAGTAGCTAGCGGAGTTTCCGATGCGCGCTCGCGTCTAACAGAAAGCTTCTACCAAAACTCGCTCTACACCAGCCTAACAAGCTTGGCCCCCGACGGGTGGAAAGTCTCCACCAACGTCAAGCTGCAGTCAGGCGCCGCCATGCTCAACCTAGACCTCACCATCGCCGACGACAAGGGACGAGTTGCTGGCGTGGAACTGAATATGGGCCCACCCGGACAACACCTTTACGCTCTAATTGGCAAAGCACTAGTATCCGGCACAAAACAGCTGCAAATGTTAATACTTGTTTTGCTTACGAATCACGCAAAAGATTACGACTTCCTCAAACAGATCAAGTCAGCAAATTCTCGGCCTCGCTTTAGCGTTGTTCTAAGAGAAATGCCCGTTGAATCCGAAACCACTTTCGCCGACGGAGTCGCGAAAGAAATCATAAACACCATCAGAAGCTCCCGATAGACGCATCCTGACGCATTCTCCTTCATCTCTAGGATGTTCATGAGGTTCAATCAAGAGTTTGCAAAGTCGCTGGAACCGTCGGTAATCAGCCGTGATTTCGCATACTAGAACATATTCGAGATTCGTGACAACCTGATTCATCAACCGAAGAGAATGATGTCTTTGCCACAGAGCGCTTCCAGCTCCCTGAAGAGTTGTTCCCTCTCTTCCTGCAGCTCGTCTTGAGTCTGTGTCATCTCCCTGCATCTGTCGCAGTGTCGTTTGGGCGCGAGAGACCCAAGTGTCGGTCATCGCATCTGGAGCCTGACAGCCACCCCTCCGCGGTGACATCAAAGTTTTGAGTGTAAACAATCCATGAAGGAGGTGAGACGATGAATATGAAAAGAATCCCCGCACCCGGCATCTCACGGTTCGTCTCACGGCTCGTGTGGAAGCACCCAACTCTTGGCGGGCCATGCATTGTTCATGAAACCAGATCCGTCGAAGTGAAAGCGCTGGGCAACCCACCGCAACTACACTTCTTCCTCCCGCGAAAGGGGCGGCGACCGTTTCTCATCACAGTGCTACGGCGCTACCCCGCCGGCCCATGGCTCCCACCCTCAGAAGCGTTCACCCCGGTTCCCGGATACCAATCGCACCGGCGCTCGCAAACCGTGCAGATGGAGCCTGGAACATGGGTTGCAGAAAGGAAACTGGCGGAGGAGGCGGCCCGCAACCAAGGCCTGCCCCCCTCTCTGATCGGTGACATCTACCCCAAGAGGGGAGCGCCGAACGTCAGCGCCCTGAAGAAGAAGTACCACGCGTGGCCGGTCGTCGGAACCATCCCGCTCCATGTGGCAATCCGCCAGTCCCGTGGGCGACGAAGCCTAGTTCTCCTCTCCGGTTCGAAGAACGCGCCCGTCATCGTGGCAACCGCCGAGAAGCCGCTCAATCCGGCGGCCTACACACCAGCGCCACCCGCGCTGGTCTGGACGGCGGGTTCGGGAAGACGTCCCGGAATCCTGAATTTCTCCCTCGGCCCACATCAGTATCCGAGAACCCGCTCCGACGCGAGAGCTCTTTTCCGGTCGCTCGGACTGGACGCAGGAATCCTGAACACAATCCTATAGAGGCGGCAGGCCACGCGGAGAATTCAACCATCGAAGATCAAGCCCGTCACTTTGCTGACGGCTTTCGCAGAAAACGACCCATGGGAGGTGAAGACGAATGAGAATCACTCGCGTTAGGATCAAACCGCCGGTCGGGCTCCTGAGGATATGGGAGAAGCTTCCGAAAGCGCCGGCCGTCACGACCCCGGACGATGCGGCAAGGCTTCTGAAGACGACCACCAAGAGGGCCGAAAAGTTGCTCGAGAGGCTCAGCGATGGGGGGTGGGCGGTTCCGGTGGAAGACTTTTCTGAGGGATATGGGATGGCCCGGTATCACGTGTTGCCCGAGGATCACTGGCCGGAAATGGGACACGTCAGCCTGACCGGTAAGCGACGGGGAAGCCTGGCCCGACTTCGGGTACGCAAGTCGGGCACCCGAACGGTACGAGCGCCTCGTCGCTCGCACTAAGCCGTTCCCCTATCCTCTCTCCCGGCCTAAGTGAGCGGGATACGCCCCCGAAACACGTTGTCCACTCACGGTGGATCTGGTGGGTCTTCTCGCGACCGACGTACGCCCGGTGGCGCTTCAGGCGCAGAACCGGGTGGTGGATGGAGCGGTGTGTGTGGTCGCTTGGTGCGCGACGACGAAAAACGAACGCCTCGTCGACGGTTCAACTATGACTATCCGTAATTAGTTTTCGCTCATGGTTGGCTCTTGCTGAAGAGGCTGGCATTCAACTATTCGGGGGTTCCCCCATTTTCCTTGCTTCGCCCTTACGAGGCGCCTTCCCTACTCAAATCTCGAGGATTATCCTCATGAACCGTCCCAGGGTGATAGCTCCTCGTAGGTTTGATTCCTCTTCAGCATCCAGTACGCGTATGCGACCAGTTTTCTGGCGATGGCGAGTATCGCTTTCTTCTCTCCTCTCGTATGTGTTACCTCGAAAGTGTTCCAGTTTCGGCATCGATCAGAATTATCACACAGAACATGACTGGCAAATTCGAAGCAGTTGCGAAGAGGTTCGGTCAAGAAAGAAATCGATTTGAGGTGAGAGTATGCCAAGTGCACGACAGATATCTTATAGTGGATGACCGCGCATGGATCATTGGTCAATCACTCAAGGACGCGGGTAAGAAACCACTTGCCATAATGGAACTTACCGATACGGATCAAGCGAGGGCTCTATTCGAGAAATTGTGGAACTTGGGCACGAAAGTCGTTTGATGTGCAGGACAGGCCTTTTTCGTCGTCGATGCTCTTGGTGCGGGCATCAAGAATTGAACCGTCAGTTCTAATCATTTGATTTGGCCGTTTCATTCACGGTTATCCAAATCATCCTGTTCAACATTTGGTCCATCACGTCGAGATCCTCGGAGGATATGACAACGTCCTTCCTTCCGTGCTCCAGGTGATTTCGTGCCTTTCTCAGCGTCTCCCATACAGTTTCTGTTTCTCTGCTGGTGATTCCCATCTGGATTGATGCGTTTGCCACGAAGGCGTCGAACCTCTCGCGTAGAGTTGGCTGACTGATAGCGTCTTTGAAACGTCTTTTTGCCCACTCTGGATCTTTGCAGCCCAGTTCGATGGCCTTGTCCCGCAACAGTTCGGCCAGTGGCTCACTCATGTCAGGAGGAAATAGTCTCTCTCCGGTTTCTCCTGATACCAAGAATTCAAGAGCTATCCACAAATGCAGCAATTTGTCCCTATCATCGATGCTTTCTCGTGCCCTCCCAAGCCAATGTAGAGCCGACCAAGACCTGCGCGATTCATCAGTCTGCTTACTATACACCAACTCGAAAAGATCTTTGACGGGAGAATAGCTGACGATATCGTCTTTCGAAAGCTTGACCAACGTCTTTCCAACAGAAACCTCAAAGTCGTACACGCATGCTTTGATGTTGGATTCGGATACATCTCTGACATAGGCTTCTTCAGCTGCTGAGATGGTACCGTAACTATGATCGCGGTTCCATGGCAGCACGATGCTAGTTGCGTTGTACTTGATTCCTAGAACAGAAAGTCGAAGAGCGTACAAAAACCAGTCAAGAGCACTAGTGATGAGCTTTCGTCCCGCTATGGCGGCTTCATCAAAGTATGTCGCTTCGACCAGTACTTCTGCACGTGCATTCGAACGTCTCCAAACCGAGTTGGCGTCGGCTAATTTCGAAAACTGGGTCGAGATTGTCGTTTCATCTTCCGATGAGGGATCGCTTGCATGAATCTGAACATTCATTATGGACATAGTTGATGGAACTTCGAAGTTCAGAATTGGCAGGATTACTTTGAAGCTGCGTCGCTTCTTGTTTAGGTTAAGCCCCTCTATGTTCTTTTCCTGAATTTGCACTTCAGGTACTTGCCTAGTAACGTAGAAGACAATCTCCTGAATTGGGAAATTGTGAAAACCGTAAGTTATCGTTCGTTCTTTCAAGTGACGTTCCCCGCCCTCGCATTCTAGGACGATCTTGTCATTACCGACTAGGTAGGTTTCCACGACAACACCAGAGAACACGCGGTTGGGAGTGCTTCGTGCATCTTCCACCGTTACCGGCCAATACAGATTAACTTTGGAGAGGTCCATCTTGTCTAGTAGCAGGACTACCTTCGCGGCGGTCTCTCTTGTATGAGGGAGTCGCGTTTCCATGATGAGCACGTCAAAAACTTCATCCTTGAGGACAGTATCGCCGACACGCACCTCATAACGCGTCAACATGAGCCACTCTTGCTGGGTCGCGTTGTCCCAGCAAATAGCGCTTTGTGCCTCTGGATGAGAAAGAAGGAACTGGCGATTCTAGGCTGGAAGCTCGCCTTCAGAACAAGGAACTGTATCAGCTAAGTACTCGCAATCGCTTATTGTGATCGGGCCTCGATTCTTGCAGCAACCTGCGAATCGTGATTTCATAAGGGACGTGTCTCCTCAGGCCATTGCCATTGTGGCCATACTTCTCGCAGCCGCATGGGGCGTCAGAGAAACCTGGTCTAACAACTACAGGCTAGCCGATGCCGAGTTCTATGCAAGTGCGCTGAAGTCATCCAGCGTGGATAGAGCGGGCGTACAAAATGACCCTGACGAGATGATCGCCAAGTACTACCTATCCTTGTCAGAGGACTTCAGGAGAGCGGCTGTGTACATGAGTTTTGCAGCTGCTTATCTAATGGTCAGTGTGCTGTTGTTTCTGGCGGCCTACGTGATGGCCGGAAGGTCCAAGAGGGCTTGGCGAGAATTTGCCAGGACCTGCTTCTGTCTTGCGATTGTCTTCCTTGCTCTATCTTCAGTCGCCATCTCATACAAGTACTCACCCATGCGGGCGGGGTCCTGTCCTCCGTACGAGATAATGTCATGGCAACTGGCTGAGTTCTTTGGTGAAAAGGCACCTGTGTTACCTTTGCTTGCCCCATCGCACTTGACAAGAAGTTGCGCCGTGGAGAGCGTAATCGCTAGTCACAAGGATTTCAGAGACTACTTGGCAGGGCTTGACTTCAACAAGGACTTGATCAACCTAGGAAGAGCAGTCGGATGGAATGCGTCTTCGTGCTGACGAGTAGAATTCGCGTCGTAACTTGAACCGTCGTCGTTGAGGCTTCTGTGTGTGTGCGCACTAAGTGTACCGACGACGAAAAGGCACTGATCATGAAGCACGCAGAAAAGGCAGTAGACGCTAGCTATGATGTAATGTCGCGCTTGCTACGAAGACTCAAACACAGCGGCTAAGACTGGATTCCCAGCGGTTGAAACTTCATGTGCGGTGCGCATTTCAGTATAGCGATTTTGGCCTGAACTTCCTGCGGTTACAAGCTTGGAGCGAACATCGTTCCCTAGCATATCGCCTGGAGAGCCCACTTACGGGTACGTATAAACAGCCCATTTGTAACATAATGGCAGATAGTAGATGAACGGTTTCATTATCGTTTCAACGGTGTATGCGTTTCTTGCTGCTTTCCTTGTCATGGGAAAAATCCGGCTTCACCATAGACTCAAGTCTCAGGGGATTACAGCCCGAGATCACAACGGGCCCCTGCCCGGTAATACGATAGTAGACAAAGAAGCTACCGATGATTTCATGGACTCGATGGCAGTGTTGCTTATTGCAGTTGCCTTCTTCTTCGAATTAATGAGTCAGTTCACGAATTTTGTTGATTGGGATCTTAATCACTTGGTAGTGGTGCCCATCGTCTACGGGCTTATTGGTGTGGGTTTGGTCATCTATGGCGTTACTACCGATATAATTACCACCGAGTATGCCACTGACAGTTGGACTAGAGCATTCCCTAGGTCGAGACGGTTAGCCATACTTTATTTTGTATTCTCTCTCATCGGCGTGGCTGTTCTCACTGTTGTTCTCATTCCTGATGCCATTGCCACAAGAAGCTACGAATTGCTCCCGATAGCTTGGATTCCGTTTGTGCCGTTATTTGTCGTCTTGACTGTTTCAATATTTGCGCAGAAGGTTTTCGGCAGACCACAATTTACTCCAAAGCCTTAGCACGTTCCACCAGCAGACATCAAGGGTTGAGGGGGCTTCATGAACGGTGCACTTCTCAGCCTGAAGTTCTGCCTTAGGCTCCGAGCGTAGCTTGCCTCGAATCGGACCCCCGTTTCTAGGTTTTGGTGTGTGGATCACTTGGTGCGCGACGACGACAGGCGGATTGCTTTCTTCAAGGGACTCTGTAACAGTATCTCTCAGGGAGGATACGGATGAAGTCGCACCTAAAGCACGCGAATATCGACGTAGAGACTGAAGAGGGATGCATAAGGCTGCTCAGACATATCAAGGCTGAAGGCGGCACGATCTACTATCGCTCAGCCGATAACACTAACCGATTGGTGATAAGTCCGTCAAGAAAGGGCGCTTGCCGGTCCTTAGCTGGAATAATTCTTTATGCACCAAAAGTGATGCGATCTGTCATGAGCGAAGCGTGAGAGAAGGTGTTGCCACTCATGGAAGCTGTCGGATCCGGAGGAGTGTGTTGACTTGTGATTAGAACAGGAGCACAACTTGTGGAAGGAGAACTGGGTCAAGATGATTGAGCAATTCGCTGATGTCCTTTTCGAACCGGACGAGGTCTTTGGTTCTGAGAGCGAACGCATCATCTTCGAATTACCAGATGCCGCGGATTATGAGAGAGCATTTCAGAAGAGGGATCGCCCTGCCATCTGGTACTACCACGCTTTGGCATGGGTGGTCGCGACAAGGGTTGAGAAGATGGACGATTATGACGTGCGTAGCTGCGCGCGCCTTATTGCGGATACAATCGCTGGACCAGCCGGAACGGCGAAAATACGCGCGCGCAAAAAGGAGAAGCAGGTCAGTAAACGGGCGTTCTCGATGTACAACCGCCTCGCGAGAGAAAGGTCAAGTCCGCTGGCAATGGCGAGGATTCTTGCAACATACATCTTGGATCAGTATCAGGCTACTATTGAGACTCGTGAGAGACTTTCGCCTCTCAAAGAGAGGTTTAGACTTCTCAAACAGTAGGTAAGTGAAGCGCAGCGGACTGACGCTACGTCAGACCATTTGTCCTGGCACTTGCAAGAAGGGAGAGCATGGAGGAAGGCTCAGCATAGTCTGGCTGGCCACCCAATCGACCTAGCAACAGATAATTGATGCTCCGGCAAGTAATTCATGATTTATTTGATGGGAACCGGTTTTCACCTAATAGACGTCAAAGCATTCGAACAAAGTTTCCGTAAGAACCTGGAAGAGATCATGCCTCATATGCTCGAGAGAGCTGAGAGGATCGGTGCGGTATTCCTGGCGAACGTTGAATATGACATTGTGCGCACAGACACTGATGCAGCATACTCGTTTGTGTTTGGCCTATTTGACGCATCGATCTTCTTCGCATCTCGTGCAGTCGAAATGGCGATCAATAGGGATGATAGAATGCAACAAGGAAGGACAGAATCTCAATGGAAGTGGCTCACTTTGGGTCGCAAAGTTTTGAAAAAAGCTCGAACCAATGGTCTTCCTATTGGCGCTTTACTCGACGCTGAAGAATTGCCGTTAGAGACTGACCCTGCTTTTGTCATCAGACGAAACAAAGTAGTTCATGGGGACATTGAAGGATACAAGGAAGCAACAGGTTTCTATCGAACCACTGATTTTACCAAGCCATTCAAGTCGCCTGTGGCTCCAAGCGAAGACGAGACATATGATCAGCTTGTCAAGAGCAGGAAATTTCTTGTGGAATGGTCAGAATCAGGTTCCCTACATATTCCGAGGGGTGCTCGGTTCATCGGCCCATAAGTAAAGAGGGCTCTGAGACTGGTTCGCCGCACCTCACTCCCGCGTCCGTCAACCCACCTCACACTGTCCTAATACCGTCACCGAAGCTGCTGCTCGTCAGGAAGAGTCTTAGTGGCCCCGGCGGGTTTCGTCGTTTCGGCAAGTGATCTCATCGTAATTTGCAGGCGATGACTACTACGTTCTGGACATGTTTTTTGCAGCTCATTGAAGTTGCAGATGATCCTGTTTAATACTGGCCGCCGCAACAGCTGACAGTAACGAGGGAGCTCGCCGCTGGAAATCCCCTACCGCCAAGGTTCAAACGGAAAATTCGGGCCATCGAAGCCTCAACTGTGGGTAACCCCAAATTACCCGCCGATTACCCAGGACGTACCGAAAACAGCGGAAAGAAGGGTGCGAAGGTGGTGCGGCCGCCGGGATTTGAACCCGGGTTTCTCCCCTACGGCTGTAGGTCAGAAGCGGTCCGCCCGGTGTTGGCAGGCTTGCGGCGCGCAGAGGCGCGCGTTCCCGTCCTAAACCAGACTAGA
>Ga0315281_10003276_pt1 | contig 23799 bp, 20 predicted proteins | sample YL17G07_0_MG_FD_204540 | JGI IMG/M metagenome (GOLD analysis project Ga0315281, IMG submission 204540) | Sediment microbial communities from Yellowstone Lake, YNP, Wyoming, USA - YL17G07_0 | ecosystem: Environmental > Aquatic > Freshwater > Lake > Sediment | place: USA: Wyoming | collected... | reverse complement strand
CGCGCTCCTGGAGCAGGGAGACAATGACGGGGCGCTCGCGCTTTTCCAGGAATTCCTGTCCAAGTACCCCGAATTTTATCAGGTCCGGCTCAATATCGGATCGGCCTACCTGAAGAAGGGCGAGACCAACAAGGCCGAAGCCGAGTACAAAGGGGCGCTCGCGGACGTCCTCCGGCTCAAGGGCGATTACCATGGCGACAAGACGACGTCCATCCGGGCCCTGGCCGGGCTTGGCGAAATCGCCCTGAAGAAGGGCGATCTCGAGGCCGGCCAAAAGGACTTCACGGAGGCCCTGGCGATCTCTCCGGAGGACGAGGCGGCCGCGTACAACGTCGGGGAGATTTTGTTTTCGAACCAGAAGGTCGACGAGGCCGTCAAGTACTTCGATCTGGCCATCCAGATCAAAAAGGACTGGCCCAAACCCTATTACAAGCTCGGCTTCGTTTACCTCAATAAGGGCGACATGGCCAAATCCCTGGAGTACTTCAACAAGTTCGTGACCCTCGACCCCGCGAACCCGGAAGTCCCCGCGGTCAGGACCATCATCGCCACCATCGAGAAGATAAAAAAGTGAAAAGGCGACATTGGCTGACGCTCGCCGCCGGATTGGCCGCCGGGGCGAGCTTGGGTCTCGTCGGCTGCGGCACGAGCGGTCCGAAGGACGACGGACCTCCGGCCGCGGTCACGCCGAAAGAGAGTTTCCAGAAAGTCATCGGACCCCTGATGGCCAAATGGAATCTGCCCGGCGGCGCCGTGGCCCTCGTCAAGGACGAAAAGCTCGTCATGGCGGAGGGATACGGGAACGCCGATATCGCCGGAGCCGTAGCGGCCGCTCCGGACTCTCTCTTCCGCATCGCCAGCCTGTCCAAGCCCGTCACGGCCGCGGCCGTCCTCAAGCTGGTCGAGGACGGCCGTCTCGGCCTCGATGACAAGGCCTTTGCGATCCTGAGCGACCTGCCACCTCCCGCCGGGGCGACGGTCGACCCCCGGCTGGCCGACATCACCGTTCGAGACCTCCTCCAGCATTCCGGCGGGTGGGACCGGGACGCAAGCTTCGATCCCATGTTCCGCTCTCGGGAAATCGCCGCGGCCATGGGCGTCCCGACGCCTCCGGACGCGACGACGATCATCCGCTATATGTTGGGACAGCCGCTCGATTTCACGCCCGGAACGAAGTACGTCTATTCAAATTTCGGGTACGCCGTCCTCGGGCGGATCATCGAGCGGACGACCGGCACGGCCTACGGGTCATACCTCACGGGCGATGTCCTGGCCGCCATGGGCATCAGCCGGATGCGACTCGGACGCTCGCTCAAGGAGAATCAGGCTCCGGGCGAAGTCGCTTATTACGATTACGCGGGCGCTTCCCAGGCGTTTTCCGTCTTCACGCCGGGCTTGGAGCTCGTCCCGGGTCCCTATGGCGGGTTCTGCGTCGAAGCGATGGATGCCCACGGCGGCTGGATCGCATCGGCCGTCGACCTCATGCGATTCGTGACGGCCGTCGACGGCCGGACCGGCCGCCCCGATTTTCTCCAGAAAGCGACGGTCGATCTCATGACGTCGAGGCCGGCCCTTCCCGACTGGCAGGGCTCGGACTGGTATTACGCTCTGGGCTGGCAAGTCCGGCCGACGGGCGGCGACGCGAACTGGTGGCACATCGGCTCCCTGCCCGGGACGGTCACGATCATCGTCCGGGCGGCCAACGGACTTTCGTGGGCGGCGCTGTTCAATTCGCGTCCCGCGAACGCTGACGCCTTCACCGGCGAACTCGACAGCGAGCTCTGGAGAGCGGTGAACGGAGTGACCAAGTGGCCGACGGCGGATCTGTTCCCTTTCTACCCCATAAGGGCCGGGCTCGAATAGCGCAGAAAGAGCCCGCCTCTACCTCATTTCAGATCCCACGGCTGAGCCTGTCAGGTCCTTATTTATCAATAAGATAATAAAGAGATAGAGCCGAATAATTGGCCTTGACAAGGCAAGGATATATTATATATTCTATAGCCGAACAACTCCCATGGATTGGAAACCGACGGCTTTTCAAACTCCCGCAACGCTGAGCGAGACCATTTATCTGACCCTCAAAAAGGCCATCATCGACGGGGAGATCAAGCCCGGCCAGAGACTCCAGGAAAAGGAGATCGCCACCCTTTTTAGCGCCTCATCGACGCCCGTTCGCGAGGCCTTTTTCCGGCTGTCCGCCGAAAAATATCTGGTGATCACCGCCCGGAAGGAAGTCCTCGTCCAGGACGCGACCTTGGAAGAGGTCCAGGAGCTTTACGAAATCGTCCGCGTCCTTGACAAGTTCGCCGTCCGGAACGCCCTCAAGACGATTCGGAAGGACGGCGTCGAGACCTTGAGGACGATGACCCGGGAATTGGGGCGCCTGCGTGACGCCGGGGATCACCCGGGTTATCTCGAGCAAAACCTGAGTATCCATGACGTGATCTGGCGGTCCTGCGCCAACGCCTTCCTGTACGAAATCCTGACCGAGCTCATGGCCAAGATCGGCATCTACCGCCGGAAGTTCGGATTGCCGCCTTTTTCAAGCCCCGCGGCTTTGGAGAAATCGTACCAGGACCACCGGAACCTCCTCCTGTTCATAGAGACGGGGAACCTGGAGGGGTTGGAAAAACTTATCGACGCCCACTGGGGAGAAGAATTTATCATCAGTTGAACGGCGACCGCTAAAAGAAACCGAGGCCAAGAGGAGGTGATCGATCGAAATCAACGCATCAGGAAAGAAGGGATCATTCAGATCGCTCAAGTTTCAACGTGGATCGAGGAGGTAACGATATGAAGCGAAAGACGCCTTTTTTGGCACTTTGCATTTTTCTTGCGGCGGCCGGAATGGTTTTCAGCCAGATGATTCCGACGGGCAAGCTGACGGGAACCGTTTCCGACGCGAGCAACGTCCCTCTCCCCGGCGTCACGGTGACGATCAGCAGTCCGTCGCTCATTCTGCCCCAGGTCGCGACGGTGACCAGCGAGAAGGGGTTGTACAAGTTTTTCAGCCTGCCCTCCGGACGGTACAAGGTCGAATATGAAATCCAGGGCTTCAAGAAACTGATCCGGGAAGGTATTATCATCAACGCCGAGACGTCGACGACACTCGATGTTCGCCTTGAACAAGGGGCCATCGAGGAATCCGTGTTGGTCGTCGGCCAGGCCCCGGTCGTCGACCTGCAGAAAACGCAGACGGGGACGACGTTCACCAAGGACCTCCTGCAGTCTCTCCCGCTCCCCCGGGACCTGCAGAACATCTTCAACGCGGCCCCGGGCATGTTCGCCAGGACGGCTCACGGCAGCGACGCCAGGGCCAACGACTTCGTCGTGGACGGGGTCAAGATGCAGGACCCGGTGACCGGCGACCCCTACCAGACCGTTCCCTGGAACGCCATCGATGAGGTCGAGATCGAGACAAGCAACCAGAAGGCGGAATACGGAACCGTCAAGGGAGCCCTTGTCCAGGTCATCACCAAGGCCGGGGGCAACACCTTCAGCGGTGGCCTGAACTTCTATTTCAGGAACAATAGCCTTCAATCCAACAACACCAAGGGGACCCAGCTCGAAGGCCAGTTTGTCGGGTTCCGCTGGCAGTACGTCCCCGGGTTCTCCCTGGGCGGCCCGATCAAAAAAGACAAGGTCTGGTTCTTCACCAGCCTCGACGTCGACCGGAATTCGTCCTACATCCAGAGTTTCCCCGCTCCCACATCGGTCGGAGGAGCGCAACCCGCGAGCATCCCGACGGCCCAGGACACGTATGCCCCCTTCGCCAAGGTCACGTGGCAGATCAACCCCAAAAACAGGCTCGTGGCTTCGGGGTATTGGAGAAAGTTCGACTGGGACCACAGGGACGCCGGCTGGTGGACGGTGGCGGACGCCAATGCCAGAGAGAACTCCGGCGTCACGCTGGGTACCGTGCAGTGGTCGAACACCGTCAGCAACAACCTCTTCTTCAACTTGAAGACATCCTGGTACGCCCTTTATCAGGACATCCTGGCCCGGAACACCTTGTCCCCTCACTGGGACCTGGAGGATGGCGTCAACAGGGGCGGCTATGGCTCCAGCTGGTGGTATCAACGGAGACGGCTCCAGGCCAACGGGGACATGACCTATTTTCTCGATAACTGGCTCGGGAACCATGAGATCAAGGCCGGGTTCAGTTTCGAGTACGCCTACGACGTCACCGACGACCAGTATTTCCAGGATACCCACTTCGCGGCCGGGACTTTTCCCGCCGGCTTTAAGGCCGTCGACGTCGAATATTTCGGCGGCGTCCCGCTCGACACGTGGGTCGGTGAGGAATACCGGCAGAGAAACAATTTGATCCAGAGCGGCGGGTTCGTCCAGGACACATGGGCCCCGACCAAACACTTTACCGTCAACCTCGGCTTCCGCTACGATTTCGCCCAGAGCGCGTATCCCCCGCAAAAGAAGAAGGGGACGGGCGAATGGGTCAACCAGCAGACAATCAAAGCGATGACGTTCAACATGTTCTCCCCCCGGTTCGGTATCAGCTATGATCCGTTCGGAAACGCCAAGACGGTCTTCAAGGTCAACTACGGGCGCTACTATTCGCCCCTCACGGGGATTTTCACCTACTTCAACAACCCCAACCAGCGCTCGTCCTTCATCGCTTTCCTCTTCCCGGATTACACGGTCGACTATACGACGCCGGTCGTGTCTCCCAGCCTGAACAGCATCGATCCCAACACGACCTCCCCCTACGCCGACGAGATCAACTTCGGCTTCGAGCGGCAGCTCATCGAAGACATGTCGTTCGCCACGACCGTCATCCTCAAGTGGGAGCGGAATCTCATCGACGACGTGGACGCGGCACACCTGGACGTGGCCAAGTTCCAGCAAACGGGGCAATTGGACTGGACGGGATATACGGCCGTCACGGGCACGGACCCCTTCACCGGGAATCCCGTCACTTTCTATCAGATGGACCCGGACTTTGGCAATTACGCTTTCCGCACGATGAACATCCCCGGAACGTCCAGAAAATACCGCGGCATCGAATTCAAGCTGATCAAGCGGATGTCCCACCGCTGGGCGATGCAGACGAGCTACGTCTGGTCCAGGGGAACGGGCATTCTCAATACGTCCCGGGACCAGAGCACGGGCGCCAGTGGGTTCTTTGACAATCCCGATTCCATGATCAACGCCTACGGCCGCCTGGACTACCAAAGGGAACATCTCGTCAAGGTCCAGGGGACGTTTTCCGCCCCGTTCGGGATCAACGTCAGCGCCTATTACCAGTTCGGCTCCGGAGTCCCCTACACGCGGCGGATCCGGTCGATCGAAGCCGGGCTCGGCGTGCTTTATCAGGGCGCCGAAGTCATCTTTGTGGAGCCCCGCGGCACCGAGATCCTCCCGGCTCAGCATCTCCTCGACATGAGGATCGAAAAGACGTTCAACGTCTGGAGGGGCCAGATCGGGCTCCAGGTGGACGCGTACAACCTGTTCAACAACAACCGGGCCACGAGCGTCGGTTCGCTGACGAACGTGGATTGGTCCCAGGGCGCGGGAAATCAAAGAGTCTACGGCATCATGGGCCCGCGCTATATCCAGTTCGGTGTCGTGTACAGGTTCTAGTTCTTCCGGCAGAGAACGTATTCGTTAGGCACAAAAGAGCCGCCGGCCCCGCGGGGCCGGCGGCTCTTTCTTTTTCACCCGCGTGCCGCCGCGCTCTTCTTCTGGCTCCGTCCGGCGAAATAGTCATAGGCGGCCCGGGCGATCAGGCCCATCTTATGCTTGAGGTCATAGTGGACTTCCTGAAGGTCGTTGCCGAAGAGGCAGATGACGAGACGGCCGGCCTGGCCCGGCAGCCAGACGATCCCGCTGTCGTTGAAGACGGTATTCTCTCCGTTTCGCTCCAGGCTGCCTCCCTTGCGGGCGATCGGCGTCTCCAGGGGGAGGTAGCGAAGGATGACTTCGGCGCCGGTGTGGGCCCTCATGATCTCGATGATCTTGTCGCTGGCCTCCCGATTGACGATTTCCCCCTTCAGGCATTTTTCGAGTAGAAACCCGATTTCATAAGGTGTGGACGTGTTGTGCTCGGCCGTCGAAAAGACCCGCTGTCTGGCCTGAACATCCGGGCTGGCCCACGTCGATGCGGGCACCTTGGTCAGCTCCTCGACGGTCAGCGGTTTCATGGGATCGAGCCCCAGAAAACCCAGGATGAGCTGGCGCGTGCTGTAATCGATGGTCGTGTTTTTCAGCCCGAGCTCCGCCATGTACGCGGAAATCGCCCGGGACGTGACCAGGTCAAAGAGGATGTCCGTGGCCGTGTTGTCGCTTCTCGCCATCATCAGGAGCGCCAGGTCGTGGACCGTCAGGTTCAGGCCGGGAGTCATCCCGGCCAGCAGCCCGCTGCCGTAGGTCTTCATCCGGCTTTCGAGGACGATCCGGTCGTCGAGGGAGGCGCGACCCTGGTCGACTTGTTTGAAGAGGGTCAGGAGAATGGGAATTTTAAAGACGCTGGCCAGCTGGAACCTGCGGTTCTCATTGAGCCCGACCCATTCCCCCGATTCGACGTGTTTGACGTAAACGCCCAGCGTTCCCTTGACGGCTTCGGACTCCGCGCGGACGAAGGCCTCGAGTTCCGCCTTGGACTTGGGAACGCGGAAGGGGGACTCCGCGGCGGCCGCGGCGCATGATAAAAAGACGGCGAAAATCGCCGCGCCCATCGTGATTCTACGAAACATGAATCCTCCTCTTCTCGGGTGGCGTATGAAAGATATTCTCATGTATCGTCATATACCCTCCGCTGGGAAGCTGTGTCAACCCCGTACTCGTGATTCCACAAACGCGAATGCGTGGAATCCCGAGCGCGGTGCGGGCGCTCCAGGCCGTCGCCTTGCTTTCCCGAAACGATATTTTATATATTAAGGGCCCTGGACAGGTGGTCCATCCCGCCGGGGGCGGCGGGACGCGTCCCGACCGAAGGAGGCTCCATGGTCAAAAAGATCTTCGCAGCCGCCTTGTGCGCCGCCGTCGGCCTGGCGGCCATGGCCTGCCAGAAGAGCGAGCAGGCCCCGGCGGCGTCCGCCTCGACGAAAGGAGAGATGGGAATGGAAGTCAAATCAGAAAGATTCGGAACGACCCCCGACGGCGTCCCGGTCGAAATCTTCACCCTCACCAACGGGAAGGGGATCGAGGCCCGGATCATGACTTACGGCGCGACGCTCGTGTCGCTGCGGCTGCCGGACCGGAACGGCAAGTTCGATGACGTCACCCTGGGTTTCGACGACGTCGGCGGCTATCTCGGGACGCACCCGTATTTCGGGGTCATTGTCGGCCGCTACGCGAACCGCATCGCCAAGGGCCGGTTCACGCTCAACGGCGTGACCTACACGCTGGCCCAAAATAATAACGGCAACAGCCTCCACGGCGGGCTCAAGGGGTTCGACAAGGCGGTCTGGAAGGCGGAGCCCGTGCACCAGCACGGCGCGGTCGGCGTCAAGCTCACTTACCTGAGCAAGGACATGGAGGAAGGCTACCCGGGTAATCTCAAGGCGACCGTCGTCTACACGCTCTCGGACATCGACGAGCTCACGATCCGCTACGAGGCCGAGACGGACAAGGCCACGCCGGTCAACCTGACGAACCACACCTATTGGAACCTGGCCGGCCAGGGCAAGGGCGATGTCCTCGGTCACGAGCTCGAACTCGAGGCCGACACGTACACGGCCGTCGACTCGGCCGCGAACCTCATCCCCACGGGCGGGATCCAGGACGTCCGGGGCACGCCCCTCGATTTCACGTCGCCCCACGCGATCGGCGAGAGGATCGCCCGGGTCGAGGGCGGCTACGACCACAACTTCGTCCTGAGGAGCGGCGGCGGGGCGATGGCCCTCGCGGCCACGGTCTACGAGCCCACGAGCGGCCGGGTCCTCGAGATCTCCACGGATCAGCCGGGGATTCAGCTCTATTCCGGGAACTTCCTCGACGGGACGGTCAAGGGCAAGGGGGGCGTCGCGTACCTGAAGCATTTCGGGTTTTGTCTCGAGACGCAGCATTTCCCCGACTCGCCGAACCACCCGAACTTCCCATCGACCATTCTCGAGCCGGGGAAAAAGTACAGCACTGCAACGGTCCACAAGTTTTCGGTCAAAAAATAGGGGAAAAAGGAGAGAGGACACGCATTTATATGACGTGTCCCGCTTTTCTACCGTTTCTCGGGCACGATTTCGACCCAGTAGCCGTCCGGGTCCTCGATGAAGTAGATCCCCATCCCGGGGTTCTCGTAGCAGACGACTCCCATATCCTTGTGTTTCCGAAGGGCCGCGTCGAAGTCGTCGACCGTGAAGGCCAGGTGGATCTCGTTGTCGCCGAGGTCGTAGGGCTCCTTGCGGTCGGAGAGCCAGGTCAGCTCGAGGCGATGGGAGGTCGTGCCGTCCCCGAGGAAGGCCAGGACAAAGCTCCCGTCGGCGGCCCGGTGCCGGCGGACCTCCTGGAGGCCGAGCGCGGATTTATAAAAAGCCACGCTCCTCTCCAGGTTCAAGACGTTGATGTTATTGTGGCCGAACGTGAATTTCATGCGACCTCCCGGCCCCAGCATAACTGAAACGCCGGGACGGTGTCGAGCCCTGAAGAGGGGACGCGCAGCGGGGCAGCGAAGGCAGCACCGAGCCGGTTCGGTTAGCGTAGGATCGGTGCAGCGAAGAGGGACCTAGCCTTTCGTACGCGTCCCCGAAGCAGCACCGGTCCGAAGCCGTTAGTGGAGGACCGGGGTAATGAAAGCCTCGACGAAGGCCGCGACGAGTAGCAGCGGCAGGACGACGATCATGAACGACCGGACGACATTGGCCCCCGCGCCTTCGGTTTCCGTTTCCGCTTTTCGCGGATAGGCTTCGAGGAAGCCGCCGGAATCGGCCCCGCCGTCCTTCCTCTTCCGGAGCTTGGCCAGGACCCTTTTCGCGAGCGACACCGAGAGGTAGATCCCGTTGCTCGTCGCGTAGAGCACCGCCGGGAGCTCGATGATTCCGTGCGGGGCGACGCTCTTGAGGAAGAGCAGCGGGACGTTAAACCCCTGGTGTTTCGAAACCGAGGCCAGGAGCCCCAGAGCCGCGCCGTTGGCTATCGGGTCGAGCGCGGGGAGGCAGGCGAAAGGGATGATCCCGGCCGCGACAGCCAGGGCGGAGGCGCGGGCGTTGTGATAGAAAAGGGTCAAGGCCAGGTCCAGGGGTGAAGCCCCGAGCGGGATGTCCTTGAGGGCCTTCATTAGGAAGGCCAGGGCCTGCTTTTCCTGTTCGGGGCGGACCATGAAGTACACGAAGCCGACGACGAATCCAATCCCGAGCGCGCGCGCCGCGATCATGAAGTAGCGCTTATAATGGGCGGTCCACATGGCCCGCTCCTCGCGGTAGAGCCCGCGGAGGATGTCCGCCGCCCGCGCCAGGAAGGGGGGCTTTTCCTTAAGCATTGAGCCGGGTTCCAGGCCGATCATCGAGGCTCCGTTTCGTCCTCCGGGATTATTTCACCGATGAATCGCGATGTCAAAACGGCTCACCGCTCTCCGCCGGGTCTACGCCAGCCGCCGCCCGACGAACTCGTGCTCGATCTGCTCGAGCGTCTTCCCCTTGGTCTCGGTCAGGCGCGTCCGGATGAAAAGAAAACCCAGGACGCTGATCCCCGCGTAGATCCAGAACGTGCCGGCCGGTCCAAGGCCTTTATTCAGGTGCGGGAAGGTGTAGGTCAGGACGAAGCAGGCCGCCCAGAGCGAGACGGTCGAGACCGACATGGCCGCGCCGCGGATCCGGTTCGGGAAGATCTCCGAGAGCAGGACCCACGTGACGGGCGCGAGCGATAAGGCGTAGAGGGCCATCGACAAAACGACCAGGATGAGGAGATGAAGGCCCTGGCTGTGGACGGCGTAGCTCGCCCCGATGAGCCCGAAGGTCACGGCCAGGCCCGCGGACCCGGCCATCATGAGCGGCTTGCGGCCCAGCCGGTCGACGAGCCGGATGGCGATCAGGGTGAAGATCAGGTTGACCGTGCCGGTGATGACGATGTTGAAGAGGATGGCGCTCACGCCGTAGCCGGCGGCGGAGAAGATCTCCTCGGCGTAGTAAAAGATGACGTTGATACCGCACCACTGCTGGTAGACGGCGAGAGCGATACCGATGAGGAGGACCTTGCCCAGCCCCGGCTCGAGGAGGGCCCGGAAGCGCACCTTCTGGATGTCCGAGGCGGCCAGAGTCTCGCGGATGTCGGACATGGCCCGCGCCGCGAACCCCGCCCCGCCGACCTTGGCCAGCACCTTTTCGGCCTCGCCGCCGCGCCCGTTTTTGACCAGCCAACGCGGACTTTCAGGGACCGTGAACATGAGAAGGAAGAAGAGGAAGGCCGGCACGGCCTCGGCCCCGAACATCCAGCGCCAGCCGGATTGGCCGTTCCAGGAATTGAGGATGTCGACCGCCGTGGCCCCCGGCGCGACGGGCCTGGCGATGAGCCAATTGACGAGCTGGGCGGCCAGGATGCCGATGACGATGGTCAGCTGGTTCACCGAGACGAACTTGCCCCGGACCTCGGCCGGCGAGATCTCGGCGATGTACATGGGCGAGAGGTTCGAGGCCAGGCCGATGGCGACGCCGCCGAGCAGCCGGTTCACGATGAAGAACGTGAAATCAGGCGCCAGGGCGGTCAGGATGCCCGTCCCCGTGAAGAGGAGAGCGGCCAGGATGAGAAGCTTCTTCCGGCCGAAACGGTCGCTCAGGGCCCCCGAGACAAGTGAGCCGATCAGGCACCCGACCAGGGCGCTGCTCATGGCCCAGCCGATCTGGGAGGGGGTTGTGAGGCCGAAGAACTTTTCGTAAAAGGGTTTGGCCCCGCCGATGACCACCCAGTCGTAGCCGAAGAGCAGGCCGCCCATGGCCGAGACCAGGGTCGTCATCCAGATGTAGCGCATGTTGTAGGCCGGCCGTTCGTCCATCGCGCCTCCTTGCGGGCTCACTTCCGGGAATCGTGACCATGCCATCCGGTCCGGCGGGGGACCCAAAGAGCGTTTTTTACATCAAATCCGGGGAAAAGTGTATAACTATTTTCGGCGTCCTGGGAGAGATCGCAGTGTGTAAATAGTTACCCAGTAATAAAGCCTGGTTCCGGCTAAACCAAACCCCTTTTTCGCTTGAGATGAGGTTCGAAAAAAAAGCTTGCTTTTTGGTCTGATATCTGATATATTACCATTGAGAATTAAGTTTAAAACATTTTACTGTAACGAGTTACAACAAAGTTCCGTGGGAGAAAACGTCCCGGGAAAGCAGACCATGACAGGGCGGGTTTTCGACATCAAGCGCTACTCCATTCACGACGGTCCCGGTATCAGGACGACCGTCTTCCTGAAGGGGTGCCCCCTGCGCTGCCAGTGGTGCCACAACCCCGAGGGCATCGACCCGGCGGCCGAGCTCATGCACTGGCCATCGCGCTGCTCCAAGTGTTACGCCTGCGTCGCGGCCTGTCCGGTAAAGACCATTTCCAAAGATGGCGCGGGAGCCATCGTCGTTGACAAGAAGACATGCGACCTCTGCGGCCTGTGCGCCGAGGCCTGTCTCTACGACGCCATGCAGGTCGTGGGGCGCGAAATGACCGTTGCGGACCTCGTCACGGAAATCGATAAAGACCGCGTCTTCTACGAGCAATCCGGAGGCGGCGCGACCTTCTCCGGCGGCGATCCCTTGGCTCAACCTGTGTTCCTCGAAGAGCTTCTCGGGGCGCTCCGGAGCCGGGGCGTCCGCACCGCCGTCGATATTTCGGGCTTCGCGCCGGCCGACCTCCTCGCAAGAATCGCCGCCCGCACCGACCTCGTCCTTTTCGACCTCAAGGTCATGGACGACACGAAGCACCGGAAGCTCACCGGCGTCTCGAACGCGCCCATCCTCGAAAACCTCAAACGCCTGGCCGCGAACGGGACGGAGGTCTGGGTGCGCATCCCGCTCCTGGCCGGCGTCAACGATGACGGAACGAACATCGACGGGACCATCGCTTTTCTCAAGTCGCTCGGGACGGTCAAGAACGTCGGGCTCCTGCCGTACCACTCCGGCGGAACCGAGAAAGCCCGGAGGCTCGGGAAGGAGTCCTGTTTCAAAACATTCGAGGCCCCGACAGAGGCGCGGCTGGCCGCGATCGAAGCGGCGTTTCGCGCCGCGGGTTTCAACGTCCAAAAGGGAGGATGACCATGAACGAGCGGATCGGGAAACTGAGACAGCAGACGCTCGACGCCCGGCCCACGATCAGCGCGGAGAGGGCCAGGCTTCTTACGGAGTTCTACAAGATGCCCGAGGCCCGAAACACGTCCTTCGCAGTACAGCACGCCCTGGCCTTCAAGCACATCATGGAAAATAAGCGCGTGGTCTTCAACGACGGCGAGCTCATCGTCGGCGAGCGCGGCCCCGCGCCCAAAGCGACGCCGACTTACCCCGAAGTCTGCATCCACTCCTTACAGGACCTGCGGTACCTCAACGACCGGAAGAAGACCGCCTTCGCCTCCGACGAGGAGACCCGGCGTCTTTATGCCGAGGAGATCATCCCGTTCTGGCGGGGCCGTTCGCAGCGCGAGCGGATCTTCGCCGAGATGACGCCGGCCTGGATCGATGCTTACGAAGCCGGCGTTTTCACCGAGTTCATGGAGCAGCGGGCGCCGGGCCATACCGTCCTCGACGGCAAGATCTACCGCAAGGGCATGCTCGACTTCAAGAAGGACATCGAAACCGCCCTGGCCGGCCTCGACTTCATGAACGACCCCGAGGCCTACGACAAGCAGGAGGAGCTTCGGGCCATGCTCGTCAGCGCGGACGCGATCATTGCCTTCGCCCGGCGCCACGCCGCGAAAGCAAGGGAGCTCGCGGCGGCCGAGAAGGACCCGGTTCGCAGGAAAGAGCTCGGGCGGATCGCCGAAGTCTGCGATTGGGTGCCGGCCAACGCGCCGCGCGACTTCTGGGAGGCCCTCCAATGTTACTGGTTCGTGCACCTGGGCGTCATCACCGAATACAACACCTGGGACTCGTTCAACCCCGGGCGGCTCGACCAGCACCTCTGGCCCTTTTACCAAAAGGGGCTCGCCGACGGGACGCTGACCAAGGACGGCGCCAGGGAGCTCCTTCAGGCCTTCTGGGTCAAGTTCAATAACCAGCCCGCGCCTCCCAAGGTCGGCGTCACGGCCGAGGAGAGCGGGACCTACACGGATTTCGCCCTGATCAACGTCGGGGGGCTCAAGGAAGACGGAACAGACGGCGTCAATGAGCTGTCCTACCTCATCCTCGACGTCATCGAGGAGATGCGCATCCTCCAGCCGAGCTCCATGGTCCAAATCAGCGCCAAAGGGCCGGACGCGTTCCTGCTCCGGGCGCTGCGCATCGTCAAGACCGGCTTCGGCCAGCCCTCGATCTTCAACACGGACGCCATCGTCCAGGAGCTCGTCCGCCAGGGCAAGAGCGTGGAGGACGCCCGGAACGGCGGGGCCAGCGGCTGTGTCGAGTCCGGGGCCTTCGGCAAGGAGGCCTACATCCTCACCGGATACTTCAACCTGCCCAAGGTCTTCGAAATCACCCTGAACAACGGCCTCGACCCCAGGACGGGGAAAAAGATTGGCCTCGAGACCGGCGACCCGAAGACGTTCAAGACCTTCGACGAGCTCTTCGAGGCCTTCCGCAAGCAGATCCGCCATTTCGTCGATATCAAGGTCCGCGGCAGCAACGTCATCGAGCGGCTCTACGCGACCTACCTGCCCGCCCCGTTCCTTTCGATCCTGGTCGACGACTGCGTCAAGAAGGGCAAGGACTACCACGCCGGCGGCGCCCGTTACAACACGAACTACATCCAGGGCGTCGGCATGGGGACGATCACCGACGTCCTGAGCGCTATCAAGCACAATGTTTATGACCACGGGCACTTCACGATGAAGGAGCTTCTCGCGGCCCTGGGCGCGAATTTCAAGGGCCATGAAAGCCTGCGCCAGCGCGTACTCAACAGGACGCCCAAGTTCGGAAACGACGACGATTATGCCGACAACCTCATGCGGCAGGTCTTCGAGGCCTATTTCGAGGCCGTCGACGGCCGGCCCACTCCGCGGGGCGGCAAATACAGGATCAACCTCCTGCCGACAACCGTCCATGTCTATTTCGGCAAGGTCACGGGCGCGACGGCGGACGGGCGGCTGGCCGAGGACGCCGTTTCCGAAGGCGTGTCGCCCGTCCAGGGGGCCGACCGCAAGGGGCCGACCGCGGTCGTCAAGTCGCTCGGCAAGATGGATCACGTCCGGACAGGCGGGACGCTCCTCAATCAGAAGTTCACCCCTCAGCTGCTGAGCGACGATACGGGATTAGCCGGGGTCAAGGACCTGGTCCGTTCCTACTTCCGGCTCATGGGCCATCACATCCAGTTCAATGTGGTCACGGTCGACACCCTCCGGGAAGCGCAGAAATTCCCCGAGAAGCACCGGGACCTCATCGTGCGGGTGGCGGGTTTCAGCGATTACTTCGTCGACTGCAGTACTGAACTCCAGAACGAGATCATCCGCCGCACCGAGCACCAGGAGATCTGAGAAACGACGGCGGCTCTCTTCTACTTGGCTTTTGCCGCGGGCATGTAGGACAGGTCGGGCCGGACCGATCCCGTCTTGTACTCGTATTTCCGCATCAGGGCCAGCGTTTTGTTCCAGAGTTCGGTGACCTCCGGGTCCACGATTTTCATGACCTTCTCAGAGGTTAGAAAGAAGTCGGCGGCGGATTTGGCCAGTTCCGAGTAGAAATAAAGCGGCGCCTCCGTCCCGATCCCGCCGATCCAGGAGTTGAATCCATGGGTGACCTTCTTGGCCTTGAATAGCGCCACGATTTTCTTGAACTGGGCTTCGAATTCTTTCTCGCGCCCGGGCATGACGTAGCAGAAACCCCAATAGACGAACTTTTCCTCCTCGGGTTTGAGCTGGGGCTTATCGGGGATATAGGAAAGTTCGGGGCTGAATGTGACCGTACCCTGCTTGTAGTAGTCGGTGGCGTCACCCATCTTCCTGTTGAGGGCGTCCCATTTCTGCTCGCCGAACTTGCCGAGGATCCCATTAAAGGTGGCGAACGCCTTGTCGATTTCCGCCAGGTTCTCGAACGGATAGAGGAAATAGTAATGGAAATCTTCCGTGGCGTAGGTTTTCAGGGGCCATGGCCAATCGTAAGGCTTCCAGACCGTCGCCATGACTTCTTTGAACGCCGCTTCGAATTGAGGAACCATGGACAGCTTGATGACGTAGTCCTCGACGAAATAGAGCTGCGGTTTTTTCTCCTGCGCGGGCGCCAAAAGAGCGAGCGCCATGACGCCAACCGCCAGAAGAAGAAAGACGCCGGCCAGTTTATTGGGTTTCATCGACCCCCTCCTCGAGAAGAAATGGAAAACGGCCGGATCCTGACAGACCGGTCGATTTTCTGCTGTTTGGGTTCCCTTGAGAGCAAGCGAAGTCTAAAAGAAAGGGCCGGCCCTGTCAAGAAGCCCCGGCCCCGTCAGCAATGCCTTGGCCGCATCAGCGCGTACGTACCGGCAGGACGAGGTGCGACGGGTGGGCTTCGGAGCGGAACACGCGGTGAGTGGCGGACCGGTAATCCGACGCCTTAGCCAAAAAGATATTCTCCACGAAGGTCTGGGGGTTCCGGTCGATCAGGGGGAACCAGGTGCTTTGGACCTGGACCATGATCCTGTGGCCCTTGAGAAAGCGATGATCGGCCGCGTGAAGGTCGATCGTAAAGTCCGTGACGCGGTCCGGGACGAGCGGCTCGGGTTTCTCGAAGCTCGACCGGAAGCGGCCGCGGAAGACCTCGTCGGCGATCATCAGCTGATAGCCGCCCATCGCCGGCTCGGCCGGATAATCCCCCGGGTAAACGTCGATCAGCTTGACGATCCAATCCGCGTCCGTGCCCGTCGTCGAGGCGAACAGGCGCGCCGAGATGCGGCCCGTGACCGTGACGTCTTCGGCGAGCGGCTCCGTCTCCCAGCTCAAGACGTCGGGCCGCAGGTCGGCGAACCGCTGATCACCGACGAGCCAGGGCCCCCAGCCCGAGCCGCGCGGGTCGTAGGTCGCCTCGACCGGCCGCGGACGGTAGGGAACAGGGCGGGCCGGGTCGGAAACGTAGCTGTCGAAGGCCGCGGCGTCCGCAACGGACGGAGCCTCGAATGAAAGTCTCCCATCTTCCCTGAAGTACAAGTTACGGTCCGCGGTGAGTTTTCGGGGCGGCCATTCGTCGTAGAGCTGCCAGGCGTTCGTCCCCGTCTCAAACGTGACGGCCTCCTTGACCTCCCAATCGCCCTTGTCCTTCAGGAAGTGGGCGAAAAACGGCGCCTGGATCTTCGCCCGGAAGTATTTAGAGGTGTCGTCGCCGAACTTGATCCTGCCCAGGGCGCTCCCGTCTCTCCGCATCCAGCCGCCGTGGCTCCAGGGGCCGGCGACGAAAAAGTTCACCCGCGCGCGGTCATGGGGCTCGAGCGTCTCGTAAATCTTCTGCGGCCCGTAGAAATCCTCCTGGTCCCACCACCCGGCCACGTTGAGGGTCGGGACCGTCACCCGGACGAGGTAAGGCGCCATGGCCTGTTTTTGCCAGAACGCGTCATAGTTCGGATGGGTGACGAAATCGTTCCAGCTCGGAATCTTCCCGAGGAGGTATTTCTCGTTCACCGCGGCCAGGGGACCGAGCCGGAGGTACCATTCGTACGTGTCGAAGCTGTCGAAGTGGAAAGACGCATTTTCCTTGGACGTCTCCATCATCGCGGCGTATTCGAAGCCGTAGCTCAAGCGGAACGCGCCGTTGTGGTGGAAATCGTCCCCGAGATACATGTCCGCCGGAGAGGCCTGCGGCGACACGGCCTTCACGGCCGGATGCGGGTCGAGCATGGCCATGGCCGTCAGCCAGCCGCCGTAGGATACGCCCATCATGCCGGCGCGGCCGTTGTTCCCCGGGACATTCTTGAGCAGCCATTCGACGGTGTCGTAGGCGTCCGTGCTCTCGTCGATCGCCCGGGGATCGCTCTTGTCGCGCGGCGGCCTCTGCATCACGAAGCGGCCTTCGGACTGGTAGCGGCCGCGGATATCCTGGATGACGAAAATATAGCCCTCTTCAACAAGCTCCTTGTAGGGCTCGGACGCGAGGGGGAGTGTCGATGACGGCGCGCCGTAGGGCGTCCGCATAAGAAGGAAGGGCAGGGCCGCCGTTGCCTTCTTCGGGGTGAAGATGACGGTGGACAGCTTCACCCCGTCACGCATGGGGACCATGACCCGAGTCACTGTGAACTCGGGCGCCGGAGGGGGAGGCTGGCCGGGCGGCGCCACCTGAGCGAAGGCCGCGATCGCGGCCACAAGGGCCAAACTGAAAAGGATCGTCTTCGTTTTCGGATATATTCGTTTCATGGCGTACTCCCGGCGAGCGGATGTGGACGGATGATATCTTTGCCGGTCCTTCGGAGTCAACCCCGCACTCGTGATTCCACAAACGCGAATCCGTGGAATCACGAGTGCGGTGCGGGCGCTCCATGTCCTACGAAAGCTGGGCCACGCGGGCGTAAGCCCGTTGAGCTGCAGGTGCCGTAACCCGAGGGCGATGTCCAAGGGTTATGGCCCGGATTGGGAAAGCGGGTTAGGCCTATTTCTTCAGCCGGGCGTCCAGGCCGATTTTCACTCCCGTCAGGGCCTGGGAGACAGGGCAATTGGCCTTGGCATCTTCGGCTGCAGCCCGAAACGTTTCGTCCGAGGCCCCCGGGACATCGGCCTCCGTGTGCAGGGTGATCGTGGTGATTTTGGATCCCGCTCCGGCTTTCTCGATCAGGACATCGGCCGTCGTCTCGATCTTGCGCGGCGGCGTGCCCTTCAGGCCCAGGATCATGGCCAGGGCCATGGAGAAGCAGCCGGCGTGGGCGGCTCCCAGGAGCTCCTCGGGATTGGTGCCTTTCCCCTCCTCGAAGCGAGACGAAAAGGAATAGGGGCCTTCGAAAAGCCCGCTCCCGACCTTGACGGTGCCCTTCCCGTCTCGAAGTCCCCCTTGCCAAACGGCCGACGCCGTGCGTACAGGCATGATCACGACCTCCTTTGAACTGAATTCCGCAACGCTGTCGATTCAGCGCTTCGACCCTCTCAACTACGGCAATAATCGTGCCACCCCTTGGGCCGACAGCCCCGCCCGGCCCGGATTCGGATGGGCCTCTATCCGGCGGCCCTTGTCCTCTGGCCCGGGAATACGTCCCGCCCGACAAGACGCTTCCCGGCCGGGCACCGGGTGGAGCCGCCGGCCCTCCCGACGTCGCCCGGGCCGCCGCTTAAACCGACCCGGCCGTCGAGTGGCACGAAACTTGCGAATGACATCCGTGGGGAGGCCGGCTGCCTCTCGCCAGTTTTCTCTCTTTAAGGAGGCATCGATGAGATTCTTGGGTCTTCTTTTCTTGGCGTCTTTCGTGGTCGTTTTTCCAGCCGTCACCTGGGCGTCCGGCGCTCAGCAAATGTCCGGGCAGGAGAAGCCGGTGATGGACAAGCAGATGATGGACATGATGATGAAATACGGCATGCCCGGGAAAAACCATGAATTCCTCAAGAAGTATGTCGGGGACTGGGATATCGAGGTCAAAAACTGGGCCGCGCCCGGGGCCGAGCCCATGACGAGCAAGGCCTCCGAGAAATTCCGGCTGATCTTCGACGGGCGTTTTCTCGAGGGCCAGTTCGAGGGCATGATGATGGGCATGGGCTTCCAGGGCCGGCAGATCATCGGCTATGACCTTTACCAGAACAGGTACGTCTCCTTCTGGATCGACAACATGAGCACAGCCTTCTTCCTGACCAGCGGGACGCTCAACGCCGCCGGGAACGTCATGGCCGAGACGGGGACCTGGCCCAACCCGATGTCGGGGGGAACCCAGAAGGTCAGGTTCGTGACCACGTTCATGAAGGACGGAAAGTACACGTTCGAGATGTTCATGCCGGCGCCTGACGGCAAGGAATACAAGTCCATGGAGCTCCGGGGCACGCGGAAGATGTGACCGGGGGGGGCATCGCAAGTCGCTCATCTTTGAAATCTGACCCCGGCGCGGGCCCACGGAACCGCGAGATCGAGGACCATCAGGCTCGCGTGACGGCGCAACCTGTTTTTCCGGACCCGGGAGTGTGCTAAACTGCCCGTGAGGCCGCCGCGAAAATGGACCATCAGCACTCCGGGCCAGGGTCGCCGCCGAAGAGCATCCGGGCCGCTTTTTTTCTGAACGCCGGTTTTACATTTGTCGAATTCGTCGGCGGGTTCCTGACCAATAGCACGGCCATCCTGGCCGACGCGGTGCACGACCTCGGAGATTCCTTTGCCCTGGCCCAGGCCTGGTATTTCGAGCGGCTCGCCGGACGAGGTCGGGAAGGCGCGTACACGTACGGATACCGGCGGTTTTCGCTGCTGGGCGGGCTGGTCACCACGGTCTTTCTGCTCGCCAGCTCCCTGCTCGTGCTGGCCCGGGCTGTGCCCCGCCTGACCCGGCCCGACCACACCAACGCGCGGGGCATGGTCCTGCTCGCCGTGGTCGGGGTGGCCGTTAACGCCCTGGCCATGAGGCGGTTGGGCAAGGAAAGCGGGTTCAGCGCCCGGACCGTCGCCCTTCATTTGCTCGAGGACGTCCTGGGCTGGGTCGCGGTCCTCATCGTCGCCCTCGTCCTCCTCTTCCGGGATGTGCCGATCCTCGATCCCCTGCTGGCCATCCTCATCACGCTTTACGTTCTCGGCCGCGCGGTCCGGAACCTCAGGTCCATTGTGCCCATCTTCCTCGAAGCGGCGCCGAAGGGCACGGACCTGGACGCCATATCCGCGAGCATCAGGAAGATCGACCACGTCCGCGTCGTCCACCACGTCCACGTCTGGTCGCTCGACGGCGAGCATAACGTCCTCTCGGCCCACCTCGTCGTGGACCGCGACCTCGCGCCAGAGGAATACCGCCGGCTCAAGGACGACGTGCGCCGGGTCGTCGAAGGCCTCGGCCTCGTTCATTCGACGGTGGAGATCGAGCTCCCCGACGAAGCCTGCCGCATCCCGGGCGACATCACCTGCGGGTGAGCGCGCGGGGCCGGCATGGATTTCAGCCCCGTTCGCCGGAATCCAGCGAACGGGACAGGCGCTCCAACGCCTGCGATAGTTGGATCCTACGGACGCCATCAATAGGCCGCCCTCGGCAGCCTCTTGATGACTGCGGGGTTCAAGCCAACAGGAGACCCCCCGGCTGTAAGTCCGGGGAGCTTCAGGGAGACGCGACATGCCGACAATCATCGAAACGGAAGTCACCTTCCGGGACGGGATGAAATTTACGGGGACGTCCAGGAGCGGGAAGACGGTCGAAATCGATCATATTCCGGGGGACGTCATCCCCGACGGTTATTCGCCGCTCGAGCTCCTGCTCGCCAGCCTGGCCGGCTGCAGCGGCCAGGTCGTGACCGGGCTTTTAAGACGGATGGGGCAGGACGTCCGTGGGCTCGTCGTGCGCGCCAAGGGCCTGAAGAATGACGTCCATCCGAGGGTGTTCACGTCGATCGAACTCGTCTTCGAGTTCAAGGGAGGCCGGGTCGACGGGCCTTCCGTCGAGAACGCTTTCGCCCTGTCGGAGGACCGGTTCTGCCCCGTCTGGGTCATGCTCAAGGCGAGTGTCCCTATTACGGCAAAATATCGCCTCGCCCCCTCGGACTGAAGGTCCACAGAGTTATTTATGCGGGATGGATCCTTCTCGGGAGGTTCAAACATGAAAACACTCAAACTGGCCGGCCCGGCCGTTTTGCTCGCGGCGGCCATCCTTTTCGCGTCGGGCCTCGAAAAAACAGATTTCGCGGGGGTCTAGGTGGTCAACCCGCAAAAGAGCCAGCTGGCCGGCTGGGCAAAGTTCGATGTGACGACCATCACCATCGAGCACAAGGACCCGGAATTCCGGTTCCACCGCGTTTCCGTCAAGGCGGGAAAGACCGACGAATCGAGTTATAAGCTCACGACGGATGGCGTCGAGAAGATGAATAAAGAGGGACGGATGACCGAATACAGCCGCCTCTATTGGGACGGCGACGCGCTCGTCTATTCCGCCCGCATGGTCCTCCCCGACGGACGGGAGGCGACCGATACGGTCCGCTACACTCTTAAAGACGGCGGGAAGACGTTCATGGCCGAGGAAAAATTCCGCGGGCCGGTCGTCAAATACGACAATATTTGGCTCGCCGACAAAAAAGGCTAGCGTTTCCAGGTCAGGGTGTGACCAGAGCCTTGATGACCCCGTCGCGATAGTGGAGGGCCGTCTCGAAGGCTTTCTGCGCTTCGTCGAGCCGGAACGTGTGGGTGGCCATGAAGTCGACCTTGATCCGGCCGTCCTCGATCATCCGCAGGGCCGGGCCGACGCATCGGTTCTGGCGCCGGACGTTCTGGAGCCTGAGTTCGCGCCGCCTCAAACGGCTGATGTTGAACGAAACGCGGTCCTCGAGCGGGATCCCCACGAGGACGAGAGTCCCGCCGGGCTTGAGAAGTTCGACGGCCTGGTCGAGCGCCTCCTGCCGGCCGCAGCATTCGAGGACGATGTCCAGGCCGCCCGGCACTCTTTCCAGGATTTCCTTGACGATATCCGCCTCGAGCGGGTTACCCGTCCACCGGGCGCCCGCCTCCCGGGCCGCGGCCAGGATCCGCGCCTTGATCTTGTCCGTCATGTAGACCGCGGCCGCGCCTTCGCCGAGCGCGACCAGGCCGACGCTCAAGCCAATCGGCCCGGACCCGAGGACGGCGACCACGCGGTCTCTCAGGTTTCCGGCCAGGTTCACGGCGTGGAGGGCGATCGAGAGCGGCTCGGCCAGGGTGGCCTGGGCGAAGGTCATGCGCTCGGAGAGAGGATAGCAGTTCTCCCCGGGGATGACGATGAACTCGGCCAGCGCGCCGCTCCGCTCCTTCGGGTGGCCGAGGAACGAGAGGGCCCGGCATGTGTTCGCCCGTCCCGCCCGGCACTGGTCGCAGGAGCCGCAGGAGACGGCCGGTTCGACCGCCACCCGGTCCCCGGGCTTGAGATGCTTGACGCCGGGGCCCGTTTCCTCGACGACCGCGGCGCACTCGTGGCCCAGGACGACCGGGTAGTGCATCACGGTGTCACCGACGCGCTCCTCGCTGAAGTAGTGGAGGTCGCTCCCGCAAATCCCGACCATCTTGACGCGCAGGAGGACGTCCGTTTTCTCGCGGATCTCCGGTTGGGGCCAGTCGCGGATTTCGATTTTCCCGGGCCCTGTCAAAACGGCGGCTTTCATGATGCCCCTATTATAAATCATCCGGCTCCGGTTTCGAAGGACAGGAAAAAGGACCGGGCGCTGCGCGGGCGGGAGAGCGGATATTGACTTTCCTGGATTCTATGATAATCATAAACGCTCATGAGTGATGATTCCGTTCGCCGCGACGATCCAGGTGTTCAGCCCGTCGCTCTATCCCCGACGGTCCCCGAGCTGGTCGCCCGATTTACCGCTTTATGGGGGGAAGGCGGGCCCGGCCGGCCGCCGCTCGGTCGCGCGTTCACCTCGCGGGAACGGTCCCCAAGGGAAAAAGCACTCGCGGGTTTCGTCGACGCCCTCCGCTCCGAAACGAAGCGCCCGCCCCTGTCCACGGCCGACCACGAAGCCGTCGAGAAGCGCATATTTAGCGCTTTCAGCCGCTTCGCCAGGCAGGCGCTGGATTGGCAGGACCGGCACGTGGATATCCTTTTCGGCGGCGGCTTCGACCGGGGCGCGGCGGAGTTCGTCAGGACGGCGCGGGAGTTCGATCCCGGGCTCAGCTCCGGCGACGTCTTTCAGGCCTGCCGGAACGTTTGGGTGGCCAACGGCCTCCAGAAACTCCTCGGCCTGCCCGTCCGGGTGACGCCGGCCATCTTCGCTTACAGCCTCCTCTATCCGTATACCGACAACTACCTCGACGACCCCGCGACGACGGACGAGGTCAAGCAGGGATTCAACGGCCGGCTGCGGTCGCGGCTCGAAGGGGGGGACGTCGCGCCCGCCAACGCGCATGAAAAAACCATTTTCGATCTCGTGTCCAGGATCGAGGGTGATTTCGACCGGGCGCGGCACCCGCAGGTTTACGAAAGCCTGCTCGCGATCCACCAGGCCCAGGCCCGGAGCCTGCGGCTCCTGCGCTCGGACGGGCCGGCGACCGAACTCGACACCGTCGCGATCGCCCTGGAAAAGGGGGGTACCTCGGTCGTCGCCGATGGGTGCCTGGCCGCCGGCCGGCTTGACCCGGGGCAGGTCGAATTCCTGTTCGGATTCGGGGCCTACCTCCAGCTGATGGACGACCTGGAAGACGTCGTCGAGGACGGGGAAGCGGGATTAAGGACCGTCTTTTCCCGGTCGGCCGGGCGGCAGCCGTTGGACGAGGTCACCGACCGCACGTTTCGGTTCGGGACCAGAATACTCGAGCGCCTCGAAGGTTTCGGCGTGCCCGACGCGGAGCCGCTCCGGGAGCTCGTCCGTTCCAGTCTCATCCAGGGCGTCGTCACGACGGCCGGGCGGTTCCCCAAGCTCTACACCCGTCCGTACCTGAAATCGCTCGAAACCTACTCGCCGTTCCGGTTTTCGTTCAACAACAGACAGCGCCGGAAGCTTCTGCGCCGCCGGGCCGCCCTCGCCCGGCTCTTCGAGTCCCTCTCGTCAGCCTAATTCGGTGACACACAACTATTGATTCCTGCATAAATAATGTCCTATTTTAAGCGTAAAAAAAGAGGCGTGTGCTTCAGGAGTGAACGAAGCAGGGGCTCGCGCCTTTGGAGTGTTCGGCCATGACGCCGAGTCGATTTCGT
>Ga0315281_10003275_pt1 | contig 23802 bp, 22 predicted proteins | sample YL17G07_0_MG_FD_204540 | JGI IMG/M metagenome (GOLD analysis project Ga0315281, IMG submission 204540) | Sediment microbial communities from Yellowstone Lake, YNP, Wyoming, USA - YL17G07_0 | ecosystem: Environmental > Aquatic > Freshwater > Lake > Sediment | place: USA: Wyoming | collected... | reverse complement strand
ACCAGCCTCCACGCTGACGCGCAAAAAAAAGCAAAACGGCCGGGTGTTGATCACCCGGCCGTTTTTTATTTCCCCTGGCGGCCTTGGCGTCTTGGCGGTTAACCTACTTTATCAAACACCGCGATCGATTCGACGTGCGAGGTATGCGGGAACATGTTGATCACGCCCGCCGCCGACAGCGCATACCCCCGGGTCTGAACCAGCACGCCGGCGTCGCGGGCCAGCGTCGCCGGGTTGCACGACACGTAAACGATGCGCCGCGGCGCGTCTTCGGCCAGCGCCTTGATGAGTTCCACGGCGCCGTCGCGCGGCGGGTCGATCAGCATGCGGTCGAAATGCCCCAGTTGCGCGAGGCCGGCGCGATCGATCCTGAATAAATCCGCTTTCAGGAATTCGGCCTGCGCAGTGAGCTGGTTGAGCCCGGCGTTGGCCTGCGCGCGCGCGACCAGGCTTCTGCTGCCTTCGATGCCGATTACCCGCGCGCCGCTGCGTGCAATCGGCAGCGTAAAGTTGCCGATCCCGCAAAACATGTCGGCAATGCGCTCGCCGGGTTGCGGCGCGAGCAGCGCCAGCGTCCGCCGCACCAGCACCGCATTGACGCCGGAATTGACCTGCGTGAACTCCGTCGGCGAAAAACCGATGGTGATGGCAAACTCCGGCAACGAGTAGTAAAGCACGCCGTCATGCGCCGGATAGAACGGCGTCGCCGATTCGGGACCCTGCGGCTGCAGAAAGAACTGGACGCGATGGCGGTCGGCGAATTCCCGCAGCAGCCGTTCATCGTCCGCGTTGAACTGCTGCAGGTTGCGCACCACCAGCGCGTCGACGTCGTTGCCGATCGCAAGCTCGATCTGCGGCACCCGATCAGGTATCGATAGGCCATTGACCAGTTCGCGCAGCGGCAGCAGCAGTGCCGAGATGCGCGGCGGCACCACCTCGCAGGTCGTCATGTCGGTGACGTGGCTGCTGCGTTTTTCGCGAAAGCCGATCAGCGCTCCGCCTTTTTTCGGCACGTAGCGCGCCGAAAAACGCGCGCGGTCGCGGTAACCCCACGCTTCGCCGTAAATCGCCGGCAGCATCTGGTCCGGACACACCTTGCCGATGTGCGACAGGTTGTCCTCGAGCACGCGCTGCTTGGCCGCAACCTGCGCGCGCGCATCCAGGTGCTGCATGCTACAGCCGCCGCACATCCCGAAGTGCCGGCACCGCGGCGTGGTGCGCGTGGCCGCCGGCCTGACGACCTGCTGCACCTGCGCCAGCTCGTATTTGGGTTTCTTCTGATAGGGCGTGTAGGTGACCAGTTCGCCCGGCAAGGCGCCGCTGATGAAAATCACCTTGCCGTCAGCGTGCGCCACGCCGCGGCCCTCCTGGTCCAGCGACTCAACCCGGATCATGTTGGACAAAACTCCAGGGGTTGCGGTCAGGCCGGCCAGAGCTGCAGAAACTCGCGCCAGTGCGCATCGGGCGACTTGTCGAGCGTTGCACGCACGAGGCCGATTTCCTGCCGGTATTTGTCTTTGGCCAGATTTCCGCGCATCAACTGGAAGCGCAGATACACGAGATAGGTATTCGCGACGTCGGCCTCGCAATAGCTGCGGATCTCACCGATCCTGCCGTCCTGCCACGCCTGCCATACCTTGGAGCCCCCGAGCCCGATCTTGCCGGGAAAGCCCAGCAGCTGGGATATCTCGTCGAGCGGCACGGCCCCGCGCGGCTGATACATCGCCAGCAGGTCCATCAGGTCGAGGTGCCGCGAGTGGTAGCGGCTGATGTAATTGTTCCACTTGAACTCGCGGTCGTCCTCGCCCTGGTCCCAGTAGCGCGCAGCGCGCACGCCGTGCAGCATGCCGCGGTAATGCAGTACGGGAAGGTCGAAACCGCCGCCATTCCACGACACGATTTGCGGTGTGTACTTCTCGATGCCGTCGAAAAACCGCTGGATCAGCTCGCCTTCGTCGCCCCCGGGTTCGCCCAGCGACCAGACCCGGAAGCTGTCGCGGTCGCGCAGCGCGCAGGCAATGGCGACGACGCGGTGCAAATGTAGCTGGAGGAAATCGTTGCCGGTTGCCTGGCGGCGGCGCTGGAACGCCATCGCCGCGACCTGCTCGTCGCTGACGCCGGCGTCGATGCTGTGTATCCTGCGCAGCCCCGCGGTGTCGGGGACCGTCTCGATGTCAAAAACCAGGACCGGGGTCAAATTACCTCGCGCCGAACGAAGCAGAGACTACTTACGCGTCCATGCACCCACGTTGTTCTGGTAGTACCAGCCACCCAGCGCCTTGTCGATCCAGCGCTGCGCAAACGTGGTGCGTATGTCGTTCTCCCACTCCGGCTTGCCGTTGGCGCGCGCAATCTCCCGGTAAAGCCCGCTGCGATCCTGGTTCTCGGCCGCGACCAGCCCGTTGACGTGCTGGCGCTGCGCCAGCGCCACTGCGTTGGCGTCACGCAGTGCGACGAAACCATCGCGTGTCAGCCCCACCGCGCCATTGGCATAGTACGGCGCCAGCTCGGTGTGGCGTTTCTGCATGCCCGACTGCAAAGCTGCGATTGCCGGAGTGTTGACTTCAAGATTGGCCTGCGCAAACGCGCTGCCCGCCAGCAGCACCAGCAGCGCTGGCCAGCCGCAACGCAAAATTCTCGCGATCCTCATGTGATGCTCCTTATTTGGATGCCGGGTTGGCGGGCGGCTCGGGCTTCTTGAGCTGCCATATCTCGTCGATGATCTTGTCGGCTGCCTTCTCGGCTGCCGCGGCGGGGAAATAGATATTGATCGTCACGCACCCCTGCAGCAACAGCGCGAAGCCAAGCGCGGCATAAACGGCCGAATTACGCATATCGGTTCCTTGTTTATTTCACAATCGGAGTTGCATTATCCTGAATCACCCGCTTCAGGCGTGAAATCAATTCGTTCCAGCCAACGTTGCGATTGTAGCCCAACACGGTAATCGCCGGTATGCCGCCACCCCTGACGATCACGTAACCTTGGGGCACGTTTTCGATGCCGCCCATCCGGCACACGCCGTTTTCCAGCCGGCAGCTCAATCCGAGCGCCGAGTAGCCGAATTCCTTGAAGAAACCCAGAAAGCTGCGTTGTATCGCGGCCCCTGCACCAGCGCCACCCAGCGACGAAATGTTCTGTACCGCGGCCTGGCTGATCCGCCGCGGGTAATCGCCCCCGCTGCTCACCACCCCCGCATCAAAATGTACCGGCTCCCAGTTGACGAGCTCGAGGGACCTGACCGCGGCGTCGATGCGGCCCGTGATATTGCCGAACGAAAATGTGTGCGTCACCAGATCGAGGTCGAGATTGTGCATATCGACATCCGCCGTGAGCCGCGGCACCCGCCCCAGCGGGGTTTCGAGCACCAGATTGTGCGCCGTGACCGTACCGTCGAATACCTTGAACAACAACGCGCCGTCGACCTTGAGCGTTGACTGCTGGTAGCTCACCGTCGGAATCACCGCCGACAGCGTGCCGCGCATGACGGGCAGGCCGAGCACGGTCGTGAACTGTTGCATCGAAATCGGCTCGATACCGCCGCTGAAGCGCCAATGCCAATCGCCGCGCTCACTGCGAGTGGTGAAATCGTTCACCACCAGCTTGCCATCGAGCACGGGAATTTGCACGTCGCGCATCCGCACGCTGACGCCGCGCAAGTCGAGCGGCAGCTCGAAAGCGCCGAACGGCAGATGCAACAATTCACCACCCGCCAAGCGCAGCCGGGCCGCGGTCGCCTCGTCGCTGCGCCACGGCAGCCGGCCGTCGAGCCCGAACAGCGCAAAGCGGCGGCCTTTGTCCTCGACCGAGACGCGTTTGAATACCAGGTCCGCCGCGGCAATCGCTCCGTCTTTTACTACGAGCGCAATATCGGCGTGGCCTTCGCAGCGCATATCGGCCAGCGCCGTGCCCTGCAGCGCCGGCTTCAGCAGTTTGTCGTAGATCGTCGCAATCGCGAGATTGGCGCTTTTCAGGCTCGCCGTCGCAAGTCTGCCGGCGGCGCGATCGAGTGTGCCGGCAAGATCGAAATCGCCGATGCCCGCCAGCGCGAGCCGGCCGCGTTCGACCGCAATGCGCTGTGAGTCCAGCGTGCCGGCCATGCTCAGCGTGTGAGCGTTGCCGGCTATGAACAGCGGCTGCCAGAACACATCGCCGCTTTTCCAGTCGAGCCGGCCCTGCCAGTGCCATTGTTCGCCGCGCTGCTGTGCCTGCAGCGACAGCGCGGCGGCAATTTTTTCTCCGGCGTGCAGCCCGCTGTCGTCGCCGAATCCGAAATCGGTGATCGTCAGCTCCGCGCTGACCGGCGCCTCGCGCTCGTCGCTGAGCGCCACCTTCCCGCTGACGCTGCCGGCATTCGGCCGCGGCCAGCCCGCCGGCCACCATGCGTTAAACCGCGTCAGCAATCCGTTGCTGACCGTAAGCGTGACGATGCGTGCCGCCGCGCGCGATTCCGTCTGCAATCGCCATTCCTCGCCGGCCGCGGGTTTTAATGCGAGATCGATGCTTTTGGTCAGCGTCGAGTAACGAAAGCTGAGCGGCATCTTGACCGGGGATTCAAGCTCGCCGCTGGCGCACTCCAGTTGATCCCGCTCCTGCCTGAGTTCGGGGCAGCGGATGCGAACGTTGCTCCAGCGATTGCCCGCCACTTCGACTTCGCCGATCTGCAGGTCGAGCGACGTCACGGCAGCGACGTGCAGCACGCCGCTTATTTTGCTGGCCGCAAATGAGGGGCCGTCGATGCGGTCGATAGTGAGCGCAATTTGCTGGGCAGCGGCCGAGGCGGCAAGCAACGCGCCGCCCAGAATGCATAGCAGTCGCAGAAGCCGCACCTGCCGCAGCTCAGGCCGGGAATATTCCAGTGGAGAGATAGCGGTCGCCGCGGTCGCAGACGATGCAGACTATCACCGCGTTCCTGACTTCAGCCGAGACGCGCAACGCCGCCCACAGCGAACCGCCGGACGAAACGCCGGCGAAGATGCCTTCAGCGCGCGCCAGCTGCCGCGTCATGTCCTCGGCATCGGCCTGCGTTACTTCAATTACGCGGTCGACGCGGCTCCAATCGCAGATCTTCGGCAGATAGGCCGGCGGCCACTTGCGGATGCCCGGTATTTGCGAGCCTTCGGCCGGCTGGCAGCCGATGATCTGGATTGCGGGATTTTTTTCCTTCAGGAAGCGCGACACGCCCATGATGGTGCCGGTGGTGCCCATGCTGGAGACAAAATGCGTGATGTTGCCGCCGGTGTCGCGCCAGATTTCCGGCCCAGTGCCGTCGTAGTGCGACAGCGGATTGTCGGGATTGGCGAACTGGTCAAGGATCACGCCCTTGCCTTCGTTGCGCATCTTTTCCGCGACATCGCGCGCCATTTCCATGCCGCCGCTTTGCGGCGTCAGCACGATTTGCGCGCCGAAGGCCGCCATCGTCTGCCGGCGCTCGACCGAAAGATGCTCCGGCATGACCAGCACCATGCGGTATCCCATCATCGCCGCGGCCATCGCCAGCGCGATGCCGGTGTTGCCGCTGGTCGGCTCGATCAGCGTATCGCCGGGCTTGATGTCGCCGCGCTCCTGTGCGCGCCTGATCATCGACAGCGCCGGGCGGTCCTTGACCGACCCCGCCGGATTGTTGCCTTCGAGCTTGACCAGCAGCACGTTGCTGGTATCGCCCGTCAGCCGTTTCAATCTGACCAGCGGGGTATTGCCGACAAAGTCCTCGAGCGTCTTATACATCGCGGCTAACCCGTCTTGCGTGCAAGCAGTTTCTCAACATATCCGGCCACGCCCTGCTCGACCGTCAGGAACGGCGCATCGTATCCGCTACGCCGCAACGCGCCGATGTCGGCCTGGGTGTAGCTCTGATACTTGCCTTCGAGGTCCGACGGAAAAGGGATGTATTCGATCGCACCCTGGCGCTGCAGGTCGGCAAGGCTGAGCGGCGCCTCATGATCGTGCTTGCGACAGGCATTGACCGCCGCCACGGCGACGTCGTTGAAACTCTGCGCAGCGCCGGTGCCGACGTTAAATATGCCCGATTGGTCCGGATGATCGAGAAAATAAAAATTGACGCTGACCGCGTCCTCGACCGCAATGAAATCGCGCCGCTGCTCCCCGTTGCCGTAGCCGCCGCTGCCTTCGAACAATTTGACCTTGCGGTGCGCGCGATACTGGTTGAGAAAATGAAATGCGACCGACGCCATGCGGCCCTTGTGCTGCTCGCGTTCGCCGTAGACATTGAAGTAACGCAATCCAACCACCTGCGCGGTGCGATCGGCCCAGCTGCGGCGCACATACTGGTCGAACAGGAATTTGGAGTAGCCGTAAACGTTGAGCGGCGATTCGCACGCTGGGTCTTCGCGGAATTCGGTACGCGCGCCGTAAACCGCCGCCGAGGACGCATAAATATACGGGACTTCCTCGTCCCGGCAGTACTCCAGCAAATCGCATGAATAGCGGTAATTGTTCTGCATCATGTAGCGGCCGTCGCTTGCGGTCGTGTCCGAGCATGCCCCCTGGTGGGAAATTGCGGCTATCGTGCCGTCAAATGCGCCGTTGCCGAGCTGGCGCAGAAAATCGTCCTTGTCGAGGTAATCGGCGATATCGCAATCGACCAGATTGACGAATTTGTCGCCCTCTTTCATATCATCGACAGCGAGCACGTCATGCTCGCCCCGCCCGCTTAGCGCCTTGACGATGTTCGATCCGATGAAACCCGCGGCACCGGTGACGACTATGTACATAGGAGTCTCTTAGTTTGGCGTGGCGAACAATTCATCCGGAGTAGCCACGGCGGTGCCAAATTTGCCGACGACGATGCCGGCTGCGCGATTGGCGGTGCGCACTGCCTGCGGCAGACCGCTGCCCGCCGCCAGCATTACCGCCAGCGTCGCTATCACCGTGTCGCCGGCGCCGATCACGTCGGACACTTCGCGCGCCTGTTGCGGCACATGCAGCCGCACGCCCCGCTCGAACAATGTCATGCCGTCGCCGCCGCGGGTCAGCAGCAACGCATCGGCCTTGAGCCTGCGCCGCAGCCGCTGCGCCCGCTCGGTCAATTCGCGCTCGTTTTTCCAGTCGCCCGTAACCTTGCGGAACTCCGCCAGGTTCGGGGTAATCAGGTTCGCGCCCCGATAGCGAGCAAAATCATCACCCTTGGGATCGATCAGCACCGGCTTGCCGTGCCCGCGCGCGAGCGCGATCATGCGCGCGATGTGCGCAAGCCCGCCCTTGCCGTAATCGGACAGGATCACGGCGTCGCAGCGCGCGACGAGCTTCGAGTAATCGGCAAGCTTGGAGCGCAGAATCTCGTGGCTCGGCTCGGTTTCGAAATCAACGCGCAGCAGCTGGTGCTGCCGCGGCCCGATCACGCGCAGCTTAACCGTGGTGTCGATGGTGCGGTCGTGATGTAATCGCGCCGTGATTTTTTCCTTGCGCAGCAATTCGAGCAGCCGGCGTCCCGGCTCATCGCGCCCAACCACCGAGAGCAGCGTCACGCGCGCGCCAAGCGCGGCGGCATTGCGCGCGACATTGGCGGCGCCGCCCGGGCGATCTTCGCTGTGGCCGAATTTCACCACCGGCACCGGCGCTTCGGGCGAAATGCGGCCGACATCGCCGAACCAGTAACGGTCGAGCATCACGTCGCCCACCACCAGCACCCGCGCACGCCTGATCGCGCGCGCTAATCCCTCACTCTTCACTCTTTACTCCTCACTCTTCACTCTTCACTCTTTACTCTTCACTCCTTACCGCGAAGCTCCGCCCTGCCGATGCCAGAATACTCGAGGCCGAAACCGCGCACCATGTCCGGATCGTACAGATTGCGCCCGTCGATGATTACCGGCGTGCGCAACCGGCGCTTGACGTCATCGAAATCCGGACTTCTAAACTCTTTCCACTCGGTGACAATTACGAGGCAATCCGCGCCGTCGAGCGCCGTCTGCGGTGATTTCGCGTAACTGATGCCGGAAAATCCGGCAAATACGCGCTTTGCCTGCTCGATTGCGACCGGGTCATAGGCGACGACCGACGCCCCGCGCTCAAGCAGGCCCGGCACGATCACCTGGCTGGGCGCTCCGCGCATATCGTCGGTATTGGGCTTGAACGCCAGGCCCCACAGCGCGAAGCGCTTACCGGACAGATCGTCGCCGAAACGGCCCGTGATTTTCTCGAGCAGCCGCGATTTTTGCGCCTGGTTGACCTGGTTCACCGCTTCGATGATTTTGAGCTGCATCCCGGCTTCATGCGCAGTCTGCTGCAGCGCGCTCACGTCCTTCGGAAAGCACGCGCCGCCGTAACCGCAGCCGGCATAGAGAAAATGATAGCCAATGCGTGCATCCGACCCTATGCCCTGGCGCACGTGCTCGATGTCGGCCCCGAGCTTTTCGGCGAGATTGGCCAATTCGTTCATGAACGAGATGCGTGTCGCCAACATTGCATTTGCCGCATATTTGGCAAGCTCCGCCGACGCTACATCCATGAAAATCATGCGCTCGTGATTGCGCTGGATCGGCGCATAGATCGCACGCATGAGCTGCCTCGAGCGCTCATCGGCGGCGCCGACCACGATACGGTCCGGGCGCATGAAATCCTCGACTGCGGCGCCTTCTTTCAGAAACTCCGGGTTAGAGGCGACGCCGAAATCGATCTGCCTGGCACGCTGTGCAAGCTCCCCGGCAATCGCTGCCCGCACTTTGCCGGCGGTGCCGACCGGCACGGTGGATTTGTCGACCACCAGCCGGTACTCGTCCATGTGGCGGCCAATATTGCGCGCAGCGGCGAGCACGTATTGCAGATCGGCCGAGCCGTCCTCGTCCGGCGGCGTGCCGACCGCGATGAATTGCACCTGTCCGTGCGCAACGCTCGCGGCCACATCGGTAGTAAATTGCAGCCGGCCGGCGGCGGCATTGCGTCTGACCAGCGGTTCGAGCCCCGGCTCATAAATCGGGATTTCGCCGCGCTTGAGCATCGCAATCTTTGCGGCATCGACGTCCAGGCACATGACATCGTTGCCGAGCTCGGCGAGACACGCGCCGGACACGAGCCCCACGTAACCGGTGCCTATGATGGTGATTTTCACGCTGCTGCCCCGCCTGCGATTTCGCGATTGATCGCGGCCAGCGCCGCCGCCGGATCCGGCGCTTGCGTCACCGGCCGGCCGATCACCAGATAGTCCGCACCGGCTGCAATCGCCGCCGCCGGCGTCAGCACGCGCTGCTGATCGTCCTTCCCGCTCTGTGCCGGGCGAATTCCCGGAGTTACCAGGCAGAACCCGCTGCCGCATTCGCGCCTGAGCAGCTGCGCTTCCTGTGCCGAGCACACAACACCGTCGAGCCCGCTCGCCCCGGCGAGCCGGGCGAGCCTCAGCACGGTGGACGCGGAATCGCCGGCGATGCCGACATCCTGCAGGTCGGCCGAGCCCATGCTGGTAAGCAGCGTCACCGCGATCAATTTCGGCCGTCCGGCGTCCGTCCCTATGCCGGCGCGCGCGGCCTCCAGCATTGCGCGCCCGCCCAACGCATGAACGTTCAGCATCCATACTCCGAGGCGCGCAGCCGCCTTGCATGCGCCGGCAACCGTATTCGGGATATCGTGGAATTTCAAATCGAGAAAAATGTCGAACCCGCGCCCAATCAGCTTTTCAACCAATGCCGGTCCCGCCGCGGTAAATAATTCCTTGCCGACCTTGAGCCGGCAGGACTGCGGTTCGAGTCGCGCCGCGAACGCAAGCGCCGCATCCGCGCCCGCGAAATCGAGCGCAACGATGACCCTGGGTTCCGTCACGCCGGCAGTCCTTTTTCTTCGGCGCGACGCGGCGAATAGGTCTCCCATTCGCCGCACGCCGGACAGTGCCAGTAATACTGGCGCGCCTGGAAGCCGCAGTTGTCGCATTTATACATCTCGAGGCTGCGCGTATGCTGGTGCACGAGGTTCCTCACCAGTTCCAGGTCGTTGCGCCGCTGGAGCGGCGCATCAAGCAGCTGTGCCTCGAGCAGTTTGTCGAGTCCCAGCAGCGTCGGGTTGCGCCGCATTTCGTCGCGCACCAGCTGGTAGGCGGACTCCGGTCCCTGCTGCTCGAGTATGCATTTGAACACCACGTTGAGTATGTCCAGCGACGGGTACTTGCCAAGCAGGCCGCGCAAAAAATTCAGCCCTTCGCTGGTCTTGTCGATCTTCCGGTACGCGGCGAACAACCGCTCCGCCACCAGCGCCAGATACGCGGGACTCTGCGTTTCGATGCGCTTCCAGGCATCGATCGCCGCCGCCGGCCGATCAAGTGCGAGCTCGATGTCGCCGAACAGCATATTCGCGCGCACGCACAGCCGGTGATGCGTGAGCGCCTGTTCGAGGTGCGGACGCGCCGCTTCGGGCCGGGAGTCCATGATTTCCTTGCTTGCCATTTCGCAATAAAAATTGGCGATTTCCTTCTGGTGCGACTGCCCGGTCACGGCCTCGAGCTGCTGCGCGGTATCAACGGCTTTCTGCCAGTCCTTTTCCTGTTCGTAAATCTCGAGCAGGTACTTGAGCGCAGCCTCCGAGTGCGGTGTTCCATTCAGTTTTGCAAACAGCTCCTCGGCGCGGTCCAGCAATCCGGCCTTGAGGTAGTCTTGCGCAAGCTCGAAGAGCGCGTCGAGCTTCTGCTGCTGCGGCAGATCGGCGCGCTCGACCAGGTTCTGGTGCATGCGGATTGCGCGCTCGACCTCACCGCGCCGGCGGAACAGCGAGCCGAGCGCAAAATGCAATTCTATCGTCTGCGGCTCGACCTTGACCACCTCGATGAACGCCTCGATCGCTTTGTCGGGCTGCTCATTGAGCAGGAAATTGAGGCCCTTGAAATAGGACGACGGCAATGCGCGCGACTCCGACAGCAGATGCTTGATGTCAATGCGCGCGGCAAGCCAGCCGAGCGCAAAAAACAACGGCAATGCGAGCAGCCACCAATATTCAATTTCCATGTCGCGCCGCGTAGTTTCGCATGCTCACTTCAGACCGACTCCGCGGTCGCCGGCGCGGCAACCGCCTGCCCGCGTCCCCGCAAATCGCGCCTGAGTTCCAGGATTTGCCGCCGCTGCCTTAGGACGATGCCGAGGATGCCCAGAACCCCGACGGCAATGCCAGTGGCAAAAAACACCAGCAGCACGATCACCAGCGGAGCCTGCCATTCGACGCCCAGAAAATAACGCACCACCACGCTGTCGGTGTTTTTGAACGCGAAACCGAGCAGAAGCACAAACACCGCGATCTTCAGCACCAGCAACAGGATACGCATCACGATTACCTCTCAGAATCGCTCGCGCCGGGCACGGCGCGGACAAAAAAAAGCGGCATGATCTTTCGACGATGCCGCATCGATAACGAGTCTGACCGAATTATTTCTTGACATCGACGCGTTCGCGCAATTCCTTCCCGGCCTTGAAATGGGGCACGTATTTCGCCGGCACCTGCACCTTGTCGCCGGATTTCGGATTGCGGCCGGTGCGCGGCGGACGGTAATTCAGGCCAAAGCTGCCGAAGCCGCGGATTTCGATGCGCTGGCCCTGCGCCAGACTCTTCGCCATGGCCTCAAGTATCATTTTTACCGCGAGCTCGGCGTCCTTCGCCACCAACTGGGGATAGCGCGCCGCCAGCTTCGCGATCAGCTCGGACTTGGTCATGATCGTCCTTTATTGGTCAGTATTGGCCGTGTCCATCTTGGCCTTGAGCAACGCGCCAAGATTAGTGGTGCCGGCATTGGCAGGCTTGTCCGCTGCCATTTTCTGAATCGCCGCCGATTCCTCGGCGAGATCCCGCGCCTTGATCGAAAGATTGATGGTGCGGTTCTTGCGGTCGATATTGATGACCATCGCCGTCACCGCATCGCCTTCCTTCAAGTGCGTGCGGATGTCCTCGACGCGATCGCGCGCGACTTCGGATGCGCGCAGATAGCCTTCGACGCCGCCCTCCAGCTCGATCACCGCGCCCTTGGGGTCGATCGATTTGACCGTGCCTTTGACGATGCTGTTCTTGTCGTGGGCCGAAATATAGCCGGTGAACGGATCGCCATCGAACTGCTTGATGCCGAGCGATATGCGCTCGCGCTCGACGTCGATCGAAAGCACCACCGCTTCTGTTTCGTCGCCCTTTTTGTATTTGCGTACCGCCTCTTCGCCGGTGGTGCTCCACGACAAGTCCGACAGGTGCACCAGGCCGTCTATATTGCCGGGCAGCCCGATGAATACGCCGAAGTCGGTGATCGACTTGATCTGGCCTTTCACCTTGTCGCCCTTCTTGAAGTTAATCGAGAACTCTTCCCACGGATTCGGCTTGCATTGCTTCATGCCAAGCGAGATGCGACGGCGGTCTTCGTCGATTTCGAGCACCATGACCTCGACTTCGTCGCCCAGCTGCACCACGCGCGACGGATGCACGTTCTTGTTGGTCCAGTCCATCTCCGAGACGTGCACCAGGCCCTCGATGCCCTGCTCGATTTCGACGAACGCGCCGTAATCGGTGAGATTGCTGACCTTGCCGAAGAGCCGCGTGCTTTGCGGATAGCGTCGCGACAAACCCACCCACGGATCTTCGCCGAGCTGCTTCATGCCGAGCGAAACGCGGTTTTTTTCCTGATCGAATTTGAGCACTTTGGCTTCGACTTCATCGCCCACCGCCAGCACTTCCGAGGGGTGCTTGACGCGGCGCCAGGCCAGATCGGTGATGTGCAGCAGACCATCGATTCCGCCCAGGTCGACAAACGCGCCGTAGTCGGTGATGTTTTTGACGATGCCCTTGACGACGGCACCTTCCTGCAGGCTTGCGAGCAGCGCCTGCCGCTCCGCGCCTTGCGAGGCCTCAAGCACGGCGCGGCGCGACACCACGACGTTATTGCGTTTGCGGTCGAGCTTGATGACCTTGAAATCCATGACCTTGTTTTCGTACGGCGTGGTGTCCTTCACGGGCCGGATATCAACCAGCGAACCCGGCAGGAAGGCGCGTATGCCGTTCACCATCACGGTGAGGCCGCCTTTGACCCGGCCGTTGATCAGGCCCTGCACCAGCGTGCTCTTTTCGAGCGCCTGCTCGAGATCCATCCAGGCCGCGAGCCGCTTCGCCTTGTCGCGCGACAGGCGCGTTTCACCAAAACCGTCTTCGAGCGCATCGATCGCGACCTGCACGAAATCGCCCACTTTGGCTTCGATTTCACCGCGGTCGTTATGGAATTCTTCAGCCGGGATATAACTTTCTGATTTTAAACCCGCATTTACCACGACATGGTTGGCGTCAACGCGTATGACTTCCGCGGTGATAACTTCGCCGGTGCGCATTTCCTTGCGAGCGAGGCTTTCCTCGAACATCGCGGCAAAATTTTCAACTGGGCTGGCAGGAATAGTGGCTGTATTCATTATCTGCAATTTATGAACTCGAAATTAACCCGTTGTATCAACGGGGTCTGGTTAATCAACGCCAGGAGCCTGGCAGCTCATGGCACCCGTACTGCTGCTGCGTAACGCTCCAGCACCTCCGCCACTGCCGCATCTATAGTGAGCTTGGTGGTATCCAGCAGGCTGGCATCGTCACCCTTTTTCAGCGGGGCTACTGCGCGCGCGCTGTCGCGTTCGTCGCGGTGCCGAATATCCTGCAAAAGGGCGGCCATATTAGCATCCATTCCTTTTTCTATCAACTGTTTATAGCGCCGGCGGGCACGTTCCCCGGAGTCCGCCGTCAGGTAGATTTTGAGCACTGCATCGGGAAATACCACCGAACCCATGTCGCGCCCGTCAGCCACCAATCCGGGGGGCTGGCGAAAGCCCCGCTGGCGATCGAGCAATGCCCGCCGCACAGCCCCCAGCGCCGCCACTTTCGAAGCGCCCGCGCTGATTGCTTCCGAACGAATAGAATTAGTCACAACCTGTTGATTCATAATTATTTTATCGCCGTCGAAACATGCGTCCAGCGAAGTTGCGAGGCGCGCCAGGGCTAACTCGTCATCAAATCCGGCCCCGGATCTCGACGCGGCAAAAGCCACCAGCCGATAAAGCGACCCGCTGTCGAGGTAATGAAAACCGAGCTGCTGCGCGACCTTTTGGGCGACCGTGCCCTTGCCCGATGCCGACGGTCCATCGATCGCGATCACCGGCGGCGGGCGGTCACTCATGCTCACGGCGCCTTCACCACAATGCCGGAGAGCACGTCGAAGTACTCGGGAAAAGTCTTGGCCACGCAATTTGGATCGTTGATGCGAACGGTGACGCCGCCCAATGCAGCCAGCGCAAAACACATCGCCATGCGGTGATCGTCGTAAGTGTCAATAGTGGCGGGCCGCAGAGCAACGGGCGGCGTAATCCTGATCCAGTCCGCGCCCTCCTCAACCGTGGCGCCGAGTTTGCGCAGTTCAGCAGCCATGGCGGCGATGCGATCGGTTTCCTTGACCCGCCAGCTGCCAATGTTGCGCAGACGGCTCGCGCCGTCGGCAAACAAGGCAACCACTGCAATGGTCATGGCCGCGTCCGGAATATGATTGAAGTCGGCGTCAATCGCTTTGAGCTTGCGTGCGCGCATGGCATCGGCAGTGGCGCTTGCCGCGATCCAGTTGTCGCCCATTTCGATTTTCGCGCCCATCGCTTGCAGCGCGTCGGCAAACCGCACGTCACCCTGTATGCTCGCGCGACCGACGCCTTCGACGCGCACCGGACCGCCTCCGGTCAGGCCGCTGATTGCGCCGGCCGCAAGAAAGTAGGACGCAGAAGACGCATCGCCCTCGACATGGATTTCGCCGGGACTCCGGTAATGGGCCGAATCGGGAATCGTAAATGCTGCCCAGCCATCGCGCGCAACCTCGACGCCAAAGCGCCGCATGGAGTTGAGCGTAATGTCCACATAGGGTTTGGATACGAGCTCTCCCTCGACCGTCACGACCGTCCGCGCGCCGGTCAGTGGCAACGCCATCAGCAACGCAGTCAGAAACTGGCTCGAAACATCACCCCGCACGTTTACCGCACCGCCAGCGCGCACGTTTGCCGGATGAATAGCTAACGGCGGGTAACCCTGCTTGCCAAGATATTCGATGTTTGCCCCCAGACTTCTGAGCGCATCAACCAGGTCACCGATTGGCCGCTCGTGCATGCGCGGCACGCCCTTCACGCGATACTCGCCGCCGGCAAACGCGAGCACCGCTGTCAGTGGTCGCAACACCGTACCGGCATTGCCCAAAAATAATTCTGCCGACTTCACCGGGAATGCACCATTCGTGCCGCGCAAACGGACGGTATGCGCATCTTCGGCATCGCATACCACCCCCAGCTTGCGCAACGCATCGAGCATGTAGCGTGTGTCGTCGGCGTCCAGCAGATCGCGGATGCGCGTCGCGCCGTCGGCCAGAGCCGCCAGCAACAGAATGCGGTTCGAAATGCTTTTGGACCCCGGCAGCTTGATCGTGCCGCGGACGCCGCGCATCGGTGCCAGGTCGAGGAAATTCAAGATCGCCCCCGCTCGATCCCGCTGCGGAAAATGCTGCTAACGGGTGCTACTGCGGCTTGAGCCATCGGGCGCGCGCGTCGCGGGCTGCAGTGAAGCACTGTTCCAATCCCTGCGCGTCGCTCGCCTCGAGCATGCCGCGCACCCGCTCCAGCTCTCCGAGATAGTCGTCGAGCGCGGCCAGCAAAGCATCGCGGTTGGCAAGGCAGACATCGCGCCACATTTCGGGCGAGCTGCCGGCTATGCGAGTCGAATCGCGAAAACCGCCGCCGGTATGCTTGAACAACGCGGAGGCGTCTGCATAGCCCGCTATCTGGTTCACCAGCGCGAACGACAACACGTGCGGCAGATGGCTGACGAGTGCGAACACGCGGTCGTGATCGGCGGCAGGCATGGAAATGACGTGCATTCCGGCCAGCTTCCACATGGTGGTCACGGTTTTGACAGCGCGCGGGTCGGTGGCAGGCTCAGGTGTCACGATCAGCTTATGGCCATCGAACAAACTGGCGAATGCCGCGCCTGCTCCGCTTTTCTCGGTGCCGGCAATCGGGTGCGCCGGCACGAACCGGGCGAACGCGTGTCCCAGGTAACGCCGCGCATGGGCGATCACATCGCGCTTGGTGCTGCCGGCATCGGTGACTATTGTGTGCGCTTCGAGGTGTGGTGCGATTTGCGCCATTGCCGCCGCCGTCTGGCCCAGCGGCACCGCAATCACCACCACGTCGGCATGTTTGACCGCTGCGGCAGGATCGGCGGCGATTTCGTCGATGATGCCAAGCCGCCGCGCGACCAGTAAATTAGCGCGACTGCGGCCCACACCCACCACGCACCCGACCGCTTTTTTTCGCTTGAGCGCCAGCGCCAGTGAGCCGCCGATCAAACCAACGCCGAACAGGGCCAGCCTGCCGATGCCGGGACGGCGGGTGGCCCGCCGTTTCGATATTCTTTTTTTCATCCCGCGAGCGACTGCTGCAGCGCCTCGAGAAAGCGCTCGTTTTCCGACTCGAGGCCGATGCTGACGCGCAGGTAATCGGGCATGCCGTAGCTTGCAATCGGCCGCACGATCACGCCGCGCTTGAGCAAGCGCTGATAAACCCCGTTTGCGTCGCCGACCCTGAAGCTGACAAAGTTGCCGAAAGAAGGGATGTAGGTCAGGCCGAGCTGCTCAAAACTTTGCGTGATTCTCTTCATGCCCGACTGATTGAGTTCAAAGCCGCGCTGCACGAATTCACTATCGTCGAGCGCTGCGGTGGCTGCCGCGAGCGAAATGCTGTTGACGTTGAACGGCTGGCGCACGCGGTTCATCAGATCGGCGACGCCGGCGTCCGCGAACGCATAACCGACGCGCAAACCGGCGAGCCCATACGCCTTGGAAAAAGTGCGCGTGACGATCAGATTGGGAAACCGCTTGAGCCAACCCATGCTGTCGGCCTTGAGCTCGGCGGGCAAATACTCGTTGTAGGCCTCGTCGAGGACCACGACGACGCTGGACGGCACGGCTTGCAGAAACGCGAGCAAATCAGCGCTGCCAATCAGCGTTCCCGTCGGATTGTTTGGATTCGCCAGAAACACCAATCGCGTGCCAGGCGTGACCGCCTTCAGCATCGCCCCGAGGTCGTGCGCGAAGTCGCGCGCAGGCACTTCGACGCATTTGGCGCCGACTGCTTGTGTCGCCAGCGGATACACGGCGAACGCGTGCTGCGAGTAAATGGCCTCGAGTCCCGGCGCGAGAAACGCGCGCGCAGCAAGCTCCAGCACGTCGTTCGAGCCATTGCCGAGCACGATCTGGGACATGTCAACGCCGTAGCGCTGCGCCAGCGCATGCTTGAGCTCGAAACCGTTGCCATCGGGATAACGCGCCACGTCGGCGAGCGCCTGTTGCATTGCGCGCATAGCCAACGGACTCACGCCGAGGGGGTTTTCGTTCGACGCCAGCTTGATGATGGCGTTCGGGTCGAGACCGAGCTCGCGCGCGAGCTCGGAAATCGGCTTGCCCGGCTGATACGGCGCAATCGCGCGGATATAACCGGGCGCAAGATCGCAAATGTCGGGCGCGCGGTTGACGGCGGTCAGTGCAGACATGCTGAATGCAAAATCTAAATTGTGGCGGCCGGATAGGAGCCGAGGTTCTTGAGAAATGCCGCCTTTTGCTGCAGCTCGGCAAGCGCCTGCGCCACGTTGATGTCCTGCTGATGGCCTTCGATATCCACGTAGAACAAGTACTCCCAGCGCCCGGTGCGCGCCGGCCGCGACTCCAGCCGGGTCATGCTCACGCCGTGCTGGGCGAGCGGGGTCAGCAACGCGTGTATTGCGCCGGGCACGTTGCGTGTCGACATCACCAGCGAGGTTTTGTCTTTGCCCGAAGGGCCGGCGTCATCCGCCGCAATCACCACAAAGCGCGTGGTGTTCTGCGGCTCGTCCTCGATGTTGCCGGCGATGATCTTGAGCTTGTAAACCGCCGCCGCCGTTTTGCTCGCAATGGCAGCCGCCACGGCATCTTTGCCGGCCATGCGAGCAGCTTCCGCATTGCTCACGACCGGCGTGCGTTTGGCGCCGGGGAAATGCCGGTTGATCCACTCATGACATTGGGCGAGGCTCTGGCTGTGCGAATATATTTTCCTGACGCCCGCTGCGCGGCCGCTCCTGCTCATCAGGCACTGATGCACCGGCAGCAGCACCTCGCCGCAAATCCTGAGCGGCGTCGCCAGCAGCAGGTCATGCGTGCGGCCTATGCTGCCCTCGGTCGAATTCTCGACCGGCACCACGCCGTAGCCGACCTGCCCGGATTCGACCTGGCGGAATACCAGGTCAATCGATTCGCATGGCTGCAAAACGGCATTGCCGCCGAACTGCCTGATCGCCGCTTCCTCGCTGAACGTGCCCGGCGGGCCGAGGTAAGCAACAGTGATGCCGTCCTCGAGTGCGCGGCAGGCGGACATGATTTCGGTAAAAAGACGCGTCAATGCCGGCTGCGGCAAGGGTCCGCGGTTGCGCGCCCGCAGCCGCCGTGCCACCTGCGCCTCGCGCTCCGGGCGGTATTTGGCGCCGCTCTTGGCGCGACCGATTTCCTGCGCCAACGCGGCGCGTTCATTGAGCAAATCGAGGATGCGATCGTCGAGCGCATCGATACTGGCGCGGATTTTCTTGATCTGATCGGCCACGAGCAACCTTGTCGAACCACGAATAAACGCTGATATTAAATCAATTGCGCCGCATCCGGGTATCCGGGTTGGTGGCCGCGCCTCGGCGGATATTTCTAGGTTTTGTCTACCGGCAGGTAACGCGCCACGAGCACGCCCTTGATCGCGGCTATCCGTTCGACCACCTGCGGCGGCACCGCGCTGTCCACATCGACCAGCGTGTACGCCATTTCGCCTTTGGATTTGTTCAGCATGTCATGAATGTTGAGGCCGGCTTCGGCCATCGTGGTCGAAATCTGCCCCAGCATGTTCGGCACGTTGGCGTTGGCAATGCCGACACGAAACGGCGACTCGCGCGGCAATGTGACGTCTGGAAAATTGACCGCGTTCTGAATGTTGCCGTGTTCGAGGTAATCGCGCAGCTGATCGACCACCATGACCGCGCAATTGTCCTCGGCCTCGCCCGTCGAGGCGCCAAGATGCGGCAATGCGATCACCCCGGGGTGCCCGGCCAGCTTCTGCGCGGGAAAATCGCACACGTAATACTTAAGCCGCTTCGCTGCGAACCCCTCCAGTACCGCGTCGTTATCGACGATGCCGTCGCGCGAGAAGTTAAGCAGTATTGCCTCGTTTTTGAGCAGCCCAATGCGCTCGCGCGAAATCAGGCCGCGCGTCGCCGCCATGAGCGGAACGTGCAGCGTCACGAAATCGGCCGCCTTGAGGACCTCCTCGACAGAATTCGCCTTGCGGACCTGCGACGGCAGGCTCCATGCCGCGTCGACCGTAATATGCGGGTCGTAGCCGAGCACGTTCATGCCGAGCTTGATGGCGGCGTCCGCGACCAGGCTGCCGACTTTCCCCAGGCCAATCACGCCCAGCGTGTGCCCGGGCAGCTCCATGCCGGAAAACTGCTTCTTGCCGTCCTCGACCAGCCGATGGATGGTTTCATCGTCGCCGGACAATCCGGACACGAAGCGCGTCGCCGGCAGCAGGTTGCGCGCGGCTATCAGCATGCCCGCGATCACCAGCTCCTTCACGGCATTGGCGTTGGCGCCGGGCGCATTGAATACCGGCACTCCGCGGGCGCTCATTTGTTTGACCGGTATATTGTTGGTTCCGGCACCGGCGCGCGCAATGGCCCGCACCTGCGGCGCAATCTCCATCGCGTGCATGTCCTGGGAACGCACCAGGATTCCATCGGGGTTCTTGACCTTGCTGCCGACTTCGTATTTGTCCGCAGGCAGGCGCTTGAGCCCGACCTGTGCAATGTTATTGAGCGTGAGGATGCGAAATGTGTTTGCCATGATGTCAGCCGTTCTTAGCCTGAAAATCGCGCATGAACCCGACCAGCGCCTTTACCCCCGCCGCCGGCATCGCGTTATAAATGGACGCGCGCATGCCGCCGACCGAGCGGTGCCCCTTCAGTTCCGCCAGCCCGCTTTGCTTGGCCTGCTTGAGAAATTCCTCGTCGAGCGTCTCGTTCTTGAGGCGAAACGGCACGTTCATCAGCGAACGATCCGACTTGGCGACCGGCGAATAATAGAACTCGGTCTGATCGAGGAACTCATAGAGCACGTTGGCCTTGGCCCGGTTGATCTCCTCCATCTTCCGGAGACCGCCCAGCTTCTTCAGCCACTTAAAAACCAGACCGGCGATATAGACTGCGTACGTCGGCGGCGTGTTGAACATCCAGCCGTTGTCGGCCTGCACCTGGTAATCGAGCAACGACGGGGTGGCCGGCAACGCGGCGCCGAGCAAATCGTCGCGCACGATGACGATGGTAAGACCGGCCGGACCGATATTTTTTTGCGCCCCGGCATATATCAGTCCATAGCGCGCCACATCGATCGGCCGCGACAGAATATGGGATGACATATCGGCGACCAGCGGCACGCTGCCGGTGGCGGGAACCCAATGGAACTCAACGCCGCCGATGGTCTCGTTCGACGTGTAATGCAGGTATGCGGCGTTCGGATCCAGCTTCCAGGCGGCCTGCGGCGGCGCGTAGCTGAAGTTACGATCCTCGGACGAGGCGGCGATGTTGACTGCGCCGTATCGTTTCGCTTCCTTGATCGCTTTCTTGGCCCACTCGCCCGTATTCACGTAATCGGCGGATTTTTTGCCGCGCAGCAGGTTCATCGGCACCGCCGAGAATTGCAGCGTGGCGCCGCCCTGCAGGAACAGCACCTTGTAATTGGCGGGTATCGCGAGCAGCTCGCGCAGATCGGCTTCGGCCTGCTCGGCAATACCGATGAACGCCTTGCCGCGATGGCTCATCTCCATCACCGACACGCCGCTGCCGTGCCAGTCGAGCATTTCCCCTGCGGCCTGCTCGAGCACCGGTTCGGGCAATACCGCCGGGCCGGCGGCAAAGTTGTAGATTCGCGTCATTTAGAAAGACCTTGTGAAGAGTAAGACCGTATTACGTTTCCGGGTTGCCCCATCACCTTTCACCCGTTCACCCTTCACTGGTTTCATCCTCCTCGGGCTCGACGATTTTCTCGAGTCCGGCGAGCTTCTCGCCCTCGCCGAGATTGATCAGCCGCACGCCTTGTGTCGCGCGTCCCATGTCACGGATTTCCGAAATGCGGGTACGGATCAACACGCCGCCGGTCGTAATCAACATGATCTCGTCGTCGTCGCCGACGATCTGCGCGACCACCAGCTTGCCGTTGCGCTCCGAAGCCTGGATCGCGATCATGCCCTGCGTGCCGCGCCCATGTTTGGTGTAGTCGCCTATCGGCGTGCGCTTGCCGTAGCCGTTCTCGGTCGCAGTCAGCACCGACACCTTTTCGTTGTCGGCGGTCAGCAGCGATATCACGCGCGCGCCTTTCGCCAGCTTCATGCCGCGCACGCCGGCGGCGTTGCGGCCCATCGCGCGCACCGCAGTTTCCTCGAACCGCACCGCCTTGCCGGAGTCGGAGAACAACATGACGTCCTGCTTGCCATCGGTTTGGGCCACGCCGATCAGGTAATCGCCGTCGTCGAGATTGGCGGCGATGATACCCGACGGGCGCGGCCGCGAAAACGCCGACAGCGCGGTCTTCTTGACCGTGCCGTTGGCGGTCGCCATGAACACAAAATGCTCGTCGTCGAAATCATTGACCGCCAGCACTGCGGTAATCTTCTCGTGATCGAGCAGCGGCACCAGGTTAACGATGGGCTTGCCGCGGCTGGTGCGGCTGCCCTGCGGCACGCTGTACACCTTCAGCCAGTAGATGCGGCCGCGGTTCGAGAAGCACAGGATGAAGTCATGGGTGTTGGCGATGAACAGCTTCTCGACGAAATCGTCGTCCTTGGTGGTGGTCGCCTGCTTGCCGCGCCCGCCGCGCTTCTGTGCGGTGTAATCGGCCACCGGCTGGGATTTCATGTAGCCGCCGTGCGATAACGTCACCACCACCTCTTCGGACGCGATCAGGTCCTCCATCGACAGGTCCTGCGTGTGCTCCACGATTTCGCTGCGGCGCTCGTCGCCGTACTGCTTCTTCATGTCGCTCAATTCGCCGCTGATGATCCTGGTGATGCGCGCGGGCTTGGCGAGTATGTCGAGCAGATCGACGATTCTTTCCATCACCTCCTTGTATTCAGCGACGATCTTGTCCTGCTCGAGTCCGGTCAGCCGCTGCAGCTGCATCTCGAGAATGCGCTGGGCCTGGGCCTCGGACAGGCGATAGCCGCCTTTTTTCTGGAACCCCAGTTCGTCTGGCAATCCCTCGGGGCGCGCCGCCGAGGGGTCGACTTTCGCCAGCATCTCCTCGACCATCTTCGAGCGCCACAGCCTCGACATCAGCTGGTCCTTGGCTTCGGCCGGAGTCTTGGCCGCCTTGATCAGCGCTATCACGTCGTCCACGTTGGACAACGCTACCGCGAGGCCCTCCAGGATATGGCCGCGTTCGCGCGCCTTCTTCAGCTCGAACACAGTGCGCCGCGTCACCACTTCGCGACGATGGCGCAGGAACGCCTCCAGCATCTGCTTCAGGTTCAGCAGGCGCGGCTGGCCGTCGACCAGCGCCACCATGTTGACGCCGAAGCTGTCCTGCATCGGCGTCAGTGTGTAAAGATTGTTGAGTACTATCTCGGCCACTTCGCCGCGCTTCAACTCGATCACCGCGCGCATTCCGGATTTGTCGGACTCGTCGCGGATTTCGGCTACGCCCTCGATCCGTTTTTCACGCACCAGCTCGCCGATCTTGATAAGCAGGTTGGCCTTGTTGACCTGATACGGCAGCTCATCGATGACGATGGCCTGCCGGTTGCCCTTCTCCATGTCCTCGATGTGGGTGCGAGCGCGGATCACCACGCGGCCGCGCCCGGTGCGCAATGCGTCCTTCACGCCCGTCGTGCCATAAATGATGCCGCGCGTCGGGAAATCCGGCGCCGGCACGATCTTGATCAGGTCTTCGATGCCGATTTCCGGGTCCTTGAGCAGCGCATGGCACGCGTCGACGACTTCGTTAAGGTTGTGCGGCGGGATGTTGGTCGCCATGCCAACCGCAATGCCCGATGAGCCGTTGATCAGCAGGTTGGGAATTTTCGACGGCAGGATCAGCGGCTCGTGCTCGGAGCCGTCGTAATTCGGACCGAAATTGACGGTTTCCTTGTCAAGGTCATCGAGCAGTTCATGCGCGATGCGCGCCATGCGTATTTCGGTGTAACGCATGGCAGCGGCGTTGTCGCCGTCGACCGAGCCGAAGTTGCCCTGGCCGTCGATCAGCGGATAGCGCAGGGAGAAGTCCTGCGCCATGCGCACGATGGTGTCGTAGACCGCAGTGTCGCCGTGAGGGTGATACTTACCGATCACGTCACCGACGATGCGCGCCGACTTCTTGTAGGCGCGGTTCCAGTCGTTCGACAGCTCGTGCATGGCAAACAGCACGCGCCGGTGCACCGGCTTCAGGCCGTCCCTGACATCGGGCAGCGCGCGCCCCACGATCACGCTCATCGCGTAATCGAGATAGGAGCGCCGCATCTCTTCTTCGAGGCTTACCGGGATTGTTTCTTTGGCGAATTGGTCCATGAAAACTCAGAGAAATAACCGCAATTGGGCGGCACGAATAGCCGCCGCATAAAACATTAAATTTTATCATGCGCGACCACCCCGGGTCACGGTTATCGTGGCAAGGATCCATGGTTATCGACCGGTCAAGCCCGCCGCCGGCCCAGTATCAAACTTACCGCAACTATGTTATCATTTACATTAATATTGCTCTGGAACTCCCTTGG
>Ga0315281_10003274_pt1 | contig 23805 bp, 14 predicted proteins | sample YL17G07_0_MG_FD_204540 | JGI IMG/M metagenome (GOLD analysis project Ga0315281, IMG submission 204540) | Sediment microbial communities from Yellowstone Lake, YNP, Wyoming, USA - YL17G07_0 | ecosystem: Environmental > Aquatic > Freshwater > Lake > Sediment | place: USA: Wyoming | collected... | reverse complement strand
ACGAGAAAGTGTGGAACGATATCATGCCGAAGTACGGAATGAGTCCAGTCCCCGGGAACAGACGGAGCCTTGACATCGGTCGCTATGCCATGACTTATTGCCGGTTCTTCATCCCCGATGGAGAGCATGGATGGGAGGACTACAAGAAGGCGCTGAGCGATGTCGCCCGGCTCGCAACTGGATTGGGCGGTTCGATCTCTGCATGCACCGGCGTCGGCTTGAAGAACAGGGATGATCTCATCCTTGAGTTCTCGGACGAAGCTTTGGAGATGATGCGGACGATCAAGAAGGTCTTCGACCCGGACAACATGATGAACCCTGGGAAGAAGCTGCCATCGCGTGAAGCGGCTCGTTAGCTCACGGAGAGCCGTGTGTGAACCGGAACTGCTGGTCATCGATCAATGGGAGGGTTTTTGCACCGAGACAAAGACCTTCCGCATCCTCTTTTCCTCGTGAAAACCGAGTTCAGAGCCCGCTGGATGCTTGCTCGCCAAGTAAGGCACCGAAGACATTTCGCCTGCTGATGAGACTGGGCACGTGATTCAATATCAGACGTGCCGTCTCTGAATCATCTCAAATCCGATAATGAAGGACCAGCGAGGTCCCAGCGCCGGGAGGAACAATTATGATGCGCCAGTATATACGGTATCCGTTGCCCGGGGGGCTCAGAGGGGGCTGGTGAAGTGGCCGAGTCGAAGCGCATCTTGGTAGTGGCGATTGGCGTGGCATTCTGTCTGTCCGTTCTCGCGTTCCAACCGATGGTGGTAGGCAATCATGCACAGAACCGCAATGTTGCCCCGCAGACGACGAACGAGATCCCCTCAGCCTTCCGTGACATCACCAGATTCGTTACGGACTTGCTCAACAACACCGATGACACGAACGATTCGGACCATGACCTTCTCCCCGACTCGGTGGAGCTGGTAATCGGGACCGATCCTCAGAACCCTGACAGCGATTTCGACGGGCTGAGCGACTACCAGGAGGCTATGCTCGGCCTGAATCCCAACAAGGCGGATTCGAACGACGACCGCCTTTCGGATTACGTGGAAGTCACCGGCGTTGACCCCGATGTCGACGGTGATGGAATTCCGAACGCATGGGACGATGACAATGACAACGATGGCGTCGCCGACTACCTTGACTTCTCGCCGTTCGCCAAGACCCCGGTCCAGAGCTCCTTCCATGTCGACGTGAGCGCCTCTGGAAAGCCCACGTACATCTCGTTCGAGCTGAAGACAAAGAACCCCGACCACATGCGGCTGATCCTGCAGAGCTGGGATTGGCCGGCTGACAGTCAAGGCTCGCTCAAGGACCTCGACGGGTCGACCAGCGATGTCGTCATCACTCCCAGCCTGAAGATAACCTCGGACAGCCTTCCATCACAGAAGAAGATCATTGACTACGGGATAGTCATCGACGGCTCGTCCGCCTACGTCCCGCTGTTCCCAGTCTGGGACATGGGAAACATCGTCGCCCTCAAGGGCAGGATGTTCCTGCCGCAGAACGCCGTCCCTCTAACTACCGACCTCAATGTAAGCCTGATGTGGAGGGTTAGCGGGATCACAGACACCGAGACGAAGGCGTTCGCCATCCCCGGTGGCGCATATTTCAGCGTCCATCCCGACGGAGCGGTCACCGCGGATAGAAGCGTGGTCGGCGCCAACGAGACCTTCGCGTGGACGCCATTGTCGAGTAACAAGGCCGCGCTGAGGGCCGCGAACGGCATGTTCGTCGCGCTCCAGCCGAACGGGACCATCTACGCGTCCGCTGCGGAGATGACCTCGGAGTGCCAGTTCACTTTCGATTCCACTGGTGGCGGGGCCGTGAAGGTCATCGCGAGTAACGGCTGGCCTGTCGTCGCCTTGCCCGATGGAAAGTTGAGCGCCACCGGTGGGCAAGTTGGCAGCAGTGCCTTCGACGAGGTCGACCTTGGCGTCGCCCACTCGCCAATTGGTCTCGCGACTTACAATGAGGACTTCATGCTGACAGGAATGACGGTCAACGAGAACCACGGGACATCGATAGGGGTTTTCAGCGGCCCGGATCAGCAAAAGCTGATGGCGACTAATCTGCTCCTCGCATACGACTTCCTCAGAAACTCCTCAGTCAACCTCACGAGCGCCCCGGGCCTATTGACCGAGCATGACATTGACGGCATCTCCTGCGACATCCAGACGTTCGAGCACGAGGACTTGGCTATCCAGGCCTCGACCTCGACTATGATTCCCGCTGCGGTGGATGCCATACCTGCGGGGCAGACGCTCCCTGTCATAGTTGGCCTCCAGGACAGCTTCGCTGGCCTCGACCTGTCGGAGCTATCAGACCATTACATCGTTGGCGGCCCGCTCTCGTTTGATTTGACCGGACAGCCGATCGTCGTCTCTAAGGTGCTAAGGTCGAGTTGGTACCAAGGCGGAAGCAACACCCCGCTCGAGCTCTACCAGGTCATCGACCTGATGCGTTCGTGGGGGATGAGCAACGACTCGTTCGAGACTGCGGCCGGCCTCGTGTCCGCTTGGTACTGCGGTGAGGAGATAGTCACCTCCGTCGGCGACATGGTTGTCAATCACACGGTTCCAGAGGTCGTCTTCGTGGATGACATCCTCGATGGAATCCTGACGAAGGGCCTGGACGCCATCGGCCACCTGATGAGCGCGGTCAAGGTCCTGGACTCCGCTTATGCGTTCTCCGAAACCTTCGCGCGGATGGGCACCCTCACGAAGGCCGCCAGCCAGAGCACATGGAACCTGTTCAAGACCACGTACAACTCGGTCAAGCAGGGCTTGGAGCTGACGAGCAGCACCAAGCTCTTCGAGCGGCTCTCGACCGTGCTGGACGTCATCGCGGTGGTGATAGCATTCGCCATGTCCCTCTACGCTCTCTTCTCCATAGGCGAGGAGCTCGGCTGGGGCGCGGTGGGTACGGGCATCGCCGTCACGTATGCGGTCGTCACGCTCGCATACGCCATCGCATTGGTCGTCCTTTCGTCGATCGCGCCCCCGTACGGTGCGATCATTGCTGGAATCATCGCTATCATTGATGTCTTCGCCCAGCTACTGTTCGACTTCGACTTCCTGGGCAAGTTCATCGGGTGGCTCGTCGACTGCTTCACCGACGTGAGGACCAGGAGCGATGTCTCCCTAGGCTATGTCCGCTCGGACATGACATTCACGGACGTCGACGGTAACGGCATCGATGTGGGGGACAACATTACCTACACCAGCTGGCTCTACGGGAACGCCACGATCACCGGAGACGGCAGCTATCAGGACCTGGTCGATAGCAGCATCACCCCCCATCAGGTGCTCTGGGCTCCTTGGGGGTCCCGGTCCGTCAGCGGGGGCTCGACCGTCGCCAAGTCCACGACCTACTCCGCTACGCAAAAGACCGTTCTGTATCAGACCCAGGCCTGGCTCAGGCCGGGCATAGGGATGGTGAACTTCCCGGTCGCGGTGGGCCTGTACTCGGACTACACCGTCTACTACGATGACTGCTGGTGGTTCTTCGGTTGGTGGTGCGACCGGAAGTCGCAGTCGAACGACCCGGCCAACACGCAGGTCTCTCAGTGGACTACCATCTACTTCGATGTCATGCCCGGCAGCATAGACGATTTCTACAACTGGAGAGCCCTTCCCTCGATGGACTCTGACGGGGACGGCCTGAACAATACAGCGGAGGTGGCCGCGGGGACCGATTCGTGGTCCTGGGACACCGACGCTGACGGCCTCGGGGACCAGTACGAACTGCAGATAGGCACCGACCCGAGGAACGCCGATACCGACGGCGATGGCCTCGGCGACAGGTTCGAGGTCGCGAGAGGGTACGACCCGACCAACGCCGACTCGGATGGCGACCGCCTCAGCGATTACTTCGAGTACCGCGGGTGGGCCGTCGACATCATCTACAGGGGCCATGAATATGCCTGGATGGTCAATTCGGAACCCAACCTCGTGGACACCGACAACGACGGCGTCAGCGACTATGACGAGTACTTCTCCTTGTTGAACCCGAGGAGCGCCGACACCGACGGTGACGGGGTGAGGGATGTCGCCACGAACTACTATGTCACGAAGATGGAGTACGACTCGACCTTCTCCCCGCCCATCGAGAGCTACTCCCCCACCCTGCTAGCGGTGGACGCGGACGGGATGGTCTACACCACGGTCGGATGGGACAGCTCGGACATCGTGATGATCAACCCCAACGGCAGCCTCGCTGGAGAGTTCCAGGCGGCTGCGCATCCGCACGACATCGACGTGCTGAAGGTCGATCTCCAGGGCGACCCCACGACGCTGGTCTTCGCCACCGCCGACCAGTTCATATCGATGTACTCCACGGACGGGACGCGTCTCGGGCAGATCTACATAGGCGACCTCGAGTCCCCGGGGGATAACGGTTTCTGGAGCGTCGCGCTCGACCCGAATGGTCCCCAGCCGGGGACGTACTACCTGTATACCATCACCCGCTTGAGCCACGTCTACAAGCTCCTGATGAACGGGACCAGCATGGAAGCCGTTGCCGCGACCTGGGGAGGCTACGGGAACGGCCCAGGCCAGCTCGAGACGCCCTACTTCGGGCTCATCGACGTTGGCCTCGACGGGAGCGTCTATGTGTGGGACGATGGGAACAACAGGATCGACAAGTTCGGTCCTGATGGCACATTCCTGACGATGTGGGGCGAGTATGGCTACCAGGACGGCCAGTTCGACAACATGAGGAGCGTCGCGGAGGACGCGGACGGCAACCTCCTCACATTCGACGGCGGAGGCGATGCGGCCAACAGGATACAGAAGTTCGATCCTGACGGCAGGTGGCTCTTCACGTATCGGGAGGCCTGGGGGGTCTCCATGGATGTCGACCGGTGGGATTACATCTACATCTGCAACTGGGACAATGTCTCCAAGTGGAAGAACATCTACGAGCCGGTCAATCCGGAGCCCGCACCCGTGTTCGTGGATGCGGACGGAGACGGCCTGACGGACGTGCAGGAAGCTGCCGGATGGAACATCACGGTGGAGTCCAAGCATGGGACATCAGTGCACCATGTCACGAGCGATCCGATGGCGCCCGACACGGATCTCGACGGGGTTTCGGATGCGAACGAGTCGCGCCTCGGGTCGGACCCGCGGTCCGCAGATACCGACGGCGATAAGCTCACCGACCTCGAGGAGTTGAGGCTCGGCACGGACCTCACCAACTGGGACACGGACGGGGACGGCCTCAGCGACGGCCAGGAGGTCAAGTTCGGGAGCGACCCGATGGACCCCGACTCCGACCATGAGGGCCTGTCGGACTACCAGGAGTTCGTGGCTGGCACTGACCCGAACAAGGCCGACACGGACGACGACGGCCTGAACGACCTGAAGGAGGTCGGCTACGGCTCCGACCCGACCAACGCGGACACCGATGGGGACATGATGTTCGACGGGCAGGAGTACGCGCTCGGTGCGGACCCTGGCGTCAATGACACCGACTCGGACGGCATAGGCGACGGGTTCGAGATGCTCTACGGCACGAGTGCGACCTCGGGCGATTCCGACGGGGACCACATCTCGGACGGGTTCGAGGTCTCCGCATTGATGAGCCCCCTGTCCAACGACACGGACGGCGACGGGGTCAACGACTCGACGGAGCTGGATCGTGGCCTCAACCCCTTGAGCCGCGACTCCGACGGGGACGGCGTGCCAGATTCGCTCGACAAGGACTACCAGATCAAGCTCGACGGTGAGATAGTGCTCGCATGCGACGATCCGCAGGAGTGCGTCTCGTTCATCTCCGAGCTTGGGCGGAACGCCACCGTGAGGGTGGTAAGCGTCTCCGAACTCCTGGCGAGCCACACGCACGCAAGGTACATAGTGCTGGTGGGCGACCCACTCGCCGCATCGGGCACCACCGGCGGCCTGATCCACGAGCTGCTTGCAGACTCCGGGGACGTGCTGGAGCATATGACCGCCTCCGATTATGAGCGCATGGCGGTCAGGTACGGCCTCTGGAGTGAGACGCAGACGGTAGTGATGCTTTCGCACGTGTACAGCTCTGACGCCATCAGGGTCATCGGCGTGCTCAAGAGCATGCGGATGAGCGTGTCGGCAGGAAGCATATTGGTTGATTACCTCAACCCGAGGGCGTGCTTCAGACTGGACCAGATAGACGCGACCAGGGTCACTGACACATTCGTCTGGGGCTGGCTCGGCAACATGACGACCTTCAACGTGAGCGTCAAGAAGCTGAACGACACCCAGATTTCTCCGAGCCTGTCCGGCTCGGTCGTCCTCTCGCCCGGCGAGGTCATCATGGATAGGTACGTCAGGATAGAATTCCAGCCGCATGATCCGGGTTCGACGAGCGCGGTCATGGGTGCACTGGTCAAGATATACTACACGGCCGCCGACCTCGACCTGAACGGCGATGGAGACAGCAACGGGTCCGAGGACCTGAACGAGGCCTCACTCGAGCTCTTCGTCCTCGGTCCGGCTGGTGGCTGGACGAGGCTCTCCGACATCGTCAACACCACCGGCGTGAACACGACCGAACTGGAGCTGTACGGCAAGTCCTACGCGGGCTACCTGTGGGCCAATGTCTCATCGCTGTCATTGTTCGGCATAGCGGGCCTCACGAACGGCGCTCAGCCGACACCCGGGGAACTATATGACGAGCTGCGGCAGATCATCCACGGGTTTGCGGATGCTGGCGTGCTCAGCAAGGGCAGGGCGAATAGCCTGTTGCAGAAGGTGAACGCGTCCGAGAATCAGTGGCAGGAGAGGCCTGACGGACCTGCCGCGTCGAACATACTAGAGGCGCTGGTCAAAGAGACGCTGTCCCTGATCAAGACAGGCGTGCTCACGCAGATGCAGGGAGACTCGATCCTGGGCAAGGCGAACGAGATTTGGGCGGCGATTCAGCCGCCCTGACAGACTCCACCATAGATAGTTCCGAAGTCCAGAAGTCACGGAAGGGATTCGTCCGGTTTGCAGGCCGCTGCATATGAACCAGGTGTGAGCACCGAGATGCACCGTAAGGATTGACGAACAGGGCGAGAAGATCAGGGATCCTCACGTCGAAAGAAGGAGTCTCCACAGTGGGAACATCTTGATAGCCACGCCACCGACCTCCATGGTCCCCAGCCGGTCCCTGGTGACCAAGAAGGCCTTGTCGCAGTCGTGGATATCACAGAATCGAACCAGCCCTTTCGCGTCCGATCTGTATATGCTGCTCTGGAACTTCACCTCTATCGGGATCGGCCCGGACCTCGAGGGAAGGACCATGTCGACCTCGTTCCCCTGTGGATCCCGCCAGAAATAGACCTTCGATGCTCTTGAAAGATGGTTGAATGCAGCTGTCTCCGCAAGCCTGCCGAGTTCCTGACTCCCCACCGACTCATCCAGCCCAAGGAGCGAGCCTATGAGTCCGTTGTCCGTCAGATATGCCCTCTTGGATGACCGCGCCTGTTTTACCATGCTCTTCGTGTAGTTGTAGCATGTCGACGTAAGCATCGCACGTTCCAGGACTGACAAATACTTCGACGCCGTCTGTGCCTTCATGCCGATGTCTGGCGCGATGTTCGCTATCTCGAACCTCTGTGAGCTTATCGACGCCAGTATCTTGAGGAGGTGCATCATGCTTGCAGGGTTAGCAATGTCCTCCGTCTCTGGCAGATCATGGTACACGACCCGCTCCAGGACCGATTGTCGGATGTACGTGTGAACCTTCGAAATTGGGCGCATACTGACCGTCTCTGGATAGCCCCCTCTGATGAGATACTCGATCAGTGCATTCGAGACTTCATCTTTGATGAGCATGATCGACCCTGGCATCTTGGATCTCGACCAGATCGGCGGCAGGCGCGATGACTCGACCCCTCTGAACCTTAGGTACTCGCGGAACGTGAGAGTCGGAACTGTGACATCAAACGCCCTCCCCGCAAGGCTCTCCCCCATTCCCCTCCTGATCCCAAGCGAAGAAGAACCCGATGCGAAGATCTTCACGTTCGGTTGCGTCTCATAGACGCGCTTGAGCATCGTGGACCAGTCACGGATGAATTGAATCTCGTCGAGGAATAGGAAAGCTCTAGCCTGCTTGGACGGCTTTGACGGAATCACGTTGTTGAGGAAATACGACACGACATCCTCAAGAACGGTGTGTTCTCTGCTGAGCACCTCGTCGAACGAGAAGTAGAGGATGTTCCTTGGATGTATGCCTCTGTCAAGCTGCGCCTGCATAGTCTGGAACATCGCCGTGGTCTTACCCGACCTCCGCGGACCCGTGATCAGGACTATCTGACGGTCCTTGAGGTACTTGGCGATCTCCTCCGTTGCATCCCTCGGATAGATCTTGCCAACGCTCTCATGGAGAATCTCTCCTTTCCATTGAGGATTGGAGACCGACATCTGCCTGATGAGTTCTTCATTCACGGTCAATCAATGTAATTTCGAATTTATAATGATTTCTAATAAGTCTATAATTACAGGGAGTTGTCTCTCTTGAACGAGAGGTCTTCGTGCATTCGCTGTGGAATGCAGACCAGAGGGAGTTGTTCCGTTCTTAGTAATGCGGTACGATTCATTGTAATGCCTGCGTTCATATAGGCTGAGCACTCTGAGATGTCACACTGGGCAAGCGGTTAAATACGGACCCAGTAGTAGTATGGGTAGAGCCAGCAGAAAGGGGGTGTTTTGAAGCCATGCCAGCCAATGACAACTACTTAGGGTACATGACCGCCGACCTGGAGCTCTACCTCGGTGAATGGGTTGCCTTCTGCAACGGCAAGGTGATTTCACACGATCCGAGCTTCAAGAGAGTCTACGTTGAGGCAAAGAAGCGGTGCCCTACCAAGAGGCCTCTTCTGACCAGCGTGCCCAATCATGACACGATGATTTTCTGATGGACCGGCTCGCATGAACTTCAAGTACAAGTCGTTACTGCGGAAGGATGGCCCCCCCGCGAAAGCATTGAACTAGTCGCTGGTCCTTTCCTACTCGGGGCTAGTTATGGATATCGAGAGGCTTTCTCGAAGAGCGAGCATAACCACTGATATGTTCAATTACTCTTTCCAGCTTGACCTGGAGACCAAGCTCAGACTCTTCGCTCATCAGGGCTTCAGGTTCCTTCATTGGTGCGATGACTGGGACAATGGCGTCCTCTATTCCAAGGAAGATGTCAAGCTGTTCAGTCAACTCGTAGAGTCCCACGGGCTCAAGTGCCAAGATGTCCACGGGTCCGACGCTCCGGGCATCAAGATCGGTTCACAGGACGAGGGCGCGTTCGAGAAGTATGTCCAGTTGCTCAGGAATCGAATAGAGTTCTGTTCCGCCATCGGGGGCGATGCAGTCGTTGTACATCCTCCGAAGGCGGCCTCGGATTATGCGCGATCGTGCAAAGCCATGGAGAACGTGAGGACACTCTGTGAGGACCTCGGTATCGTCCTTGCAGCGGAGAACTGCTTTCCCGACGATGACAAGGTCCTCGTACAATACTTCGAGAAGTTCACGCCTGAATTCGTGGGCTACTGCTTCGACTCAGGTCACGCCAACATCTACAACAACATCGATGACCTGATGAAGTTCAGCAACAGGCTCAGGGTCTTGCATCTCCATGACAACCGAGGAAAGGAGGACAACCATCAACCCCCGTACTACGGGACAGTCGACTGGCAGAGAGTGATGCACTGGATCGAACAGAGCGGCTACTCTAAGCCCCTCAACTTCGAAATAACGCATCGACCTAGATACTTTGAGGGCACTGCGGAGGAGTACCTGGACTATGCAGCTAGGTCGATCCTGAAGGCCCTATCCGCCGGCACCTAAGCGAGATTTTCGATTTCATGGAATGCAAACGTCTCTAGTTGGGTTCTCTGTTTGTGCGCGTGCGTACCACGCGCGTCGGGTGGCCGGTTCAGTTTCAATCTCCTTCCCGACGGTGCGCGCCTTTCCTCTTTCGGAGCTTCTTCATCGCCAGAGTCTCAAGCGTGGCCTTGATGGGAGACACAATGCCCTTCGCCTCCTCAAGCTCCTGAAGCCTGGTGGCGAGGAAGGCCTCCAGGATGACATCCCTATTCTGATGCACACACTCGCTCAGAATCACTTCCCAATCGAGACCCCGTTCTGCAAGGAGAGCCATGTCGTCAAGGTCTCCGGCTCTCTCGGTCACGCTCTTGAAGAGGAAGATATCTTCCGGTGCAACGAGGTTGATTGTGAATCTTCCATACACGCCGTGACGTGTGGAGCGACTGATTATCCCCTCGGTGATTCTGAGTTTCCTGCATACCGTCTCCACGAACATGTCGAAGCGCGTGCCCCGGTCGTCCTGCATCATGGTCATTGTCCCGAGTCGTCTATAGGTGTCATCCTCCGGTCTGGCAACAGTGAAGTCAGCACCAGATAAAGCGGTCCTGACCGCCTCTGCGTCCTCATCAGACATCATGACAAGATCGATGTCCTTGGTTGCGACCTTCGCATTGTAGAGGATCATCGCGCAGCCACCGATGAGATACGCGGTCACGTCGTGTGGAAGCGATGCGCCGATTCTCGTCAGCGATTCCTCAATATCATTCTTGCTGGACAGATTCTTCTTTGCCATCGACCCCTTCCTCCGTTGCTGCCTGATCCATCACGACCTCGAAATGACTGCCGTCTAATTCCTCTCCTATCCCTTGAAGTCCTTGATGAGACCCTCCAACTCGGCATTCACTCCATACCTTCTCGCCTTTGCTCTGAGCTGATTGATGTTCCGCCCAAGCGTCTTCCGATCCCAGAGCATCTTCACCGCACTCATCTCCCTTGAGCCGAGTGGTCTTATTAGTAGCGACTGCAGTAATACTTCATCTGGCGTTCTCCGCCAGCCTCCACGAGGATGATAGTAGTAGTGCCAGTCCTGAACTAGCGGGACGCCGTAGCCATCAAATGCCGAGAATGCCGTCCTTCTGAAGCTGTCGCCCTCCTCCCTGGCTTTCGTTCTGACTATGAACTCTTTACCCCGCTCCCATATCACTACCGAATCTGAGGAGAATGCCGAAGCTTTGCGTTGATTTGAGAAAGACATGAGCTCGCGAACGAAGTCCGCGAATGGCAGGAATCGGTCTGACAACTCGTAGACGCCCCGTTTGTGGGCACTTAGGATTCCGACCCCCCTGAATCTGCTGAGCACCGTCTGGAGTGTTCTGGCCGATACTCCCGAGGATGAGAGGATTTCCTTTCTAGTTGACGCTGGTTGCATTGCGAGGGAGGCAACAACACGAAGAGACGCGAGCGAGAGGACCTCCTCCAATCTCATGTGACCGTACTCGTTGAGAATCCTCCTGAGCATTGAGGCGTGCTTCATCTCTGAGAAAAATAGTGAACTGGACGCTCCATTCCAGCGGACCTCCACGATTCCCTTCGACTCGAGCGATCTAACCAGCCGAGTCAGCTCGGACTGGGGCATTCCCAAGGTGATGGCGACTTCCTTCCTGGGCAGCCCTCCGTCCCGGAGGCATCTCAGCAGTGCGATCTCTCTTGGGAAGAGCTCGATTTCTACATCTTTCATTGCAATCTATGCTAATTAGTATATAAGTACTTAACATTTATTGCCTAACTGCACGAGTTGGTGGTTGCCTGCGAGAAGGAGCTTCATCATATCGAGTTGGACATCGATCTGACGGTCCACTCCTGTGGGCGGAAGAGATGGCGCTCAAGAGCGAGCCTGTACGGGGAATCGTCTGGGACCCGAGATTCAGCGTAACCACATGATGTCAGGTCAGCCCTGTTCAGAGTAACTTCGATTTGATGCACACTGTACTATGATACAATGTTTGCATGCCAATCCTATGCACTATGATGCAATATGGAACTTTGGCCAGCTCTGCGGAGTATAAATAGGTGTCAACTGCGGATTGACACCCTATATAAGGATCCGATGCAAGCCGCTGGACACCTACACGTGCGAGGTATCTCTTGGTCAGGCCTGCATTTAGGGGAATGCACACACTTGGAGCAGCAAAGCTGCGGGGGGCGTCGAGACGTGCTGCATGTACCGGGAAAGATTAACTGGTCGGTTTAGTTCCTCCTGTTGATGGAATGCGAGACGCTTTCCGACATGAGAAGAAGGGAAGCGCTGTTCATCGCATGGCTCAAACGCAATAGGGCAGGCAAGACGTTGAATGTCTGTAGAAGGAAGCTCAGACATCTGGAATTGAGTGAGGATGTCCTCGCATCATTCCCGAGCGGCATGATTTGCATTCAGAGGCAATATGGTGAAGAGTTTGTCCATCTCGAGGATCGAACATGGGCGGATGAGTTCGCGAAGTCCCATCAGGTTATGGTGCTGCATCATGCCCAGCACTTCAAACAGAAAAAATACTTACTATAACAAAAAAGATATATATGGTTTGATATTGAGAACCTGGAATGAATTCGGGTGTGTTAACGATGAAGAAGGATAGGACGGGTTCAGTGCACGATGGAGTCAGAGACGTCGACGTCCCATTCGGAGGACTGTTCGGCAGCATATCCCAACAGAGGGTGCTCCAAGAGCTGGTCGCTGATCCCTATTCGACCTATACTCCAAGGGACCTCACAGAGCTGACGGAGCTCACAGAGCCGACGGTGCGAGAAGCGATTAATGCTCTGCTCCGACTAGGGATTCTGAGGAACATATCTCGGCGCAAGATGCGACCAGTGTATCAGGTGAATCAAGATTCGAAGAGAATGGTCGCGTTGATGTTTCTCAGCTACGCTATTCTAGACGATGAGTACAGCGAGGATCATCTGATCGACGCCGTCAAGTGCTATCACGAGTCGGTCCACTCTACCAGCCTCGAGCTCGAGCCAGGAGAATTGACAAGCGTGATGTACGATTCCTACTGGAGCATTGCGAAAGAGGCGCTTTCAGGAGAGAAGGCGTATGTAGCTGCATCCGAGGGGGTGTAGGAGTTGGCAAAGAGGCAAGAATCCACTCCAGAGCCGACCACCCGAGCCGGGGGTACGAAGATCTCAGTGGATCTCAAAAGGATCTACGAATTCGATGCTGGAGATATTGTGCCAGACATCAACGCAACCAGATACTCCAACCTGGCCTACATCCAGGTTACGCCGCGGGACCTCTACATAGATTTCCTGGAGATGCCGGGCGTCAAGAAGGACGGCCGCATGGTCGTGGGCGGGGTTAGGATCTATATGTCCCACGTAGCGGGTCAGAGACTTTCGCAGGCTCTGGGACGGACCATTTCAGAGGTTCTCGAGAAGGGCAAGATCGAGGGACTCAAGAAGTGACATGATCGTCGAGCGCGGTCCTGCACTTCATGGTCTTTCGTTCCCATAGAATCGTGATGTTTATTGGATTTGCGCGTGCATTGGATCGGACTGCCGCTGCATGTAACGCAAATTCCCACTAGGAGACTGAGTCATGGACGGGGTCGTGGGCCGCGATCCGTGGGTTCTCTGTCAGCAAGCCTACCTCGAGGCAATCAAGAGCTACTACGCTACGAAGACTCTGCAGACAATGGAGCGAGGCTTCAGGACGATACACAGGGCTTTCCTCGAACTACTGAAGGAAGGCAAGGTCAGCACCACAAACCCTCGGAGGATAACCAAGGACGACATTGCGGCTTTCATGGAATGGATGAGGACGAGGAAGACGAGGCACGGCACCAGTCTTGCACATTCCACTCAATCCAACTACATGAACTATCTCAATGGATTCCTGCGGTTCGAGAACAACGGGGTGATCGACCAGATGAGGAAGCTGCACTATGTGCGTTTCCCGCAGAAGGTGTCTGCCGAGGTCAGAGTGTTGGCTGAGTCGCGAGTCGAGGAGATCCGGTCGAAGCTGAGAACGATGCCTGGATACGAGGGCGCCGTGGCGCGGTTCATGGTCGCGATGTATGCGTATTCAGGGCTCAGGAGGTCAGAACTCCGGCGAGCCAGGCTGGAGGACCTAAGCATCGACACATGGACCATCGTCGTGGCTCACCCCAAGGGTGAGAGCAGCTGGGCTGTCGCGGCGCCTGCTCGGATACTGCCACCTGCCCGTGAGACCGCGGTCAAGTTCCTGAAGGAACGAAATCGCTACCTCGCAAATGCGGGCATCGAGTCATGCGAGGCTCTCGTGCCTAAGGTGACGGAGGGGATCGCGGACTATTGGACGGACGGAATGTGGGGCAAGGTCAAGGCGGCGGCAGAGAGGTGGTCAGGGATCAGATTCCGGATCCAGACCTTGCGAGCGACCTTCGGGCAGATGTTGATAGATTGGGGAGGTCGTCCTGACGCGGTCTCTAGAGCGCTCAGACACAAGACCACGCGGACGACCGAGCTCTACTACGCGAGGATTCGCCCCGACCATGCATTCCGCCTCCTCGACGAGGCTTACGATTCCGCGCATCCGGAAAAGAGGCCCACACCAAGAACCGCAAATTGATAGAAGGCCCGATCACTCCGGTGCGTGGAGCCGGACGTATACCGTGAGATGCACTCGCGGGATTTTCAATGGAACCGCCGCAGGTAGTACCTTCGGCGTTCATCTTGGGAGAGCGACACCCAGATTCTGCCACTAATAGGGGCAAAGTCGACTCTTCTCAACACCGACGCTGACTATATAACTGGGGCGACGCACTAGTATCACACCGGCGTCGCATCGTAGCTGACTCTCTTCAGAAGGGGCGACTGCCGACGGCGTGGAAAACAAGCACTAGTATCGCAGTTCTTTGATGGTGAAGAATGTATTGCCATCCTCCGCAGCCCGGGGATCTGGCAGCCTTCTTGCTGCTTCTGCTCTGAGATGTTCAAACCATAAGCTGCGCAGGGAACAAGACCCGGACTCTTCCCGACAAAAGCTCATAGAGGGGGAAAGGCGATACCTAGCAGAGAGGAATGGCAGTTTACATTGGGCTCCGTACTTTGGCCGGTTTCGTCCTTTTGTTGATCGTATTCGGCCTCGCTGTCTATTGGGTAATCAAGGCTCTTGTCCGGGGTAAGAAGGAGTCTTTTGTCCGGAAAAGGAAGGAGACTCTTTTCCGGAAAAGGAAGGCGGCTCTTGCCCGGAAGAAGAAGGAGGCTCTTCTCCGGAAAAAGAAGGAAAGGGCTTAGCGCCTCGGAAAAGCCCATGGGGGAGGAAAGGCCCGCCTGTGATTCAACCCCTGGGAACAGTGTCTTTGAAGGTTCTGTAGAACAGCGATATCGCAACGACGTAGAAACCAGTTGCCAGGATGAACGGGACATCGTACATCCCTGAAGCCAAGAGCATTCCACCCACGATCGTGGTCGCGCTGTTCGGGACCCTCCAGACGATCGAGTTGATCGCGCTTGCGAGGCCTCTCTCCTCCTTGGACACTAGTCCCATCATGAAGCTATCGGACAGAGGACTGGCCATATTCATCAGTGCGGCTCTTCCCAGATACACGATTGATGCAAGCGCTGCCCCTGGAACATACGCAAGGCTTAGCATCAGCACCGTGGAAAGGCTCTGTGTCAGCACTATCGCTCTGATGATCCCGTATCGCTTCGCTAGCCTGGCACTGATGATCGCGGCAAGGCCGATCATGATGTTGGATATCGCCAACAACGGGCCGCTGTAGGTATCAGGTAGATCGAACTTCAGGAACAGCCAGGTCGGAATCAGCGGAATGATGAATCCCGCGCCGAGGCCGATGAGACTGTTGATGGTCGAGAACTTGAACAGCGGGCCCTTGCTCTCCGGGAGCAGAAGTGTTTTCTTGGGTCGGAGATCCTCTATGTAGCCCTTCAGCAGACTCCGAAGGAAGAAGAAGGACGCCGCGACCAGGACCGCCATGAACAAGAAGGCATAGCTATGGACAGTTCTGGAATCGAATCCGGTCAAATCTGAGATAGCGGGAAAAAGAAGAGGGAAAGCGAAGCCTATCCCGAAGCCCGCGTTGCCGACAATGAAGGAAAGGGAGAACGCCTCGTTCCTGTTCTCCGGATTCGTCATGTCGGCGATCAGAGTGTTCCAGCTCGCCATGAACGCCCCTTCGCCGATGCCCGCGATTGCCGCTGCTATCAACAAGTATGCGAAATCAGTTGTGAATGCGTAGACCAGGAGCATCGGGAGCATGGCGAGGACCCCAAGCTGCAGAATGCCTTTTCTGCCTCTTCGGTCCGAGAACATGCCCATCGGAATCGCGGCGATGACAAACACGAGACCGTTCACTCCAAGAAGGATGCCGACTTGCCCGGAGTTCATGCCGGTCTCAGGAAGATAGGCGGAGACCGCAATCAAGAAGTACCCGAAGGCCGCCGTCACGGCCGTGCTGAGATATATCAGCCATTTGACTCTTTGTGGAACGGTTGAGAAGATCCTTCTTCGAGCTGGTATGCTTGGCCCAGATCCCTCTTCGTCCACGAATTGGAAACCAATTCCTTCTAAATGGAGCTTACGGTTCGCGCGAGCGCACACACAGTCAAGGCGTTTCAACTTACATGAGACGATTCGCCAAGAGAAGCCCATATTGGAGGAAAGGTGACCGATGTTCACAAAGAAGATATCGTACCCTTTTTGCGGATACAAGGCTGCAGGCCATTCATTCAGGAGCTTTTTTGAGGATTATGGCATCCAGCTCTAGTCACCGGCAGATTCCGGGCCCTCGCACATTTTATCTTCAACATTGAATTGAAATGTTCAAACCTATGACCCCAGAGAGACCATGGGGAAAGAAAGGCTGACTGACGAGAAAGTATTTGTAGCGTTGAGCCATTATTTCTCCTGAACCTGTTCGCGGTTCGAGGGGGGAGAGAAGTGAGGAGAGGAGATGTGGACATCCCGTCCACGAGATCAGAGGATTTGTACTCGACGGCATCGAAGAACCGGTCGGGCGAACGGCTAATGAAGCTCATGGCCTTGACCGTGGTAGCGGTCATGGTTGCTGCTGGATTTGTGATGCTAGCACCGGCATTGAAATCAGATCATGACCAGTCTCAGACTGCTCCTGAGGAGAACCAGGCAAGCATTGCGGTCAGTGGCACTCACTACCTCAATACCACGATCTCCAACATGTTCGAGTCCTATCAGAAGGTCACGACCCCGACTGGAGGGTTCCAGACTGGCACCCCGGGGATCAACGACTGGTGGGCACTCAGGCAAGCCTATTACGGTGATGTCATCTTGCGGAATCAGTACCCCTATGTCATCGGAATCTTCCCGTACAGCGCAGAGGTTCCCCCAGCCGGCTTGGCAATACCCACAATGAAGTACGGACTCTACTCATTCTACAGGACAACGATCGATTCTAGCATAACGACAATCGGGACAGGCCCGGGCATGCCTCTCGGGTTCGTGCCGATCCTTGGAACGCCATGGACGACATACTCCGCTATGTCTGGCGGATGGGTCAATTGGTCCTACTACCTTACCTACGCAACATCGGCTGACATTGCTGCGGCGCAGGCGGGCACTGGCTACATGAATAGATACTATGGCGTGACGCCCGCCCAATTCCAATTCGCCGGCGCCAATGCGAACGATGGCTGGTACGTCGACTTCCAGGGCAAGGTTGACTTCAACAGGGATGCTGCCAAGAAATTCCTAGGCCTCACGGGAAGCGCAGACCTCAGGAGCCAATTCATTTTCAACAATACTGGTTCCAACCTTGGCAAGATGAACGCCTCCTGGTCGGCGTTCTGGACCAGGGATGGTGGCTCCGGCCCCACTGGTTACAACGACACCTATTGTGCCTATGACTACTCGCTGGACGCCTATCCCATCAGAATGTTCCTTTCCGTGGACCCTGTCTCAACCGCCAACAAGCTGGTCCTGAGGATTTATGGCATCGCGTGGGGCGTCGAGATCCTCGTGCTCAGGTACATGGATCGAGCCGGAATCTACTCGAAGGGGATGGCGTCCCCCGAGGACTGGTACCTTAACGGGACCGCGTCCCCCTACGGCACGGACATCAAGAGTCGCATGGTTTGTGTATACAGCATGCTCGCATGGAAGGACACAGGATTCTTCAGTCCGGCCTGGTACCTCGACTTCATGCACATAGACTACGCACCGAATAGCGCGATGCACCCTGGCTGGCTCTCCAGGTATAACCCATACATGGCGACCAAGACCTACAAGCCAACGTATATGACGTGGAGCCCAGGCACGCTCACATACGGCACGGGTTGCGCCTACCCGTACCCTCCGATGAACTATAACCTGCTGGCCAACGAGAAGCTTGTCGTCAAACTCCCAGATTCGAGCAGATCGGTCGCCGGATACATGCCATACAAGGGTGTGGGGACCACCGACACGCTCACTGTTGCGAAGCTGGCGGAGCTCAACTCCCATCTTGTCTGGGGGGAGATAGGACTAGGCAGCACCTTCCCGACCACGCTACGGAGCGCCATGTACTACGATCACGCGACGAAAACCCTTACATTGACAGGCCCGATGACGCTCGCGAGGAACCCGAACACGGCATTCCCGTTGCTTAACGCGACCGGATCGCCGAGCTTCAGCTTCGACGTGATGCGCGTCAGCGACTACTCGATGGCGATCGTGGAGGCAGTACCCTACAACGCGGGACAGACCTATCACCTACAGCTGACCGCGAAGAACGTCACCGGTGCGACGGTGACAGACTGGAACGGCACAGTGGCGCTATCACAGAACGGCGGTGTGCTTCTCGGCGCCTCGTATCACACCTTCGTTCCGGCAGATGCCGGAGTCTGGACGACGACTATCCAGTTCTCCGATCCTAGCCTTTGGAGAGTCGACGCGACCGATTCATGGTTCCCGCTCGATGTCACGGAAACGCTCCAGCAAGGTGGACTGAATAGGCCACCAGTGGCCTTCATCAACTCGGTATCCCCCAACCCCGCGCTCCAAGGCCAGACGATAAACTTCGCCGGGAGCGGAATTGCCTTCGGAGGAACAATCGCCGGCTGGACGTGGAGGGAAGGAAACTCGATCCTGAGCACATCGGCGTCCTTCTCGACGGCTTCCTTGACGCCGGGGCTGCACCAGATCTACTTCTCTGTGACAGATAGCAGCGGACTGCAGTCGAACGACGCGTACGTGCTGGTCACAGTCCAAGCCGATCAACCGCCTGTCGCTGTCATCGACTCGGCGAGTCCTAATCCGTGTCAGGTCGGAGGGTTGGTGAGTTTCGTGGGCCACGGAACCGATTCCGACGGGTACATCATAGCTTGGAAATGGCGCGAAGGCAACAACGTACTAAGCACTTCTGCCTCTTTCTCCACCTCGTCCCTTTCGCTTGGGACTCACACGCTATACTTCAGCGTGGAGGACAACGCTGGCCTCTGGTCGAATGAGGTGTCGGTCACGGTTTCGATCGTTTCTAACCAACCACCGATAGCGACCATAACACAAGTGAACCCCAATCCAGCGGATGTGGGATCATGGGTCAACTTCTCTGGCCAGGGGACTGACGCCGACGGATACATAGTGGCATATAGATGGTACGAGGGCAGCACGATCCTGAGTACCACCCAGAGCTTCTCTACAAACAGCCTGCTCGCTGGAACGCACACGATCGGATTCATGGTCCAGGACAATGGCGGCTTGTGGTCCGATCCTGTGTCGGTCACGGTTACGATCGTTCCTAACCAACCACCGATAGCGACCATAACACAAGTGAACCCCAATCCGGCGGATGTAGGATCATGGGTCTACTTCTATGGCCAGGGGGCTGACGCCGACGGATACATAGTGGCATATAGATGGTACGAGGGCAGCACAGTCCTGTGTGCCCTCCAGAACTTTGCCACAAACTGCCTGCTCGCTGGAACGCACACGATCGGATTCATGGTCCAGGACAACGGCGGCCGGTGGTCCGATCCTGTGTCGGTCACGGTGACCATCGTCCTTCCGAACACTCCTCCCACGGCTGTGTTCACGTTCTCTCCTGCCACCGCAGGCATAGAAGTGCCTTTCAGCTTCGATGCTTCGGCGTCCTACGACCTCGAAGATGGGTACGGTCTCCAGTACAGGTGGGATTTCAATGGCGACGGTGTCTGGGATGAAGGCGGGACAAATTCGAGCATGGCAAGCTACATCTACCACAACGCCGGAAGCTACCAGGTGAAGCTGCAGGTCATGGATTCCATGGGCGCGATCGGGACGTGCACGCATGTACTAACCGTGCTGCGTGAGCAGGCCTTCCCGTCCGTCTATGTATACAAGACCGTCTCGGGCCTCAACTCTGTCTCGTGGAAGATCACGGCATTGCACAGTGGCGTTCTGACGATCTCGCTCGCGAATCAAGGTTTCAAGTCCGTGGTCGTCGAGGTTCACGATGTCACGACCAAAGACGTCAAGGTGTTCCAGAAGACTATCGTGTTCAGCAAGTACAAGGCGTATCCGATCGGGATTGCCACCTGCAGCCTGAATGTGATTGCGGGGCACACCTACACCATCATCCTGAAGCAGTTCGACGGGCCGGTCGGCTCCAGCATGACGGCAACGCCCAAGATCACCTGGTGAGTCCCCATCATCGTGTCTGACTACAGCTGCTCTCTTCGCACGATGTAAGGGCCATGAACATGAGACCAGAGGTAAGCAGAACCCAGCCGGAGGCTGCTTTGCATTGAGCGAGCCCCTCGAGGATGGCATGAAGATATTCCACCCCCTGGATGCCCTAGATTTGCGCCTCGCCTCGGAAAAGCCCATGGGGGGAAGGCGACCCCATTATCTACCGGCAAGAAAATGGAGTCCGAATCCCGTTCATTTCTTACTGGTAAGTAAAGCATCCAGCTTTAATCACCGGTAGATTCCGGGCCAATATCCGACCCCTCGCACGCTGTAATTCTATCAGATAGATCAATGTTCAAACAAGAATCCTCGCACATTCTCAACAGGCAGTCTTCTTGTGGCCCGCCATCTAATCAGGGGTCCCTCAGCCGTAGCGCACTAGCTCAATGAATGGGCCTCTCATTGTGGCCGATGCCATTTCGGAAAAGCGTATATAGCGGCCTTTCATTGAAGTTGCCGGGGGATTTCGATGAGGAAGTGTTCTTGCGTGAAGTTAGTGTGCCTCAGTGTGTTCTTTCTGTTCTATGCGCCTTTGATGCCGGCAACCGTGGCGGCGCCAGCGGATTGGGTTCCGAACTGGGAGCCTGCTGCTGAGAACAACTGGTGGATCACTCAGCCGGAATCTGAGATCACGTCGCCTTACTACGATTCCATACCGTACTGGGAGATTGCACCGACTCTACGTGAGATCGAATTGACGAGCAACCGCGTGGGGGTTGAGGTCATTGGGCAATCCGCTGAGGGAAGAGACCTGTTCCTTGTCATCGTCGCCAGACAAGACGTCCTCAACGACCTCGGGCACCAGCGCGCAATGCGACAACTCATGGTAGATGATCCATTGAAGGCCCAGGAAATGCTCGACCAGTTCAATGACTTCAAGATTCCAATCTACGTGCACGCGAGCATCCACGGCATTGAGTATCCAGGGACGGATGCGGCGCTTGAACTGATACGCACACTGGCCTATAGCAACGATCCCATGATAACGCACATTCTTGACAACGTCATCTTTCTGGTGAACCCTATTGCGAACCCGGACGGCCGCGTTCACGGGACATACGAAAATGCGAATGGTATCCAGCTGAATGGAGACTACCTCGCTCTCTCCCAGCCCGAGACGCGGGCAGATGTCCGGATCATTCGGGACTGGATGCCTATGGTGGACTTGGACCTCCACGGCATGGATGTCAATTTCATGGTGATTGACCCAAGCACGCCACCCCACAATTTGAACCTGGAGTATGATCTCTACATCAAATGGGCACTTGCGCAAGCGCAAGCAATGGAATCATCTGTCTATGACCATACGGGCGTCTCATCGACGATTCCATTCAGGGACTGGTCCGCTGGCTGGGACGATTGGGGTCCGGTCTACCAGTCGCAGTACTCGATGTACCGCGGTGCCATCGGCGCGACGATCGAAACCCCGATCTTCGGGTGGTATGGCGTCCAGGCGCAGTACTGGGCCGTTCTGGGGGCTTTGAACTACGCGGTCGAGAACCGAAGAGGGATGATTTGCGACCAGATCGAATTCATGAAGCGCGGTGTTCTTGGTCTGCCTCAACAGCCGATTCCTCAGGACATACTTGACCAGACGAAATACAAGCAGTACCAAACCTACGTGGAATTCCCCGAGGCTTACGTCATTCCTGCGACTCCGCCTTTGCAGGCTAGCCCCATCGATGCTTCATACCTAGTAGATATGCTCCTCTTCCACGGAATCGACGTGGAGAAGGCAACTGCCCCCTTCAAGATCGCTGGCACATCATATCCAAGCGGCACCTACGTCGTACGCATGCAGCAGGGATTGAGGGGGCTAGCAAACGTCCTGCTCAGCGACGGCTGGGACATCACCAACGAATTCAACAATCCATACATCATAGCAGATCAGCCTGCGTGGACCAACCCGCTCTTGCTGGGCGTCAGTCGGACTGTGGTATGGGATTCGTTTGCCGCGCGAACTGTCTCCGTGAAACACGCAGACTTGATCGAAGGTGCGGTCATTTCTGGTGGGACTGCGGGCTTCGCCTACCTGCCAACCACGAACGAGGCTATCCGCGCGACGAACGATCTGTTGAAACGTGGACTTCCTCTGGTTCGGGCCACTGCAGAGTTCAAAGATCAAGGAACCACCTACGGCGTGGGCACCCTCGTGATCCCCGGCACCGTACCGGGAGCGGCATCGTATGCGTCTGAAATCGCGTCCAGGTACGACATAAAAGTCTTCAGCCTATGGAAGCTACCCAAGGCAATTCAGGACATCCGCATGCCGCGAATCGCGGTGGATGCGGATCCAGATTTCCTCTTTGTCCTCCGAGACCTAGGCTTCCCGTACGACGTGGTGGAATGGATGGAGCTGAACAACGGCGTCGACCTTTCATCGTACGATGTGTACGTTCAACAGGGCTACGCGTCCTCCGCATCATCGGGTTACGTTTCTCCAGAACTTACGGCCCGCGGGATAGCCACCCTCCAGAGTTTCGTCAAGAATGGGAGCAACTATATCGGCATGGGGTGGGAAGGTGTCGAGTTCGCCGTCGACGCAGGGTTGGCAGACGTTACCTACAAGACGGGCGGTTGGTGGGATAGCGGGATTGCTCGCGTGCGGTATTCACCTGGCGATCTCGTCTCAGCCCAATACCCTGTGAATGGCTACGTATATGTCTGGGACCCAGTGTGGTTCATAAAGTACGGGAGCGACATGAAGGTGACTGCCACACTAGCCTCGGACAACTGCTTGGTGGCGGGCTACTGGTCCAGTAGCAACACCGCAGCTGGCCATCCTATCATCCTGTGGAAGACCACTGGCACGTCCAGCGTGGTTCTGATGGGGATAGATCCGACCTACAACGCCTATCCGACGGTGACCTACCGGCTTGTTGCAAACTCGCTGTACCTGGGCTGATGGCATTCCGGAAGCAGGTAGCTGCACCTTCCGCGCATGAACCAGACTGCCAGAGCTGCAGCCCCAAACCTCTTCATTTGCATCATTTCGTCCTCAGACCGGAGAAATCTACGTTCCTGGCCTTTCAGACGTCTGGCATTCACTACCGGCAAATCTTGGACTGGTGTGAGAACCCTGAATCGTGTTCTCTTTCGTGAGAGAGACCCATAGGGATGGTATGTAGAAGAGGCCACTCGCCATTTCGTAGCAACGAGGTTGGATTCCCAGTGCCTCAATACGAATCGAAGGCGAGTAGGCCATGCTATATATAGGACTGGACGTGCATAAAGAATTCTGTCAAGCGTGCGTGATCGATGAACATGGACGAGTTCTCTCCAACGAGAAGTTCTCGTCCACCCAGGATGAACTCGATAGGTTCCTGGCGAGATTCAAGG
>Ga0315281_10003273_pt1 | contig 23806 bp, 23 predicted proteins | sample YL17G07_0_MG_FD_204540 | JGI IMG/M metagenome (GOLD analysis project Ga0315281, IMG submission 204540) | Sediment microbial communities from Yellowstone Lake, YNP, Wyoming, USA - YL17G07_0 | ecosystem: Environmental > Aquatic > Freshwater > Lake > Sediment | place: USA: Wyoming | collected... | reverse complement strand
TTAATCAGCATTAAACCTTCGTCGCAAACGCTTCAAAACCTGCCAGCGGCAGAGGTCGGCTGAAAAAATAGCCCTGATAGGCATGACAGCCCGAGCTGGACAGGAAATTCTTTTGCGCTTCGGTTTCCACTCCTTCTGCGATAACCTGTAAGCCGAGACTCTGGGCGAGTGTAACGATGGTTTTTGCGATTGCGGCATCGTTGGGGTCGACGAGTATGTCACGTACAAAGGACTGGTCGATTTTGAGCTGAAACAGCGGCAGTCGTTTCAAGTAGGAAAGGGATGAATAGCCTGTGCCGAAATCATCCAGAGAAAATCTGACGCCATGGTCTTTTAAGGCGCTCATTTTTTTGATGATATCCTCCACGTTGTTTACCAGCAGGCTTTCGGTCAACTCCAGTTTCAGTCTTTGCGGATTGGCACCGGAATTTTTAAGTACCGCCAGTACCTGGTCGACGAAGTCGGGTTGACGGAACTGATGGGCGCTGACGTTCACTGCCAGCGTGAGATGCTCCATCGCAGGTTGGGAAGACCATACAGACAGTTGCACGCATGCGGTTTCCAGTACCCATAGACCCAAAGGCAAGATAAGCCCGGTTTCTTCAGCCAGCGGAATGAACTCGGCAGGCGATACCATGCCGCGCTGGGGATGTTGCCATCGAACCAAAGCTTCGGCACCGGTAACAGTGCTGTTCTCGCCGATAACCTGGGCTTGATAATGGAGTAGCAGTTGATTCTCCTGGATCGCCTTGCGCAGACCTGTTTCCAGGGCAACACGCTCGATCACCACGGTCTCCATCTCTTGATAAAAGAAATGAAAGGAGTTGCGCCCCGATGTCTTGGACTTGTACATTGCAAGCTCGGCCTGCTTCAATAACTCGTCAATGGATGTTTCATGTCCCTGGAATAATGCGGCACCGATACTCGCTGTACAGCGGTACTCGATATCCCCAAACTGATACATACGGCTCAGGTCAGCGAGAATTTTATTGCCTATGATTTCAGTTTGCTTGGCAGTTTCTTCGGCTGTGCCATGCATATTGACCAGCACCACCACGAACTCGTCGCCACCCAGGCGCGCCACAGTGTCGCCTTCGCGAACGATGGAAACAAGACGCTGTGCCGCTTGCAGCAACAACAGGTCGCCATTTTCGTAGCCCAGGGTATCGTTCAGTGTTTTGAATTGATCGAGGTCGAGGAACAGCACTGCATTGAAATTGCCGGAGCGATTACCGGCAGTCATGGCCTGTTTCAGGCGATCCTTGAGTAAGGTGCGGTTAGGCAGGTGGGTCAGCGGATCGAAGAAAGCCAATTCGGCAATTCTTTCTTCAGCAACCTTGCGCTCGGTTATATCCTGGTGCGTGCCGACATAATGGGTGACCACACCGTCATCTCCTTTTACAGCGGTGATGGTTAGCCACTTGGGATACACTTCGCCATTCTTGTGCCGGTTCCATATTTCTCCCTGCCATGTTCCCGTACTCGTGATGCTCTCCCACATCGCAGCATAAAACGCGGCATCGTGTCTGCCGGATTTTAAAATACGCATTTTCTGTCCGACTGCTTCCTTTGCGCTGTAACCGGTCGTTTCGATGAATGCAGGGTTGACCTTCATGATCACACCGCTTGCATCGGTCACCACCGTGCTTTCGTGGGATTCAAAAGCTGTTGCAGCAATACGCAGTTCGGCTGTGCGTTCCTCCACACGTGCTTCCAGCTCGCGCTCGGAAGTTTTCAGTGTTTCAACCAGACGATGCTGCGCCTCCAATGCATCCTGTTGGGCATATGCTTTTTCCCGGCGTATCACGTTAAACCGGTCAGCCAACGCAAAGGCCAGTAGCACCATTTCCAGGGCTGAACCAAACTGCAAGCCATTTGTGGTGATCATGTTCGTGGACAGCAATCCATATGCTCTAAGGATAGTCATGACACCGCCCAATATCAAGATTACAAAGGCAACGACAAAGAAATAGGCGCTACGTTGTCGCTTGACGGCACAGTACAGTCCGGTTCCCAGTATCAGCGGTGCTGTAGCAAGATTAAGCAGCACGGCGGGCTGAGTGAGCGTCTGCACTAAAAGGAAAAGTCCGATTGCAGCGAGTAGTTGGAGAACCATGAAAAATTTTAGCAAGCGGTCGAGCTTGGGGAAAGTCAGCCAGGTAAGCAGCATGTGGCGCATGAAAATGATCAGTGTTACCTGGGAGATTGCGAAACCAATAAAGTTTGAAACATTGGACCAATGAGTTGCCTCTGGCCACATAAATTCATGTGCCAGCCCATTTTGTGCGGATAGGGTCAGCGCTGCACATATGATGAAACTGACGTACAGCAGATAGATGACATCTCGCAGCGCGATGAAGAGCAGCAAGTTAAACAGAACCATTGCAATCACCATGCCGAAATACAATGACTGGATGTTGTAATCGTTACGCTCATACACATGGAAAGCCTGTGCCTCCCACAGTCTGGCAGGCACAAGAATGGCGTCGATGGACATTAGTCGCAGGTAAACCACCTGTGCAGAATTTGGAGCTAGGGTTATGGGAAACACAAAATTGCGATTTAAATAAGGGCGAGTTGCAAAGGGAAGAATACCGCCGGTAGATATTGAGTGATATGAGCCGCTGGCATCGGGCTGATGAAACTGTACGCTCGTAAGCAGCGCATAGTTAATATCCAGCATACGTTCAAGGGGTCTGTCTGAATCATTGCGTAACGCCAGCCGCAACCAGTAAGCGGAACGGCTGTAACCCAGACTAAGTGCCTCCGCGGCGGGTGTATTTGTTTCAAATTTTGCCGCAATATCCGGCTTTTGCACGTCAGCCAGCGTCAGGGTCAGGTTTTGGTCTTCAAGGACATCAAAGTATGCGGTTAACGAAACTGGTGTTTTATCCATACGGCTTGCATCCAGCATCTTGTCTGAAGAAAAGGCGCTGCCCATCTGCAGATACAATCCGCACAGGATCAGAAATAGCAAGCGACGGTATGGGCCATTCTTGTGCATATTTCACTTCATCAGTAATTGTCCAGTGTGATTAAGACTCAGTACTTAGATAACGGCATGCAATTAGCAAATCAGGTGCAGGCGCGGAGATTCTACTCTTTCCCCGTTGATTGCAGATTAAGCCAATGCAGCAAAGTAGCAAAAAGTACATCGGGATAAATGGGTTTGGTGATGAAGTCATTCATTCCAGAACCCAAGCTGCGTGCCCTATCTTCTGCAAATGCATTGCCTGTAAGCGCGATGATAGGGGTGTGCTTATAGCCGGGAATTTCGCGTATCAGCCGCGTCGCTTCAAGCCCGTCCACATTTGGCATTTGCATATCCATAAAAATTGCCGCATAGATCTTTTGCTGCGCCATCGCTATTGCCACTGCGCCATCTTCTGCAGTGTCGACTTTTAGTCCGGCGTTCTCCAACCGAATTTGGGCAACTTCTCTGTTCAATGGCTCGTCGTCTACTACAAGAATGTGACTGCCCTGGTAGCGTTGCTTGACCAGGGTCTCGGCATCTTCATTTGCAACTGCAATTGAAGAATAGTCAAAAGTATTTTTTTTCATCAGCCTTGCAGTGAACCAGAATGTACTGCCAACTCCGGCTGTTGTTTCAACGCCAGCCTCACCGCCCATGATTCTCGCCAAACGTCGTGTAATGGCCAGACCCAGTCCGGTGCCGCCATACTTGCGCGTGGTAGAACTGTCGGCTTGCTCAAACGCAGAAAAAAGTTGGGGCAAAATTTCAGGCGCAATGCCGATGCCGGTATCCTGCACCTCAAAACGCACCATGACCGACTCGTCGGTATTTTCCTGTTCGATAATGCGCAGTGTAACTGTTCCTTTGTCGGTAAATTTGATCGCATTGGTAGCGTAGTTAAGTAACGCTTGCTGCAGCCGCATCGGATCGCCATACAGATTTGCTGGCAAGGCTAAACTCTGCGACAACAAGGTAATGCCCCTGGCTTTTGCGCGTTCGGACAGGATAGAGGATACATTGCTCAGCAGGTTGTTGACGGATACCGGCGCTTCCTCAATTTCCAGTTTACCTGCTTCAATTTTGGAGATGTCGAGAATGTCATTGATGATGCCCAGCAGATGTTCTGCGGCTGTATTGATTTTGTTGAGTTGTTCCGCTTGCATGGGGGTCACGTCTCCCAGTAGCATAATACTGGCCATGCCGATGATGCCGTTCATCGGCGTGCGGATTTCATGGCTCATATTGGCGAGGAAGGCGCTCTTGGCGCGATTGGCTGCTTCGGCAGCATCACGGCTTTGCGCCAGGTCGCGTTCGGAAGCTTGCAGGGTCTCGACCAGACGATGCTGCACCTTTAATGCCATCTCCTGCGATTTTTCTTTTTCGCGTTTGATTTCATTGAATCGATCGGCAAGTGCAAGGGCAAGCAGCACCATTTCAAATGCCGAGCCAAGCTGCAATGCATTCATGGTGAATATGTTGCTGGGCAGTACTCCGAAATTGGTCAGCACGGTTATGATGATGCCAACTAACAGTACCGAAAAGGCAGTCAAAAAGAAATAGGCGCTACGTTGGCGCTTGAACGCGCAATAGATGCCCGCTCCCAGAATCATAAGTGCTGTGGCTAGAAAAAGTGGCGCGGAAGGTTTGAGGAAGGTTGCCAGTGAAGCAAAAAATCCAATCAGATAAATCAGGTGCAGACCTACAGCTGCCTTGATGACACGGTCGAATCCCGGAATAACTTTATTGCTGTTCAGCATGCGCCGCATGAAAATGAGCAGCGCAACAAACGAAACACCATATCCGACAGATGTCGAAAGGTCAGACCACAACGTTGCATTTGGCCATAAATATTCCTTGGACAGGCCATTTTGTATGGCCATAGCGAGGGACATTGAAGAAACAAAACTGATATACATCAGATAAATGACATCTCGCAGCGCAATAAACAGCAGCAGATTAAACAACACCATCGCTATGGCTATGCCGAAATACACTGCCTGGGTGACATAGTCGTCACGTTCGTATGTATGGAAAGCAGTCTCAGTCCATAATTTGGCTGGAACAATAATTGAAGCCACGGATTGCAAGCGCAGATAAATCATCTGTTCGGAATGTGCGGGCAGGTTAACCGGGAAAACAAAATTTCTGTTTTTATAGGCTCGTGTGTCGGCAGGTAAAAGGTTACCCGTTATGACGGATAGATAAACGCCTCCAGCATCCGGGTGATGAAACTCAACATTGGAAAGGCGGGCATAATTGATTTCCATGATACGAACGATCGCATTGTTGCTACTATTGGTTACATTCAAACGCAGCCAGTATGCCGAACGGGTGTAGCCAAAATTGAGTGCCTCTGCAGCAGCGGTACTCGCTTTGAAATGATCTGCAATTGAGGGGGTTTGTATATCAGCCAACGTTAACTTTTGGCTGGCATCTTCAAGAAAATTGAAATAGGAAGTGAGTGAAATCGGTGTGTTGTCAATTTGGCTTGCGTCCAGCAACCTGTCTGCTGCACAGGCGTTGCCCGGCAACATCTGCAATCCGCATAGGAGAAAAAATATCAAATGTCGACAAGGAATATTTTGATGCATATTGTCTCCCTGGTTGGAAGTAAGCAGTATTTACCTATTGTTAAGTATAGAACAAAACCTTCAACACAGAATCTGCAAGTAGACTGCTTCACAATCTGGCAGCAAAATAAACATGCTGTTTGTAATATTTTGCAGTGCTAATTATGTGGCAGGCCACTATCAATTGCGAAATTTTAACAATTGTTGCGAAATTATTGCGAAACGCCCAAGGGAGTGATCAGCTTGAACTTACGCGAGCTTATTTTGTACCTGGTCCGGTAATTTCGTATAGCGCATATACACCACTCTTGCCGCGCAGGGTCGCGTTGTCGAATTGCCTGCCGGGTTTTACATATTGCCGCACTTCCTGATATGCACTTTCAGTTATTAGCAACTGTGTGCCATATTCTTTGTTTGCCTCCTCGATGCGGCTGGTGAAATTCACCGCATCGCCTATTGCCGTCATCCTGCGCTGCCCCTGTCCGCCCACGCTGCCCATCACCACCTCGCCGTAATGAATACCGATACCGATGTCGAAGATCATGCCATACACACTCTGCAGATATGCCTTTTGTTTCTCTACCGCCGCCAGCATGCCCAGCCCGGCTTGCACCGCGTTGAGCGCGGCATTTTCAGGATGATCAACACCAAACAATGCCATCAGCCCGTCGCCCATGTAGTTATTGATATACCCGCCGTGCAGATGGATCACCTTATCCATCTGCATGAAGTAGCGGTTCAATATATGAATCACATCATATGCCGATAATGCTTCGGATAAGGAAGTAAAGTTGCGGATATCGGCAAACAGTATCGCAATTTTCTTCTCCTCGCCAACCGAGACAGGTGTCCTGTCAGCGGTGAGCTGGCTGGTCAGCTCGATATCTTCCGTGTCCAGCACCAGGCGGCGCAGGGTCACATCCCCGGTGACGGTGGTCTGGCACGCCAGGCGTATGTCGGGGCCGAGATGCAGGCGCTCGGCGAGCAACAGCTCGCGGCTGTTGCGAGGCGAGCAGTGCTGCAGCCCCTCAACGATCATCACGCGGCAGGTAGAGCAGCGCGCAATACCGCCGCACACGCTGGTATGCGGAATACCGAGCCGTATGGAAGTTTCAAGCAGCGTTTCGCCTGTTAAGGCTTCGACCTGTTTGTTATCCGGTAGGTAGGTGAGGGTGGGCATAGGCTAGATGTGAGTGATAAAGAAATAGCGTTTGCGAAACGGTCTTTTTAGTTATTTAGCTTCATCTCAGTTAAAATGCAACAAAATTCTATAGTACCAATATACTATAGCTCTTGGACATTTCTGCTTATGTAAGGTATCGACATGTTGACAATTTTGGTCATTAATTCAAAAGGCGGTTCGGGGAAGACCACCCTGGCGACCAATCTGGCGGGCTACTATGCCAGCAAAGAGTTCAAAACCGCCATCGTCGACTACGATCCGCAGGGTTCGAGTATGCAATGGCTGAATGTTCGCCCTGTTCACTTAAACCGTATTCATGGCGCCAATGCTGCACCGGCAAAAGGCACATCCTTGCGCAGTATTGGTGCCTGGGTACCCGATGAAACCGAGGTGCAGGTGATAGACGCACCTGCCGGAGTGGGCGGATTGTTGCTAAAAGAATTGGTGCGCAAGTCCAATTATATTGTCATTCCCGTCGCACCTTCTCCCATCGATATCCGCGCCACTGCGGCTTTTATCAAAGACCTGCTGTTGACCGGCGGGGCGCGTACCAGCCAGGTTAAAATCGCGGTAGTAGCCAATCGGGTGCGCAGCCATTCCACAACAACCTATGTAGCGCTGGAACGCTTCTTGTACTCGCTCAAATTGCCTTTTTTAACCAGTATCAGCGATTCTGAAAATTATCTTTACTCCGCCCAAAATGGCGAAGGTGTGTTCGAAATGGATGAGTCAACGACTTCTGCCGAAAGACAAGAACTCATGCCTATCATGAAGTGGATGGAAGGGCACTTCCCGAATCGGTTTGGCGTGCGCGCAGATAATAAAGTAGTGAGTCTGGAAAGCACGAAAAAGTATGCGGCTTATCGGGGTGGAAATTAGATTTTTAAACCGAAGCTTTCCCCTTTGGTTTTTCAGCCTGTCTGCGACAGACATCATCGTCAGATAAAATTCAACTCAATATAAAATTCATCCCGATCTATCAAGATTGGCAGTAGAACGGTTTGTCCGGCGTAGTGATGGTCGATCTCGTGTCCGTCGCCCACCAGCAATTGCGGCGTATGCATATCGAAATCATGCCCCTTCTCGGACAAGATGCGCTTCGCGCCACCCACCAGCATATTGGTCAATTCGCCAACGAGGTCTGCTGCTTCCTTGTCGATTTTGGTGAACTCCTCACCCAACATGCTGCGGGAAATCACACGGATCGTCGGAAGCGTAAGGGATAGCGCGACGCTGCCGCTGGCGCCTTTAGTCTTCATGCCGATCAGGCCAGAAGCCGCCCCTTTTGAAATATTGCCCTGCTTGAGCAGCGGGGTGCCAGCTTCTATTTCCAATTTCACCATCGTTGCAAAAATCGTAAACAGCGAGTTCAGCAACGCATTAATAATCAGAATATCCATATGCTCGCCATCATTCATGGATGGCGCCTGCTGATTTGTCTCTGCTGCTTTCTTGGGTTTTTTCATTAGTCTTTCCCTGATAAGTTGACGCAATGCATTGTAATGTTGTACTTGCTGCTCGAATAGCAGAAAAGGGATGGTTTTGTGCTGTTATTAGCCTGATTAAGTAATTATGTTTTCATGGTTGCCGGGCTTGCCCCCTGCAAACGTTCAGGTTTAACAACGCTGTGATTTTAGAACTGGTAAGCCACCCCTAAGTTCACATAACTATTAGTACTTTGCCGAACCAGCATGCCGAAAGTGGTGCGAGCAAACCAGTGCTGGCCGTAAAAACGAATAACAGGAATCGGCGAGAAGTACGGTTGCTGCCGGCACCGTTATAGGCAGGACGTGACCATACTCCGGCACCTATCAAGGTTGTAATCGGTGGCGTGACTTCAGCCTGGGCTGAAGTCAAGGTGAGGGTAAACAATGCAAGACATAGCAGAGGTATGCGCAACATGTGGACTAGCTTCATTAAATTGATGGATCAATTAAATCACAAAAGAGTCTGCGATTTACCGATGTTAAAAAATAGAGGGGTAATAAGAAAACAGCCAGCCCCGGCAAACGTTCAGATTTGACCATGTTGTGTTTGCTACAGACACGACTTAGAAGGAAATGGCCTATTGTGATCGTGCAATTTTGTTGTTAATGTGCTGCCAGCATATCTGTTAAAGTTTCGTTTTCTTATCAAATATATTTGTGCAGGGAGTGACAATTGATCTTTAATCTTCGCGACTATAAGCATCCCAAGGAAAAGTTGAATATTGCCGTTAATGTGCAAAAGGACGCAGAACGACTTGTGCTGCAACGTGAGTCACGCTATCAAGCATTTTTTCAACATGCCGCCGATGCGGTGTTTGTGTTTGATTTTGACGGCCGCCTGCTCGATGTTAATAATCAAGCCTGTAACAGCCTGGGCTACTCCAGCGAGGAGTTGCTCGGGATGAGCGTGACTGAGATTATTCCAAAATTTGATACGGCGTCCAGAGACTTGCTGTGGGGCAGGCTTAAAATCGGCCAGCCCAATTGTGTCATTTCCTCCCATCGCCGCAAGGATGGCAAAATATTCCCGGTAGAGATGCGCCTGACGGTGCTTGATCTCGAGGGTGAGAAGCTGGTAATGGCTTTGGTTAGCGATATTACCGAGCGCAAGAGGAATGAAAGTGCCTTGCAGGAGAGTGTCGCGTTCAGCGAGTCGCTGCTACAAACGATGACGGTGCCGGTGTTTTACAAGAATACAGAGGGGCGATATACCGGTTGCAACAGTGCGTTTGCCGAATTCATCGGAAAAACCAAAGAAGAGATTATCGGCAAGACTGTGTTTGATATCTCTCCGCAGAAACTTTCTCCGGTCTACCGCGATAAAGATCTTGAATTGCTGGAAGCGCCAGAGGGGGTGCAAATTTACGAGAGCAGGGTGATGCATGCGGATGGCACGCACCATGATGTGATATTCCACAAAGCACGCATCGCCAATAGCAGCGGCGAGCTGACCGGTATTATTGGCGCCATACTCGATATCAGCGAGCGCAAGCGCTATGAAGAAGAGCAGCTCAATTTGATTCGTCAGCTTGAAAAGAAAGAGCTCGCCAAGACCCGTTTTCTGGCCTCGGCAGGCCACGATTTAAGACAGCCGGTTTCAGCGGCGAGCCTTTTTGTGCATGCTTTAAAACTCACTTCGCCGACGCCAAGCCAGAATGAGCTAATCGAAAAACTGGATGAGTCGATGCAAACGTTCTCAGACTTGCTGGATCAGCTTTTGAATATTTCAAAATTCGATGCCGGATTGATCAAGCCCGAACCCAGTGTGTTCAGCCTGGTGGATTTATTCAGTTGGCTGGAACATAACTTTGCACAGGCCGCGCTGGACAAGCAGTTGTGCTTCCGCTTTCATTTCCCATTGAATAAATCCCTGATTCTCAGAACGGATATCGGACTTCTGAAATCGGTGTTGATGAATTTGCTCTCAAACGCGATCAAGTTCACTTCACACGGCGGTGTACTGGTTAGCGCCCGCGTCCATGGAGATCAATTGAAATTGCAGGTATGGGATACCGGTATTGGCATTCCAGAAGCAAATTTATCTCATATTTTTGATGAGTTCTATCAGGTCAACAACCCGCAGCGTGACAGAAACAGAGGGCTGGGGCTGGGCCTGTCCATCGTGAAACGTGCATTGACCTTGCTGGGTGGCGAAATTGCATACCGCTCTACAATCAGCAAGGGGACTGTTTTCGGATTTTGTTTGCCTTTGGATAGCAGCATAAGCAGCGAGACTAAGCAGGCCGCTACAGAGCTATTGTCGGAGGATATACTGGACGACACGTTTGCGCGGGGCAAGCGCTTTGTTGTGGTGGAAGATGATGCACTGGTTGCACATGCCCTGATCAGCTGGCTGGAAGGAATGGGCGGAAATGTGCAATTCTTTCTCAGCGCGGAAGATGCATTGGAGAGTGAACAGATCGGACAGGCAGATTACTTCATTGCCGATTACATGCTGGGCGGCGCATTCAATGGCATTCAGTTTTTGAATCAACTTTATCAGAAATTGGGCAAGCCCATTAACGCGGTGCTGGTAACGGGAGATACTTCTCCGGCTTTTGTTCATGCTGCGGCGCATTGTGATTGGTCTGTATTGTACAAGCCGGTAAACCCCGCGAAGTTGATTGAATGCTTGCGTGAGCAGAAAGAAGGAAAAAAAGTAGGGGCGTTGTCAGAGACGGATCCCGTGTTTGATATCAGCGCGCGGCTCTAACCACCAGACTCACACCAAATGCAGTTAGCGCAGTGCCCAGCAATGTCACTGTTGTGATGGGTTCGGAAAACAGCATCCACGCCATCAGCGCGGTGGTGGGCGGCACCAGGTAAAGCAGGCTGGTGACGGCGGTGGCGGCGCCGCGTTGGATGAGGATGTAGAGCAATGAGCTGCCGCCGAGCGTGAGTGCAAACACCGACCAGGCCATCGCGAAAATAAAATCTGATGTCCACTGTATTGCCTCTGTTTCAAGCAATGCAAACGGCAGAGTCACCGCCAGCGCTGCAATCAATTGCACAGTGTTGGCGCTGCGCACATCGCAGGGCGCTATATGTTTTTTCTGGTACAGCGTGCCGGTGGTAATACTCAGCAGCGCGAAGATGGCGAATGACAGGGTGTAAAAAGTTGCCTCGCCGCCGGCGCCGAATTTGCGCGACACCACCAGCGCCAGCCCGGTAAAACCCAGCATCAGTCCGGCCCATTGCCGACGGCTGACATGGCCGCCGGTGGAGGAGAGCCAGAACGCGGTGAGTACCGGCTGCAAACCCACGATCAATGCTACCAGACCTGACCCCATGCCTGCTTTCACCGCAATCCACACTCCGCCCAGGTAGCCGCCGTGCATCAATATACCGGTGACGGAAAGGTGCCGCCATTGCGCACGCGTGGCAGGCCAGGAAACGCGTGCCAATTTAATCCATAGCAGGAAGCACAGGATGGAAAAGATATAGCGCAGTGCGAGAAAACTCATCGGCGGTGCAAGCGGCATGCCGTAGCGTGCGACGATGAAACCGGTGCTCCAGATCGCGACAAACACCAGAGGCATCGCGCGGATAAAGATATCGTCGTCAGCGCGATTTATCATGTAGGTAGAGCTTGCCTGTTGAATTCAGATTCGAGTGTGTTTCGTGCAGTAATAAATAAAACCTACTACGCTTCGCGTGCCAACGCCATAAATTCGGCGCGCATAGCCTGGTTTGGCTGCAGTTCGCCCAGCATCGCGGAGGTAAAAGTTTCTTCGCCCTGTGTACGGATACCGCGACTTTCCATGCACAGGTGGCGGCATTTGACTACCACACCAACTGATTTGGCCTGCAGTTGTTCCATTAATGCATCGGCGATCTGGATGGTGAGACGCTCCTGTACTTGCAGGCGGTGCGCAAAGCAGTCTACCAAACGGGTGAGTTTGGAGAGGCCCACGATTTTTCCATTGGGTACATAGCCTATCGTGACGGTGCCAAAGAAAGGTGCGAGGTGATGCTCGCAATGGCTGTATACAGGAATATTTTTTACTACGATGAGTTCGTCATATTTTTCTGCACCATCTGCAAATACCTTCAGCACATTGGAGGGATCCTGCTTGTATCCTGCAGTCCAATGTTTCCAAGCGCTGACAACACGCGCGGGTGTTTCCGCCAAGCCGGGCCTGTCGGGATCTTCGCCTATGCTGATTAGAAATCTGCGCCAGTCCTGTTCGGTGAAGTGTTCAGTCTCTTTTAACATGGATTTTCTTTCTTTAATGGTTTCCAATGACACAACAATACTTTTATTTGGAGCCCCCGCCGCTGCCACAACCACCACTGCCGCAACCGGCAGAGGCGGCTGCAGTTAATATATTGGGCGCAGGCTCGCGTTTGGCTCCGGCGGCTTCCATTTTGTTCAGGTAGTCTTGCCACATGTGTTCTTGCTTGACGCCCATCTCATGCAGGTATTCCCATGAATACAGTCCGCTGTCGTGGCCGTCGGAAAAGGTGATCTGCATCGCATAGGTGCCAACCGGTTCGGCTGAGGTGATTTCAACGTCCTTTTTGCCGACTTGCAGAGTTTCCTGGCCGGGGCCATGTCCGCGCACTTCTGCGGAGGGGGAGTACACGCGCAAAAATTCATAGGGAAGACGGAAGTGTTTGCCATCGGAGAAGGCAATCTCAAGCACGCGTGACTTCTGGTGCAGTTCGATTTGTGTGGGGACTTGCTTTTCTGCTTCTGACATTGGGAATCCCTTTAATTTTTTCTGTTTAAACTGAAACTCGTGCAATTACTCGCGTATCTCCTCTTCCTCTGGGGGAGGGTTAGGGAGAGCGCAGCGAGGGTCCGGGAGCGCGTTCAAGCCTGCATTTAAATCATGAGCGTTAATCTAAAATCTAATCCCAGCGATCATCGCGTACCTGTACTTCGCCGTTTGCAACCCGCACAGGGAAGGTGGCCGTTGGCTCATACGCCGGTGCAGTGAGCGCTGCACCGGTGCGTATGCAAAAGCGTGCACCGTGGCGCGGGCAAATTATCTGGTCGCCTTCTATCTCGCCGCCGGTGAGACATCCGCCGTCATGGGTGCACACATCTTCAATCGCGAAATATTTTCCCTCCAGATTAAACACAACAATATGCGTGCCATCGATATCGACAACTTCATGTGTACCCGGTTTGAATTCGTCCACGCGTGCTACGCTTACCCAATCTGTCATGCCATGCTTTCTATTATTGGGTGAGTACTCAAACCGCTTCGACCACGATGTCCGGTTCTATGGTGCGCACCAGTTGCACAATGCCAAACAACGTGCCGGAAAGCGAGCTGGGGCAGCTGCCGCAAGCGCCCTGATAATGCACGCTCAGCAGGTTGCCCTCGAGGCCGACCACATTGAGGTCGCCACCGTCGCTTTTGAGATAGGGCCGAATTTTTGCATCCAGCAGCGCGATGATTTTGTTCAGGCGCTCCTGGTCTGCAGTACTCAGGTTGGACAGTGATTTGTTTGCCTCGGCTACGGCAGCTTCGGATTTGGCTGCTGCCGCAGCTGCAAAGCGAATAGGGTCGGCGACCTTGCGCACGAGTTCTTTCCAGTCAGCACCGCCGTCCTGTGTCACGGTGACCCATTTGTCCACGTAGAACACATTGCTCACATGCGGAATTTCAAACAGGCGGCGCGCGAGTTCGTCGTCTTGCGCCTGCGCGGCATTGTCATAAGAATGTGTCACGCCCCAGGTAAGGGGTTCCCTGAGGACGAACTTCATCGCATTCGGGTTGGGAGTGCTTTCAATTTCAGCGATTTTTGGCATTTCAATCTTTACTAAATTTGTCGAGAATAGGAGCGGCTATAATATTATTCGGGTTAAAAAATCTTATTCAGGAAGTATGCATAGGGTCGGCGTCCGCTTCGGTGGAGACTTCTTGCACCGAGTTGAATGCCGCATGCAGTGTATGCCATGGCAAAATCGCACACTTGACCCTGGTCGGCAGATCGCGCACACCGGCAAATACCGCGAGGCGTCCCATATTGTTGGGCGTGCTCATATCCATCTTGCCGGTGGCCATCGCCAGAAAATCCTGCGTCAGTGTTTCGGCTTCATCACGCGTCTTTCCTTTTACCGCAACGGTCATCATCGACGCGGAGGATTTGCACACCGCGCAGGCTTCGCCTTCGAAGCCGATGGCTTCAACTTTGTCGCCAGCGAGATTCAGTGTTACGCTGATATGGTCGCCGCACAGCGGATTGTGGCCTTCCGCATGATGTGTGGAGGGCGACAACTTGCCGTAGTTGCGCGGCTTTTTGTTGTGATCCATGATCACTTCCTGATACAGGGCTTTCATGTCAGCCATTATTTGAATACCTCTTGTACGGTGCGTATGCCGGCGATGAGCGCATCGACCTCGGCCATGGTGTTGTAAAACGCAAACGACGCGCGCGAGGTGGCCGGCACACGGAAGCGATTCATCACTGGTTGCGCGCAGTGGTGGCCGGTGCGTACCGCGACACCTTCCTGATTCAGCAAGGATCCGATGTCATGCGGATGCACGCCGTCGATCGCAAATGAAATAACCGAGGCTTTGTGTTTTGCAGTGCCGATAATACGCACGTCGGGCATTTCGATGATTTGCGCTGTGGCGTAGTCGAGCAGGGATTGCTCGTGCGCTGCTATTTTGTCCATGCCTATGCCTTGCAGATAATCGATTGCCGCACCCAGCGCAATGGCCGCCATAATCGGCGGGGTACCCGCTTCAAACTTGAACGGGATAGTGTTGTAGAGCGTCTTTTCAAAGGTCACTGACAAGATCATGTCGCCGCCGCCCTTGTAGGGCTGCATGCTTTCAAGAGTTTTAGCCTTGCCGTACAGTATACCTATACCAGTGGGGCCGCATAACTTGTGGCCGGAGAATGCATAAAAATCGCAGTCCAGATCCTGCACGTCCACTTTCAGATGCGGTGCCGCCTGTGCGCCATCCACCAGTACAGGAACGCCGCGTGCGTGTGCGAAGGCGATCATCTGCTTCACCGGGTTAATGGTGCCCAAGGCATTGGAGATATGCACCACGCCGACAAACTTGGTGCGCTCGTTGAACAGCGCTTCGTATTCTTCAAGCATCAGTTCGCCAGCATCGTTGATCGGCACCACGCGAATTTTTGCGCCGGTTTCCTCGCACAGCATCTGCCACGGCACGATGTTGGAATGATGCTCCAGCGTGGTGAGAATGATCTCGTCACCGGCCTTGATAAACTTGCGGCCATAGCCGTGCATTACCAGATTGATCGCCTCGGTGGTACCGCTGGTGAAGATAATCTCGCGGTCTTCCTTCGCGTTGATGAATTTTTGCAGGGTACGGCGCGCGACTTCATATTCATGTGTGGCAGTTTCCGACAGGTAATGCACTGCGCGGTGGATGTTCGCATGCTGCGCTGTCTGGTAATGCACGATGCGGTCGATCACCTGTTGCGGCATCTGGCTGGAGGCGGCATTGTCGAGATACACCAGCGGCTTGTTGTTGACCTGTAGTTTCAGAATGGGGAAATCAGCGCGGATGCGCTCTACGTCTAATGAGGGGACAGGTTTAAAAGTAGGAGCGTTCATAGCTGTGTTGAAGTTTGTTCCAGTACGGTACGTTCCAGGCTGCGCTTGAGCGAGGCGACGGGTATGCGCTCGATGATTTCTGCACCGAAAGCATAGGTCAGCATATTGCGTGCACGGGACTTTTCGATGCCGCGGCTCTGCAGGTAAAACACTTCTTCGTTGTCGAGTTGGCCTATCGTCGCGCCATGGGTACATTTTACGTCGTCGTTGAAAATTTCCAGTTGCGGCTTGGTGTCGACATGCGCCTTGTCGGTCAGCAGCAGCGTGTGATTGGATTGTTGCGAGTCGGTTTTGGACGAGCCATGGCGCACCATGATCTTGCCGTTAAACACTACATGCGCACCGCCACCGACGATGCATTTATGCAACTGACGACTGGTGCCGTTGGGTTGTGCATGGTCGATACAGGTGTGCGTGTCGGCCAGCTGGCGGCCGGATATCAGTGCCAGTCCATCAGCTGAACACTCTGCACCTTCGGCCATTTTGATATTGAGGTTGTAGCGCGAGATGCGTGCGCCCATTGCCACGTTGACCGATTGATAATTGCTGGAGCGCGACAGTACAGCAGCGCAGTTTGCAATATGGAATGCTTTTGCACCTTCGCGCTGTATGCGAATATGATTTACACGCGCATTGTCTGCCAACACAAATTCGCTCACTGCATTGGTGAAGTAAGCCTCGTCCTGCAATGAAACATAATCCTCAATCACCGTCGCTTCACAGCCGTTATCGGCCAGCACCAATGTGCGCGGGTAGTTCACCACTTCTTTTTGTGTGGCGATAAACAGCAGGTGTACGGGAGTTTTTGCCGCAACGTTGCGCGGCAGCATGATCAGCGCGGCATCGTGCAGGAAGGCGGTGTTCAGCGCAGAAAATACATTGCCGTTGTTCGCTACATGTTGCCCCAGATGCTGTTGCAGGATGACAGAATTTATTGCCAACTCGGCAGCCAGATTGCTGACCGCAATCCCTTTGGCTACAACATTGGAAAGTTTTGGCGCATACACACCATCGACAAACACCAGACGGGTTGCTGCCTCTTTAATATGGAAACGTTTGATATCGGCAGAGCCGAGTTGAATGGCAGCGTGAGCGGGTTGCAAGGAAACCTTGGTGAGCATGGAAAGGTCGGTGAAGCGCCATTCCTCGTCACGCGTGGTGGGGATAGTCAGCTCGCTGACAGTCTCCACCGCATTGCTGCGCAGCTTGTTCAGCCATACCTGTTTGCTGGTAGCTACATTATGTTGCCCAGCCAGCAGGCTTTGTAAATAAGCGGAATTGGATTGTACAACTGCGCTCATGCTGCCACCCGTGAGGCTGCTTTGTATTCGTCGCTGACCCAGTCGTAACCGCGTGTTTCCAGCTCCAGTGCAAGTTCCTTGCCGCCGGATTTGATGATGCGCCCGGCTTCCATCACGTGCACAAAATCCGGCACGATGTAGTCAAGCAGGCGCTGGTAGTGCGTCACCATCACAATAGCATTGTCCTTGTTGGCCAGATAGTTCACACCTTTGGAGACAATCCGCAGCGCATCGATATCCAGGCCGGAGTCGGTTTCGTCGAGTATCGCCAGGCGCGGTTCCAGCAGGGACATCTGCAAAATCTCATTGCGTTTCTTTTCGCCGCCGGAGAAGCCGGCATTCACGCTGCGATCCAGAAAATCTTCGCGCATTTCCAGTAGCTTCATTTTTTCGCGCACAAAATCGTCGAACTCCAGCGGGTCGAGCTCTTCCTTGCCGCGATGGGTTTGCACGGTGTTGTAAGTCAGGCGCAGGAACTGGCTGTTGCCTACACCGGGGATTTCGATCGGGTACTGGAAGGCCAAAAACACACCGGCACGAGCGCGTTCTTCCGGCGCCAGTTCCAGCAGGTTTTTGCCTTCGAACATAACGGTGCCGCTGGTGATTTCATAATCGGGATGACCCGCCAGTACTTTGGAAAAGGTGCTCTTGCCCGAACCGTTGGGGCCCATGATGGCGTGAATTTCGCCGCTCTTCACGGTGAAATTCATGTTCTTGAGTATAGGAGTGCCGCTTACGCTTGCGCACAGGTTGCGCACTTCAAGTATGGTTTTGCTATTCGGGTAAATCATCCGACACTTCCTTCTAGTTTAAAGCTGAGCAAGTTGGTCGCTTCGACCGCAAACTCAAGGGGTAATTGTTGAAATACGTCTTTGCAGAAGCCGTTGATAATCATCGATACCGCTGCTTCTGCGTCGATGCCGCGCTGCGCAAAGTAAAACATCTGGTCTTCGCCGATCTTTGAAGTCGAGGCTTCATGCTCGACCTTGGCGGTGTTGTTACGCACATCGATATAGGGGAAGGTGTGCGCGCCTGATTCCTGGCCGATCAGCATCGAGTCGCACTGCGAGTAGTTGCGCGCGCCGCTGGCACTGGGTGCAATTTTCACCAGACCGCGATAGCTGTTGTTGGAGTGTCCCGCAGAGATACCTTTGCTCACAATAGTGCTGCGCGTGTTCTTGCCGAGGTGGATCATCTTGGTGCCGGTGTCGGCCTGCTGGTAATGATTGGTCAGTGCGACGGAATAAAATTCGCCCACTGAGTTGTCGCCCTGCAACACCACCGATGGATATTTCCACGTGATCGCCGAACCGGTTTCCACCTGCGTCCACGAGATGCGTGAATTCACGCCTTTGGCCAGGCCGCGCTTGGTGACAAAGTTATAGATGCCACCGACGCCGTTCTCATCGCCCGCATACCAGTTCTGCACGGTGGAATATTTGATGTCGGCGTTATCCAGCGCGACCAGCTCAACTACCGCCGCATGCAACTGGTTGCTGCTGAAAGCGGGCGCGGTGCAGCCCTCGAGATAGGATACCGAGGCGCCTTCTTCCGCCACAATCAGCGTGCGCTCGAACTGGCCGGACTCTTCGGTGTTGATGCGGAAGTAGGTGGAGAGGTCCATCGGGCATTTCACGCCCTTGGGAATAAAGCAAAAAGAACCGTCGGTGAATACTGCGGAATTCAGTGCAGCATAAAAGTTGTCGCTGGTCGGTATCACAGTACCGAGATATTTTTGCACTAACACGGGATGGTCTTTGACAGCTTCGGAAAAAGAGCAAAAGATTACGCCGACTTCAGCCAGCTTTTCCTTATAGGTAGTGGTGACTGACACACTGTCGAAAATAACGTCAACTGCCACACCAGCCAGCGCCATGCGTTCATGCAAAGGCACACCGAGCTTTTCAAATGTGCGCAGCAATTCCGGGTCTACTTCGTCTATGCTTTTCAGTTTGGGTTTCTGTTTGGGAGCAGAGTAATAGCTGATTGCCTGAAAATCAATCTTTGGATAATGCGCGTTCTGCCAGGTTGGCTCGGTCATCTTGAGCCATGCCGCAAAGGATTTCAGACGAAATTCAAGCAACCAATCCGGCTCATTGCGTTTGGCCGAAATCATCCTGATTGTGCTTTCATCCAGCCCCTTTGCCGCGACATCGGACTCGATATCGGTGACAAAACCGTGCTTATACGGCTGATTGATGATGTTCTGCAGTGCTGCACTCATTGTAGAGACTCCGGATTTGCTGGGTCGATGGTTAGAATGAAAAAATTAGACTTTGATGCTGAAGCTCTCGCCGCAGCCGCACATGGCAGTGACTTTGGGGTTGTCGATTTTGAAAATTTGCTTGAGACCTTCAGTTACAAAATCCAGTTTGGAACCGTCTATATACTGCAAAGAAACCTTATCCAACACTACCTTGGCGTCATAGGCTTCGAATATCTCATCATTTTCACGTACTTCATCCGCATAATCATAGGTATAACCATAGCCTGAACAGCCCATCGGCTTGACGCCTATGCGCAATGCAAGCCCGGAACCGCGCTTGGCAAGCTGATTTTTAATATGTTTTGCAGCACTTTCAGTTACTGTAATTGCCATTTTTTATCTCCTGTACTTCTTTACCAGTTCAGAATTTTACAATAAACGCTAATCATACCGGAGCCAGGGAAGGATTGGCACTACTATTGGAGTGAAGAATGCTCATTGTCTTTATTTCAGGCCTATTTTTTGCGTGATTATCAACCAGTTGCTGCAAACTGACCTCTGCCATATAACGGTGCAATATTTCGTTCAGCCCCATCCATAAATCATGGGTTGCGCATTGTTTATTATCATCGCAATTACCTTTGCCGCCGCATTGGGTTGCATCGACCTGTTCGTCTACCGCTATGATGATGTCGGAAACCGAGATCATCGCGGCTGGGCGTGCCAGATAATAACCGCCGCCGGGTCCGCGCACGGCTATCACAATGTTGTGTTTGCGCAGCTTGCCGAATAACTGTTCCAGATAAGATAACGAAATTTTTTGACGCTCGCTAATACTTGCCAGCGTCACTGGCCCACGTGCATGACGTTCAGCAAGATCAGCCATCGCGGTTACGGCAAAACGTCCTTTGGTAGTTAAACGCATAGTTTCCTCCACATAAAAAGTTATTAAAAGTCAGAACGGTAAAATTGAATACCTGATAATTATAGTCAACTATACTAATCCTGACAAATTTAGTCAACATATTTTTGTTAATTGTCAGACCGGGTAGGTAAGGACTAAATTAGGCTTGTTAGAAATAAAAAAACCTCGGTTTAAACCGAGGTTTTTGATGGGGAGCTTTGCACAATCAATTGATTGTTAACAAATAAATTCTACTTGCGGAATACTGGAGTCAACATTTTTAAACCATTGCTCATATAGGTCATAAAAAATTCAAGGTTATTGTATTCCTCGCTGTTATATTCCTTGGGATCGACACGGGTATTCTTTTGGCATTGGATAAAACGTCCCTGCAATGTCACCGGTTCTGTGCCTGCTCGAAATTCTGGCCAATGTGGTGCGTGCCCGATCATCATGGAAAGTTGTTCACTGCGGGTAAATCTGCCGACATAATCAACATGACATATTGCACAGGAAAAATTTAGTTGCCCCTGTCGTTGATAATAAAACTTTTTACCTTTCTCATAGGCAGCCAGAGCGCCGGGAGTTTTTATCTTGATGTTAACTTTTGTTTGATCAGACAGGCTTTTAGCGTACGTAGTCAATAAAGCCATATCCCTGCTGCCATATTTCATTTCTTTCTCATTGTTGGTCTTGAGGCAATCATTGATGGCATTCTCAAAGGTGATGACGCGTCCAAGCTTGTCATCAAAATAAGGATAACCGCCAGCAATATTGTTGCCGCCATATTTAAAGCAAGCAGAAAATTTTGAACCATTTTTGAACGGCGTTTCCCACAGAATACCGCCTTGACGTACATCAGCAGTAAAGGGAGGGAATTCCATCATGCTGTCATACTGTTCCTTCGCTTCCGGATTCATGGCCAGTGAGCCATAAATATAATCTTCGAATTTGATGTCTGGCAATACCTGTTTGTAATAATTAAGCAGTGCAATGCGATCTTCCTCAGGTAATCCCTGGGCTGTGAAACTGGCAATTAACAGTAGTCCAGTCAAAATTGATATGAGTTTATGTTTCATTTTAATTGTCCTCCCGGTCGCATGCTTTGAATGAATTGTCTATGCAATGTGACAATTGAAATCAGATCACAATCGCATTGTGTTCAAACTTTACGCCCAACGTGTCAACGGCATCGATAGCCACAAAATCCCCGGACTTTGCGCCCTTTATCCTTAAGCCAAAAAATGGATTTTTTGAAACGCCCGCGGCGCACTGTATCAGCATGACTGGCTTGCCATTTAATGCAATAGTAGCTTCCTTGATGTAATGTGCGGGTATTGTGTTTTTAGTTTTTGGATCTTTGCGTGTACCCGTTTCCATGTCATGTGTCAGCAGTATTTTTACATCTGCGACATCGCTGCCCATCATACGTGCGCGAATTTGAATTTGTCCTGCCATGATACTCTCCTCGTTAAATCTATATGTGGTGTTGTGCCGAATAGTCTCTTACTATGCGCTACGCTCTGTTGTTTGCCGGAGAGTGTATTGCGTTGCGTGGAGATCTTTAATAGATGCGGTTACATTCCAAGTAAGTAATCTACAATGCGATCAATTTCAGGGTCGGTCAAAACTTTGTTTTTACCAAAAGGGGGCATTGCAGTTTTAGGGTTGAACGCGGTAGCGTCCCATATTTGGGCGCGTAATTTGGCTTTAACCGGAAAGCGCGATTTCATTCCAATTAAAGAGGGGCCAATATTGCCCGGAGAAGTGGCTTTCGGATCATTAGGTATGGCATGACAGGCGAGGCAGTTTCCCTTGTTTCTGTCGAACGCGAGTGTTTGTCCATCTTGCGCACTATCACCATCTGCAGCACTGCTTGAGCCAATGAAAGCTGAAAGACAAAGCAGTGAAAATAGAATTCTTGACTTTATACGCATTACTTTTTCCTCCAGCTTACCCGTAGTGGATTCATCGGCTATAGGCAAACATTATGCACCAGCGATTAATAAATATTGATGGAAGTATACTCAATCAGGTTTGATTATGCCAAAAGCTTTTAGATAAAAGATGACTTTTATTAACTGAGTGGTAGTTCAAGTATTACGGAATGTCCGCATATTCCATATTTCCAATGATAATTTCTGTTTTGCGTAACAGTCCTTTCGCATCCCTGTGTTGGTCGTAAAAGCGCGGATTGGGCACCATGGCTGCGAGGCTGGCGGCCTGCACCGGCGATAGTTGCGATGCGCTGATCTGATAGTAATGCAGAGCGGCTGCTTCGGCGCCGAATATACCGTTGCCCCACTCAATAGTATTCAAGTAAATATCGAAGATACGTTCCTTTTCCATTATCGCTTCAAGCATCAAGGTGATAACGGTTTCTTCAGCCTTGCGCCACGGTGTGCGTCTGGTTGAGAGAAAAAGGTTCTTTGCAAGCTGCTGACTGATGGTGGAACCACCTGCGACGATTTTCCCTCGAGCCAAATTTTTTTCATAAGCCTTCTGGATGCCATCCCAATCGAAGCCCTCATGATCGACAAATTTTGCATCTTCAGCCGCGATCAAAGCACGTTTGAGATGATCTGAAATATTGCGGTAGCTGATCCATCTGTGTTGTAGCCTGGCCTTGGGGTTTTTGCTTTGCATGATTGCCAGCCTGTCATCCATAAAGGCGCTGGTGGCAGGGTTGTGATCTATCCACCACGCGATATGGGCGGCTATCCAGGCCTGATAAAACAGCAGGAGTACAAACATAAGGGCGAGAAAACGCCACAAGATTTTCCACAATAACTTTTTCATACGCGCAATTTTGTTATAACCGGTGCCGTGTCAGGAGTGACGCCGCGCCATTTTTGAAATGCGACGGCGGCCTGTTCAACCAGCATGCCCAAACCATCGGACAACTGGCTAGCTCCTTGTTCGTGCGCGAAGCGCAAGAACGGGGTTTGTTTGCCATACATCATGTCGTAGGCAAGTGCGCCCGGTTTGAACAGGCCATCCGGCAGAGGCGGCAAGGAGTCGGTCAAGCCGCTTGAAGTCGCGTTGATCACGATATCGAATTGCTGTCCGGCAAGCGCCTCGTAGCTTTTGGCAAAAACAGTGCCGTATCCTTCAAACTCGGCGGCAAGTTGATCGGCTTTATCCATACTGCGATTCGAGATGATAATGGCTGCACCTGCATTAAACAGATGCCAGATCACGCCATGTGCAGCGCCCCCCGCACCCATCAGCAGCACGCGCTTGAACAGAAACTTGTAGCCGAGATTCTGTTCGATGTCGGTTACCAGACCGATACCATCGGTATTGTCGCCGAGTATCAGTCCGTCCTGAAATATAAAGGTATTCACCGCATGGGCAGCTCGGGCGCGGCCTGAATGTTCATTGGCCAGTTTGTAGGCTTCGTGTTTGAACGGAACAGTGATATTGCAGCCCTTGTATCCTTCATCCCGCAAGCGCTGGATAGTCGCTGCAAAGCTATCCAGCGGTGCTTCGATGGCTTCATAGCTCATGTCCTGGCCGGTTTGTTCGGCGAACATTTTATGGATCAGCGGGGATTTGCTGTGCGAGATGGGGTGTCCGATTACGGCGTACTTGTCTGTCATGGTGACATTATATCGTTAATCTTTGCG
>Ga0315281_10003272_pt1 | contig 23807 bp, 21 predicted proteins | sample YL17G07_0_MG_FD_204540 | JGI IMG/M metagenome (GOLD analysis project Ga0315281, IMG submission 204540) | Sediment microbial communities from Yellowstone Lake, YNP, Wyoming, USA - YL17G07_0 | ecosystem: Environmental > Aquatic > Freshwater > Lake > Sediment | place: USA: Wyoming | collected... | reverse complement strand
CGAGTCGAACGTATCGCCGGCGAAGACGACGCCTTTGCCCTCCAGCTCGCCACGCGCCGCCTCGACGTCGGGAACGCGTAGCGCGATCGAGCCCGAGTTCGGCGCCGTGAACTCGCGGCCCATGTTCTTCGGGTCGACCAGGTACAGGCTGACGTTCTCACCGAGCTGGAACTCCGGCCACGTGCCGTCGGCGCCCACGCGCGGAAGGCCGAGCGTCTCGCCGTAGAACCTGGTCGAGCGCTCGAGATCCGTGACCTGCACCGAGACGAAGTCGGTGCGCTCAACGATCAACCGACGGACCCTTCCATCTGGAGCAGGATCAGCCGGTTCATCTCGACGGCGTACTCGAGCGGCAGCTCCTTCGTGATCGGCTCGACGAAGCCGGAGACGATCATCGCGCTCGCCTCGGCCTCCGAGAGGCCGCGGCTCATCAGGTAGAAGAGCTGCTCCTCGCCGATCTTCGAGACCGTCGCCTCATGGCCGATGTTGACGTCGCTCTCGTCGATCCGGATGTACGGGTAGGTATCGGAGCGCGACTCCTCGTCGAGGATCAGCGCGTCGCAGACGACCTTTGAGCGCGCGCCGTGCGCGCCCTTCGCCACCTCGAGCAGCCCGCGGTAGCCGGCGCGGCCGCCGTCCTTCGAGATCGACTTCGACGTGATCACCGACGTGGTGTTCGGCGCGACGTGGACGCACTTGCCGCCCGCGTCCTGGTGCTGGCCCTTGCCGGCGAAGGCGATCGAGAGCACCTCGCCGTGGGCGCGGTCGCCCATCAGCCAGATCGCCGGGTACTTCATCGTCAGCTTCGAGCCGAGGTTGCCGTCCACCCACTCCATCGTCGCGTCCTCGTAGGCGACGGCGCGCTTGGTGACGAGGTTGAAGACGTTGTTCGACCAGTTCTGGATCGTCGTGTAGCGGCAGCGCCCGCGCGGCTTGACGATGATCTCGACGACCGCCGAGTGGAGCGAGTCGGAGGAGTAGATCGGTGCCGTGCAGTTGTGCGAGACCACGCCTTCGCAGACGTAGCTTTCGTCCTCCTCGACGCTCAGGTTGTAGACGGTGCAGTTGGCCTGGATCTCCTCGATCGACCGGATCGGCATCCAGCAGTACCCGTCCGCGATCACGACGTCGGCCTTCTGGTGTCGCGGTTCGGTCTGAGTCGCGCCGAGCACGGTGTGCTCGAACACCACGTTGTCCATCTTGCAGATCGCGAGTTGCCAGATATCCCGCCGAGGCGCCGGCCGCGACGATCGGCTCAGCGAAGCGCGGATGCCGAGCGAGAGCAAAAGCTCGCGGAGGCGCTGGGCGACGTCCTGGTTCGTCTGATTGATCCGGTACAGATCGAGCTCGCTGTCGTAGCTTCCCTCTCCGTCGTACAACCCTCTGACGAAGGCGGCCCGTTCGACGTCTCCCAACCCGAACATCCAGTCGGGCACACGGAGCTCGTCCGTGGTGCGCCCAAAGGTCTGCGCGAAGAAGCGGGCTGCACGGACGGATGAGAACCGCACCGAGCGCCCTTCGCGCCGGCCCGCGTACTCGTACGTCCAGGGCTCCAACCCGAACGATCCCTCGATCACGTCCTCGACGAGCTCCCGCAGATGCTCCTCGTGCGTCGCGCTGTCGAATGCGAGGTACGAGGTGTTCGCGCTCACCGAGCCTTCCGCAACATAGAGACCCAGCACGCGGCAAACATCGGGGGAGAGCTCGACGCCGACCTGCTCGGCCGCGGGAGCGTGGCGCCCTGCGCCGACGAGAACCTCCTCGCGGTGAACGGTTGGGGCGTCGCGCTCGAGATCGATCGCTGCCGGCACGGCGAGATAGTCCCCGACCCGGAGCTCCCAAGCCTCCTTCCACTCCGCCGAGAAGGTGCGGTTGTGGTCGCGCGGGCGATCTCGCGTCGCGACGAGGAACGGGTGCCGCGGTGTGACCGCAAGCGAGCGATACCCCTCACCGGCGAACGTCAGGCGGAAGATGGGACCTTCGAACCGGCGCTGCATCGTGTCTCGAACGCGTCGGAACCGGCCCTCGTGCGTGACGACCTCGTCGCCGGTCTCGATTGCCTCGATCGGCTTCTCGCCGTCGCGCACGCGCACCATCGAGCCCGCGAGATGGCAGCCCTCGACGTAGTGCACGTAGGCGTCCTCGTCGACGATGATCAGCGTCCGCTCGAACTGGCCCATGTTCTCCGCGTTGATGCGGAAGTAGGCCTGGAGCGGCATCTCGATGCGCACGCCCGGCGGCACGTAGATGAACGAGCCGCCCGACCAGACGGCCGAGTTGAGCGCCGCGAACTTGTTGTCGTTCTGCGGGATGATCGTGCCCATGTGCTGCTTGACGATGTCCTCGTGGTCGCGCAGGGCCGAGTCCATGTCGAGAAAGATGACGCCCTTCGCCTCGAGGTCGGCCTGGAGCTTGTGGTAGACGACCTCCGACTCGTACTGGGCGCCGACGCCGGCGAGGTACTTCTTCTCCGCCTCCGGGATGCCGAGCTTGTCCCACGTGTCGAGGATGTCGGCGGGCAGGTCTTCCCACTTGTCCGCCTGCTTCTCGGTCGGCTTGATGTAGTAGAAGATGTTGTCGAAGTCGATCTCGGCGACGTTGCCGCCCCACGTCGGGAGCGGGCGCGCGTTGAAGTAGTCGAGCGACTTGAGCCGGAACTTGAGCATCCACTCGGGCTCGTTCTTGTGCGCCGAGATCGCCGCGACGAGCTCGGGCGAGAGCCCGCGCCCGGACTTGAAGAAGTAGTCCTTCGCCTCGTCCGGGTTCGAGAAGCCGTACTTGTACTCGCTGCGGATCTCCTTGACGGTGTCGGTCTCGCGCTGGGTGCTCATACGGCCTCCGCCGCCGGCGTGAACGCCTCGTAGCCCTCGGCCTCGAGCCTGTGGGCGAGCTCGGGGCCGCCCTCCTCGACGATCCGGCCGTCCACGAAGACGTGCACGAAGTCGGGCGTCACGTAGTCGAGGATGCGCTGATAGTGCGTGATCACGAGCGCGCCCATCTCGGGGCCGACGAGGTCGTTGACGCCGCCGGCGACGATCTTCAGCGCGTCGATGTCGAGACCCGAGTCGGTCTCGTCGAGAACGGCGATGCGCGGCTTCAGGAGCGCCATCTGCAGAATCTCGACACGCTTCTTCTCGCCGCCGGAGAAGCCGTCGTTCAGGTACCGCGACGCGAGCTCGCGCGGCACCTTCAGCCGCTCCATCGCGCCGAGCAGCTCCTTGCGGAACTCGGGGATCGGGATCGGGTCGTCGGTGCCGCCCGCGCGCGCCTTGCGGATCGCGTTGATCGCGCTGCGCAGGAAGCTCGTGACGGTGACGCCGGGAACGGCGTGCGGGTACTGGAAGGCGAGGAAGAGGCCGCGCTGGGCGCGCTCGTCGGCGCCCAGCTCGACGACGTCCACGCCGTCAAGCAGGATCTCGCCCTCGGTGACCACGTAGGCCGGGTGGCCCATCAGCGCGTAGGCGAGCGTGGACTTGCCCGAGCCGTTCGGGCCCATGATCGCGTGCTTCTCGTTCAGGCCGACGGAGAGGTCGACGCCCTTGACGATCTCGGTGCCGTCCTCGAGCGCGACGTGCAGGTTCTTGATCTCGAGCAGTGCCACTTCGTGCGCCTCTATTCCTCGGCAGTACCAGGACCCGGCGGCCCGCTTGTGACTCATGGTAGCCGATGCTGATCATCCTCTGAGCCATTTGCGTCAGACGCCGCGATCACCCCCTCTCGGCATGCTGGTATCCTCGTGCTATGCCCTTCGGAATCGGCGTCTGGGAGCTTCTGGTCCTGCTTCTGGTTCTGCTGCTCGTCTTCGGCCCGAAGCGGCTGCCCGAGATGGGCCGCTCGCTCGGCAAGGGGATGCGGGAGTTCAAGGACTCGGTCACAGGCAAGGACGAGCCCGAGACGACGGCGGAGGCCTCGGCGCTGCCGCCTGCGCAGTCGAGCGACAGCGTGACGGCCGAGTCGCGCGAGCGCGACACCGTCGGCTAACCCCGCACGGCCGTGTTGGGGAAGCTGCTGCCGCGGCGCCTGGGCCACGGCGAGGAGGCGACCCTCGTCGAGCACCTGGACGAGCTGCGCACGCGCCTGCTGGTCTGCATCGCCGCGATCATCCCGGCGTTCGCCCTCACGTTCGGCTTCCATGCCCGGCTGATCCACTGGCTCGCCGCGCCGCTCCCGCACGACAAGAAGCTCGTCACGTTCGGCGTCACCGAGCCGTTCTTCACGTCGTTCAAGGTGAGCTTCTACGCCGCGGCCGCGCTCGCGCTGCCCGTGATCCTCTACCAGGTCTGGAGCTTCCTGGCGCCCGCGTTCGAGCAGCACATCCAGCGGGTCGTCGCCGCCTTCGTCGCGATCGCGACCGTCCTCTTCGCCGGTGGCGTCGCCTTCTCGTACACGATCGCGCTGCCGCGCGCCGTGCAGTTCCTGACGACGTACGACTCTCACCTCTACAACATCCAGGTGCGGGCGAGCTACTACTACTCGTTCGCGGCGCTGATGCTGATCGCGATGGGGCTCGTCTTCGAGCTGCCGATCTGGATCCTGGCGCTCGTGCGCCTGCGCGTGCTCACCGCCGACCGCCTGCGGCGCAACCGCCGCGTCGGCTATGTGCTCGTGCTCGTGCTGGCGATCCTGCTGCCGACGGTCGATCCCGTCTCGCTCGTCTTCGAGACGGTGCCGCTGCTCGTCCTCTTCGAGGGCTCGATCTGGCTCTCGGTGCTGATGGAACGCCGCTGGCGACTGGCCGACGAAGCGCTCCCGGGACCCCGTCCTCGCTAGGCTCGTAGATGCCGGGACCCGAGATGAGAGAGGAGGGACGAAATGGCACGAGCTGATCGGCGCCGCGACCAGCGCAAGCGGCCGCCTGCTCCGGTCGGCCGCAGCAGCGGCGGCGGCGGCGGGAAAAGCCGGGGCGGCGGGCCCGCGCGGATCGAGGACACCATGTTCTTCCCGCGGCTGCGGCGCCACGCAAAGTGGATGTTCGTGCTGCTCGCACTCGTGTTCGGGCTCGGCTTCGTCGTCTTCGGCGTCGGCGCGGGCGGCATCGGCGTCGGCGACCTCTTCAAGAATCGCGGCACCGCCAGCCGCGGCGACACTCCCTCGGTGAAGGAGGCGCGGCAGGAGATCGCCGCGAGCCCGAGGGCCGCGAAGGGCTACCGCGATCTCGCCACGGCGCTCCAGGCCGACGGCAAGGGCGACGAGGCGATCGAGCCGTTGCAGCGCTACACCGAGCTGAAGCCGAAGGACACCGACGCGCTGCGCGAGCTGGCGGGGCTCTACCTGACGAAGGCGAACCGCCGTTCGCAGGACGCGCAGACCGTGCAGCTCCGGGCCCAGTACCTCACCGGCGGCGGCACCTTCAGCCAGCCGCTCCAGCTCGGCAAGGGCCAGACGCTCGGCCAGGACGCGATCACGCAGGCCGTCGAGGCGACCATGAGCACCGACTTGTCGACGGCGTACACGGAGGCGGGGAGCGCCTACGACAGCGCGAAGCAGACGTACGACCGGCTCGCCAAGGCGGCGCCCGACGACGCGAACATCCAGATCGAGCTCGCGCAGGTTGCGCAGCAGACCGGCGACACGAAGGCGGCGATCGCGGCGTACGAGCGGTTCCTCAAGCTCGCGCCGGACGATCCGAGCGCTCCGATCGTCAAGCAGCAGCTCAAGCAGCTCAGGGCCTCGACGCCGGGTTAGACTCACCCGAGCTCCGGAAAGCCATGAACTTCGACGTCACGACAGAGCGCTTGAGCGGCCAGCAGGTGGTGATCTCGCCGGCGGGCGAGGTCGACCTGTACACGGCTCCCGAGCTGAAGCAGGAGCTGCTCGACGCGATCGAGAGCGGGGCGACCGACGTGATCGTCGACCTGACGCGGACGACCTTCATCGACTCAGCGGCCCTGGGCGTGCTCGTCGGCGCGGTGCGCCGGCTGCGCGAGCGCGACGGGCGGCTGTCGATCGTCTGCAGCGAGCGCAGCATCCGCAAGATCTTCGAGATCACCGGGCTCGACCGGGTTCTGGCGATCCACGCCAGCCGGCAGGAGGCGCTCGGCGTCGTCGGGTCGGCGGTCTAGGTGCGGCGGCTCGCACGCCTGATCGCCGTGGGCGCGGCGGTGCTCGTCGCGGCGGGCTGCGGCTCGGTCGGCTACACCGACGCGTCCGGCGACCGCGCGAAGGGCAAGGAGCTCTTCACGCAGAAGTGCGGCTCGTGCCACACGCTCGCCGACGCCGGCTCGCTGGGCAAGGTCGGCCCGAACCTCGACGACGCGTTCGCCCGCGCGCGCGCCGACGGAATGACCGAGGCGACCTTCCGCCAGGTCGTGCGCGGCCAGATCGCCTACGCCGTCACGAACCCGGTCACGGGCTCACCCGGGATGCCCAAGGACATCGTCAAGGGCGACGACGCGAGAGACGTGGCAGCCTACGTCGCAAGCGTCGCCGGCAAGTAGCGACACCGCCTCCTTTCCTCCAGGGATCTGACCCGCGGAGGCGTTGGAGCTAGAGCCCGGGCTCGACGATCACGTGGGTGATCGTGGCGTCGAAGCGCTCCCGCGCATGGCTCACCACACCTCGCTCCAGCCAGTGCGAGTGACCCTCCGGATGCGTCGAGATGACGATCTCGTCGGCGCCGAACGTCCGCAGCGCGTCCTCGATCGCCTGCAGCGGATCGGCGTCGCCGACTTCGCCGCGCGCCTGCACGCCGGCCTGCGCAAGCGCCTCCAGGCAGGCGTCGAGCCGCGCCTGCGCCTGCGCTCGGGCGCCGTCCTCGTCCGAGGCCCAGTGCCGGACCGGCGAGTTGAGCGCCGGGCAGACGACGAGCACCTGCTCGCTCACGCCCTCGGCGCGCTGCCGGATCAGGGCACGTAGCGACTCACCGCCGAGCGTCTCGTTCGCGATCACGAGGATCCGCCGCTCGTCCTCGGGCCCGACGTGCTCCACGTGTGCCCGCACCGGCAGCTCCGGCCGCTGGCGAAAGTAGAACTGCACCGCGGCGGCGCTGACCAGGAGCCACACCGCGACCCCGAGCCAGCGATTCACAAACGCTGCGGCGACGATCAGCGTGAACGCCCCGATCGTCAGCAACAGGAACCGGTACGCCTCTGCCTCGCTGCGGAACGGGTTGCGCATGACCCCTCCCTAGAGGAGGTAGATCGTCGCGTAGACGACGATCCACATGATGTCGACGAAGTGCCAGTAGATGCCGGCGATCTCGACGCCGTGGTGGTGGTCCGCCGTGAAGTGGCCCCGGAACGCGCGCACGGCCATCACGGTGAGCAGCGTCAGGCCGATGAAGACGTGTGCCCCGTGCAGGCCGGTGAGCCCGAAGAAGACCCCGGCGAACGCCCGGTCGCCCGTGTTGAAGCCGATGTGCGCGTACTCGATCATCTGCGTCAGCAGGAACGAGAGGCCCATCGCGATCGTCAGCGCGAGGCCGGCCTTCAGGCCCGAGCGGTTGCCGCGCTTGATCGACTGCAGCGCCCAGTGCATCGTGAAGCTCGAGGTGACGAGGATCGCCGTGTTGACGCCGGCGACGAAGACCGGCAGCTGGAACGGGTGCGGCGGCCACGCGTCGGCGGTCGGGTTGACGACCCGGACGAAGAAGTAGGCCGTGAAGAACGAGCCGAAGAGCATCGCCTCCGAGGCGATGAACAGGAACATGCCGAGCACGCGCGCATCGATGCGCGAGCTCTGGTGCGCCGTCGGCGGCCCGTGGTGCTGCTCTGCGGCTTCCGTGTGAGCGCTCATGCCGGGGCTCCCACCTCGGTCTCGACGACGACGTGCTCGACGGGGACGCCGGCCTCGCCGCGCAGCCGGCCGAGAATGTCGCGGCGCAGCCAGCCCGAGCGCTCGCCGGGGAAGGTCGAGACGATGATCTCGTCCACGCGCTCGTCCTCGACGACGTTCATCGCCGCCGTGAACGGATCCGGGTGCGCGATCTGCCCGTGGACGTCGATCCCCTCCGCGCGCAGCTCGCCGAGCGCGGCGCGGAGCCGCCGCTCGGCCTCCGGATGCGGCGCCTGCGCCGGGTCGCTCTGCGGGCAGACGATGAGGAACGCAGCCGGCGCGCCGGCGGCCCGCTCCCGGATCGCAGCGAGCAGCGGCTCGCCGAGCACCGTCTCGTTGGCGACGACGAGCACGTTCGCCGGGCCCGTGCGCACGACGTCGCCCGCGACGACGTGCTCCAGCGGACGGTCGCCCGCGGCCCTGCGGATCTCGTCGATCAGGTTCCGCCGCAGCCAGCCCGACTTCGCCTCGGGGTGCGTGGAGATGATCAGCTCGTCGATCTCCTCCTGCGCGAGCACGTCCTTGACCGCCGCGACCGGATCGGCGCCGACGGCGCCGCCGTGCGCGGGGATGCCGATGTCGCGCAGCGCTGCGAGCGTGCGCTCGAGCCGCCGCTCGGCCGCTGCGCGGCGCGTGTGGTCGTAGACGACGTAGCCCTGGCGTGGCGGGTTGACGGGCGCGACGACGGCGACGCGGATCGGCCCCCGCGCGGCGCGGTGGCGGACGGCCTCGACGAGCGCCTCGCCGGCCAGCGTCTCGTTCGCGACCACGAGCACTCTGGTCACGTCCCCGCTCACGTGTGCGTCTCCTGCAGCGCTCCGGTCGTGCCGCCGTGCAGCACGGCGTGCCGCGCGCCCGGCACGCCATACTCGTACGGGCCGCCGACGACCTGCGGGATCTCGTCGAAGTTGAAGATCGGCGGCGGCGAGCTGACGAGCCATTCGAGCGTCATCGCCCGCCACGGGTTCCCGACCGCGACCGGCCCGCGCGCCCAGCTGACGATCATGTTGTAGAGGAAGACGATCGTCGACGCGCCGAGCGCGAACGACGCGATCGAGATCACCATGTTCCAGCCGGCGAAGCGGTCGGCGTAGTCGAACACGCGCCGCGGCATCCCCTGCAGCCCGAGCACGTGCATCGGGAAGAACGTGATGTTGAAGCTGACGAACGTCAGCCAGAAGTGCCACTTGCCGAGCCGCTCGTTGTACATCCGGCCGGTCATCTTCGGGAACCAGAAGTAGATCCCGGCGAAGATCGTGAAGACCGAGCCGCTGAATAGCACGTAGTGGATGTGGGCGACGATGAAGTACGTGTCGGAGGCGTGGATGTCGATCGGCACCGAGCCGAGGTAGATGCCCGACAGCCCGCCGAGCACGAACATCGAGAGGAAGCCGAGCGCCCACAGCATGGGCGTCGTGAAGCGCAGCTTCCCCTCCCACATCGTCGCTAACCACGAGAAGACCTTGATCCCGGTCGGCACGGCGATCAGCAGCGTCGAGACCATCATCGGCACGCGCAGCCAAGGCGCCATCCCCGCCACGAACATGTGGTGGGCCCAGACCGAGAAGCCGAGCACGAGGATGCCGAGCAGCGAAAGCGCCATCAGGCGGTAGCCGAACACCGGCTTGCGCGAGAACGTCGAGATCACCTCGGAGATGATCCCGAACCCGGGCAGGATCATGATGTAGACGGCCGGGTGGCTGTAGAACCAGAAGATGTGCTGGTAGCCGAGCACGTAGCCGCCCTCGTCCGGGCTGAAGAAGTGCGTGTGCAGCACCCGGTCGAACAGGACGAAGAACTGCGAGCCGGCGATGAACGGGGTCGCGATCACGACGAGCAGCGACGTCGTGAAGTTCGCCCAGACGAGCAGCGGCATGCGCCAGAAGGTCATTCCGGGCGCGCGCATGGTGATGATCGTGACCAGGAAGTTGAGCGCGGTCATGATCGACGAGGCACCGGCCCACTGGACGCCGATGTTGAAGAACGTCTGGCCGAGCGGCTGCCCCGAGGCGAGCGTCGGGTAGCCCGTCCAGCCCGTGGCAAAGGCGCCGCCGGGGGTGACGAAGCTCGCCAGGAACATCACGCCGGCGACCGGCAGCAGCCAGAACGAGAGCGCGTTCAGGCGCGGGAAGGCCATGTCCGGCGCGCCGAGCATCAGCGGCACGACGAAGTTGGCGAGACCCGCGAACGCCGGGATGACGAAGAGGAAGATCATCAGCACGGCGTGGGCGGAGACGAGCCCGTTGTACGTCTGCGAGTCGACGTACTGGAGACCCGGGCGCGCCAGCTCGGCGCGGAAGAGCTCCGCGAGCAGGCCGCCGACGATGAAGAAGAAGAACGTCGTCACGAGGTACTGGACGCCGATCACCTTGTGGTCCGTGTTGACGCGGAAGTAGTCCTGCCAACGACGCGCGCCGTGGCCCGAGTGGTCCTCGGGCCGGCTCGGGCGGCCGCTGATGTAGTAGAGCCAGTAGTCGAAGGCGCCGATGCCGGTGAGGAAGCCGATCGGAGCGGTGGTGAGCGCGCCGACGGCGAGGATCACCGTCCAGTCGTAGACGGGATCCCAGCCGGCGAGCCAGCGGAAGAACGCGACGATGAAGAGGCCGACCACGAAGAAGAGCGGCGTCATCCAGGCAGCGCGCAGCAGGCCCGCGGCCGTCAGGAGCCGCCAACCGCTCACGCGCGGCGGCCCGTCGTGGTGGTTCTCGTTCGTCACCTGCTAGCTCCCCTTCCCGCTGACGACGTACTGGACGAGCGCGTCGAGCTGATCCTTGGGCAGCCCCGCGAACGTCTTCGGCATGACGCCCTTCGCATAGCCGGCCGCGATGCGCTTCTCGGGGTCGACGATCGACTCCCGCACGAAGTCCGCGACCGGCTCGCCGGCCGCCTGTGCATCCTTCGCCACGGTGTCGAGCGACGGGCCGACCTGCGCGGTCGTCCCGGCCGCGGCCAGCGCGTGGCAGGCGCCGCAGCCCTGGGCCGTGAAGACCGCCGCGCCGCCCCCGCCGCCCGCGCCCTGCTTCTCCTTGGCGAGCCAGGCGTCGAATGTCTCCTGGGTGACGATCTCCGCCTCGGAGCGCATCGTCGCGTGGCCGAGCCCGCAGAGCTCGGTGCAGATGACCGGGAACGTGCCGAGCTTCGTCGGCGTGATCACGAGCCGGGTGTGCAGCCCCGGCACCGCGTCCTGCTTCTGGCCGAAGTCGGGCACCCAGAAGGAGTGGATGACGTCCACGGCGACGAGGTCCAGCTCGGCCGAGCGGCCGACCGGGAGCACGAGCCTCCCCGAGCTGACCCCGGAGCCCGGGTACTCGAACTTCCAGGCGAACTGCTGCCCGATCACGTGCACGCGCACGGGGTTCGTGCCCGCCTTGCCGTTCTGCGAGAGCGCGATCGCCGAGACGATCGCGATCGCCGTCACGAGCGCGGCCGGGATCGCCGTCCAGACGACCTCGAGACCGGTGTGACCGTGGATCGGCGGGCCATCGGAGTCGTCGTCCGGCGCGGCGCGGAACTTCCAGACCATGTAGACGAGCGCCGCGGCGACGATCGCGAAGACGACGATCGAGATCACCGTCGCGAACCAGTAGACGAACTGGATGCGGTCCATCTCCTTCGACGCCGAGTCGGGCAGCCAGGGGATGAGCACGGCAACGAGCGTGGCGACGGTTCCCGCCGCCACGCCGATCACCACCATGCGGAGAATCGAGCCCCTGCGCACCGGTTGCGAGCCTACACCACCGCGCAAGAGCGATTCCGACCAACGTTCGGGCGTCCGGCGGCGCCCGAACGGGCCGCCTGACCCATCCTGCTCAGAGGTCTAGCGGGTGGCGCGCCGGTTCCAGATCACGACCTGGTACGGGCGCCAGAGGTACGTGATCGGGTACGTCACGATGTGGACGAGCCGCGTGAACGGGAACATCGCGAGCAGCACGAAGCCGCCGAGCATGTGCGCCTTCACGACCCACGGCAGCACGGTCACCGTGGCGACGTCGGGCTGCAGCCGGAACAGCGAGTGCACCCACGGCGCCGCCGTGTGCACGTACCAGTCGGACCCCCAGCGGTAGCCGAGCGCAACCCACATCCCGAGGACGACCTGCGCGAGCAGCACGGCGAGCAAGGCCCAGTCGGACTTCGCGGTGACGACGGTCACCCGCGCGTTCAGCACGCGCCGCAGCGAGAGCGCGGTCAGCCCGATCAGGGCCGCGAGGCCGAACGCGATCCCGATCACCTCGAGCGTGTAGAGCCTGGCCGGGTTGGCGACGAGGTCGCCCCACGTACCGGAGACGGCGAGCGCCGCGATGTGCGCGAGCAGGACGACGATGATTCCGTAGTGCCAGCTCACCGAGCCCCAGAACAGGACGCGATTCTCGAGGAACTGCGACGACTGGCTCGAGAACGAGAAGCGGTCGCCGAAGTACCGGACGATGCCGCCGACGACCGCGAGCGCGACGGCCACGTAGGGGAACGCTGCGAACAGCACGGTGTCGAACATCTAGCCGACCCTCCTCATTGGACCGGGGCGCCGGAGCCGACCGGCTCGGATTCGACGACGTTGTGTGGGAACAGCTCGAGCACGAGCCGCAACGCCTTCAGCAAGCGCCGGTAGACCTCTCGCCCGCTCACGGCCTCGAGCGGCTGGGTCTCGTCGGCGTCGTCGTCCCCGGCCATGCGCACGAGCGCGGGGATCATGGCGTCGTGCACGATCTCGCCGGCCAGCTCCTCGTCCGGGCAGACGGCGAGAAAGCGCAGGAGCACGACGAGGTGGTCGGGGAGCTCACGCTCGACGACGTAGTCGAACGTCCGCATCCGCGAGTTCAGCTCCGTCATGAAGGCGCTGCGCTTGTAGCTCTCGCCGAAGAGGTGGTGCCCGACGTACGGGTACAGCGTCGCGTCGAGATCCGAGAGCGTGTCGAGGTCGAAGGCGGATGTGTAGATCTCCTGCAGCCGGCCGAGGGGCACGAGGCGCGTGAACGCCCTGAAGTCGGCCAGCAGGGCGGCCGCCTCCGGCTGCTCGGCGACGAGAGCCTCGCAGCGGCTCACCGTCTTGGCGATGTCCGGCTCCGGGTACTCGAGGACCTCCGCGAAGAGCGCGAGCGCCTGCATGTGGTTCGTCTCCGCCACGGCCGTCACCACCTCCGCTCCGGCGGCTTGCGGGTGCCGAAGCCCGCGTGGCTGCGGGCGGTGTAGGGATCGACGGTCGCCTCGACCGCGTCGTCGCGGCCGAGCGGTGGCAGCACGAACCGCTCGTCGAACGTCGGCATCGCGGTCAGCCGGAAGATCGCCTCGGCCTCCTCCGGGTTCGTCCCGCCCCGGGCGAGCGTCGTCTCCAGCTCGGTGGGATCGACGTCGCCGACCTTCTGCGAGCGCATGTACGTGCGCACGGCGAGCAGCTTCGCGTAGACCTCGGCGACGACGTCCTCGTTGCCGGCCGAGAACAGGCTCGCCATGAAGCGGATCGGCACGCGCGCCTTCTCCAGCGTCGAGAACGTCGGCGGGCCGCCGATCGCATCGGCGCCGGCGATGTCGTAGACGCCGTCCTTCTGCGCCGCCAGGATCGGCAGCATCGGCGGCACGTAGAAGAGCATCGGCAGCGTGCGGTACTCCGCGTGGAGCGGCAGCGCCAGCCCCCACGTCTTGACGAACTTGTAGACGGGCGAGTTGCGCGCCGCCTCGAGCATCGCCTCGGGCACGCCGTTCGCCCGCGCCGCCGCGATCACCTCGGGGTCGAACGGGTCCTTGATCAGGTCACGGTGCGCCTGCACGAGCTCGGCATCCGGGACGGCCGCGGCCGCCTCGATCTCGTCGGCGTCGTAGAGCAGCGCTCCGAGGTAGCGGATCCGCCCGACGCAGGAGTGGAAGCAGGCCGGCGCGTGGCCGCTCTCGAGGCGCGGGTAGCAGAGGATGCACTTCTCCGACTTCCCGGTCGACCAGTTGTAGTAGGTCTTCTTGTACGGGCAGCCGGAGATGCACATGCGCCAGGCGCGGCAGTTGTCCTGGTTGAGGAGGACGATCCCGTCCTCGCCGCGCTTGTAGATCGCCCCCGCGGGGCACGCGGCGACGCAGGCGGCGTTGACACAGTGGTTGCAGATCCGCGGCAGGTAGAAGAAGACCATCCGCTCGAGCTCGTTCAGCTGCTCGCGCTCCGTGTCGGAGAGGCCCTCGAGGTTTGGGTCGTTCACGGCGTAGACCGGCGAGCCGCCGAGATCGTCGTCCCAGTTCGGGCCGGCCTCGATGTCCATGTGCTTGCCGGTGATCAGCGACACGGGGCGGGCGGTCGGCTGATCGTCGCCCTCGGGAGCGTTGAACAGCTCGTCGTACTGGTACGTCCAGGGCTCGTAGTAGTCGTCGAGCGTGGGCAGCGCGGGGTTGGCGAAGAGGTTGCCGAGGCCGCGGGCGCGGCCCTGGAGCTTCAGCTTCAGCTTCCCGTTCTCGTCGCGCTCCCAGCCGCCCTGGTAGCGGTCCTGGTCCTCCCAGAGCGTCGGGTAGCCGGTGCCCGGCTTGGTCTCGACGTTGTTCCACCACATGTACTCGGTGCCCTTGCGGTCGGTCCAGATGTTCTTGCAGGCGACCGAACAGGTGTGGCAGCCGATGCACTTGTCGAGGTGGAAGACCATCGACACCTGCGCGCGGATGTTCATGCCGCCCCCTTTCTCTCGCCGCGGCCTACCACTCGAGCTTCTCGAGCTTGCGCACGACCGCATACGTGTCGCGGGTGAAGACCCCGATCGGGCCCCAGTAGTTGAAGCCGTACGTGAACTGCGCCTGGCCGCCGGCGAGCAGGACGGGGTTGATCCTCGTGCGCGTGAGGCTGTTGTGCCCGCCTCCGCGCCGCCCGCCGCGCACCTGCGACTTCGGGATCGAGATCGTCCGCTCGGGGGAGTGGTAGACCATGCAGGTCCCCGGCTGCACCCGGGCGCTCACCGCGGCGCGGGTGACCATGACCCCGTTGTCGTTGTAGACCTCGACCCAGTCGTTGTCCTCGATGCCGATCGAGGCGGCGTCCTTGTCGTTGATCCAGCAGGGCTCGATCCCGCGCGAGAGCGTCAGCATGCGCAGGTTGTCGTAGTACGTGGAGTGGATGTGCCACTTCCCGTGCGGCGTGATGTAGTTCAGGACGAGCGCCGGCCCGTCCGTCGAGCTCAGGCCGATGTCGCCGGTCGCCCGCGGGTCGAGCTTCGGCTTGAACGTCGGCAGGTGCTCGCCGAAGTCGATGTAGTAGGGGTGGTCCACGTAGAGGTGCTGGCGGCCCGAGAGCGTCCGCCACGGCACGAGCCGCTCGACGTTGATGCACCAGGCCGCGTACGGGCGGCCGTCGTTGACGATCCCCGTCCAGCAGGGGGAGACCAGCGTGCGCCGCGGCTGCGCCTTCAGGTCGGCGAAGGTCATCCGCACCGAGCGGTTGCCCTCGGCGAGGTCGGCGAGCGGCAGGCCGATCCGCTCCTCCTCCGCCTTGAACGCCTCGTAGGCGACCTCGCCGTTCGTCTCCGGCGCCAGCCGGAGCAGGAGATTGGCGGCGTCGAGCGCGTCCTCGAGGGCCGGGTAGCGGTTGCCGCCCCACTCGACGCAGCGCAGGCGGCGCGGGTCGGGCGTGCCGCCGACGGGGTTCTCGAGCAGCTCGTCGTAGAACTTCTCGATCGGGATGTGGACGCCGTTGCCGGTGATCCCGTCGGCGCGGACGTTCGGCCCGAACGAGCGGAACTTGTCGTAGATCTGCGAGTAGTCGCGCTCGACGAGGAAGAGGTGCGGGAACGTCTTGCCGGGCACCGGCTCGCAGTCGCCCTCGCGCCAGTCCTCGACCTCCATCTGGGAGAGCTCGTCCGGCGTGTCGTGCATCAGCGGCCGGGCGACGAGGTCGGTCACGGGCTCCGGGAACGTCTCCGGTGCGAGCTCGCTCACCTTCTTCGCGAGCGCCTTGAAGATGTCCCAGTCCGACTTCGACTCCCACACCGGCGGCACCGCCTGCGACAGCGGGTGGACGAAGGAGTGGAGATCGGTCGTGTTGAGGTCGTTCTTCTCGTACCAGGTCGCCGTCGGCAGGACGATGTCGGAGTAGAGCGCCGACGTGTCCATGCGGAAGTTGATGTCGACGACGAGGTCCATCTTTCCGCGCGGCGCAGGCTCCCGCCAGACGACGGTCTTCACCTTCCCGGCGGCTGCCTCCTCGGCGATGATGCTGTCGTGCGTCCCGAGGTAGTGGCGGAGGAAGAACTCGTGCCCCTTCGCGCTCGAGAGGATCGCGTTGCCGCGCCAGATCAGCCAGATGCGCGGCCAGTTCTCCTCCGCGTCGGGGTCGTCCACCGAGAGCCCGATCTCGCCCTCCTTGAGCCGGTCGACGACGTGCGCGGCGACGGCGTCCTTGCCCTCGGCACCGGCGGCCTTCGCCTCCTCGACGAGCTCCAGCGGGTTGCGGTCGAACTGCGGGTAGAACGGCATCCAGCCCATCCGGACGGCCTTCGCCGCGAGGTCCATCGCGTGCCCCTTCGCCCACTTCGCATCGGGTGGCACAGCGTCGTAGTCGGTGAACTCCGAGTCGTAGCGCCACTGGTCGCTCTGGACGTAGTGCCACGTCGGCGACTGCTGCTGCCTCGGCGGGCGCTGCCAGTCGAGGGCGAACGCGAGCGACGTCCAGGGAGAGACGAGCGTCAGCTTCTCCTGGCCGACGTAGTGGTTCATGCCGCCGCCGTTGACGCCGCAGCACCCGCAGAGGATGAGGGACGTGATCGGCGCCCGGTACGCGAGGTTGTTGTTGTACCAGTGGTTGATCGAGGCGCCGATGATGATCATCGACTTGCCGTTCGTGACCTCGGCGTTGTCGGCGAACTCGCGCGCGAGCCGGAGCACGGTCTCGCGGCCGATGCCGGTGAACTGCTCCTGCCAGGCGGGCGTGTACGGCGCGTCGGCGTCGTCGAAGCTCTTGGCGTAGTCGCCGGCGAGCCCGCGGCCGACGCCGAACTGCGCCATCAGCAGGTCGTAGACGGTGGCGACGGGCACGCGGCCCTCGCTCGTCTCGACGTAGCGGACGGGCACGCCGCGGCGCGCGCTCTTGCCCGAGGCGAACTCGTGGAACCCGACCTGGAGCACGGCGTCGTGGGTCTCGAGGAACGTGAGCTCCGGGTCGATCGGCGTGTCGTCGAGGCCGTCCTCGAGCGTCAGGTTCCACTTCCCGAGCTCCTCGCCCCAGCGGAACCCGACGGAGCCCTTCGGCATCTTCGGGCCGCTCTTCGCATCCCACATCAGCAGCTTCCAATCGCCGTTCTCGACATCGCGGTAGCGGTCGATCAGGTTCGCCCGCAGGTAGCGGCCGGCGCCGTAGGTGTCGCCGTCGGGCTCGAGGCGGACGAGGTGCGTCGAGTCGGAGTACTTCTTCAGGTACTCGATGAAGTACGGCACCTGCCGGTCGGCGTGGAACTCCTTCAGGATCACGTGATTGACCGCCATCCAGAGGGCCGTGTCCTGCCCCGCGGTGACCGGGATCCACCAGTCGGCGTACTTCGCCACCTGATTGAAGTCGGGCGCGATGACCGTGAACTTCGTGCCCTCGTGCCGCGCCTCGGAGATGAAGTGGACGTCGGGCGTGCGGGTCATGTTCAGATTCGACCCCATCGCCACGATGTACTTCGACTTGTACCAATCGGCGCTTTCGCAGACGTCCGTCTGGTCGCCCCAGATCTCCGGGAAGGCGTTCGGCAGGTCGGCGTACCAGTCGTAGAAGCTCATGTTCACGCCGCCGAAGAGCTGGAGGAAGCGCGAGCCGGCGGCGTAGGAGAGGTACGACATCGCGGGGATCGGCGAGAAGCCGAAGACCCGGTCCGGGCCCCACTTGCGCGCCGTGTAGAGCAAGGAGGCGGAGATCACCTCGAGCACCTCGTCCCAGTCCGTGCGCCGGAAGCCGCCCTTGCCGCGGGCCTTCTGGAAGCGGGCGCGCTTCGTCTCGTCCTCGACGATCGAGCCCCACGCGTCGACCGGGTTCTCGTGCTCTGCCCTGGCCGCACGCCAGAGGTCCATCAGCGGCCCGCGCATGTACGGGTACTTGACCCGGATCGGGCTGTAGACGTACCAGGAGGCCGAGATCCCGCGCTGACAGCCACGCGGCTCGTACGGCGGCACCGAGTCCTCGAGCAGCGGGTAGTCGGTCGCCTGCATCTCCCACGTGATGATCCCGTCCTTGACGTAGACCATCCACGAGCAGCCGCCCGTGCAGTTGACCCCGTGGGTCGAGCGGACCGCGTTGTCGTGCTGCCAGCGGTTCCGGTAGAACTCCTCCCAGCGACGGGTCTTCGGGTCGACCAGGTCCTGGATCCAGCCCATCGTCACGTCCCCCTTCGAGTTCTGAGCAACGGCTTGCGCACCGAGAGCGTCCGGCGCGGCCAGAGCAGCAGCGCGAGCGCGACGAGCAGGGCCACGCCGGCGCCGCCGAGCGCGAGCAGCTGCCAGACGGCGTTGCCCGAACGCTTCGCGGTGGCGGCAACGCGCAGGAAGGCGGCGAGGTTCGCCTGCTCGTCCGCGGTCAGTTGCTTGCCCTTGAAGACCGGTGTCATCGTCGGGAACGGCAGCGTCTGCAGGACCCCGGCGATCCCGGCTGCGCCGCCGTACTTCGTGTAGGCGCGCGTGAGGTCGGGGCCGAGCGTCCCGCCGCCGAGCCGGCCGAGGCCGGCGATCGTGTGGCACGAGAGGCACGGCGGGCCGCCGTTCTCGAGCTGGGTCGCGCCGGTGAACAGATTCTTGCCGGCGGCGGTCGTCCCCTCGGCCGGCGCGGGCGCGATCACGGTCGTCTCGGTCGGCGTCGTCTCGACCGGCGTCGTCTCGGTCGTGGCCGGCGGTGGGGCGGCGGAGAGCGACTCGAGGTAGGCGACGACGTCTCCGACCTGCGTCGCGGTCAGGCCGAGGTTCGGCATCTGCACGCCCTTGAACTTCTCCAGCAGGGCGGTGGCGTAGGCGTCCTTCGCCGCGAACACCTTGCCCGGGTCGGCGATGAAGGTCTCGAGCCAGGCCTGGTCGCGGCGCGAGGCCGCCTCCTTGAGGTCGGGGCCGACGAGGTCCCCCTTGCCGATCGAGTGGCAGCCGCCGCATGAGGTGGCGAACACCTGCTTCCCCGCATCGGGAGAGCCGCCCGCGAGCGCGGGCGAGACGACGAGCGAGAGCGCGGCCCCGGCCGCGAGGACGACTGTCAGGACGGCCTTGCGCACGCACGCCTCCTCTGAATTCGGGTCACGGCTCAGCACGGGTGCTCCGCCCCCTTGCGCGCGTAGTACCACCAGTTGATGCCGATGTTGAGCGCGTAGAAGACGGCGACCCCGATGAAGAAGGGCACGGGGTCGCCGGCGGCCGAGATCACGGCCGCGATCAGGACGGAGAAGATGAACGGCCCGTACGCCGCTATGGCCGCCGTCCAGCCGATCACGCCGCCGGCCTGCCGCGGCGGGAAGATCATCGGCATCTGCTTGAACGTCGAGGCGTTGCCGATCCCGGCGAAGAAGAACAGCCCGAGCATGAAGCCGACGAAGCCGGGGAAGTCGCCCGTCGAGGCGGGCTGGACGAAGAAGCAGACGCCGATCGCCGAGCCGAGCAGTCCGATCCCCGAGATCTGGGTCAGCCGGGCGCCGCCGTAGCGGTCGGCGAGCGGTCCCGCCCCGACCCGCGCGATCGAGCCGACGAGCGGGCCGAGGAAGGCGTACCGCAGCGGGTCCGGCGCGTCGGCGAAGTCGCCGTACAGCTTCTTGATGAGGAGGGGAAAGGTGGCGGAGAAGCCTGCGAACGAGCCGAAGGTCATGACGTAGAGCGACGTCATCAACCACGTGTGCTTCTCGCGGAAGATGTCGAACTGCTCGCGCACGTTGGCGCGAACCGGGACGCTCTTCAGCTGCCACCAGGCGAGCAGGCTGAAGAGCACGACGAACGGGATCCAGACGAAGGTGGCGTTCTGGAGCCAGACGGACTTCCCCTTGTCGGTCACCTGCGCGCTGCCGACGAGCGCGAAGCCGATGATCCACGGCGTGATGAACTGCACGAGGCTGACGCCGAAGTTGCCGATGCCCGCCTGGAGGCCGAGTGCGGTTCCCTGCAGCCGCTTCGGGAAGAAGAGGCTCGTCGAGGGCATGAACGACGAGAAGTTGCCGCCGCCGAGGCCCGCGAGGAAGGCGAGGCCGAGCAGCACCCAGTACGGCGTGCCGGCGTTCTGCACGGCGAAGAACCAGCCGACGAGCGGCAGCAGCAGCGTCGCGCTCGACAGGGCGACGATCCGCCGGGTGCCGGCGATGGGCGTCAGGAAGGTATGGACGATCCGGAACGACCCGCCCGCGAGGCCGGGCATCGCCGTCAGCCAGAAGAGCTGCGTCGTCGAGAGGTCGAAGCCGACCTTCTCCAGCCGGACGACGAGCGCGCTGACGACGAACCAGACCGAGAACGCCATCGTCAGGTTCGCGGTCGTGATCGTCAGCGTGCGCCAGGCGATCGCGCGGCCCTGACTCTCCCAGAAGTCCGCGTCCTCCGGCTCCCAGCGCTCGAGCCAGGCGGCCGAGCCTCGCCTAGCCATGGCTACCCGCACCTCCCTGCGTCAGCGCGAGCCGCGCCGCGGTGCGGCGCATCCTCCACACGACCAGGTGTAGCCAGATCAGGCTGACGATCCCCGACAGGAGCACCACGAGGAACGTGCTCTCGGGCCGCCCGCTCGCGGCCTGGGCCCACGCGAAGACGAGCGGGAGCACGAAGCCCCCGAGGCCCCCGACCGCGCCGACGACGCCGCCCACGACGCCGACGTCCACGGGGAAGTAGTCGGCGATGTACTTGAAGACGGACGCCTTCCCGATTCCCATCATCGCCCCCACGACGACCACGAGCGCCGTGAACGGCCGGATGCCCATGGACGTGTTCAGCACGCCCAGCGCGATGGACATGACGATGAACGCGGTGTACATGACGGGCCGCGCGCCGATCCGGTCCGAGAGGTAGCCGCCGACGGGCCGCAGCAGGCTCGCCGGAAAGATGAAGAGCGACGTGAGCAGGCCGGCCGTCCGCAGGTCGAGCCCGTAGACGTCCACGTAGTACTTGGGCAGCCAGAGCGCCAGCGCGACGTAGGCGCCGAAGACCACGATGTAGTAGAGCCCGAAGCGCCAGACGCGCAGGATCCGCAGCGGGCGCAGGAGCTCCTCCATCGATCTTCCCCGGGCCGGACGGTGGTCCGGGGTCGGCGAGGCGAACCACGTCACGGCCGCCAGCACGAGCAACGCGAGCGCGTAGACGAACGGCACGAGCCGCCAGCCGCCCGGCACGACGCCGCCGGCGACGCCGCCCGCGGCGACGAGCGTCACGAGGGTCGGGGCGGCAAGCTTCGTGATCGAGGCGCCGACGTTCCCGGCCCCGAACGTGCCGAGGGCGAAGCCCTGCCGGCTATGGGGGTACCAGGCCGCGACCCAGGCGATGCCGGCGGAGAACGACGTCCCGGCGATGCCGACGAAGAAGGCGAGCGCGACGAGCACGCCGTAGCTGTGGGCCCGGCTGACGAGATACGTCGGGACGGCGGTGGCCGCAAGCAGCCCGCTGAACACGATCCGGCCGCCGAAGTGGTCCGTGAGCAGACCGACGGGCACGCGCAGCAGCGACCCCGTCAGGATCGGGATCGCGACGAGCAGGGCGAACTCGCCGTCGTCGAAGCCGAGCTCCTTGCGCAGCGGGATCCCCAGGATCGCGAACATCACCCAGACCGCGAAGAAGAGGGTAAAACCGGCGGTGGCGAGTGACAGGACACGGACCCGGTCGCGCGCGACGTCCGTGGTCACGTTGTTGCTGTCCGGCCCCTGCACCGCCATGAGCCGATCGTACGAGCGCACGCTGCCCGTGTTTTGATCAGTTTTGCTCAATCGCACGAACCCTGTTCCGGGGGAAAGTGATGTGGCAGATGTGACCTGCGAGCCTCGCGCGAGGGGGTCGGTGAAGAGCGATGTCTCAGACGGAGACGTTCGATTCGGGCGACGCGCTGTTCTCGATGGACTCGGCGATGCGGATCACGAGCTGGAACGGGGCCGCCGAACGGCTGACCGGCAAGGCCGCCCGGGAGACCGTCGGGCGCCCCTGCTGGGAGGCGATCGACGGGCTCAACCTCGACGGCTCGCCGGCGTGCCGGCCCGACTGCGCGTGGGCGCGGTCACTGCGCGAAGGGCAGCCGGTGGCGAGCCAGGACATGCTCGTCCCGACCCGGAGCGGGCTGCGCCGGGTGACGATCGCGACCGTCTCGCTCAACGATCGGCAGGCTCCCCGCTTCCTGCACGTGATGCGCGACGGCGGCGCGGCCGAGTGGCCGCCCGGCCCCGACGGGCAACGCCCCCTCAGCCGGCGCCAGCGCCGCGTGCTCGAGCTGCTCGCAGACGGCAAGCGCGCCCGCGAGATCGCGGAGACGCTCGGCCTCAGCGAGACGACCGTGCGCAACCACATCCGCGCCGTCCTCGCCCGGCTCGGCTGCCACTCGCAGCTCCAGGCGGTCGTCGAGGCCCGCCGGCGCGGAATCGTCTAGCGGGCCGCGGGGCCCCGCGATGGGCCGTGAAGGATTCGAACCTTCGACCTTGGGATTAAGAGTCCCCTGCTCTACCAACTGAGCTAACGGCCCGAAGCGTGCGTAGGCTAGCTGATCGTGGGGAAACCCATGGTTCCCCCACGAGCCCCCTCCTTTGGGTTGCATCACGGCTCAGCCGCGACCGGCCTGCGGGCGAATGAATCGCCCTCCGGCTGCGGAGCGTCGCCCACGGATCAGCGTCTGCGCTCGCGCCTGCGTGGGCATCTAGGCTCCACGTGTGAAGGTGCTCTCCGTCGTAGGCAACCGGCCGCAGTTCATCAAGTCGGCGCCGCTCTCGCTCGCGCTCCGCGCTGACGGGATCGACGAGGTCGTCGTGCACACGGGGCAGCACTACGACGACGAGCTCTCGCGGGTCTTCTTCGAGGAGCTCGGGCTCGCGGAGCCCGCCTACCGGCTCGACCTGCGCACGTCGGATCCGGAGGCGATGCGGCCCGCGATCCTCGCGGCGATCGGCGCCGAGGCGCCGGACTGGGTGCTCGTCTACGGCGACACCAACTCGACCGCCGCCGGCGGGCGCGCCGGCGCCGAGGCCGGCGTGCCGGTCGCGCACGTCGAGGCAGGCCTGCGCAGCGGCGACCTGGCGATGCCCGAGGAGCGCAACCGGATCGAGGTCGACCGCCTCGCCGCGCTCCTGCTGTGCCCCGACGAGCGCTCGGCGGCGACGCTGCGCGACGAGGGCGCCGCCGGCCGGGTCGAGGTCGTCGGGGACGTGATGGCGGACGCCTGCCGCGCGCTGGCGCCGCTCGCGCGGCGGCGCTCGGACGTGCTCGAGCGCCTCGGCGTCGAGCCCGGCCGCTACCTCGTCTGCACCGTGCACCGGGAGGCGAACGTCGCGCAGCCGCGCCTCGGGCGCATCGTCGAAGGGCTCAACCGGCTCGCCGAGCCGGTCGTCCTCCCCGCCCACCCGCGCACCCGCGCGGCGATCGAGCGCGAGGGCCTCTCGCCCGGCCCGCACGTCCTGCTGACCGCGCCGCTCGGCTACCTCGACTTCAGCGCGCTGTGCCAGCAGGCCCGCGTGATCGTCACCGACTCGGGCGGGCTGCAGAAGGAGGCCTACTGGCACGGCGTCCCGTGCGTGACGGTGCGGCCCTCGACCGAGTGGGCCGACACGGTCCGGCTCGGGGCGAACACGCTCGTGGACGACGACCCCGGCGCGCTCGTCCGGGCCGTCTTCGAGGCGCGAATGCCGGTCGAGCGGCCACCGCTGTACGGCGACGGGCACGCGTCCGAGCGGATCTCCTCCATCCTGGTCGCAGATGATTGATTCCCAATCGGCGTGCCCTCAGGGAGGGCATGGGCCAAGCAGCACGGTCGACTCGACCGGTGCCAAGGCTGGTTGCCTTGGTGCCGGGCGAGGCAGCCGCGATGCGCCGTGCCCAGGCCCCCACTGGGGGTGCGGTGATTGGGAATCAATCATCTAGGCTTCCCCCCCGATGACCTACGACGTGGCAATCGTGGGTGCCGGCTA
>Ga0315281_10003271_pt1 | contig 23808 bp, 20 predicted proteins | sample YL17G07_0_MG_FD_204540 | JGI IMG/M metagenome (GOLD analysis project Ga0315281, IMG submission 204540) | Sediment microbial communities from Yellowstone Lake, YNP, Wyoming, USA - YL17G07_0 | ecosystem: Environmental > Aquatic > Freshwater > Lake > Sediment | place: USA: Wyoming | collected... | reverse complement strand
AAGGATGTGAATGACCGTCCTGTTATGATATTGCAATCGAATTTGGAATATTGCAGGAAATTCTTTGAGAATAATCCTGAGGATAATATATCAGTGAAGCGCCTGCTCGTGAACAAGGCGAAGGCAAAGTTGAGAAAGTTCATCCGAGCTCTCCATATCAGATAGTTCTTGGCATTCCCTTGAGGTTACTCTGTATGCACATCCTTAATGTGGTAACTCAGTATTGGCCCTACATGGGTGGGGCGCCAAACTACATAAAGGAGATGTCCGAGCGCTTCGTAAAGGATGGCAATGAGGTCACCGTTTACACAACCAATGCATGGGACCTGGAATATCTCTTTTTCCCGGATCGCGCGAGAACCAATCTTTCCACTGAAGTAATAAATGGTGTCAAAATAAGGCGTTACCCCGTGAGGCATCCCTCTCGCCATGGTCTTACGAGGCAGGTGTTAGGGCAAATCCCGCTAAAAACGTGCAGACTGCTCTTTCGATTCCCCTCAGCCATCCTCCCTGAACTATGGCGAGATCTGCTTATAGAGGGACGACGCTATGATCTCATTCACGCCACCCCCAGCCCGTTTTATTCCCTCATTTATCCCGCGTATATAGCAGCGCGGTTCTGGCGAAAACCTTTTGCGGTAACCCCGTTCGTTCACACAGGTACGCCGCGCGGTGATTCTCAGATAGCAATGCATACCCATTCGGATCAGGTGTCGGTCCTCAAGGCAAGCGACCTGGTGATTGTACAGTCGGCGGTTGAGAGGAAGGCATTGATAGAAAAGGACATTCCTGGATGCAAGATCAATATACTCGGCATGGGAGTCAACCCCGATGATATATCAGGCGGGAATCCTGAACATTTCAGGTCAAAATATAAAATAGCTGAAAAAGAGAAAATCATCGCCTATGTTGGTGCACTCATCCGCGATAAGGGCGCGTTTCATCTGCTGGATGCTTTTGTGAAGCTCAAAAAACAACTGGGCCATGTGCGACTGGTTATGGCTGGCCACGCCTCGGTAGAGTTCCAAAATTATTTCAGCGAGAAATCAAAGGAGATAAAAGAATCCTGTATCCTCATGGGAAACATTGGTGGCGAGGACAAAACCAGTTTATTCCAGGCATGTGATGTTTTAGCATTGCCCTCACGGGCAGATAGTTACGGAATCGTTTTTCTTGAGGCATGGTTGGCCGGCAAGCCTGTAATCGGAGCGTGTGCGGGGGGAATTCCAGAGGTGATTTCTGATGGGGAAGACGGGTTCCTCGTGCCTTTCGGAGATGTGCACATGCTCAGCGAATATCTCTCCAACTTTATGAAGAATCCTGAATTGTGCAAGCGCATGGGGCAGAGAGGGCGAGAGAAGGTTATCACATCCTGCACGTGGGATCAGCGCTACCAAAAGATAAAGCGTTGGTTCGAGGACATCACAGGTCGTCAATGAAAAAACGGCTGAATAAACAGAAAGTCCCATTTGTCGGTATTGTTGTTTTGAATTATAACGGGATTGTGCACTTAGAAGAATGTTTCTCATCCCTTATGAAGCTGCGCTATGAAAATGTAGGGATAGCAATGGTTGATAACGCCTCAACCGATGGCAGTCAGGATTATATTCGGAGGTGCTTCCCGAACATTCAACTTATACAGAATGAACTGAATGAACATTTTGCACAGGGAATGAATAAGGGCCTGGACTATTGGCTGGAGAGGGGAGCAGACTACATTGCGCTATTGAACAATGATGTCGAGGTAGAGCCCGATTGGTTAACGGAACTCATAAAAGTGGCGGAGACCGATCAACGTATAGGCGCGGTGGCCTCGCGTATGATGTACTACCATAATAGAAAGATTATCAATGGGATAGGCGTGGATTTCAACATGATGGCGTACGCGTGGGACAGGTACCAGGGTGAGACATTTAAGAAGAGCATGGAGCAATCAGAGGGCGTTTTTTCCTTCTGCGCGGGTGCGGCATTGCTGAATGTAGTCGCATTGAGGGAAGTGGGGCTTTTTGATCCCTGGCATAAGTTCTATTTAGAAGATGTGGATCTTTCCTTTCGCCTACATGCTAAAGGATGGAGAATTGTAACTGCTCCTTCCGCTGTGGTGTACCACAAGTTCTCTGCGAGCATGAAGCAAGGCTCTCCCCTGAAGGATTATCTTATTTTGCGCAACCGCCTTAAGCTGATGCTGAGCTACTTTCCCATGAGGAAGGTATGGCCGCGCATCATGAGCAGGATCGTGAGAAAGGAGCTTGGAACTGCTCGCCATTGGCTCCGGTGCCGCGAGTGGAACCGCGCATGGCTTCAGTTGAAGCCATTTATTGATTGCCTTCTGCGGCTTCCTTCCACCATTAGATTCAGGAAATTAAACCCTCCTCACTATTCAGTTATCAAAATGTTAGCGCATGCTTCGGAGCCGGATATATTGCCGTACTTTAGCTGGGACTATGGAAGAGCTGATAGGGCGAAGATTAGCCAATGCAGAATTATTATGGGGGTAAATGATAATCTGTTGGGCGACGGCTGGTATCCCCTTGAGCTGTCAAGCCCTCAATGCCGCTGGACATGTAACGAGGCGGATTGCTTTTTGAGCGCCCATAAGGATGTTCGGAGTATTTTACAGCTCCATGTGCGGCAGCCCATTAAAAACACCTCAGCGCAAAGCTTGGACGTGTACATGGACAATGAGCGCATAGGGGATGCGCTCATTGTAGCAGGTGATTGGCAAACGCACTATTTCCCCTGCACTCCCAGGAAAAATGTCATGGAATTCACGTTTAAACTCGGCTGCAACATCCCTGTCAAAATGGGTCAGCGCTGTATTGACGCGGGTCTTCAATTCAATGAGATATGCATTTTGACAGAGGATTCACCCTTCCTCAGGAGGATGGAGAGGTAGTAACAAATACTTTCCGCCCGAGGGGCGATATGCTGTGGTTGACCTTAGTAGGATAATGGCAATACTTGCTGCTATCTTCTGAAAAGCTTATAAATACGGTAGAGGAGAGAGCTTTTGACACGAACTTCTAACTTTTCGAGCTCCACAATCCGGTAATACTTTTCCTGATTTTTGTTGTGAAGCTCTTCAATAATCTTATCCCGTTTGGCTATTTCGCCGTCTCTTGTATGGATCTCCTGATTTTTTATTGCTATCAGCTTCTCCAGTGTTTGGACATTCTTCATCAGGAGATCTTTCTCGATGTCGGACCAGTTTTTCAATCTGTCTTCGAAGGGGATAAGCAATTGATCCTTCTTTTCAGATTGCAGGGCCTCTTGCAAGCCCACGAAATAATAATAATCGAGCAGGGCCTGGTAGAAGCGGAATCGCACTTCGGGGCTGGTAACTTTGGGGAGGCGGAGGAAGTCAATCAATTCGGGGTGTTTCCTGTAGAGAATAGCCGCGGCTTTGCCGGCTCTGATCTGCCGCTGAATATAGTCTTGGATATCCACCTGGTGATGATGATACGCGATAGCGCGCGGGTTATAGACGATTCGGACGCCGCTTCTCCAGATTCGATAACCGAGCTCCACGTCTTCCCACACCGCCTCGGTGAAATCCGCGTCAAAGATACCGGCCAGTTCAAGATATTTCTTAGGTACTGATATATTCGATGTATAGAAGTATTTAAAGGGAACATTGTACGAAGTCTCTTTGATCTTGGGATAGCTGAATTGCGTGTCGATAGTGATGTAACGCATGAAGGGGGTTATCTCTAAATCAGGGTGCCAATCAATATGCCCGAGCACGGCAATGGCCTCACCCTTTTTATGGAATCGGAGATGCTCCTGCAAGAGATGCTTATCAGATATACAGTCGTCACCAGTAAAGAAGATAATTGAGCCTTCCGCCTGTTTGATCCCGAGATTCCGCGCCTTCGCGGGGCCGCCGTGGGGCTGGTGGAAATAACGGATATTCAGCTGCGTGTTGCGGACTTTTTCAACTGCCTCCTTCGTGCCATCGGTAGAGCCATCGTCAATAACGATGATTTCAAATTGATCCGGAGGCAGGGATTGATCCTTATAGGCATCGAGGGCTTTTTGCAGAATGTCTTTTCTGTTGTACGTAGGGATGATGACGCTGATCAATGGCTTATCAGGAACGGTTTTGTTAGGCATTTGAGTATGGATATTTTGTTAATCTGCTGCACCAGATAATAGCTTGCCTTTTTTTATATTCTATCATATTCGAATTGGGAGGACCGAATAATACTTTTTGAGCGCTGGGAGTGTGTCCGAGTAATACATTTTTCCTATTACTCGGACAACACCCAAAAATCAACATTACGACTGTCTCATATACAACCGGTTGCAAAGCCTAAAATTGGCCTCCGTCTGAGTAAGACCCAAAATAGGCTGTTTTAGGGATTACCCGGACAGGCTCCTAGGCCGGCGAATTGCCTTTTGACGAATTAAAGCGCAAAATGCCCAAAAGAGTATACCAACCATGGAGCAATCCGGTCGTCCATGAGAAAAGGGTATAATAAAATATATCGCAGAATCGCACGCTAAAATGGTATGTCTCGAGGCGATTGAGGATCGCACGACACCTCCTGTACGCGAGACACGCCGCGATGGCCCACAGGATTAAAAGCCTCCACACGATGTTAGTCCAAGGCAACGGGGTTAAGGCGAATATGAGAATTGTGAGGGAGATTCTAGCCGCTCGGCGAAGGTTCCCTTTAATTTCTTTATCGAATCGCTTACCGGGATATTTGGCGTGCATAAGCGCGAGGTACTTGCTGAAGCGGGTCTTCCGTAGATAGGCTAGGAATGATTGATATTGGGGGGGATGGTATATTTTTGCATTAGCAGCTTTTGCTATCTCTCCGCCGCTCTCGCGTATTCTATAGGCGAAATCATAATCTTCAAACCATGGATGCCTAAAGCGCAGATCAAATCCCCCAATTCGCTGAGCGATATTCCTGCGCACCGCGAAATTACTTGTCATAAAATGGTCGGATTCGGAAACGAGCGTGGAACGAGATAAAAGAGAGTGAACAAAAATATCCGGGGGTATCTCGCTGAAGACCTGCCCCGATACCGCCCAGATCTCGGGGCTCGAGAAGGCCTTTGATATCTCACATAACCATGCAGGATCAGGCAGGCAATCGTCATCCGTGAAAGCTAAGATATCTCCCTTTGCAAGAGACATGCCAAGGTTCCTCGCGCTTGCAGGGCCTTTCTTGTCCTGTCTGGATATCCTGAGCGGATAGATTAGTTGATTCAAGATAGATGTGATCGTTTCGTACGTTCCATCTGTGGAGCCGTCATCAACTATCACCACTTCAAACTTATCTTTATCGTATATCTGATCCTGCAAACTCCTGATCGTTTTTTGGAGAAGCGATTTCCTGTTGCGAGTGGGGATAATCACTGAAACATAAGGGGCGTTGCTATTCATAGAGAAGGTTTCTTTCAATAATTATAGACGAGGAGAAACGATATTACGCGCGTAATATTTTGTGTCTACAAAAGAGCGGTATAGCCAGAGTGTTGTGTCAATTATAAGAAATCTTTCTCTGCCGGTCCGGCAATCATCTTTGAGCATGCGCAGCAGATCGCCAAAATATATATAGAACCTATGGGCGAGCGCAGCGGCCGAGAGAGGGGCTGGGTAGTTTGGAGAATACCATCGGTAATATGCGCGCATGACTGATAAAGCGGTATCTCTTTTGAGGTGATATGCAATCGGTAGGGGGTCATAGATGAACGTCTTCCCGGCTTTCGTCAACCGAATTCCCATGTCCACATCTTCAAAGTTAGTTTTGAAACATTCGTTGTACAAGCCTATTTCGATAATCGAGCTCTTCTTATATATGTTATCGGTGCCAAAAAGAAAATATGGATTCCGTATCCTCTCCTCTCCCCAATGTTGAGGCATATACGTGGCCCTCCAGGCATCGGCCGGAGCGGATTGATACTTCTCGATCAGTCGCCCGCATGCGCCGACGACCGCGGGATCCGAGAAATTCTTCATAATATTTTCAAGCCAGTTTGTATCAATGACGCAGTCAGCGTCAATGGCGGCGACGAACTCGTTTCTTGCGGCGCGGAAGGCGGTGTTCCTGCTCGCGGCGAGGCCGAGATTCTTTGGATGGCGGATGATCTTCACGGGATAGCGAGAAGCAATCGCAACCGTCTCATCCGGGGAGCCATCGTCCACGATGAGTATCTCATCCACTGGGTAGCTCTGCGCGAGCACGCTCTCCAGGCAGGGAGTGAGCGTTTTCGCGGCATTGTAGCAGGGGATGTACAGGCTTACCTTTTGCAGCCCCGCCGCTGTCACACCCTTTGTGACGGCCTTCTTGTTCTGGTGCTCTCCCCATAATCGGTATGCCTCAGAGAGCCAGTGCTCCAGATCCTCGCGCGAGAGGTGCTCGGTCTGGATGACAGACCTCCCCGACCCGTCATATTCTTCCCATGAACCGGCGACGATGTTTCCCGTTTTCTTGAGCCGCTCATGATATTCGGTTCCGGGAAAGGGGGTCGCGAGCGAAAACTGGAGGCAGTCAGGATCTTTCTCAAGCGCGTAGTCGATCGTCTTTTTGATTGTTTCGGATGTTTCACCTGGAAGGCCGAAGGTGAAGGTGAGGTGGAAGCGAATCCCCAGCTTCCTGGCGAGCTCAATCGCCTTTTCGGCTTTTTTCAGGTCGAGCTTCTTGCCGCTGGCATTGACGATCCGCTGACTGGCCGATTCAATCCCATATTTGACGGCGATAAGGCCCGCGTCCTTCATCTGGCGGAGCATCTCTTCATCTATGGCGTCCGCCCGGCACATCGCCGCCCATGGAATGCCGAGGTTCCGTTTTTTTATTTCACGGCAGAGCGTGATGATTCGGGCCTTGCCGAGGTTGAAGGTGTCGTCATCGAAATAGAAGGATTTAAATCCATATTTTTTCTGGCAATATTCGACCTCATCCACCACATTCTTGGGATCGCGGGTACGATACTCATGGTCGCCATACATCACGTCGGGCCATAGACAGAAGATGCACTTGTACGGACAGCCGCGGCTCGCCCACATCTGGAGCATCGGGTGGGGCATGTCGCAGAAGGCGTCCCGGTAGCGCTCCATCGGCAGGAAGTGCCGCACCGGCCAGGGAAGACTGTCGAGATCCTTGAGCGAAGGCCTGCGCGGGTTGGTCTGAATCGTACCGTCGGGCTTCCTGAAGGAAAGACCATTGACTTCTCCGAGCGGCGTGGCGTTCATGAGATGTGCGCACAGATCGAGGAGCGTGAGTTCATATTCGCCCAGAAGGATAAAGTCCACGAATGCATTTTCCTTGAGGATGCGCTCCGTGAGGACGCTGACATGGGGGCCGGCCAGGGCGACACGCGCGTATGCAGCTTCCTTGATTTTCTGTGCGATGCGCAGGTCGGTGGCAATAGAAGCGGTGGATGTCTCGTGGAGGACGAGGTCAGGGTTGAACGCGGCAGCTTTCGCGAGATACTCCTCCTCCGTCAGCCCCTCCGCAATCCCATCAATGAGCATGACCGGAAAGCGCTCACGCTCGAGCACGGCCGCGGCATAGGCGAGGAAGAAGGGGAAGGGAATGTAGGGCGGGAGGCGGGTCCCGTCGGTGACCTCCATGGTGAACGGCCATCGCGACCCGGCCCGCACGCCGAGGCGGTTGCCTATTCTCCAGGGTGGGTTGCCGAGAATAATTCTCATGCCGCCCTCTTTTCCGCGTATGCATTGAGTTCTATCCATTCCGTATCCGTATTCATATTATGATGCTGCTTTTTTATGATGGATAGTACTTTGAATCCCATGAGAGTCAACAATCTATCCATGCTCCCTGCAGTGAAAAATAGCAGATGCTGACCGCCTTCCTGATACAATGGTTGTTCCTCTGGTACTTGAAGTATAAGCTTTCCTGATGGCTTCAATATTCTCCACACCTCATTCAGCACTGTGCCAGGATTATGGATGTGCTCTAGGGTATGGTTCATTGTTATGAGGTCATATCTACAGGCGGGCAGTCGTAAATCCTCCAGCTTCCTTGTGTAGGTTGGAATGCCTTTTGCAATGGCCTTGTTAGCTATTGAGATGATGATCTCTACGCCTTCCACTTCCCAGCCGCGCCTTTTGAATAATAGCAAGTGGCTCCCATCAAATGACCCGATTTCGAGCATCCTTTTGTTCGCGCCGAGACGTTTTTCGTACTGAACAAATTTTATTTCGTTGAGGAACCATTCCCTCCCCAACATAGCCTCTTCATACGTATGAGGAGTCATCCCGCCGCCCCAAATCGTTTCTTCGTAATAGCTCGGTTTGGAATATATTTCGTCCAGCTCTAATTGTGTGGGGAGAGGGGCGACATATATGAGCTGGCAGTACGGGCACGCAAGTAGCGCATGTTTGTCGCATTTCTTAACCAGCCGGTTGAATCGCGCGCCACAAAGAGGGCAGGAGCACAAGAAGGATCGGTAATTTTTTGTTACCATCTCCAGCGAGTGCAGCAGGCCCAAGATTCCCCTTTGCCTCAGAGAGATCCACGCATTGCGCAGGAGTTTCCACACTTGCTCCATATTTGCTGATCGCTTTATCCGATAATGCATGGCGAGCGTGTGCCCTAGCGGTGCGTATGTCCGGATCGATACTCAGCCCTCTTAGGACAGTGCGAAGATCGGGAGGTAATACGTGTTCATTATGACATCCCACGCGTATTGTTCCTCCGCTACTTTTGTCCCTGCGTGACCCATTTTTTTGCGTAGCATCGGGTCATTGATCAGTGTTTCGATCCTCTGGGCCAGTTGGTTCGCGTTTCCGGGTTCGACCAGAAAACCCGTGACGCCATCTTCAACTATGTCAGCGAGCCCGCCTACCCGCGACGCCACAACAGGTTTCCCGGCAGCCATCGCCTCGACGGCCGCGATGCCGAATGGTTCACGCCAGAGGGATGGGACGACGCAGATATCCGCGCGCGCGTAGAGCTCCGGGAGTCGCTCCTGCGGATGCCATGGGATGTATTCTATCGCATCGGCGAGCGGTTCGCTACGGCTATAGGTCGGCACGATGACCTTGAAGTCGCTCCTCCTGGTCTTGAGGATCCTGACCGCATCCCTCAGGACGGCGAATCCTTTACACTCATCCCCCGTCCGGCTCGCCATGAGAATGGTCACGCCATCCTTCTTCCGTGCGCCCGCCCGAACGGCGAATTTTCCGGTGTCGACGCCTGAGGGGATGGTGACCACGCGGGGGTTAAAGGGGGAGAGCAGATTCCGGATGAAATTATTATAGACGATGATGGTGGAGGCAGCTCGAATTGCCTGAAGGACATGCCGCCTGTAGAGCGGCGTGAAGGCAAGCGCGGAGAGGAATTCGTGCGAGAACATGCCGAGCGGGAGGAAGCGGTGATGCCTCAGGGCGCAGCTGATGCATTCGACGGTGTCCGTCAGGTAGTTCCTGGGGCAGATCTTTCCATCGCGGAACTGCGTGCCGTAGTCTTTGATGCAGAGGCCCTCATAGGCGTAAAAGCGGAGGATGGGACGGTATTCCTTGAGTGCGGCAGCGATCGGAAATTTGAGGTACCAGCCGTCAGCAATAAACAGTTGATCGGGCTTGATTTTTTTGACGGCCTTCTTGAAAACGCGCGGCAGATTCAGCGCGTTGAATGTCGCTTTTGTAAACGGGAGCTTGACTATTTCAAAGGGGAAAGTTCCGCTGATCCTCCCCCTGGGAAAGTAGCCCTGGAAATCCGGCACCAGGAGCGTTACGGAATGCCTCTCGCTGAGCCGTGACATGACCTCCTTGAGGTCGACGCGGGCGCCGCCGTCCGGCGGCCAGTTAAAGAGGAGGTCTATGAATGCAATTCTGGACATTGTTCACGAATTCAAAATATTGAAAACGAGGCCAATACGCAAGGAAAAGGGCCTATTCCACCACTTATATAATGGTACCCCTTCCACCTCGTAGGTGGACATGAAGGCGAGCTGTTCAATCCTGAATAGGGGTAAATTACCATGATAATTCCTGCCCCATGCACCACTATAAATTATACCATCATGCGGTTTAAGAATCACGGGAGTTTATCGCTTGTATTGCGCGTAGCGTCGCGTCTCCTGAGGAGACGAAGTGCATGAAACCTCACAGCAGTGATGAAGCCGCGCCTTTTGGGCGCAGAATAAGGGGAGGCGGGGATTTTTCAGTTACAGTGAATCAGGTTGGCGTATTCGCCTGCCGGATGGGAGTAATAGAGGGGCGGTTCATTCGGCTTTGTGAAAGACAAATTCACCGCCCCGGACTTCTCTAGAGCACGCTCATTCAACAACAGTGACTGTCTCTGTGACAATCTGGCTGCCGAGCGACTCGCAACTAACGGACGGCGCATAACAGGGGGGGCAGTAGTATGATGGATAAGAATATGCCGGCGCGTAATAGCAGCCCGGATAGTTATACCCCCCATAATAACCTCCATCCCGGTTTTGAGAGGCTTCATGGATGGCGTATGCTGCCAGTCCGGCATTGAGAGCCGAATCGACAATATAGGGCGCCTGCCATCCGTGGCCATACCATCCCCACCCGCCATGGTGATAACCCCAGCCGCCGTGATGTCCGCGCCAGCCGTCGTGATAGCCTCCCCATCTGCCGTGATGCCCACCCCAGCCGCCACCCCAACCGTGCCTCGGACCTCCCGCAAAAGCTGTCGTCCCAGCGCAGAGCAGGAGTCCGAGAGCAAGAGCTACAACCATAAGCTTTCTCATCGCCCACCTCCTTTTTAACTCATTTATGGAGTGAAGCATAATGCGTGCCATTACCGCCATAATACTTATAAAAGGCAATCCAGTCACAATATCCTTTTTCGCAGTGCATTATAACCAACCACTAAAAACCACCTGCGTAAGGCTCCATATTTCCTGCCTTCTCGCTGCTCCAAATTGTGGCAAGCGGGCAGTGGATTGAAACAACGAATATCCAGGATGCGCGTGGTAGAGCCAGGCGGCGCGCGGGGAAAGAGACAACGCTTAGCCGGGGGATCCTCCTCTCTCGCCAGTGAGCCAGCATCGCCCGGGAAATTCCAGCATCGCCTGCGCCTCGAAAAGAGACTCAGATTCTGATATACTATTCGTGCGATCGGGTTCTGAATCGGTGCGGGCAGGATAGAGGAGGTCTAAAGATTTATGAAGAGAGCGATTTCCCCTCCATAATTGCTTTCATCAGCGTGGTTTTTATTGTATAATACATGTAGAAATGGATTGATCGTGCACCAGATACGGCAGGATGTTATCCGGCTTTTGGGAGTTCAGGAAAAAGAGAGGCAGCTCCTCGATCTCGAAGAGTTGAAGGAGCGTCTCCCCCGCCTGCTCGAAGGGATCCGTGAGCGCATTGCGGAGGCAGAGGGAGATTTGCAGGAGATAAAAGCCGGTGTGAAAGAGCTCCAGATGAAAAAGAAAGAGCTGGAGATCGATTCCGAGAGCGCGCTGGAAGCGGTCGCCAAGTATGAGAAGCAGCAGTTCGAGATAAAGTCAAACGTCGAGTACCAGGCGCTGCAAAAGGAAATCAACGACCGCAAGATCGAAAACTCGAGGATAGAGGACAGGATCCTTGAATTGATGGAGAAAATGGAAGAGAAGGAACAGCTCGCCAGGAGCGGTGAGGAAGCGCTCACGCGAGAGCGGGAGAAGCTCGCGGCAGAAGAGAAGAAAAGCGCGGAAGAAGCCGCGAGGCTGGATACAAAGATCGCCGAGCTGAGGGGAGAGCGGGATAAGCTGCTGCCGGGCATCAGCGAGGTGGTCCTGCGCAAGTACCAGCGCATTTTCGCGAATAAGCGCGATACCGCAATTGTCCCGCTCGTCAACTACACGTGCGGCGGATGCCACATGCGCCTCCCCCCGCAGATTGCGAATAACGTGCGGAAGACGGATGAGCTGGTGATCTGCGAGAACTGCTCGAGGATCCTCTACTGGCCGGAGGGATTGGAAAAGAAGGAGGAGCTCGCAGAGCCTGTTTCCTCTGAAGCAGCAGAGAAATAAATTTTTACCACGGAGACACAGAGAGCACGGAGTTATAGTAGAATAGTTGATTAAAGCTTTTTTCAAATATTAAAAATCTCCGTGTCCTCCGTGCCTCCGTGGTGAGAAAACATGTTGAGGCGGGCCGGGCGGTCGCCCCGATGCGTGAGCATCGGGGAGGAAAGTCCGGACTCCACAGGGCAGCGCACCCGGATAACATCCGGGCGGTCAGGCGCCCGCAAGGGTGACTGACAAGGACCAGTGCCACAGAGACGAGTCCCCGGTCCGGCGGCAACGCTGACGGAACGGGGGGTGAAACGCGGTAAACTCTGCGCGGTGCAAGGCCAAATAGGGGGCAAGGGGTGGCCCGCCCCGATTCCGTCGGCAGGCTCACCGCCTGTCGCCGGACGAAGCCCCGGGTAGGCCGCTCGAGCCGTGGAGCAATCCACGGCCCAGAGAAATGGCCGCCATCCTGGACGCAGCGGAAGGGCATAGCCCCGAGTTTGCCAGAGGATACAGAATCCGGCTTACAGGCCCGCCTCAACTACAGAAATTAGGGATAAGGGATAAGCGTAAAGGAAAAGTTAGCGGCGCGAACAAATTATTTTAATCGTCCCCGAAGGGGCAGAATTCCACGGGCATGCCCGTGGGTATCTACGTAGCCGCTCCGCTTTGGCGTTTAGCTAAACGAACATGGAAGAACAAGAGGGAGGAGAGTAATGACAAGGCAACTCACCGCTATCATTGAAAGAGAGGGCGATGGCTACGTTGCTCTATGCCCGGAGGTTGACGTGGCAAGCCAGGGAAATACAGTTGACGAAGCACGTAAGAACCTTCAGGAAGCACTGGATTTATTTTTTGAGACTGCCTCCCCTGAAGAGATCCGGGAAAGGTTGCATAACGAGGTCTACGTTACTCAAGTTGAGGTAGCTCTTGGGTAAACTGCGAACGCTGTCGGGGCGGGATGTTTGTAAAATTCTCGAAAGGCATGGCTTCGCTGAGGTTCGGAGGAGGGGAAGCCACGTCGTCATGCAGAAGAAGAGGGGACACAGCACAGTGACCGTCCCTGTTCCGGATCACAAGGAAATCAGGATGGGAACACTATCCTCGATCATTCGACAATCAGAGCTCCCACGTTCAGAGTTCGAATGAACAGCATAGCATCAGGAATCTTTTACATCATCCCGCGTTTCGAGAGGCTTACGAACTCGGGAAGGGGTTTGGCATAAGTGACGACAATTTCAAGCCTGCTTGGGAGAAGGAATGGGTGAGGAAAATTATAGCTGAGTCGGATTTGTAATGCAGTAGAGTAGGCTGTATGTGAACGGTCTCTCTTTGATATATTTGCCCTGCTTCTTATGAGAAAAGTAATTTTCAGGAGCAGGGTATTTTTATGCCCATAGGAATGGGGATGGGCGAGGGGATATGTTCGTGCAGGAACGAAAAGGGTGAAAGCAATGAATAGCGAGATGCCCACCTGAAGAGCAGAAAAGGAATTCTGTGGAAGAAATAGTACCGCGTCTGCCTGCCCGTAACCGCTTCGGCAGAGGCAGGCGCAAGCGCCTGAGGCTCCAGTCTCAAAGCCGGGGATACTTACTTACGCCTCATGGGCAAAACGGAGATGCAGCGCATAAATAAAATAGTTGTCAACGAGATAATTCAGCGTTTTGTGCATAAAGTTGTCGTGGGGCGGAAGCAGCATGATCAGGGGTAGAAGAAAGAGGAGCAGTTCTAAGATAAATGGCAGATCGATTTGGTGATGCGCAACTGGCATGATGGGAGTTAGTTATGTGAGTTTATCCGGTGAGGAAGGTATGTGCATGATGCAGCATTCTTTATCAAGGTCATGGTACAGCAGGATAAGTCCTGAAATAATATTGTGCGGCCAGAAGGGATTTTGTCCCTGTTTAGAAGGCGCTGCATAAATACGTATAACATTGAAAAAAATGTTTTCTTATCCCCCGCGTTGCTGATTGAGCTTTGGCCGACCATAAATAAATGAAGGAAAGGGCTAATGGTCACAGGGCGCGGGGGATTTATTTATCTGCAGAAACAGAAGTCACGGAAATCAGGGCTGAACTTTTTGGCAGAACTTTTTGGGTTGACAATATTCCAAATATATGCAATATTAAGTAGGAAAAGGTTTTAAGCTGAGTTTTTCTTATCCCCCGCGTTACTGATTGAGCTTTGGCCGACCACTTATAATAATGTAGGAAAGGGCTAATAGTCACAGGGCGCGGGGGATTCGTTTTTTCATTGAAGTGGAAGAAGAAGTGGGTGAGGAAGATTCTTGCCAAGTTGGATTTGTGATGCGGTGTAGGAGTCCACTTTCAGGCCCGCCTTGACCTATTTTATCGCTAACTGTGTAATAAATTTCTATCTGTGTTTATCCGTGCCTGCCGACAGGCGTGATCATCCTAAAGTCAAACCAGAACTGTGTCAATCTGCATGCATGGTAATACCTCAGTTGTGGGGATATAGATTTGTAGGGGTTCGATTTATCGAACCCGGGCGCGATAAATCGCGCCCCTACATCACGACAATATTACATCTGCCTCCCCTAACCGACGGATTACCAGCAATCCTGTTTTCCCCTTGCAATTGAATTACAAAGTTCATACTATTCTCACCACGTGACTGTTTCGTTCGCGTGACCATTGTTCTGGGAGTAGCCGGTGAGCGAAAAGTTTCATCGTGTGCCGCATAACTTCTGCGGATTGCCCGAGGAGTTCTCCTCGTGGCGCAACTCACGAGCGGTCATCATTCCTGTTCCCTACGATCTGACCTCCACCTATGTGTCCGGTTCGCGGCGGGGCCCCGACGCCATCATCAGCGCGTCAATGAACATGGAGCAGTTCGACGAGGAGCTCCGCCTTGAGACCTTCCGGATCGGAATCCATACTCAGGGCCAGCTCGAAGCAGCAGCCGCCTCGCCCGAGGAGATGGTTGGCGCGGTGGAAGACGCGGTCAGCCAGGTGATCGCCGCCGGGAAGCTCCCGGTCATGCTCGGAGGGGAGCACTCGCTCACCGTGGGGGCGCTCCGGGCGCTCAGGAAGAAGCACCGCACGCTCTCCATCCTCCAGTTCGACGCTCACGCCGATCTCAGGGACTCGTACCAGGGCACGCGACTCAGCCACGCCTGCGCGGCGCGGCGCGCGGCTGAGCTCGGGAGCGTTGTCCAGGTGGGGATACGGAGCCTGAGCGCTCCCGAGGAGGAATTCCGCAGCGGCGCATCGGCTGTGCAGACCTTCTTTGCCGCCGATATCGTTTCAGGGCATGTCCAGTCGCGAGAGATTATTGCGGCCCTGGGTGACCCGCTGTATGTCACCATTGACCTGGATGTTTTTGACAGCGCGATCATGCCCGCGACCGGGACGCCGGAACCGGGGGGGCTCGGCTGGTACGACGTCATCGGGCTGCTCAGGAGCGCGTGCGAGGGGAGGACGGTGGTCGGTTTCGATGTTGTCGAACTCTGTCCGATTCCCTGTAATGTGGCTCCTGATTTTCTCGCCGCGAAGCTCGTGTACCGGCTCATCGGCTATATTTTTCATGGGGAATTGAAAAATAAACCGCTGAAGACGCTGAAGTCACTGAAACAAAGAAATAGCCGTTAGAAGTTTTCAGCGTATTCAGTGTCTTCAGCGGTTAAAAATTATCCGGACATCTGGATACGACGGGGAGGGTTGAGTATGCTGCTTGTGCCGAAGAGAATATTTTTTACCGATGGAGTCGGGACGCATAAGAGGGAGCTTCGATCCTTTGAGCTCGCGCTGCGCGACGCGGGGATTGAGCGGTGCAATCTCGTCACGGTTTCAAGCATCCTGCCGCCCGAGTGCAGGATCATCTCCAAGCCGAAGGGATTGGCGGAGCTCGTTCCCGGCATGATCACCTTTGCCGTCCTGGCGCGCTGCTGCTCGAATGAGCCGCACCGGCTCATCGCGGCCAGTGTGGGCTGCGCGGTCCCCGCAAAGGGCTACTACGGCTATTTGAGCGAATACCACGCGTACGGTGAAACAGAAAAGGTCGCGGGGGATAACGCCGAGGATATGGCAGCCGCCATGCTCGCGAGCACGCTGGGCATTGAGTTTGACGAGGACAAGAGCTGGGACGAGCAAAAGGGGGTTTACCGCATCTCCGAGAAGATTGTCAATGCGATGAACGTCACCCAATCCGCCGTGGTCGGCCCCTCCGGCGAATTCACCACCGTCGTCGCCGCCGCCGTGTTCCTATTCTGAAAAGGACGTAAGAGGTGAGACGGGAGACGTAAGAGGGGAGACGTAAGACGAGAGACGGGAGATGGATCAATGTTTCGTCTCACATCTTACGTCTTACGTCTTACGTCTCCCGTCTTACGTCTTACATCTCACATCTCACCCTTCATGATGGGGCTCTCCAATGACGCTCTTCAGTGTATCTCCCAAAAAGGAGCAGGAGCTCGCGGCCCGCATGAGGCTGCTGGGGATCCGGGCTGGGGATCTTGAGGAGAAATTCATCCGGTCTTCGGGACACGGCGGGCAGAATATCAACAAGACTTCAACCTGTGTTTTTCTGCGCCACCGGCCGAGCGGCGTTTCGGTGAAATGCCAGGAGGAGCGCTCCCGCGCCCTGAATCGTTATCTCGCGCGCCGGCGGCTGGTCGGGAGGATGGAAGAGATCAGGTTGGGGCGATTGAGCGCCGAACAGCAGCGGAGGGAAAAAATACGCCGCCAGAAGCGCCGCCGCTCGCGCCGCGCGAAGGCGAAGATGCTCGTTGAGAAACGGATGCACGCCGAGAAGAAGGCGCTTCGCGGAACGGTGAGGACGGAAGGGGAATATTAAATCCCAAATCCCAAATCTCAAATCCCAATACACAGGCTCAACTTGAGCCGCGGATGAGCGCAGAGCAGGTTGAACCACAGATGAACACAGATAAACACGGCGCACTTGAGCGCCTGAAACAGGATGCGCCAGGATACACGCAGATAAAACGTCTCGCAACTTAAACGACTTCAGCGACTTGAACTATTTTAACGCCGGCGGCTCAAACAGTTCAAACGGCACAGTCCTTTCAGCGGTCACCCGATCGAGAAGCATTCCTTTTCGAGCCTCTTGTGCGTGGTGGGTGTGTAGCGCAGGGCGGAGAGGAGGAACGCGTAATAGAAACAGTAGCGCCGCGCCTCGATCAGGAGGAACATGAGGATGAAGAAGTTGGCGACGAAGAGGATCATGTGCCTGTTCCCGGCGCCTCCGTTCATGGAGGCGGGATCCGTTTACTTTTTTGCCTTCGTATACCCCTTGACGAACTTTCGCGCCAGCTCTTCGGGGTTGCGCCCGGATTTGACGATTTCCGAATGCATTGTGTAGAGCGCCCAGTAATCGATCCCGGTGAGGTCGGACCTCTTGATCATCGGCATGACCTTCGCCAGCTCATCTTTGATCTTGGTGCGGACGGGCGCGATATACGCTGAACCCGTGGCTCTCCTCGCGGGAGCAGCAGTGGCTGCCCTCTCACGGGTGGGAGGAGGTGCCCCCGGCGCCGCTTGAGCGGCCTCTGGCCTTGACTTCGCCATCCTTCCGGCCCGAGCCCTGTCACGGGCGGCCCGTATCGCAGCCCGCGCCCTCTCTTTCGCGGCATGCGCGGCTACCCGTGCCCTATCCTTCGCGGCGCGCACCCTTTCCCTGGCGGCCAGCACCCGTTCCCTTGCGGATTCTACCCGTGCGGAAAGCTCATGCTCACGTTTCATTTGTTCTTTCTCCTTTGCGGTGCCTGCGGTTTGTCTCGGATTCAAACCCATGTTTCTATGGGGGTCATAACCTCTTATCAATGTGCGGGCGAGAACCTCCGCGTCCTTGCCGCCCTTCACCACGTCCTGGTGGATCGTGTAGAGCACCCAGTAGTCGAGCTTCTTGATCAGCCTCGGGTCAATATGGGGCAGGAGCGCACACACGGCATCTTTGATCTCCATCCTGCGCGGGGCGACGTACGGCGCCCTGGGTTGCTCTATGGATTTCTCCGTGGAGACAACCGCTCTCTTCTTCGTCTTTCGGATAGCCTTCTTCCGTTTCTGTGATTTCTTCAGCGCCTTCGCTTTCCTTGCTGTCCTCCTCTTTTTCTTCCTTTCCACGATTTAACCTCCTCTCGATAAGGGGGTGTAGTATAATGGATTGGGATAAGCGGCATCAATGTTATTTTTCGGGCGCGCGCAAGGGATCAGCTATGGGAGGGAAAGTTCAATAATTTTGTGGTGCAGGGGCGCGATGAACTTGTCCTGAGTACTTCGGCTGCGTTCAGTATAAACTCAGCCGAAGGATCCCTGCCCGGCCGGCCGGCGGGGAACCCCTACAGGTTTGCACCCCCTATTACTGACCCGTTACAGGCGCACGTTTTGTTACCAACCGCGACGGGAAGCCATATGTGGCAGTCGGACAGCCCCCGCCATATACCCTCGACAGCCGCGATTTTGTGCGCTGCCCTTTGTGCGAGGGCTCTGCTCCCCCTCATCGCGTATACCTGGACGCGTGACGCGCGAATTTTTGAAGCTCCCGACACCGCTTCCTACCGTGCCTGCGCCGAAGCGCTGGCGACGAGCGGCAGTTTCTCGATCGGGGGCATACCTGAAATCGTGCGAACACCGGGGTACCCCGTCCTGCTCGTCCCGGGAGTGGCGCTCGGGCACGTCACCTCCGTGACGGTGTGGCTGCAAATAATCCTGGGATGCGTGACGGTGTGGCTCGTCTACCGCGTGGCCTTCATCCTTACGGGGAGCAGGTGGGCGGCGGCAGCGAGCGGCCTCCTGTGCGCCTTCGAACCGCTCTCGGTGCTCTACTGCAGCCTCCTCCTCGCTGAGACCCTGTTTGCCGCGGCGCTCATGCTTTTCCTCTTCCTTTTTCTCATCTATCTGAAGAGGGGAAGGATACGCCACCTGATTGCTGCCGCGTGCGCGCTCGCCGGCTCGGTTTACGTCCGGCCGATTGCCTACTGGATACCCTTCGTGATGACGCTCCTCCTCGTGGCGGCGGCATGCGGGCGACGGGAGGGGAGGGGTAAAGACACCCTGAGCGCGTTCGAGTTTCTGTGTATCTGTGCGGCGCTGATCGGTGTGTGGCAGGTCAGAAATTATCTGGATACAGGCTACGGCGGATTTTCCGCAATCGGCGATATCAACCTGTATTTCTATCATGCGGCAAGTGTGAGCGCCGCGGAAAAAGGCGAATCCTATTACGCCGTCCGGCGGCGTATGGAGTATGACGAGGCGGCGAGACTCCGTGAAGCGGGCAGGCAGGGAGTACAGGAGCCACAGGCGGCGCGCTTCTCGCGGATGGCCCGGGAGGCGCGGGAGATCGTCCTCGCGCATCCCGCTACGTCTGCTGCTCATTACGCGAGGGGCGTCGCGCGAACGATGTTCGACCCCGGCGCCGTCGACTATCTGAAATTCTTCGGGCGCTACCGCGAGGGGAGCGGACTTCTGGGTGAGATCATTGACCGCGGCCTGGTGGGCACAGTGTGTGGGCTCGCCCGCGTGAGGCCGGCGCTGTTCTTGAGCAACCTCATCCTCGGTCTCGTGCTCATCGTCTATCTCGGGAGCGCCCTCTCGGCTTTCGCAGGCGGCCCCGCGCGCGGCATCCCCCTCGCGGCGGTGGCGGTCACCGCGCTCTATCTCATCTTCCTCTCGGGCGGCGCGAACGCGCTCGGCAGGTTCCGCCACCCTGTGATGCCGCTCGTCTGTGTGCTCGGGGGCTGCGGGCTTGAGAGGATGTGGCGCGCGGGGGACCGCCGGACGGCGCGGGCGGGTCGCGTATGTCATAGAGTGAGTGATGACACGCGCCCTTCCTGAGTGGGGAGGCTGTGATATACTATATATCGGTTGGCGCGAGGGGTATTTCACCCTGCTGCGCCGCAACGGAAAGGAGTTCCGCATGGAAGAGAGCAGATCCCATATCGCAGAAGGGGTATCGCTCATCTGTATCGCGATCGCCTATGCCCTGCACACCCTGACCATTCACAAATATTATGGGCCGGTCCTCCTGCTGTGCGTCGGCGTGCTCCAAATAGCCTTTTGCTTCCTTCCCGAGAAGGCACAGAGGAAAATCCCGGCGGTCGGCATCATCACGGTCGCGCTCGGCGTCTCGCTGCTCATCGTGGTCATCAGCGGCGGGAGGGACGTGATCATGGCGGCTCTGCTGTCAATCATTGTTGCCGCAACCGGGGTGAGGATGATGTTCCGGTGACAGCGGGGGAATGACCGTTTGAACCGTTTGATCGGTTTGAGCCGTTTGAACTGTTTGAGCCGCCGGTGTTAAAATAGTTCAAGTCGCTGAAGTCGTTTAAGTCGCGAGACGTTTTACCTGCGTGTATCCTGGTGCATACTGTTTCAGGCGCTGAAGTGCTCTGTGTTTATCTGTGTTAATTTGCGGTTCAACCTGCGTTGCGCTCATCCGCGGCTAAAGTTGAGCCTGTGTGTTGGGATTTGGGATTTGCCCGTCCGGCAGAGCCGCCGGGTCTGACGGAGGATTTGAGATTTGTCATTTGGGATTTGTTATTTGGGATTCGGGATTTGCGTACCCCCTTCTTTGCTGTGGCGAGAATGGTCGGGATATGTTATATACCCTCTTTGCCGTGTGCGGCACGTGTCATCGCACTGCCATAGAGGATCTACATAAAGTAAATGGAATTCAAATACGTCGGGAAAAATATCGCTCGGCCTGATGCCGCCGCAAAGGCGACAGGTAGAGTTCAATTTATCGATGACCTCAGGCTCCAGGGGTTGCTTCACGCGGCATTCCTGTGGCCGCCCTATGCGCACGCGAAAATCCTCTCCATTGATACCTCCGAGGCGGAAAAATGCGAGGGTGTTGTGAAAGTTGTGACCGGGAAGGACATTAAGTTCCGCTATGGAGAGAACATAAAGGATCGGTTGCCGCTGGCCGTCGGTAAGGTCCGCTGGATCGGAGAGCCGCTCGCCGCGGTCATCGCCGAGAACGTGCACCAGGCGCGCCAGGCGGTGAAAAAGATAAAGGCCGAATACGAGCAACTGCCTGTGTACGTGGACGCCCGCGACGCCATGAAGGAAGGCGCGGTGCTGATCCATGAGGAGTCGGGCACGTTTGAACATCTCCCCGGAATGGAAGCGGTCCCCGGCACCAACATCGCGGGCCGCTACACGTTGAAGAAAGGCGACGTCGAGAAGGGCTTCCGCGAGGCGGAGGTCATTCTTGAAGGGGAGTTCAACTATCCCTTCGGTTCCTGTTCCGCGATCGAGCCGCACGGGGCCATCGCCTGGTTCCACGAGGACAGCACGATTGAAATCTGGTCATCATCTATTTGCCCCTTCATTGTCCGTGAGGACGTCGCGCACGTGTACAAGTTGCCGGTCTCGGCCGTGCGAGTCCACATCCCCGAACTGGGAGGATGCTTCGGCTACAAATCGGATGTCACCATAGAGCAGACAGTTGCCTACATTGCAAGCTTCGTTCCGGGCCGCCCTGTGAAATGGGTCGCGACCAGGAAAGAGGATCTGCTCAGCACGCTCATCGGTCACGGGATCAGGACGAGGATAAAAATCGGCGCGAAAAAGGGCGGCACCCTCACCGCCCTGAAGACGACCATCCTCCATTCCACGGGTGCTTCCAAGGACACCGGTATTCACGTCCTTATCGCCTCGACGCATAATTCCACCGGTGCCTATGAATTCCCGCACTGCCACCTGGAGGGGATTTCGGTCTACACGAATACGCCACCGGTCGGCGCCTACCGCGGCTACGGACACCAGGAATCGCAGTTCGCGATGGAGCGGATGATGGATATCCTGGCGCGGAAGCTCAACATGGACCCGTTCGTGCTGCGGGAAAAGAATTACCTCGGGCCGGGTAAAATAACCTCGTTGGGGGAGAAACTCTGGGAGAGCAACGGGAACGTCAGAAAGTGCGCGGACACCGTCAAGGATATTGTCTTCTCGAAGCCCAAGAAGGCGAAAGAAGACGACCAGTACTACTACGGCAGGGGGTTCGCGGCACTGATGAAATCCCCGAAGGGCGCCCCGTTCTCCTCCAAGAGCTGCTATCTCAAGTTCAACGCCGACGGCAGCGTTTCGATCAACATGGGAGGGGCGGAGGTCGGCCAGGGGCTCAGGACAGTCGTGAGGCAGGTGGCCGCCGAGACGTTGAAAATCCCACCCGAGAAGATCGCGGTGTACACGGAGATTGACACGCAATTCTCCCCCTGGGAGTGGCAGACGATCGGCTCGATGTTCACCATCCAGGGGGGGAGGGCGATCATCCGGGCCTGCGAGAAGGCCATCGCGCAGATGAAGCGCACGGCCTCCCAGGTCCTGCGGGTCGATGAAGACAGGCTCGTGTACGACGGCGAGTGGATTTATCTCAACCACGATCCGAGTGTGAGGGTTGCAGTGTCGCAGCTTGCCCGGGGATACACGTACGATGACGGCGTGACGGTGGGCGAAGTGGTGCACACGACCGCCGATGCGCGCCTCCCGCGCCAGTCCAACCCCGACGCGTGCGGGCAGGGGACAATGGGGATCACCTACACCTTCGGCGCCCAGGCCTGCGAGATACGGATCGAGAAGAAGACGGGCAAGGTATTTATCGACCATTTCGTCTCCTGCTTCGACATCGGCAGGGTGATCAATCCGAGGCAGATCAGGGGCCAGGTCACGGGCGGGGCGATGATGGCGATCGGCGCGACCCTCCACGAGGAGTTAAAGTTCACGCCGGACGGGCAGGCCGTGAATCCGCATTTCTCCACGTACCGGTTCCCCACGATCAAGGACGCTCCGAAAAAGTGGACGGTCGAATTCGTGGAGACACCCGAGTTTATCGGGCCTTATGGAGCGCGTGGGATCGGTGAGCACCCCGTGATCGGCGTGGCGCCGTCCATCCTCAATGCCATCTATGACGCGATCGGTGTGGATTTCTACGAGATCCCGATCACGCCGGAGAAGATCATGCAGGCACTTGTGGGCGAGGGGAAGAAGTAATGGGACAGAAAATCACCTTTATGGTCAATGGCTCTCAGCGGAGCGTGGAGCTCGAGGGCTGGGAGCGACTCATCGACGTGTTGAGGGAGAAGCTGGATCTCACCGGCACGAAGCGCGGCTGCGATGACGCCTCGTGCGGCGCGTGCGTGGTTGTCGTGGATGGGGTCGCGCAGAGGAGCTGCGTGTACCCGGCGAACAAGATGGAGGGGAAGGAGATAATCACCATCGAGGGGATTTCGAACGGAACGAAGCTCCACCCGATCCAGGAGGCGATGATTGAGGCCGGTGCGGTCCAGTGCGGCTACTGCATCCCGGGGATCGTGATGGAGCTCTACGCACGCTTCGCGAAAAAGCCTGATGCCTCAGAGGAGGAGATCGTCGAAGCGCTCTCCCACCACCTCTGCCGTTGCACAGGCTACGAGGCGATCCTCGAAGGAGCGAAGCTGGCGCAGAAAAGGATGTCTACAAGCAGAAAGTGAAAGACTTCATTTTTTACCACGGAGACACGGAGATCACGGAGGAATATATAACCCCATTTTCCTCCCTTTTCATAAAGATTGTCTCCGTGTCCTCCGTGCCTCCGTGGTGAAATTTTAAAGGGTGGTTCCCGTGAAGCCGAAGAAGATTGCGATTCTGTTTTCGGGGGGCGTGGACAGCACCGCGACCGCAATTTATTTTCTGAAGCAGGGATATGAAACCCGTCTTCTCACATTTGACAACGGAGCAGAGAAATGGCTTGATCTTGCAGAGTACAAAGCGAGCTGGATTAAAAAGCAGTTCCCCGAGCGCTGTTCCTGGGAACTCCTTGACAGCACACACCTGTTCCACGAGCTCGCGATATGGCCCCTTGAGCAGGACGTCAAAAAATTCGGCAACCTTATCT